>Ga0179593_1292318_pt1 | contig 11026 bp, 12 predicted proteins | sample CZODoug2_1_08_16_FD_185931 | JGI IMG/M metagenome (GOLD analysis project Ga0179593, IMG submission 185931) | Vadose zone soil fungal communities from Angelo Coast Range Reserve, California, USA - CZODoug2_1_08_16fungal (PacBio error correction) | ecosystem: Environmental > Terrestrial > Soil >...
TTGCAGCAAGGGAAGCAGGCCCCGGGGGAGAGGACACCCCAGGCAAAGCAAGCAGAAAAGAGGGGGGGGAGCCGGGGGGGGGGGGATCGCGACTTGTTTAAAAAAAAAAAACAGAGGAAAAAAATTTGATTACGCACTACTTCTTAGTTACGCGGCGCCACGGGAGAAGCAAACGCCGTCTGCAACAAAGACAAGGTGGGTGGGGGGCGGGCACTAACAAAAAAGAAAAGGAAACCCCGGAACGCAAGAAGGGCGCAGAACCAGACTGTTTTAAAACGGGACAAAAAAAACAACAAAAATCATGAAGAAAAGAGGGGGGGAAAATCGGCAATTTATGAACGTGTCGGCGAATGGTTTGCGCAACAACGGGGGAAGGTAAACGGAAAACAAAAAGGATTCGAGGAAGGGGGAAGTAAGGTCTAAATTGCAGTCAAAAATTTTCCAGACATGCCGAGAGGGGATCCAGAGCCCGAAAAGCACGACCACCCCGGTAACGAAGGAAAACGCAAAAAATTGAAAGGTCAAGCAGGGTATTCAAAACGGGACCCCGGAGGTGCGGGGGGGCTCTTCAAAGAGGAGGAAAGAGGAAATCGGCAAACTAACCGTAGGGAGAGCAATCGGAAGGATTGGAACCTGGTCGATGGGCCAAAAAAAAGACAGGTAGGGGAAAAAAAAGACACTGTGGGCGCCCGTCAGAGGAAAAGCAAAACAGAGACGACAAGTCAATAAGGAAAAGGGTCAAAACGGGGATTGGGCAAAAACCACCCCGGGGGGGAAACTGCGAAAAAATCACGAGACAGGTATCTCTTGAAACACGCTGCGCAAGGGGGGGAAGCAGGAAAAGGTCCGGCGAGGAAAGCAGTTTTTACAAGGGGGGAAAGAAGACAGCTGACAATTGGGAACTGGTATGATCAAGGGGGAAAAAGCCCGCTCGCAAGTCTCAAAAGGGGAAGAAGGAAAAGGGAACACAGCTTGCATAAACCGCAGACCCCAGACGATATGAAAAAGGGGGGACGAGGACGTTTATCCTTCCTTGAAGGGGAACGAAAGACGTGTGGAAAATAAGCACAAAAAAAAAAAGAGGGCCGGCCCCGATAAACATCAGGGAAAGCAGCGGGAAAGAAGAATGAGGGGGGGGGGAGGGGGGGGGGGGGGGGCCAGTTCCTGCCATTGTCAATGCCTGTTGGTCAGGAAAAAAGAAGAACCCTCCTACCAAAAAAGATCAGCGGGGCAAAAATCCACTTGAAAAGGAAAAGAGTTAAAGAACAATGGGGCAATGCAAACAGACCAAAGACGAGGGGTGTTTCTTTTTAGCACAATCCGGAGTAAGGGGGTAAGGGAATAAAAAAGGGCGTATATAGGGAAAAAAATAAAACGGCCCCCGACCAAAATAAAATGATTCGGTAGAAGGCTGGGACTCCCCATCGACACATCCTCTGGATGAAGAATCGCCCACAAAAGAAAAGGGAAAGACAGGGCAAAAACAGGGCGAGGCAAAAGGAGAGAAGTGTGACAAGGACGAAAAGGGCACAATACATCCCCCTAAGGAAGTCCATAACATTTTCAGAAAGAAAGCAAACAGCTGAAAAACCCAGGCTTCATTTTGAAGGGGAGAACGCCACCCCCAAAGCAAAAAAAGCAAGGCACAAGCCCAAGAAAAGGAAAAGGAACGTAAACCACCGGTCGGAAGGGGGAACATTGGATGAGAGAAAACAGTCCCGGGTGCTAGAATTTGCTAAGGTAACCTAAAAAAAAAAGGCTTGCCAGCCAAGAGTTGGAGGCTCGGCAAAAGATTGAGAGGAAAAACCAAACCGTCTCGCCTTGGAGTTGGGGTGAGTCAACTGCGCAAAAGGCCTCCCGGAAGAATTGGGAAACAGGTCTTGGCGGGTATGAGAGATCAAAAGGAAGAGAATGAAAACACGCCAAGAACGTAGGGAAAAATCTCTTCCGTGGGGCCGGCCCTGCCGAATTGAGCCCAAGAAACCTCCCAACAACGCGCGAAGAAGCGCGGCTCAGCAGAACCGTAAAGGGGGGAAAGAGACGCGGGGAAGCGGGGGACGGAAAACAAAGACACCACAATCAGTTTGTCTATCGGAACGGGTTGGACCGGGGGAAATCTAGCAAATTGTGTGAAAACGCACGGTAATGAGCAAAAGGAGAGTCACCCTGTTCCTTCGGTCCGGCAGTCGAAGAAAAGAAAACGGTAGAAGGGTAAAAAAAAGTTGCCGTCTTGGCTCAGGGGTCTGTTGGGGGGCATCCTTGTGGTCGCGCTTAAGAAACCGGGAAGTTGCCGGACCTGAAAAGCAAGGAATGGGACCGACCGGAAGGCAGCAGTATTATCCCTGGCCGGGGGACGGCCAGGGGGGGAAAAAAGGTTGGAGGCGGGGGGGGGGGAAAGACGGAAAAAAAATAAATCGCGAATGAAAGGGGAAAAGGGTACTTAGGGAACGCTGCAGAGACACCGGCCGCGGCAGAAGCAGGGACAGTTTGAGGGGGGGGGGGGAAGGGCAAAAAAAAAAAAAAAATCAGGCGAACGAAAACAACAGGACGAAGAGGGGGGCGGTAAAAACCTGGCGTCGAGTAGACTGGAGGTCGCTCTCAGGGGAAAGCCAGCAGTACCCCCAAGGAATGAAAGATGCAAAAGGGCAACTGCCCACAGACGCAGGGTTGCAGCAAAGGGACAGGGGGTCTAGGCCCCCCGTGTGGTGAAAACTGACCTTGGGGAAATGGAAGCTGGTGCGGTGGTGTAAGTGGAGGCACAACCTGGGGGAAAGAGGGGGGGAGGGGGGTTCAAACACGCATTGACCGAGATGCCCCGCCATGAAAACTTAACTGCTGGGGTATCAGGGTGGCAAAAAAATCGCTGGACCTTAAAAGCAAACACAGGGATTCAGTCGTCACCGGGAAAAGCAAAAACGGACGACGCGCCTCAGGCGCTCATTGGGGGAGCGGGGGGTGCAGGCATGCGTGGGGATGAGGTGGGCGACTGCGACGTGCCCCATTCGGAGGAAAAAATTGGGGGGGTTCAAGAAATGCCTGTAATTAATGTAGGGCACGGGGACAGGACGACAAAAAAGCTCTAAAAAAAAAAACAACAGTGAGAAGAGGGGTGGCCCGAAACGTATACCAAGAGGCGCCGGGACTCTTCCGAGGTGCCCCGGGGGGGTGTTGACAAAAAGCAAAACCCTTATACGGCGGGAAAAAAAAAAAAACTGTCGTATCGGTCCTGTGTAAGGCACACCATGTCAGGAACCAGCAGAGGCTAGTTCGGTCAAGAAGAATGGGTCCAAAAGAAATACCACACCTCACAACTCACGTGAAACGGGCGACGGAACTTCAGCCGTATCATAGGCCGCTGTCAGGGGAGGGAAAGGAAGATGACCGACTGACGAAAGGACGTTACGTTAATAAACATTCTGACCTTTTCATAATGGGCGGGGGAACCGACCAAGGGGGCAGAGCGGCGAAAAAAGAGCGGGGGGTAGCCCGTCATGGAAAATTGTAAAAAATATGTAAATGAGTGAAGTGCAAGATGCAAGGGGGCTGGGTGCAGAAGTCCCGGCCCCACCACCTCCAAGGTCCGGACCGCGTATCAAGGTGGAGGGGAGGAGCCTCGCAGAGAGCCACAGGGCGGGGGGTAGGGTAAAGTCAAAACCGGTGTTGGAGGGCGATCGAAACGGGAGGGCGTCTTGGTTGAAGGGAGCGCAGAGCGCTGCCAATGCTGGTGCGGAAAAAACACCCGGACGCAGGGGGGGGTGAAGTCGCCCGCCACGACGACGGGGACAACCCTGAATAAGGGGGACGTGCGAGAGCAAGGCGTGACCCTATCCGGGCAGGGGATGGTTCCCAGGGGTTCAATCCGGAAGGCAAAAACAACAGAAAACCGCGCGATTGCCTGGGATGGCAAAACCGCCCACGGTCCCGACTTCCCAAAAGAGCCGGGCTCCTATGTGTCCGAGAAGTGCTGCTCCACGTGCTCCGCGCGGGGGAAGGAAAAAAAGCCACCACCCTAAGTCCATAAAGACCGGAAGAAAAATAGCCTCCACCAGGGTAACGACACAAGAAGGTAAGAGAAGAATTATCTCTGGGTTGGTCACCTAAGTTTCGTGGAAGGTTTAAGCGATGAAAGGTTCATTGTTAGGGTGACGGGAAGTCTCTGGGCAATTAAAAGGGAAAAGAAGGCAACTCATTTCTCGAAAGTCCGGGGATCTGGCATATGCACACTTGAGATTAAGGCCTGATCACAAAGACGGGATCCCGTTGCCTGTGCCTCCCCTCGATCGCAGCCACAAATGACAGGTCGCCAAAACTGGATGAGCGAAAAGGGAACTCGCCTGGCGAGGAAGACTTGGTCACAGGCGGCAATCCAACAAGATGAAAAAGGGGACGGCCCGAAAGAAAAGAGGCCCGTTAGAGGGGAGTCTAACAGAGGCGAAACCGTTTCCGCCAAGAAAAAAAGGAAAACCAAAAGCTCTTCCCGCCGATAAGGGGACGCGTTGGCAGGGGGGGGTGGCTTGAGGGAGGATTAAAAGCCGGGGGAACTGACCCGCTAAATCAACTGGAAGCGGCAAAGCCGATTAATGTTGCAAAAGGCTCAGGGGGAACGGGGTGAAAAGAACAGAAAACAACGGCCAGAACCCGTTTGTGGGCATGAAATGGGGGAAGCGCTCACATTGTAGTCCCTCCCTTCCTCGATAAAATGCGTCGCGAGAACAGCAGATCCAGGGGCGTGACAAAAAGCCCCCGCCGCGAGAAACCCAGAAAAAGCAATAAGCCCCGGGTTTTTCCTCGAGTTTTCCCTAAAATAAAAAAAGAGCATTAACGAAGGGAAACACTGGGACACTTGAGTCACTAGTCAAAAGGAAGTTTGGTGGGGGAGCTACTTGCCACCCCCCCCCCACCCCAAGCACCACGAGGGGGAAAAACTCAGTATAGTGCAAAAGGGGCAGCGTAACCAAACAAAGGGGGAGCGCAAAAGGAAGATCCTAGGACAAAATCAATTCCGGGGGGGTGAGCAGGTTCTAGGACCACAAGATAAATATCATCTCCACCGAGGACTGATCCGTGACCGACTGAAGGTTTTCATGCGTTAGAGTTGGACGAGAGGGACACCGTTGACATTCAACCCTTCTCATGGGAAAACGCTCAGGCTTTCTCAGGCCGGACCCAAAACCCCTGATCCGCTGTTTGCTCCTTCGGAAAAAAGTAGTCCAGCCCCCGGTGAAAAAAGTGGCTCGCGGCTCCCCAAACAGGAACCCCAGCAAACTGTGTGACTGACTGGGATCGGCACGTGCCCCCAGCATCTGCCCAAATTCAGAGGACGGCGCTCAGGGGTTACAGCCAGGCGGCGCCACGAGGAAAACGCATTAATGGCAAGCCAGCAGACGCCGCCGATCACAGAAGCACTTGGAGGGGGGTTTTGTTGGTTTTGCTGCGCGGAATGAGAAAGGGTAACGGGGGATAACGCAAGAACACACGTAGACACCAAGGCAATTCATCTGCGTTCGTCCCCAAGGGGGAAGAAAAGAAATCGATGTCCAATGGAGGAAAATTGATCCGGTCAGAATTTACCCCCGGGGGTGCGGGCACAGGGAGTAGGGGAGGGGAAAGAAGGAGGCGGACAAACGGGGAGGGGGGGGTGGGGGATCCAAGTACTCCGAACATCGAAGGGGAAAAGAGCAAGAAGCCACCCAAAGAAAAGGAGAAACTGAATTTCGCAAAGCACGGCCAGGAAGATAAAAACAACCACCAAAGGGACAAAACGGTTCAAAAGGCCTAATAAAAAATCGGCCACCCGAGTTTGGGGGGTTCGCGAGGTTGGCCTAGGATGCGGTGGCATAGACCCGAACGGAAAAAGAGGGGGTTGGGCCCCCCAGGAGAAAGCCGTGGGACCAAAGAAGGAGCTATCTTCAAAAGGAGACCATCAAGGAGAGGCCGGCGGCACTGGTCCATCCCAGGGCGCAGCGCGTGTAAAAAAAAGAAGATCAACACGGGAAAAGGAAACAAGGCCCTGAAACAACACTGGCCAAGACTTGATACGCAAGCCCCTAGAAGGCGTCTGGTCACGAAAAAGCGGCTGATGACAACGACGCAAGAAGGGCCAAATCCATACCACTTAAACTATCAACCAACAAAACGAAGCCTTTTCCGCGTCATCGACCCAAACAACGAATGGGTAACCGTCCAGCGAGGAAAAAAGAGAGGCCATCAGCGAACAGGATCGGGTGAAAAGAAGGGCGCGAAGCCGGACTCTTCACCATCATGGATGCCGCCGCCGGGAAGGGTCGAGAGGAAAAAAAAGACGTTCCGGAAGGAAAGGGGGGCGTTCCGCGGAGAGAACAGAAAGAGAGGCACCCTCACCAGAAGGTGAAAAGGTGGCAAGCAAACAGGGTCCCGAAAAACAGTCGAGAGGAGGTAAGCGGGAGAGATAGATCAACTGTCTGAGGAAGTAACAAACTGAGTTTTGGAACCCGGGGCGTGGCCCAAAAAGGCTGTTAAAAAAGAGGGAAGAGGACGAAGGGACGCGAAGAAAAAACATCAGGTGGGGGGATACGACTACTACTGCCCCGGCCTACGGTGATGTAGGGGGGAAAACAAAAGGAAACTTCCAAAAAGGAAGAAGAAAGGGGAGGCCAGAAGGGAAATCTCTTAAAAAAATGCGCATGGTAGATGTAGGCCTTCTACAAAGGGGCAGCGGTGTGCAAAGGGGGAAAAAGAAGACGCCTGGGAAAGGGTAATTGGAGAGATGATGATTACCCGAAAGACAACCGCCCCGACACAGGGAAGGAGGTTCCATTAAAAAACCGGCAGACCCCCCTCCCACATTACGATGGAAAAGGAAGCGGGTCGTCCGCGGCCAAGGTGGACCGACAGCTTTTTGCGAAAATGAGACAGCAGAGGTAGTGAAACAAAAGAAGAAAAAAAAAAAAACCAAAGGTCTAAAGGCACGAAATAGACCTGTTGCATAGTGACCCCGTTCCCGCGGAATTGAAATCGGCATGCCAAACGAAAAAAACACCGGAAAAAAAAAAGCCGGCAAAAAAGACACCCAGGCATCAAAAGCAGGGGAAGTAAATTCAGGGTGCCGCAGCAACATACAGGACGCGGGGGGGAGTTCCATAAGGGAAAAGGGGGCGTTAACTGGGAAAATGAAAGTGCGAAAGACACCGCTGCGACGCCAAGAAACACAAAGCACTATGAAAGGTAATAGCTGCAAGGAAAAGAGGGATCAAATGCCTGGCTGCAAAGAAATTCTCGCGCCCCGTTCCATCGGGAGAGGACAAGGGGCCAAATTACAGCCAGAATCGAGAGAGAAAGGGGGTAAAATCTGGTCCAAGGGAAAAATCATTAGGGCCGTCCGAAGACCTGCATCGCATTGAGCGGCCAGCACAGTCCAAGGAAGAATCTCACGAATGAAAAAGCAAACAGCACAACAGGGAAAAGAAAAGCAAAAACCTTCAACACTGCCAAAGGAGCGTAAAAAAAAAGGTGGACTAATGTAAAGGTGACTCTCGGAAATGACCCCGGTTGCGAAGAACAACGGGACAGAGCGGAAGAAGAAAACCACAAAATAAACGTGAAGGAAAGACGAAGACAGACAAAAACCGAGTGAGGAAAAAAAAGGTGGGACAGACCGAGCGGCGCGCCGGTGGGAAAGCGAAAGCTCATGCGCCAAGAGAAAAGAGGAAAAAGATTTTGTAAAAGGGAGGAATCAGCGCGTGGGAGAGGAACAACAAAATCAGGCTAAGAGATGAGATGGGAAAGGCAAGGAATACGAGTATGACAAAGTCCAAGGGGCTCCGGGGCCTGGGCAGCAACAGTGGGACGAAAACTCCAAAACCGGGTCGCGGAGTGCGGTGCTCATCTCCCGCTCCCAAAAAACCCTCGAACAAGAGGAGGAGGCTATGCGGACTGGGAGCAACGGCGATAAAACTGGTAAAGGCCGACTATAACAAAGGGGGAGGACGCCACAGGGGATGCTGACGAGCGAAAAGGGGTGTGCAGGACAGACCCGAGGGGGGGCAAGAGAACGAAATTAGGGCAACGTGGGGGCTTCCAAAAGGGGACACCGGGGCTTGGGGGGGCTGGTTCCGGTGGGCCGCGGCCTTGATGCCCAAATGAGAAAAAAAAAAGGAGCTTGTCTATCAACCTACTCCGGGAAAAAAAAAACTGGCAAGGACAACTGTGCTTGAATAGAAAACTGGTATGTGGCAGGCGAAACACGGGCCCCGGATCCCAAAAAACGAGGCGTGCCATCGGGGCAAGTGGGCTTGGGCGGGTACCGCTTTGCCGCTGGCAAGGGGGAGGGAAAATAGAAAGCGGGGGGGGGGAAGTTCGAAGGGCTCTCAAAGCTAACCGCCTCCACGGGCGCTGTGAGGGGGGAGGAGTCTAGGAGTCGTAAGACTAGAGGACATACATTCCCGTGAACAAAAGGAAAAGCCGGTCTTGGGGACTGCAACGCGAACTCTTTCATTTGTGCTTTTAAGTAGACATCACTTTGACAAAGGCAAAAAGGGGGGGGTTCGAGGTTGTCGTAAGAAGAGGGGGGGAGGCGTGTGTGGGGGGAAGGACAAAACGCGACAACGGGCTTGAACGGTGTTAAGACACATGACCGTGAGAAAAAAAGGAACCCGAGGTCAGCAAGAAAAGGCAAACGGGGGGGACTGGGTAAAAGGACGGCCGCCCTTAAAAAACTCAGCTTGATTTCTCGCAACACTGAAGTGAGTCAGAACCGAAAAACAAGGGAAGGGGGACTTAAAGAAAAACCGAGAATAGTCCACCACCACACCAATGAGCGGGGTTTCATGGGGGGGGAGGGGGGTGCGGGTACTTTGAAAAAAAAAGGGGCGAAATCGACGGGTAAATAGAGGGGGAAATAAAAACCCGGAAAAAGGAAAAAGGGACCAAAAGGATTAACAAAGGGGCACAACAACTTGCCCTGTCGCCGGGGAAAAAGTAAATAGGACACAACAACCATGTGGCAACAAGTGGTCAGAAAGTGTAAAAAACCATTATCAAGGGTGGGACTGCGACGCGAAGTTTTCCTGGTGGTTTGCCACCAAAAGAACAAACAGGGAAAAGTCAGGGGAGTGACAGTTCTGGGCGCGAAACTACAAAAAACAAGAGGGTTCGGTCACAAAAAAACTTCAGTGGTCTGTCGAAAACAAACAAAGGGCAGCAAGAATAAGGAAACTAAGGGTAAAAAAAACATAACCGCAGCGGAGAAGAAGGGCAGGGCCTGGCAGAATAAAAGAAGATTCACAACTCGAAAGAACGATTTCGGATACCCGGCTGAAAAAAAGTGAGAATTTGAAGGAGGCAAAACGGGTTCCTCGAAAGCGGGGATACAGGAAAGTCGTTACGTCACCCGGCATTTAGGGAAAAGAAAGGAGTGAGTCAAGAAAGGGGCCTAAAGTCGGTACAATGGAGGGTGGGGAATAACGTTTACCGGCGTCCCGGACCGAATGTGGAGAACCGAAAGGAGTAAAATTGTCAACAGGGATGGACAATCAGCTGGACTCGGCTGAAAGGGGGGGGAAATGGGAAAAATCGGGGGTGTTGGGGACGAAGCGGGGAGGCCGGGACGTGGGAAATGAGCGCATCAAAGCCGGGGGCACAAAAATTTCATTTGGGCCCGCCGTGGCAGTCGTTTCCGGCACAACCAAACAAAAGCGTGGCATTGGGGACGAGCTGATAGTGTGGACGCGTACCAAAAGGGCGGAGGAAAACTTCAAACCGGGGGGCAGGGGGGGGCACAAAAACGGTGCAAGATCAAGACAATGAAAAAGGGGACTCGGTGGAAGGTATGAAACTGAAGACCCGGGCCGTCTTCATGCGGGGCAAAGGCAGGACGGGAGACAGGGTCTAAAACAAAAGTGGACTGGGAGGGGAAAAACAAAAACACGCGGGGAACTGGAGAAACGTCGCAACAAAAAAACAACAAGGTGGCAAAGAGAAAGTCTCCAAAAGGGAGCAGAGGCCAAAAATCTTTCTAAGATCGCGGTGGCAACGAAAATTTGCAGGGGGCAAGTCCTGACCGGGGCCAGGGAAGGTTGGCTGGGGTTTGCTGTGCAAAGGGCAAAAATCTTCCTAGGACCGGCAAACGGGCAGTTTCTCGTCATTAAAAAGGGGTGGCTCGGGGGACCTAAAAAGGAAGGAAAAAAAATAACCAAGAGGGAGAACGAAATTGAAGACCGGGGACTGGAGCCACGCAAAAGAGCTTGTAATCAAGGGTTAGCTGAAACACAAAGTAAAAAACCTGAAGGGGGGGGGACCCTCAACCACCATTTAGGAGATAAACTTCCCTATCACGCAACGCCACTTGTGGGAAAATGATAAAAAAAAAAAAGGACCTTAGGCTGCAGAAGGCAAGGGGGGGTAAAAGCCGCCGAAGGAAGCTACTGAGCGAGAAAGTCAAGACGTTGCAGGGATAGCATACCAAAGGGGGACCGTCGACCCTAGCGAAAAAAAAAGGACCCGCCGAGCCACGGCAAAGGGCAGGGGGGAAAGAGGAGAACGTTTTGAAAAAAAAAATGGGAAACTTGTGGGGGGGGGAGGGGGTGGGGGAGAATTTAAATGACCTTAAATCCTTTTGGGGAGCCACGGCTTGGACTGCGAAGGAAGAAGGACTAAAAGAAAAAAAAAATCACTTGGAAGGGGGGGGAAAAGGGGGCCCTATTGGGGGCCGATTCAATGACACATGGCAAGAAAAAAGGTGTGTTGCGTCAAAAAAATGACTGACAGGCACGCTAGGGGAGAAGAAATGTCAAACCCCGCGTTAAAGAACTTCCAAAAGGAAGCAGTTTGTGCTCCGCTCCGAACCAAAAGGGGGGGAAATAACAAAATTGGAAACCAATCCCCTCGCGCCACAAGAAAGAAGGGGGGGGGCCAAACCGGGGGGGGAGAAGGGAGTCAGATTCGAAAGTGAACGACATGCTTCAAAGGAAGAAAGGAAAGTGGCAAAAGAAAGAGTGGGTGTGGAGAGACAAACCCCAGCGGACATGGAATAGGGGGAAGAAGGAGGGGG
>Ga0179593_1360853_pt1 | contig 11026 bp, 12 predicted proteins | sample CZODoug2_1_08_16_FD_185931 | JGI IMG/M metagenome (GOLD analysis project Ga0179593, IMG submission 185931) | Vadose zone soil fungal communities from Angelo Coast Range Reserve, California, USA - CZODoug2_1_08_16fungal (PacBio error correction) | ecosystem: Environmental > Terrestrial > Soil >...
TGGAAAGACGTTACGAAGGAAAAACGAACCCCCCGGGGCGGAAGGAATCACTAGGGAAAAGAGAACCTTAGGCAAGAGGGTAAGACATATAAAATCTCAAGCAGGAACCTCTCCTCCGTTCAAGACTTCGTAAACTTTAGCAACTAGACCGAGACGTCGAGAAAGACGATCGGTCTCTCCCGGGGCGGGCCCGATATACAGTTCAATCTTGGTGTGTCACCCGGGGAAAACTTAACAGCAGTATCAGAAGGAAAGGCAAAATCTTAGGGGCCGAAGGTTCTTCAGGGGATGGGAACAGGGTTCGACAGAGACATTCCCGGGCGACGAGGGGGCGGAAAGGCAGAACTCCAAAGGCGATGCAAACCTGCCTACCGAAGGGGGAAGGGGGGATAATCACAAATCAATAAACTTTCAAAGGGGCATAAAAATAACGAAGACCTCTGTTTTGAGATCAACAGAAAACGGGGGCAGAGGGAGTCAAACTGAGGAACGACAAAAAAAAAAAAACAATGTGCCAGAAACCAGGTACTCACAACGGACGGAAAGGAAAAGCTGGCCGTGGGCGGTCACAGCAATAACGGAAAAAAAACATGCCCTCACTGGAGCCTTAAACAGGGAGCAACGCAGAAAAAGGGGAAAGGGTCGGGGTACGAGCAATTGGGAAAGGCCCCGAGAGAAGTGTACCGTTAGGGGGCGAATCTAAAGAGGAAGAACCCGAAAGAGGGGCTCTGGAAAAAAAATTATAATCATCAGTTGAATGGGCTTCGGGAATCCGAAACAAATGCTGGTCACCGTCGCGATCCTGCAGTGAAGCACAGGGAAAATTAAGCCGGAGAGTACGTTTTCTAGAAAAGGCTGTAAAGGCAGTTACGAACTCTGACGGCCCACAAGCAACAGAACAGAAAGGAAAACTTTCCCGAAGACTTTAAGCGCAAAAAGAGAGTCTTACCAGAGCGGAACGTGAAACGTCTATCTGGGGGAAGGTAACTAGGAAAAAGGGAGTGTGGTTGGCGGCAAAATCAAACCAACGCAGCAGGGCGCAAGCGAGACAAGAAAAACGGGCTTTCAGACTACTGAACTCGAACGCCTCGGGACCAGGACGGAAGTGGCGGAAAGACAGAGGGCGCGGGATGTAAAGAGCTAAAGTCAAGATGAAGGCAAAGGAGACGGGGTCCCGGAAGATAGGAGTGAACTTGGAAGATAAAGAAAAGAGATGTGCCAAAAAAAAGGAGCTGGTCGCTTCAGCCACAGGAAAGCATGCAGACGTGTCGCCAAACGGATGCCTAAAAGACTCGAGGCGGACTAGGAAGGCTCGAAAGGAGAACACCTTCTTCTAGAGTAAGGGGGCAAGAGTTGAAACCCGGAAAAAAAGAAAGAGAAAGGACTGTCCGTCAGACAAACCATAAACGGACCACGAGTAAACTCCCATCTTAGAACACCCGTCCTTCGGCGTAAGAGAGGGAAGAGCAACAAACAACGGATTAGGGGAGGAAGAGAGAGCGACGTTCCAGGAAGAAGAACGCCTTTTGTTCTCGAATGTGCGAACAGGAGTGGGATTCTAGAGCGTAGTCTAGGAAAAGACGCTTAGCTGCGTCCGAAGGAAGCGTAAACCCGTCTCCAAAAACGCGAAATCGGCCAGAAGGAAGATTAGTGTCAAAAAGAGGAAAAAAGACACTATAGGAGTGGGGGGGGCCCAGGGCTCGGGGGGCGAAGAGAAAAAGTCTCGGAGAGGAAAAAAAGTCATGCAGCCTCTAGAGGATAGCAATCCTACGCTTGCCCAGAAAGCTTTGCCTACTACTTTAGATCAAATCCCAACGAGGTAAGGAGGGAGAAGCTATAACCAACGCTGCTTGCATCTTTAAAAAAAAAGAAGGGGGGAACCGCACTTTGGATCAGTTCGGGACAGGTGCGTCAGGACTATGAGCACCCACCACTCGTGGAGAAGTAGAGCGAAAAAACCTCACGGAAAGGAAGTAACCGGCCAAAGAATGGAAAAAAAAAGGATACGTTTCCACTCGACGAGTGAACGTCTTGGTCATACGAATAGGATGACAACTTTGCCTGCCTAGAATCCAGTTGGGGAGGGCAGCCGGCCGTTCCCATCAATTTGAAAAACCGCGTACAGGCGCATCCCTGTCTTGGAGGGCAATCTGTTGGGGGAGGAGAAACTCGTGGACTCATCGCCACGGTGGTGAAAGAAAAAGTCGCCGCATCCTCATAACAGTGAAGTCTCTAAAAGCGGGGAAAAAAAAAGGGGTGAATAAAAATACCAAACGCTTGGAAGGGTAGTTAGCCATTAGAACGTACAAAGGGAGGGATTGAGGAGAAGCGACAAAGGGAGCCCGTGCAGAATTGAGTAGGCCGTCTCAGAAGAAAGGAGTTGACGGCTGCCTAGGGCATACTCCCCTTTGGGGGGGGGGGTTTTTTTGTGTGGGGTTGGTGGTGGTGGGTGGGGGGGTGTATCGAAAAAGCACGGTTTTTTGGAGGAGAGGGAAATCGGTGCCACACAAGAAGGCAAAGTCTGCTGTCGATCACCGCACAAAAGGGGAGGAGCAGGAATGCAGGGGGGAGGGGACCTGAACGAGAAGGAAAGGTGAGGCGGGCAAGTGTCTAGGACCTTCGGGTCCCGGCAGTCGGCGGAGAATTAGAGCCGCAAATCAGGGGGGGGTAGGACACGAAACGATAAATCCGCCTGTATTATCACCCTCCACCAGAGGAAAAAAAAAGGACGCTGGAAAGGGGAATTCCTCGCAGGACTTCCGGGAGGGCAAAAAAAATGAGGTTCGGGGAATAAACCTTGTAGGGGGAGCAGGCGTCGTCTTCAGGAAGGGGGCGGAAAGGAAAACGTAGGGGCGGAGGGGGGGCCAGTTATAAACGTACGAAAAAATGGAAGCGGTCCTTTTGAGACGAGGCAGAAGACTCGGAGAGCCCGGCATAAATAGGGACGACACAGAAAAAAAGAAAAAAAACACACATGCCTGGACACGAGCTAACCAGGTGCTCCGCTGAAAGAAAGAGGAAAAAAGTTCTTCCCATGTCGAGAAAACGACTCAGTACACCCAGGGAAGAGAACTAGGTATCTGTTTCGGGGGAGAACGCGGGATTGGGAGGCGGTCGCCTGGGAGTGGGGACCACGAAGCTTGTGATGCGACAACGTACGAGCAAGAAAAAGCGATAAAAAGATATTTCTCGAACAACACAAGGGAAAGGTACATCGGCGGTGCCCAGCGTAAAAGTCAAAGAAACAACTGCTGACGTCCGCCAGAAAGCCTCTTCGCGAAAAAGACATGCCTCCCCATCTCATCTTAGAGGGACGCGGGGAAAATCCGGCGTCGTAGGAGCGGGAGAATAGGGGAAAAAGGGCATGGGTGCGGAAAGGAAAAAAAACACATCTAGATTAGGACCAGGACGAAGGAAAACATGTCAATCAAGTATCTTGTGAACAATAGCAACAGGCGAAACGGACTAGGGAAACAACGTCTAAAGAAAGGTGTCATCCAGAAGGAGGGAACTCAATCCACTTCCGCCGGAACAGGCCCGAAAAGCTTCGGAAAAAGAAACCCTCAGTTCAACACTACCCTAAGAATGCCGGAGAGACAGGCGATCTTTTACGGCTCAAGGGCTCAAAAGGGATCGAAGGGGCCAATAGGGGGGGGGGCAAGCCAAAAAGGACCCGACCTACTAAATTCCAGGAGAAGTATGAAAAGGCGAAAAAGCTGGGGGGAAGGAAGACATTTCAGCGGAAGGGAAAGGATGGCGAAGGAAGCCCTGCTCGAGAATAAAGGGCCGGAATTGGGTGGCCTAACTGCAAAGAGGGCCGATGAAAACTAGGGCTGGAAACAGAGAACACGAACGTTTGATAAGAAAGCCAAGACGGGGAATCATGAAAGGAACTCTGTGCAGGGGGGGGGAAGACAATCAACGTTTTTGTGGAGGAAACAAGCTATGACAAGCAGAAAGAACACCTGAAAGATCCACCTATCTCGAGCAAAGAGGGGACGTGGCCCTGTACATCTGGGGGAAAAAGGGGAAGTTACAATACGTAAGATGGGTAGAACAGACTCCACACGAAACTGCCGAAGTGCTAAAGCAGAAGTTAAAAACCAAGCGGTGCGTTTGAAGAGGATGCTGAACGGCACTACGGAAAAATTGAAACTCGGCCACGGGATAGAGGGACAAACGACCGGGAAAAAAAAGGGGGTAAAGCCGTTGTAGCTGGTGTGGACCCTCGAGAAAGGCGTTCAAATGGAGAGAACCAGAAACCCTATTCAAGAGACAGACTCTTGAGCCCGCGGGTAAAGAGCTAAAAAAAAAAAAAAAAAAGGACGGCTTCCGAACGTAAAGGAATGAGGCCTCGTTCTTCCAACTTTCAAAGCACGAAAGGGGAAAACTTGAATACAAAAAAGAATTTCGCCAGGTCCATATCCCGAAAGAAAGGAAGCCGGACTCCTTAGCAAGGAAGGCGGAAGGGGGAACGGGCCCTCCAAAGGATCGAATACGAGGTGTTGTCAGGCTAGGTCGGCTGCTCGTCTCAGGAGAAGCAGAATCCAATACTTGCGGGAAGACGTACTCTCACAAATCTTCAAAAGAAAAGAACGTCTCTTGGAGTTCAGGGCGAGGATAGGGGACCCTGGGAGTCATATATTTGATCTTTAAGAGTCGGCTTAGGCGAGAAAAAAACACGGGATTGACTTTGGTCGAAATCAAAGTTCAAAAGAGCACCGACGGAAACGAAGACCATCGTAATGAAAACCGCAAAGCACCAGGAAAAAGACAGGAAGAAAAGAGTAACCGAGAATGGTCCGGGCAAAAGCTCTACTGGTCATCAAATGCGTGAAGTTCTACCAGCTCACTCCACTTCCTTCAAAGGCAGTAGAACAACCTACAAGGGCGATGAGGGGGGGAAAAGAAGGATGCTCAACACAACAAGATAGAAGAAAGGAGGGGACCTTCTAGAAAAAAATACCTGGGGGATTCGACTAAGTGCTTGAAGGGCGGATCTTTGCGGAAAACGGAAACCGACATGCTGACAGGCAAAAGCGTTCGCGAGAACAGGACTTCTATACTTGGACGAAAACCGACTCGACCGAGAGGTCTCGGCTTGCAGGACAAGCCTCTATGTGCCCGCAACTACTTGGGGACTCGAAACCAGCGCTAGCAGTTCACGAAAAAGCCATTCATCCTACTGAGCCTCAGAGGGCCTAAAGAGAGTGGAACATCCGCCCACGTTCACAGTATCAAAGAGCAAGGAGTCTATCTTCCGAAAACCAGAGGAGAAAACTCGAGGTGATATGTGAGAAATAGGAGCTGTATCTATGGGGGCCGGAGTAGCCCGCAACAACCGAGTATAGTGGGAAGGGAACAAGACTCGTACACTAAAACTCCGGAGAAGCGCGAGAAAGGACGGTGACCGTGTTCGACAGTTGTTGTGTGGGGGGGGGGGGGGGGGGGGGTTATGGTGTGGGGTTTGGGTGTTTGAGGGGAATTCTCTGGGGGGGGTGGTGGCGGGTTTGTGTGTGGGGGAGGAGGTCGTGTTGTTGCGTGGCGGGAACTGCTGGGGTCTTCTGTGGGGTGGTGGGGATGATGAAGTCGAGCAAAATGGGGTGGGTGTGCGCGGAGGGGTGCTGTGGGCAAAAAATGCAGGGACGGGGAGTGCGGTGGCGCGGTGATGAGGGGAGCTGTCTGGCGTAAACGGGGGGGGGGGATCTACGGTCTGGCTGGTGCAGGTGAGGAGGCGGGTGTGGGTCGTGGTGTGGGACTTGTGTCTGTGGGGAGTCGTTGTGTCTCGTCTGGACCGGGGGGGGGGGGGGGGTGGGGGGTTGGGGAGAGTGGGAAGTGGCTGGTCGGGAGTCTGGCGTCGTGTGGGGGATGCTGGGGTGCGGTAGATTGGGCGTCTGTCAAGGTGGGGGGTGCGAATATGGATGAAAAAAGGTGGCAGTCAGGGTGGAAACGGCACGTCGTGCTGAAAAATAAACGCGTAAGAAACAGTGCAAACTGTGGCAGAGCCTAGAGTGAAGCAATTTATAGAGGTTACAATGGGTAGGCGGTGCCTACGAAAGGTCGTGAGGGCCCTTGTACAAAGAGAATCTGGATGGTCGGGGGGGAGAATGCGGGGGGACACTTGGTTTTTAAATTCATAAGGGAATGGTTCCAGCGTGGGTGGAAGACAGGGCGGACAGGTCATAGGGGAGTGTATCTTCAAGGCGCGGGGCGTAGGGTTGTATCGGGGGTGGGGCAAGGGATCCAGGTTAGTTGATACGCAATCGTGTAGATCCCTCGGGTCGAGCTGTCGGCCAGGGGGCGCGCTGAAGGAGTGTAGGGATACGCAGGCTTCCCTGCTAAGGTCGAGGGCGAAAAATAGGGCTCGTATGAAACATCGAAAAGCGAACCTGAGAGGCCAGGCAAACCTGAGTGCCGCTTGACCATTAACTGCAGCGAAGGGAATAATGTATACCAGAGGGAGGTAGATGAAAAGAAACTAGGGACGGGCAAGGGACACTAATGTCTGAGGTCGGGACACTGAAGGCGACGCACTTTAGCCCTCTAACAATCCAGTGCGTGCAACCGCGAGTGGAGTGGGAAGTTACTGGCTGTTATAGTACCTATCTTTGTGAGGATGATCAGGCCGCTTTGTTGGGGGTGTCTACTTCTTCTATACCGGGTCTTCATTTTCTAGATTGAACTTGAAAAGGACATCGCCCCAGCGGGCTATAAATCATTTATCACATGGACTCCGATATCGGTTTATACAGGGAACGGGAGCGTGTGAAAGACGGGAGGCAGGAATGGCTTCATGGGGACTCGGAGTCAGTAACAAAAGAAGAGTCGGAGTGGCCTGTAAGAAAGTGGGGATTTGACACGGTCTAAACCATGCTTGTAATGGAAAAACCGGTCTGGCGCAAATCGGTCATGACGTCAAGAAAGAAAGCAGAGAAAAGAAAGAGGGAAGCATACGGTGAAACACCTTGGCATCTGCTGGAGGGCACGATCTTGAGGCATGCTAGTGGGGGACTATTGCATCGCCGGCAGCAGGTACTGTCAGCCGGAAAAAGTCCTACGGGGAGGGCGAGACAGCTAAAAGACAAATTCTACACTCAACGTGGGCTAGCAGGAGAAACCGCGAAGCTTAACCATATATTCCGGAAAAACATATTAAATAAGAAGGATGGACCATAGGGGGGGGGGGGTGGTTGGTGTGGGGGGGGGGGGCAAACCCCACAAGGGGGGGGGGAAGATCCTCTATTCCTCGGAGGCTCGACCAAAAAACTGACGGGTCCTCCAATCCAAGTGGCGCGGAGCGGGCGAAAGAACGCCTGACCGGAAAATCAGGGGATGTGACTCAGGTAAGACACAACCTCACTCTTAGGGATTCGCTCATGGGGGACGAAGCCGGCGACCTCATGCGGAGCGGAGCGGAAAAAAATTCATGAGGAAGGGGAAGACGGTTCCCGTGGGAAATAAGGCTTCTTCTACTACCGGGTCCCGAACGGGAAAAGAGCCAGAGCGCAGCCAGAATGGTCACCAAAATAAAAAGGGAGACGGGCTCTCTCAGTGCTCACGTCCCAAAACAGTCAAGCAATCAGAACGACCTCCAAAAGGCAGTCAGGGGATTCTGAAGAAAAGACCAGGGCATCCGGAAAAAAGGGGGGAAGAAGTGAAGAAGGTGGTGTTGGAAGAGCGCTACTAAGAAAAAATCCCACAATTTCGGGCAAAGGAAAAAAAAAGGCGAAGCCTATCAAATGGTCGAGAACGAACAGATGGAAAGGAAGAGAAGACGATCCTTTCTCCTAAAGTAAGGACATGGACTAAATTTCGACCTTCAAGAGGGGTCCGAGCAAAGGACAAGTGGATACATAGGAAGGGGGAAAACATCCACAAAAAGGTAAACGTGAGACAATCGATAATGAACTACGGTTGTGCGGGATCGGCAAAAGACGGGAAATTTTTATTCCAAAGAGACACATTCTAAGAATAGAAAACCGTGAAGAGCAAAGAAAACCCTGACGAGCCATCTACACTAGGAGCCGTCGAAAAACGAAAGGAAAATGTAGGGAACTTATGGCCTCTGTAAGACATCGAGGGCAAAGGGGACGACCTAGGCTTCGAGTCGAAGAAACAGTTAAAAAGGTTAACGCGGGGGGGGGGGGGGGAGGAGAACACGACGCCAGAGCTTGCTGAGAAGATATTCGAAAATATGACCCAGGAGGTAGAATGGGAGGGATTGTTAAAGGTATTGGAGGACGCTCCCAAAAACGAGGTGAAAGGTCAACATCGAACCCAAAAGACGTGAAGGGAAAAAGAGAACTCGAGAATCAGGTGATGCTGATTTTCGTGAACTCCTTCGGCCGAAGTGAAAAGAGGTTCTGGCTCGGCCCTTTATCAGACTATGGAAGATAGACGTGGGATACTTCATACGTTTCCGACGAACGGTCATACCGGACCGGAAGCCGCTCCGGGTTCGTCAGGCGAAAACCGTTGGGGTGCTCTTTCTAGCCTTGAGAGAGGGTCATCAGCAGGTGCGTGTGTTGGGAAGAAAAGAAGAGTGCTACCAAGATAGCCAGACGTCTTTCATAAAGCTCAGCACCAGAGCAGTCTCGGCAGAAACGATCACAGCTGTGGGAAGAGTCAAGAAGGAGGAGGAGCGTACTTCAGTCTCCGAAGACAGATGAATTTTTCGCTCTCGTCTCTGGACAAGACAGAAAAACAGCAACCTTAAACAAAGACAAGTGAAAAAAAGCAACAAGCCGAGGAATACGGGCTGCCTGGCAGGCGCTCCAAAAAAGGGGGCCGGCGGTTTGGAGCAAAACGCGTAAAACCGTCAAACGCATCAGCAATAGGCTTACATCTCTAACGGACTTTCCGGGTAAACGGCAGAGAGAGAACACCGTTGCGGATCGGGGGAGCGAGAAAGAGAGAAACAACAAAAGTATTGAAAAAAGAAAGGAGGCGCCGGTAAAATCATACGAAAAGGCGCACGCTCCGGGGGCGGGCAAGAAGGGACGGCAAAAGAGAGCAGCGCCCTGCTGAACAAAATCGCTCAAAAAAAAAAAGCCGGATTCTTGAAGCTCGAGGCGTATCCTCTCAAAGGCCGTGCGCGAGTATCCGCCTTCTTAGTGGAGGAGCAGCGCGAAAGGGCTCGGGGCGAACGAGGGAGAAGAAGAGAAAACAGGAGCTCTGACGGCGGGGGGGCCACCGATCAATAGTGGGGAATCAGTGCCGGTACAAAGCGCAAAAAACAGGTATAACTTCAACGACGGGGGGCACCGTCAGGACGGAGAGTCGTCGGAAGCAAGTCGTGGTGGAGCAGGGGCGACGGGAGGAGGGAGAGCGGCCGAGGGGCGCAGAACAAAAACCAAGGAAGATGGTGGAAATAAAAAAAGGCACAGGGCGAAGTCCGGGGTTAACGCGGCTGGGCCTTTTTCGGATGACTCGTCCAAGGAGAAGGAACTCACGACATGCATAAAGAAAAAAATGCAGATAAGATGAAGAAGGCCAGCAGGCAGGGCCAAGCAAGTCTCTAAGGCGACGAGGGGCAAAGGGGCAGCATCAAATGAGTGGAGGAGACGAAGAAACTTGACAAAAAAAGGTGCTCTCTTCCTCACAGCAACCAAGCAATTAACCTTCTCGGGTCCTAGCAGGTGGTCTATATAAAAAGAAAAGACCGGTAACGCACGTCGTAAAGCCGTGAGAAGAGAAGGAAGGGCTTTTGAAAAAACTGCTCGGGAGCGAACGAATTTTTCACCCGTGAGGAAGAAAATAGGGAGCCTTAAAGATCCAACGGGTGAAAAAAGCACCGGTTTCGTTCAAGGGGTCAGTAAGTCGCCGTATACCCAGTGTGAGCTAGGCTTTTTTGGACCAGGGAAAGGAAGCGACCGCTTTCCACCACTCAAAACCGTCTTGAGGGAGAAGAACCCCTAGTCGGAGGGAAGGTCGCTTGGGGGAAAACGGAGTGTGGATAGGGTCGAGGTAGATCCACTCGTTCCCTCAGGGAGTCAGGAAGACCTCGACATGTCGGAGTATGCCCACCCAAGTAGTCGCAGAACCGTAGAAGAAGGAAAAGAAAAGGACGAATGGCCCTCTCCTGACGGGACCAAGAAGAGAGGCAGGGGGGAGGACCTGCGGACCTTTAAGTTCGTCAAAGGGAAAAGGGAATTGCGGCCACGCACCATAGTAAGAAAAAATAAAGATCAATAGAAAAACACGTCCCGGGGGGGAGCGAATCGCCGGGCGTCGCTCCTGCCCGTGTACGGGGGGAGACTGACCGGAAGAAGAGAAGAATACGGGAGAGCGAAAAAGGAGCCAAGAATCTACCGCGGGGGCCTTACTGGCAATGAGGAACCAATCCCGGAGAGCGCATGGGAGATCTCTCTGGGCAAACCCGAAAAAAAAGGAAGGGAAGGATCACGCTAGCTCCGCGAAAGAAAACAGACTTGAGGCCCTCTTAGGATCCGAAAGAAAGAGAGCAACGGTTCCTTACTCTAAGAGAGTATTTGAGTTGAATGAGGAAAGACGGAAGGAAACCGCGTGGGGACGAAAAGACGGATCTCGCAAAAAAAAAAAGCATGGGTATCTCTCAAAAAAAACAGAGGAGGGAGATAGCACGTGCTTCATAGAAGGAGAAGAGCCGGGGGAGAGGACAGAGCGTAACAAATCTCAAAACGGCGCACACCAACCATTCTCCGTCGACGGGAGCCGCAGAAAAGGCCAAGTCTCGAAAGATCAGCTTAAGGACGAGAGCCGTTCACCCGGGAAGGAGGCAACTAATAAGGGAAAGACGGGAAAGAAGCTGAAAGGGGGAACTCGACCTGAAGGTACAAACAAGAAGCGTAAAAAAATGAATGGGGACTTGTCCACTCTATGGGAGTCGAAGGCGTCTCGCTTACTTCGATCACTAAGGGTAAAGCTCGTCCGTCCAGGCGGGCATAAAGAGGGAGGACCAACGAGATGAGGAGACCGGCAAGAAAAGCTCGTAGAAAAAGATAAACCCCCTCTCATAAGCCAGACAATCGAGAGAACGCGCCCGTCG
>Ga0179593_1363876_pt1 | contig 11026 bp, 8 predicted proteins | sample CZODoug2_1_08_16_FD_185931 | JGI IMG/M metagenome (GOLD analysis project Ga0179593, IMG submission 185931) | Vadose zone soil fungal communities from Angelo Coast Range Reserve, California, USA - CZODoug2_1_08_16fungal (PacBio error correction) | ecosystem: Environmental > Terrestrial > Soil >...
TGAAATCCGCGCAATGATCTTAGAGAAAGGGAGGGAAGGGACAAAAAAAGAGGAAAGATCACTACTCTATCGATGCTGAGATCCTACAATTACGGAAAGGTTCTGCGGAGGATGTTCGTGAGGACGTTTTAGCACAAATGAGGGAAAAGAAGGAGGAAAAAAAGGCGAGCGCGCACAAGATAAGCTCGGCGTGAGGGGAGAGAAAAGTACTGACGCAAAAATGGCCGAACTAACATGGGGGAGGGGGAATTGAAAGCGAGAGGAAAGTCGCGAAAAAAGGGAAGAAGGACTGTACACCGCCGGAAAAAAATGCTGGGGGGGGCAACCAAGGAAAGACTAGAGGGCTTGCTTCGAGGCCCAGGATAAAATGACCTACATTAATAATTCATCAGGACTTCTGAAGGGCCAAGGGGAAGAACTGACCGAATTGATTTCCTCACCAGAGAGAGGAGGGGGGGAGAAAGACGAAATCATCGGAATGTTCGTCTGGGAATCTGCGCAGAGAGCATCAGGAACCTTATCAGGAAAATACTACATCTCAAGCTTTGGGTCAAGAGGAATACTTGCAATAGAGACCGGTCGACCGAATCTAAGAGATTGAGGAGAGGGAACGGAGAGCCGTCGGCCACTGCCCCATGGCCTAAAGAGAAACAGACTGAGGAGGAATAAACGAACACGGCTGCCGAACAATAGACCGCCAACAAGACCAGTAACAAGACCTCCATAATCGCAGGTCCAAAGAAAAGAGGACCGGGTTGTTTCAGCAACGCGCCTTAAGGGCAGAAAAAAAGGCGCCATCGCCGTTTGAAATAGGCCTACTTGGCTCCTTACGAGGAGAGACAAAAGAGGAAAATCTTCATCTCCGGAAAGCCGACAAGTCATGGGGCAATTCGAGTTTGTCCAGAGTCCTATCCCGAACCGGAGAACCGTAGTAGGAGGGTTAAAGAACAAATCTATTAAAAGGGGGGCAAAGGTTGGGGCGGCGGCAGAAAAAAAAAGAACACTGACCTCCTAGGAAGCCCGTAGGCAAAAGGGGTGAAACTTTCCCTGGGGGCCGGACGCCGCTCTCTCCGACAAAGTCGAGAAGGGAATTGTAGAAGGGGGGGAAGGCTTCGCGGAGACTAAAGCCAATGTGATGCAAAAAACAGACAAAGCAAATTCAGTTTTTTGGTCATGACTCTTCAAGGAAGATAAAGAGGGGGGGAAAGCTGTCTACTGCTCAGGGAGGTCATTCTTACTAAAAGAAAAGCAAACTACCTGGATGATCGGGGGGTGGAAGAAAGTTCTAGTGGCGAGCCTCGGAAACGCTGGAAGAAAGAGAGGGGAGATTTTAATCAAAACTGGTACGGAAAGGCGGGTGAATCTGGAACCGAGCAGGTTGAGAAAAGAAGGGTCGCGATCCTATGACTGGTCCACTGGCCGGATAAATCAGGACGCAAACGAAGTATGCTCGCAACGCAAAGGGGAAAAAGCCGGAAAGGGGGGGGGACCGCCTACTCACCGGCAACTATAGCCGGCGGGATAATCCACCTGGGGGGCGAAAATCGGGTACTCAAACTTTCGGGCAGGTCGAGAAGGGAAGGGCCACTAGTGGGGCAGTGCGGTGGGAAAGCCTCCCAACCATCCCCGAATAGGTACCATCGAGAGGGGGGCCAGATAGAAGATTAATCTTCCCTGGAATGAAACGATCCTTCCAAGGCTCGTTGTCGCCATTGGGGGGGGGGGGGGGATTTTAAGAAAAAAGGAGGCGTTCTTGTAATTCTATAGATGACGCATCGAAAAAAGAAGAAAAAGAGGAGAGAAAAGGGGACAGAAGGATAGTTCACGAGGAACCTCAAAGGTCCTTTTCGCCAAACGAAAAGCGCCAATTGGAGGGGGGGAATGCTAAGAACTGCCTAAATGCCCCACCAAAAAAAAAGAATTCTTCCGGCAGGAAGTCTTTCCTAATTCGCTTCGGGGGAAAGAATCGCGGGGAAGGAAGCGGGTTTCTGAGCAAAAATCTCTCGCTCGCAGCGACGACAAATAAGAAAGAGGGCGGAGGAGAGGAAAAGTACTCAGCGGGTCCCCGGTGGGAAGAAAACTCGTAAGTTGCTCCAACCGACTTTCTCTACACTTACATAAACTCGGCCTTGAGTTAGGTACCGAAGGAGAGATAAGGAGAGGTATCCCAAATGGACTTGGCTCCAATTTTCCTCGTGTAAAAAGACTTTTGTTAAAAAAAAAAAAAAAGGAACAATATTTTCTACGAAGGGTGCCGGTTCTTTCTGTAGCCGGCGATCTTGGTCTACCTGCTTTGGAAGGGGAGAGAATCTGTTCTATAAGGGGGTGCCGAGTCCTAATGCACGAAGCCATTTACAGCAGAAGAATGCTCTTCATGTTGGGGTATCTTGCACGTGTCAGGAGAGGCCATACTTACAGAGGTTCTTCACATCCGAGATTTACTTCCTACTATTGAAAGAAACACGGCAAGTGGTCGAATCGGTGTAAGGTATGTTGAAGCCCTTTTACGAAAAGGTCCCGGGGCGGTCGTTGAAAAGAGACGACGGTCTCGGAGCCGCGTCTAAAAAAAAAAACCTCTATCTTTACCCGAAAGAGAGAGTCTGGGTAAAAGAAACTGAAAGCCGTATTAAGTGTATCGTCAGAAATTAGAAATCTCAAGAAAACCAATTCGGAAAGGGGAACAGCCGAGAGGTGAAAAATCGTTTTCTATGACCGACCACTCATGGGAAAGATGAACGGAGGGAAAATCAGAAGCGTTGGAACAGCGGGTCCAGAGAAGGGAAACCTGAAAAATAAGTATGCCAAGACGGCTTTCGGCTTTCAAAAAGATGGGGAATGTTTGGAAAAAAATAGGACTCAGGAGGAAACAAAACAAGAAGGAGGAAAGGGAAGGGGGATAGCACAGTCCCTCCTTAAGGGTGCTGCGGGGAAACTTAGGAAAAAGGTTAATGGTGGGGCCGAGGAGATCGATGGGCCAAGTCGAACTGGGTATCTGCCCTCACCATAGGTCGAGGGAATAAAAAAGAGGTAAAGAGGAAAAAGGAAAAAAGAAGTCCTCTTATAACTATACGACACATCTATGATGGAAAAGGGTTGCTCCGCGGAATCCTCGAGCGAGGGAATCAGACAGGGGGAATGCGCTAGATCTGGCTACGGTGGAAGGCCAAAGCTGACTGGAAAAGAAGAGAAGAGAAATAGTCTTTTTCCATAAAAGTTGACCCGCCGTCGGCCTAAAAAGCAGGGGAAAAAAGGCTTGCTGCTTCGACCAACCATGCCGGATGATCCTCCTCGTATTGTGTGTGGGGGAGTCAAAGGGGAGCGAACTAGCTGTCCAAAAATTCAAGGGGGACGAAAGCATGGGGCAGGTGGACCAATCATAGAGGGGAATGAATTGGCTTAAAAATATCCCATTACCCAGAAGAGGGAACGCGGGGGAGAAAGGAGAGAGGATTGTTAGTTCTAGGAAAGGCGTCTGAGAAAATGAACGAGCTGCCGATTACAATGGCCGGACTGTCAATATCAACATGAGAAAAAGAGGCGACTACGATTATCTCTGGGGTCGCTCTTGTTGAACCAGCAAAGGACATGAGCGCGGAAGGAACGGATCATCGCGGAAGTAGAAGAGAGGATCGATAACCGGGTAGTAACGCAAGGCCTTAGAACGGGGATTCGATCAAGCTGAAGAAAAAAGAAGCGGAATATTAGAGACCCATTTCACCTTTTTGGCTAAGGGATGGAGAAGTCAAGGGGAGGGGTCTGTCTGGCACACACAGCTTCGTATTCAGGCTCTACGTCGAGGGAACAAAAAAGATGAAAAACAAACCCTTTCCAGAGAATTGAAAAGGCTCCGCGCTATCAACGGCGCTGGGAGAGAACAGAAAAAGGGAGCTGACATGGGGGGGGAGGTAGGGGCATGAACACGCCATGGAAAAAGATAGAAAAAGGGAAGTACAGGCGCCCTCAAGGTCTTCTACAAAAAAATCTACCGCGGAAATGGGATCAAGACATAGGGTGATAAAACTAGCCCTGAGAGCGAGATACGGGAAGCCTTTTTCTGATGGGTCTACAGAGAAGGGTCTGAAAAAAAGGGAGGACTGGCAGAAGGGGATTCCAAATCTTTTTTCTAATATCTTCATCGGGGGAAGTCGTGGGAAGTCGAGAACGTTGGCGTTAAAGCTGTAGAAGCGCAAAATGGAGAGACAAGAACTCCTGGAAGTCGAAAAAAAAAGTGGATGGGTTGGTAAAGGTCAGACTTTGGGAGACGCCTGGAAGTCAAAGCAGGGTTCAGAAGTTCGGGTGGCTCCAAGCATTTCGGGACGCCTGCGGAAGAGAGGGGGTCTGTGTCTTCGACTGGAATCGAAAATACCGAAGTAAATCAGGAGACTTTGAGAAGCAATTGCACCCAGGGCGCTAAGGCTGTTCCTTCCGAGGGTGGGGGGGCCTGGATTCTATAGACGAGTTGGAAAAGGAAGCTAGGGAAAACGGCTGGCTGGATGAGAGGAGAACCGGCCGGTTTAACCTCGAGTAAAAGTCTCAGATACTCGCTTTTCGGGAACCAGATCTTTTCATCCCATAGTAAAGGTGGGGGGGCCCCTTCCGAAGTCTTGCCGTTTGATGCTTCAAGGGCCAGGGCCCAGCCGGTGAAAAAAGAGGGTAAGGTTGGCCTGTGATGGATGGAGAACGAGATTCGTAGTTCAATAAGAACCCAAGGGTGGAAGGTTTGACCGGAGGCATCTAGGGCTCGGAGAACCGGGACGGTCCAAGCTCCGGTCAGATATTTTTCAAGAAATCAAAAGGGGATCTCGAACCTCTAAATCATGAAGCTTCCTAAAAGATCGAAATTAGAAAAAAAAGAAGGGTTAAATTCGGGGGTATTCGGTCGGGGTCTTGAAGAAGGCGAAGCACAATATTCAAAAGGGAATCTATCTTCGGACTGCAGCGAGTGCTACCCTCTAGGTCGGCAGGTTGATGGGAAACCTTCGAGCTATCTTCCCGCGCCAGATGATAGCCGACGAAGGGAACGATGTGAATACACTACGATGACGCTGGTCGAGGAAAAGAGAAAATCTTAATGACAAAAAGGAGGCTGTCTTCTGGTCAAGTATTGAGCGGCGGTCGAGCCTGGAAGGGCCACCTGGAAGGAGCTCGGCTGGCCAACACCTTGTGAGACTATAGTTCCGGGGCTAAAGGGAGGGGAAGACCTAGGCACCGCTGGAAAGGAAAAAAAAAAACTCGCCTGCAAAAACTAAAGGCGCGGTCGGTCAGGGCGATGCATCGGAGGTCGTACAGGTTGTGTCGGGGGAAACGGCGCGGATCAAACGCGTTGGGGGTCATCGGGACATGTAGAAGGATGTCTCTCGCTCTAGTGATCTGGAAACCACCCCGTCTATTGGAGGTACAGACTGAGCGGGAGGGGGCTGAATCTTTTCAAGGAGTGGGATATTTCATGTAAGGAAGCGTCCTGCCGATCGTTCTATACGACAAAAGTGACCGCGTGCTTGTCGGGAGGGGGAAGGTGCGCAATACATTGTTGTCGGAAGGGAGGCGATAGGAGAGAACGAATATCTGCTGGATAAACTAGGAAAAGATGCGGCCTGACCGGGTCGCGAAAGAACTTGCCTATTCAAACAAAAAATTTCTATTTAGTAAGGGAGCCTGGAAAAGGCGGAAAACAACTTTGCAGCAGCTTGCAAACGAACACGGAGACCTTGTCTCATGAATACCGTCAATCCGCCTTAGAAAAGGGTGGAACACATTGGGAGGGGGTGTCCACCACCCCTGCGCAGGCTAACAGAAGCCTAGGGATGCTGGGGAAAAATGCGGAGGGGGGAAGACCCCAGAAGGAAAATGCTGGTTCAGATGGGGTTACACCATTGTCCGGTGCGGTGGAAAAAAGGAAATATTCGGATGCCAATTCGAGGACGCCAGGGGAAGAGAGTGATGAATGCTCGCACAAGTTCTGAGGGGGGATAAGCGGCTGGGGGAGGAAAGCTCTGCTCAAATATCCAAGGTCGTGGGTTCAATCGCCGATCCTGAGGGGGATCAGAAAGGTTCGCCCGAACTCGCCCTCATCGATAACCGAGGGGTATCCCCAGGCAAGGCGGAAATTCATATCTAGGAAAAGGCGGGAGGCGTAATCGTAGGACGGGCCGAGCTCCACTTCTTCGAGAAAGGTTTTGGGGAAAGCATGTCTCTTGTTTCCGTCAGCATGAAAAGCGCGTGACTTGCTGGCTTTGCGGTCAGAAGAAGCAAACAAAAGGGAAGAGGAAAACAGGCGGCAGCCGGAAGACCAAGTCCAACCTAAAGAGATTACATTCGGGCAGGGGGATGGAGTGATTCCGAAGTTTAAAAAATAAGGTCGTAAGGGACGGGGGATCCGGCGCGGCCCTTTCCATGGGAAAAAAACACATAGACGCCGTGGACTCAAACGGGTTAACATACGGCCGAAAGGAGGCCCCGCAGGGGAATCAGCTTGAGCGGAAGGGGCAGTAGGGTTCTGGGAAAAAACTTCAAGTCCGTCCATCCGCTTGTTAACAGAGAAAGGGAAACTGCCCTCTTCATCTCCTTGCGACTAGACCAAAGAAGCGTCTTGGGGCGTAGGAATCAGAATCGGAATTTTTAAAGAGAAAGAGAACCGGACGGAACCGCTCAAAGAATAAATGGTGGTTTAAATCCAGATGTGTCCATCAGGGTTCTAGAAAAGAAGCTAATCTTGACTGCGAGCCAGACGAACGCTCGAGAAAGTTCATCCACGGAAAAAATCAATATTTAAAAAACAAAAGCGAAGCGCCTGGGAGACCGTGTCAAATTCTGCCTCCGGAGGGATCCTCAGGAGCATTCCAAATCCTCAAGGAGGAGGCCGGGGGACCAACGCACCGATATGGAAAGGGAGAGCTCGCAGATCGAATATTTAGAAAGTGAATCTACCAGCGGAGAGGGGGGTTCCGTACCATGTCTTGCATGGCCCAAGCAGACGAACACTGCGAGCATCAGGCCGGGATCCGAAAGAAATGATTAAGTCCCTTAGGTAAAGTTCTTTAGAAAGGGGGGTCAACACTCTGAAAGACCTCAAAGCCAAAAAGGTCGTTTTTGGCAAGGGGGAGCGAGGTTTTTCCATCACAACGAAGGGGGAAAAGCTCATCAACTTCTAAAACTCGGGGAAAGAAGGTCAAAAAAAAAAAAGAAGTGTCTGTTCCTTTATTTCATGAGGATATTCACTTGGCAAAACACACCACCGAAAAGACTAGCGCCTACACAGGCGAATGAGGAGGGGGACGCAAAATAGAAATTCTCGAGCAAGAAGGTCGGGAACCGGCGGAGGGTGAGCTAAGAAAATTTTTACATAGCGCGGAGAAGGGTCGTTCGGTCGGAATTAAACCTCACAACCAAGGGAGAGGGAAAAGTATAGGAAGACAGACGACCTCTAAAAAAGAGGGCACCGGGAAAGAACGAGATTTTCAAATGAATAGGAGCGAAACCGGGGGGGCTAGTGTGCAAGTAAAAAGAAGGCATCTTCTCCTGAGGGGTAGCAATCTTAGACAAGGAGGGGATTACCTGGGGGGGGGGGGGGGAAAGTTCACAAAGGAGAAGAGACATGATCATTATTTTGTGGGGAGGACCGTTCTTTAAAGGATTTTATTTGCGATTGCGCGTAGGGACGGAGGTGGAACCACCCGACTTAGCGGTGTTAATCTCCACAGCGAAGGAGGATAGAGGGAACCCCGGGTACCTTCTATACGTTTCGAGGTCAGCGGATCCAGGGCGGCTGGATATTGGGGGGGGGGGGGGGGCGGGAGAAAAAAGCGTCTCCACCGTCAAGCCAGGTAGAGTCGTATGGGGGGACGGTCTAATCCGGAGAATCACTGCTAGGCGAGGGAGAGATGAAGGGATGTTCAATCGTCTAATTTGAGTGCCACGTGAAGAACCGGAGGAAGGGAAACTGAAAAAGACCGGAGTTCGATTTTCACTGGAACGGAAGGCAGAGGAGAAAGGAATGACCTCCTTCTCCAGGGACGTGAAAGACGAATAGCGGCGATGAGATGATCGGGAGCCTACTAAGCTATACTCGAGAGGAGTGCGTCTTTTGAGAGAACTTATGGACAAAAGTCGGACTAAGGGCTTAAGTGCACGTAGAACCGGTTCTCCGAGAGAGGGAAAAATGACATCCTCTCTCAAACGTCCTTTGCGAGGGGTGTGAGATTCCAGAGAAAGTGAGCCGGGAAGAGACAGAAGGATTTGAGTAGAGGGGTTTTCTGCATAATAAAGAAGATCCAGAAAAGGAGAGATCGGGGCTCTTCCTTTTCTGACGTTCCACTGTCAAACGCGGAGAATCTACATGGCCATGGAAAAGGACAAGCCAGGATGAGGGAAAGAATATCAAGGAGGTTTTTTTAAAAAATGACCGATAATCATTTATTAAAAAGCCGGAAAAGAGTCTTTTGATGCTCGTGGGAAGGGGGACCGCGAAACGATGGTGTTTTTCCGATGCGAGGGGTGGGGGGCGGGGGTGATTAATGAAGGCTAAACGTGTCAGCAAGCATCGGAGGGAGGGAGAAAGTTGAGGTTCTCACACTGATCTCGGCGACGGGCTGGCAAGGAGCCTAGTAGTTAAGAACTCATGCTAGGATCTGCCGACCGAAACAGGACCAAGAAAAGGGGGGACGGTCTTTGTACGAGCGGGGGGGGGCGAACACTCGGAATCCGGTGTCGTCTCTTTCTAGTGTCTCAACAATGCTCTATCTTCTGCTCCGACTACTAGGACCAAGCCGTTGATGATAAGCTCTAACGGTGGGGGGGCGCGAATTCATGGCGTAGGGGAGCTGCTGCTCTAAGGCTTCCTAAAACGGGAATTCCGCACACGTCAAATGGGGCTTACAAGCGAAAGCCGCAGGAGGGGGGACTGCTCTCTGAACCGAAGCACAGCCTTACCTGGAGGAATACGGAGGAATCCTTCTGAAACTGCGCACAGGGGACGAAAATGACAAGGAAATTGGGGGGCCTCAAAAATCATACATGGGGAGGGGGAAAAGAAAGATAAACTTTGGGGAGCGCAAGTTAAAACTCGGGCGGGGAGGTCACAGTCTTAAGTCACTCCACACTAAGGGGGGGGTGGGGCCGCTACTTTATAAACAGGGCGAGGCAGCATGAATAGAAGACTGGATACTATTAAAAGGCAGAAGTAGGGGGGCCGCCTCCCATTGGATGGCAACGAAAAGAAATCCCACTGCGTTGCGGTCAGAAGAAAAAAGTCCTTCTTCCGGAAAAAGCGCGCCAAAAAATCACGTAAAGATACGAATAAATAAGAAAAGAAGAGTGGCATAGGGAAAGGGGGGGGGGTGTTTGTAAGGGCTAGAACACATCCTTGCACTGGAGAGGCAAGGACGGGAGAAAGTGCTTTGGGTGAATAGAGTGAACCGTGCGCCTTGATAGAACCAACCACGGGGGTACGAAGCAGATGAAAGGCTCCCACCGCGAGCATTGCATGAGGGAGTTTTTGCCATCCGAGTAATAGCCCGAAACCTAAAAGGTAGAGGAAGGGGAAAAAGGGGGGGGGGGGGCATTCTTCTAAGGGGTTCAATATAAAGGTCAGAACGGTCATCTCGAAGACGTCTTTAAGGTAGTAAACCATCGAACAAGGAAGAAGAAGGTTTGTTCCTCAAACTCGCGCAGTACCAGCGCAATCGATGTCCAATGTACAAAATTTTAAAGCGTAAAAGTTCTTCTATCGCGTAGAGACCATGGAAGGGATCAGCCTCCAAAAAATTCCTTTAAGCCGATCTTTCAGACATCTCTGATGCACGCAGTATAAACTTCCTTCATAAGCGGATGCTGGGCTAGGGAAAAAGGAAACAGCACGACCATCCTTTTTGTTGGTTGTCTAATTGGAGAGGTCCTATGCATCGGGTTCCGCACGCTGTCATACTGGCATTGTTTAACAGGGATCGCCCGGCCAAGCAGAGAGGGGGACTTCTTCACTCTCTAAACTAGTCTGCGCCGTGGGCTTCCAAATTTCACTTGATTAAAGATCGACAAAGAGACAAGAAGACTCTTCGACGAGAAAGGCAATCACAGGAAAGCAAAAAACTCACCTTATGTGCCATGGCCTCACGAATCACATGAAAAGATCCTTAGCCGGAGGCCTACATAGAAGGTATGTCTCAGTTATCTCTTTCATAAAACTGAGGAAGTCAAAAACTCGACGGGGACCAATATAGGTCTCATGCCGTTTCTCGAGGCCGGGAATAAAGAAGGGAAGGATGATCTAGCACGTCAAAATCGAGTCAGCTAAACAGTGGAAAGAAGGCAGGCCGAAATCGTCAAAGCTCTGGGGTAGAAAGGGGAGGTTCAGAGCTCTTCTACCGAGCATTAAGCTCAAGATGAGCGCGAACCGAGAAGCGGTAAGCCGAAAGCAAAATGCCTTGGCCACGAAAAGTCGTTAAAGGGGGCCAAAAGACAGGAAGACAAGGTACCTCCCCAGACCGAGCTCTTCCTGCCACTGGGGGCGGGCTACTAAGGCGGCTCCTAGATGAGGACACCTCTTAGGGGCTAGGTGTCAACCTACCGACACGCTGCAACGGGGAGGAGCGAAAATCGAAACCCTTTGGTGTCTGCTATCAGTGTGAAAAAAAAAAATTGCCCAATTAGATCTCAGTCTTTGAATCAAGGGAGAAGGAGAGAGGAAGAGGGTATACACATTTGAACCACATTAATACAATTCCGAGTGCAGACCGGCGGGGGCGGATAAGTATTTGACCGGCGGGAAGGAAAACGGTCTGGATTTAGAAGCATCTTTTCGAACCCACTGTTGGGTGGAAGGACGTGCAGCCCATGTAGTCAAATTTGCCGGGCCGCGGGCTCACCTCACGCAGATGGTAGCGCCGGAAGAAAGTAGGTCTAACGGGGTTTAATTCTACAACTAGTGACAGAAGGAGCCTACGTCTTTCTGCTATCCACACGGAAATCGATTTTCATAGATCAGGAAGCGGCAAAAGAGGCACGTCCTTTTGAGGGAGCTTTCAACGAAATA
>Ga0179593_1374990_pt1 | contig 11026 bp, 10 predicted proteins | sample CZODoug2_1_08_16_FD_185931 | JGI IMG/M metagenome (GOLD analysis project Ga0179593, IMG submission 185931) | Vadose zone soil fungal communities from Angelo Coast Range Reserve, California, USA - CZODoug2_1_08_16fungal (PacBio error correction) | ecosystem: Environmental > Terrestrial > Soil >...
GGGGGCCGGGGTGGGGGATATGGGGGGAAAAACCGGGGGAAGACAGATGGAGTAACGGGCAGTGACAGGGGTTTGGATAATTGTTGGTAAGAAATAAAACCATCGAGAGGAGCAGGTTCGGCATCAGGGTTTCGGGATTCATGGGCGTAGGCGAGACAGACCACCCAGAGAAAGAGGAATCTGGGTCCGGCGCGACGGGGCGAGGACTACAACCGCCTGGCAGCAGGGGGGATTACCGACTGAGGCGGGAAGCTGTCCATAAGAAGGAAGAGAGGGAAGAAGTTTAACGGTGAGGGAAAGCGGTGGAGCAAAAAGTCTACCGAATGTCGCGGGTCACGTCGGGATATCAAGAGGATGGGGGCAGGTTTCTTATCCACCGGGGGGAGGTTAGGGTTGAAGGCGAGCGAATTAATAAATAAGAGCCGCCGGCTGGAGCATTGCAGGAGAGGCACGATCTAGAGAGGGCCGGAAGGGATATCCTCGCGCAAGACTTTCTGGGACTGGGGAGAAAAGGAGAAGCTCTCTGACGAGAAAAGGAAGGAGGGGAGGTGACACACCTTCGGGCAGCAAGAGAGGACGGCTGTTGTGGGAAGGAGGAAAAGGGGGGGGGGGGGCCAGACGATAAGGTTCGATGCTTTGGACATCTCTCCGCAATTGTCGGGGAGTGTACCGCGCACTGCAGCGCCGACGTACATTACATAACTTCATACACCACAGGGGCCGAGGCCAAGAGAGAATTCCGTGGGCCCCTGAAAAAAAACGGGAAAAGATAGCTGGGAGGACCAGACCCTGGCGTGAACGTCTCGGGAGAGACCGAGACGCTCGAAGTTGCGCGGGCAAACAGCTTCGAACTCGCCCAGGAGGAGAGGGCCCGCACTACAACTCGCTGGAAGAGCGCGAGCTGAAGCGATTAATGTAAAAAAGGATACGGAGAAATCACAAAAACACCCAGGCAAACCACCAGGGGGGAGGCAGATGATAAGATAAGGAAGTGTGTGATTTCGGTGCTCGGGAAAGACGGGGAGTCCTCTATCAGGGTGCCTAAGGGCAAATATGCAAAAAACGAGCAGCGAAGACCAAAAGGAGGGGACTCTTCTCATCAATAACGCTAAAAGGTGGGATCACTGCTGTTGGGTGGGGCTCTGGGGGGATGTATGGTGCATCAAATGGGAAATTGGAAAAAAGAAACCTTCCGATTCTAGGTGCAGAGAGAAAAGGAGCAAACTAACGGAGACCACCCGGGGCCCGAATAGGAGTTTGGCTAAGATGGGGAGGGGGTAGGGCGGGGAAGGAGCAGAATTCACAGCCACCGGGAGAGACCCCGATTCGGGTTCAAGAGAGGTCACAAAAGGTGAGAAAAAATTTGTTAAACGAAGGAGACGAGTAGAAGCCAAAGCGAACGGAGAAAGGTGCCAGAGATACGGGAAATCGCATCCTAAAAAAGGTTCGTTCAGAATGTGCCTTGGGGCTGGTGTGGACCGCGTTCATCAACGTGGGGGCTAAAAAACAAGAGAAAAGAAAAGAAAGACTAAAGTGATATTCTGAATCACATCGCAGGTAAATTAATACTCATTGCCATCTCCTTCTTATCTGAAGTCGGGGGAGCTGGTCTAAGGCCTGTGTCCGTTGGTAAATTTTCGAGTCGAAAAAAAACTTCAGAGGGGGGTCAGTTAGGACAAGGATAAGAACACAAGTGAGGAGGTTTTCTTTACGTAGCTGACCTAGGTTTCAAAGCCTCATCAAATGACCCAGCAAGTGAGTCAAGGAAAAAGGAACTCATTATCGTGGAGGGGGCGAGCGGGAAAAAATAGAAAGGGGCGGACTTTGCATCCGCGAGAATTACTACGGCCCTGCAACAAAAGGGAGATTTCTTCATGGAAAAGGGGCAACTGAGAGAGGAGGGAGGAAAGGGGGGGGGGGGAAAAGCTAGCTCAACCAAAAGTATTAGGATAAAGAAGAGAGATCGGACCTCGGGGAATTGCAAGCGAAGCGTTTCAGAGGGCAAAGAGACCCCACCAAATGGAAGGTGCTGAAAACGGGCCTAAAGTCCATGAGGGCTAAGCCCTGCACGGGCCGCAGGGCAAGAGGGAAACCTAGCCCGGGAGAATAAAAACACGTTGACGAAAGAATTCACGTGGCTGGGGGAGAAGTAAAAGGGGGGCTTATGCACAAATCGGGATTAGGACAGAATAAAAAATCCCGTGCGATGCTAAGGGGGGGAACATCCACCAACTTGGGGGCAGAGGGGGGTAGAACCTGCGGCCCAGGACAATCGGCAAAGTAAGACGCAAGGAAAAGAAAGAAGTCGTTTGGCACAGTGTTAGTCAGGGGGGGGGAAAAAAGTTGGGAGGCGAAAATCAGATCCAGAGGGCACCGGGAGCTGAGAAAAGGAGGTGGGGTTTCGACACTGGGGGGGGGGACCTTGTTTGGGACAACCTCAGAGAAAAAAGGGGGAATAAAGGGGTCAGGGAGAACAATAGTCGTCTATTCGCGCCAATCTTGGGACGACGAAGAGAGGAAGCCAAACTCTTCTCGGTGGAGAGAAAAACATTTGCTGGGCAGAAAAAGGGGCCAACATCAAAAAAAGCGGGGGAGGGTGGGAGGGGATGCAAAGACTAACTAAGTCCAGCTGAAAAGAGAGCAACATCGAAAGGTATCGAGGGTGGAGAATCAAAGAGTTGGATTTGTGGAGCATCCCCTCTGCTAGGGAATGGCGTGGAACAGAGTCCACTATAAACTTGAAAAACTTCTCCGAAAGACGAACCACTCTTGAGCAGTGAGAGTGCGGTTATGGGAGAAGCTGACATAGAGGAAATTGGGGCTGCGATGAAGACGCAAGGAAAAGGGAATCCGAAGGATGAGAGCGGCAAGAACGTCACAATGCGTGTCAAGACATAGAAAAGGGGGTGCTGGGGGGTGAAGGAATGGCTACGGAGAAATAAATGGGAACTAGATCTCGGAGGCGAAGCCTGGTATCATTCGGGGTCCTTTGAGGAGGGGGCTAAAAGCAGTTTACTATATTTCCAACCCACTGAGGGGGAGGTAGCCATGAGCAGAACAAGAAGGGCGGGCACACAGATAAATAGAACAGCGCCCGTGATCTCGTCCGCAAAAGAGGTAAACTGCCTTTTCCCTGGGGGGGGTGAGCAAGTGAGTCGGGACGGGGGAGGAAGGGGGGGTGGGAGGGGGGTAAGGGAGGTTCGGCTGACTCCTCTTCTGCCATATAAATCGCGGCCACGCCGGGGTGCAGCTATTCATTCATACCCTTTCTTCAGGGTTAAAAGGGGACCTTCAGCTCCACCGACACGACCGAATCTTGAAGTGGGCCCAAGAGAGGGAAGAAAAGCCTAATCAAGAGGGAAGATCCGCAAATAAAGTAAACCGAGCCGGGAGGGGCGTACTAAAACCAGGAACGTTCAGGGGGAAGGAAAGGCTTCGAGTAAGAAAAGTCCTGGGTCACCTTCTCGCTTGAAGGATAAGAGGTTTCTCACCTTCAAGGGAAGAGTCGGAGACCGGGAAGACAAAGGAAAGGAGTCATCAGTCGTGTGTCCAGAGGAATGTAAAATCCAAGGGTTTACCCTTCGGGGGGAACGTAGAAGCCTTCCATAGGAGCAGACAGCAGCAGCCGTGCTGCAACGCTGGCTCAAGAGGAGGGGCAAGAGAAATGAGATCAGACCTGAAACAGTAAAAGCGGGGTGTTAATAAAGGACATCGTAGGGGACTCTAAGTCTCAGTATAGACAGGAGTGAGGGATTATTCCTTAGAGATTTAACTCAACCCTGTAAAGACGGGAAGAGCTGTCGCGACCGGGAGAGCCACAAAGCCAGCTCTCGAAACAACCAAAACGTGAAAGAAGAGAGGGGAAATTGGGGGGGGGCAACTCAGGGGGTCTAAAAGGCATTCCTCAGTGCATGGGGGGGAAAAGGGGGGGTAGATAATCAAAAGCCATACTATGCTAGATCGACGAAGGAGGAGGCTTAAACAAAAGGGAAGACCCACCCACTCTATTTCCTGTAGAAGGGTAAGATGCTCGGCGGTGAAGGGAATAACTGGGAAAAAAGGAAGGGCAAATGAACGGGGAGCTCCATACCGGCCGAGCTCTACGTCTTGAAGGGTGGAAGAACAAGGGCGCCAGGAAAAATTGAAAAAGAAGGCGACAAAGATGAGCAGCGAAAAGGAAGAGGGGGGCGAGACCGCCGGGGCGCGAGAAAGGTCGCCCTCCCTGAAGGGAGAACCAGTCGTAGAGCCCCTCCAATGCTTCAAGTCAAGGGGAGAGAGGGGGGGAAATAAAAACAGAAGGGAAGCGGGGGGGGAGCGATAGATCTTCTCGGAAGACGTGTGGGGGGGAATAGAAAAGATTTGCAGTACACAGGAGGCGGAGGCGCGGGAAAGGGGACCTCAATTGAAAGGAAATTAGGCCGACTAAACTTCGACGCATGGAGGACGCAAATAAAGGGGGATCGAATGCATCCGTACAGAAATGAGAAAAAATAAAACCGATCAAGTCGACTAGAAAATAGCATAAGGGCAGACTGGGACGAACATGTGAGGCAGACCACATAAAACATGTCTTGAGGCTATGGGAAGGCTAGAGGATTGAGCCGGGCCACGCAGAATGCCCCTTCATGGCGACCGCTCACTAAAAAGGAAGGAAGAGAGGACTCGAAGCGAGTCTATTAAAAACGATTAAAAAAACAGAGAAGGATCGACCGCCAAAAAGAACAAACCCCTGGGAATGATGCGACAGGTTGGGGAAGTTCTGGCAGACGAAGAAATCTCAGCGATCGCGGGCGACTAGGAGGAACAGCCCGAACTGTAGAGAGGGCAAAGAAAGGAACCTAAAAGGAAACACGCGGGGTGCAGAGGGGCAGGAAAGTTCAAAGCATCTAGGGGGAAGGGCAAAAGGCGACATGTCTAGGGACAGAACCACGAAGCCTACAACCCAAGAGCCTCGGGGAGTGGGGGGGGACCCCGCCGAGGTATCTTTCGGGATGAGGCCGTCGCAAAAAAGAGAACGATCTTTAAACTATATGGTGCACCATTTTCTTAAAACGGGGGAAGGAACCTGAGAAAGGAGTGGTCTGCTCAGAAAAGGGCATAGGGGCCAGATCATAGCAGGGAACGAATACAATGTCTTCAAAGGGAGGGGGGGGAGGGGGACACGTAAGGCCTCACGTTTAGGGAACAAACAAAGCGACAAAGGAACGGGGGGCAACTAAGTCTTAATTGGCCAGAAGAATGATCCGGACAAAGAACGAAATTGACCTTCTGAAAGGGAGCTCAGGAGGAGACAGGGTGACGGATTGACAGAATAGTTCTATAACCAAAAAGGAGAGAGGGTCTGGACGGAGTAAGACCGCACGGCTCGGTTCGCGGGAAAGAAAAAAAGCCAGGTGAAGAAAAATACTACTCGATAAAAAGCCAGTGAAAACGGGCCGGCACTTGCAGGATTGAGAGCGGAGAGAAGTGGTAGAAAGACTGACCTGTCCTGATGTATTGGGAAGTGCGCTACGCGCGCCGAGGACCGAACACTTGTGATCGGGGGGAGGACGGAGAAATCCTGTAGTGGAATTCTGAATATGAGGTCTCTGCTCAGAAAAAAAACGCGTATATTATTAAATAGAGATCACAGTCCATAGAGAAAACGAGTCATAATCTGCATAGCGTGGAGGAGACTTGCGGCTAAGGCACTCGCAACAAGGGGAGGGGAGTACAGGTCCGCTGTAATTCTGAAGGAAAATTCGCGCATCGACGAAAAAAGAGAGACTAGTGGTCCTGCCTCGGGGTCACGGTACTGGTCAGCGGAAAGTACTTCTGGGGGAAAACGGGAAGTATGCGAACACTATCCAGGGGATTAGAATGGCCGTCCACGACCCCCTGAGGAAGGCGGGGTAACCAGACGAAAAGAACCCATAAAACTGCACCTTAGTTAACCTATCAGAAAGGAAGGGAGATGGTTAACCTTTTGGGGAAGGGCAGTGTACTGGAAAGCGGGGAGAGGGAACGCATAGACTGTGGTAAACGATAGGGCCGGATTGGAGACACACGGGGACGAAAGGCCCACCAAACAGAAAACTTTAATCACCGGGGGGGACGAGGGGAAGGGAAAGGAATTATCTTGAAACTATGCCCAGAAGTCACGAAGACGTCAGAGGGGGGGGGGTAATAAACCAAAAGGTGTGGCACACCATTTTCCTCTAGGCACTAAGAGGTGAGAATTGGGAGGAGAAGCAACGAGGTCCACCTAAACGAGCCAACAAAGATATCACTCGCGGGGGTTCCCATCGAGGGGGGGAGGATAAAGAAAAATAAAAACCGTGGAGCGGATGGTGCCCTCTCACTAGATGTCTTGAAACTCGCCAGGGGGGAAAAAGGGATAACACAAAGCCAGTGCTACTGGCAGTTCTGGGGGAAGGGAAAAGCGAGACGGAAGGGCGAGGCGGAACGCGCTCCCATCAGATCAGGCGGGGGCGGAGAGTGAAAGAGAAGCAAGCCGCTAACTTCCCAATAAGAGTCGCATAAATAAGGGAACCAAGTTTTGGGATGTTTGGTATACTGAGTCTCGAGATCATAGGGAAAGACGATAGCTCAGAAGCAAAAGGAATCAGCAGGTAGGGGGTAGCGGCATCACCCGGGGAAGCTTTCAGTCGCAAGGAGGGGATCGTTTATACGAACAGCACCGGAAAGGGAGGTACTCCCAGTCCGACCAGTCATTCCAGGATCACTGACGCGCATTCATTACGGAAAGGAAAGTTGGGAGATAGAGGGAGAGAAGAGGGTCGCTTCATCGAGACTCCTGAGAGGAAAAAAATCTCACCAGCTAGAGGGCAATACAGACGGACGTGGGCAGGTGATTCCTGCGCACCCCATCAGAGCTCTTGGGAAAAAGAAGGGGAGGAGGCCAATCCGAGCGCTGTGGCGAGAGACGCAGGGAAACAACCGCACCGGTACGGGAGAGGATGAATATACACCAAACCGTAAGTGCCTCAGGATAATAGTCATAGGAAGTAGAAAAGAGATAAAAATTTGACGTCCTTTCTCAGGCTAAAAGAGAAAAAAACCTCGAAGAAGCTTAGAGCACAGGATCCGCGACTGTGTCGACTTCTCATGCGGGTTGAAAAAGGACTGGGAAAACGATTTAACCCGGAGAGCCGTATAAAATCGGGGGCAGAGAGGATCTTACAGGGACAAAAGTTCTTTCCCTAGGGGTGGTTGGAGCGTGGGAGAAGATTCGAGATGCCCACAATGAGAGAAAAGAAACTTCAGACTTAATATGGGAGGGTTGGTTAATCCGAAGCGAATTATCCCGTCGAAGATAGCACCGAATGGCTGAGTAGAAAAAATTAGGGACAAAAAAGAAAAGGGACTCGGAAAACTTTCTCCCCCGTGGAACCATCAAATGCAGATCTCAAAAAACAACAAGGGAGAAAAAAGAGAAGATCATTGGGGGAAAGGCGCTCGGGGGGGAGACAGATGCAGTAGTAGGAAAGTTTGGGCTTGGTTAGGAAGAGAATCCACAAGGATGCTGATAGAGGAGAAGGAGCTGCGTGAAAAGGTACTAGCGGAGAAAAAAAAAAAAATCTATTGGCCAATGATCCGATAAATGCCGGGAAGGGGTTCACTGGGCGCACCTCCGCAGATCAATTACTGAAAAATCGCGACACCTTTCTCGAGTCTAAAGTGTAAGGTGTTCAACGGGGGTTTCTCTGGGGGGCCCATGGTGGATCTGGACCATTCTACAGACGAAAGCAAGATTGCTCTTCGAGAAATCTTCCGCGGTGGAGAAACCTTACTGATGGAAAGAAAACCGGAACTCTCCATTAGGCTAATTAGAGCATATAGTACAGTAAAAGGTACGGAGGGGGGGTAGAAAATCTAGCGAACACAAGTTCTGCTGGGGATGTTAGAGATGTCAGGTTTTGAATAAGACGCGATTTTCCGAAAAAACTAGAGGGAGGCTGGGTCTGGTATTGTGGGGTTGGGGGGGGGGGGGGTGTGGGGGGGGGGTTGGGGGGGGGGGGGGGGGGGGGGGTGGGGGGGGGGGGGGAGGGAAGAAATTCCAATTCCTCGCGGGTTCAGAGAGAGGGATCGAGGAGGGAGCAAGTCTGAAGAACAGATCTGAGGACAGTCATTCAAAGCAACATGTGAATCAGGCTAAAGCAGAGAGGGATCCTTTCATGAATGCCAAGAAGAATATTGAGGAAAAGAAAAACGGGCAGTGTCACGCTCGTCTAACCAGCTCACTCAAAGGGCGCAGGGCCCTCCTCATTCCAAAAAAACTTCTTCGCAGAAGATAAATAGAGAGAGCATGAAAAAGCGTCGATTTAGAGAGATTAGCGTATGAAGTAGGAATAGGCCCCAAGCAAAGACCCAGGCTTGAGTCAGATTATGAGAAAGAGGGTATCTGTCGTTGCTCTGATCTGGGTCAGAGATAGAGGGCGAAGAGAGAGGAGAAACAGCCCAATTAACTTCTCTTGCGATTCCAGAAGGCACACGCGATGAACTAGAAGGAGCTAACTGCCGTGGGGCGGCCGGGGGGGCTTAAGTAAAAAAGATTCCAAGGTAGACAGCTGACAGTGTCGGGGGGGGCAGATCTACACAAAAGGGGAGTGAGCAAAACCGCGAAGAGCCTCGTATGTTGCGCCTACGGGGGCGTTTACTTGAGGGAGGTGAGAAGGCGCCCACAGCTCAAGCTTCGTGCAAACGAGATGGGGACAACGGTGCTGAATAGGGGGGAAAAGGAACACCGGATTACCCGGCAAGACGGGAATGGGGCCATCTAGAGACCTATGCAGAGAGAAAAGGGTGCATGTCTTGGGGGGGGGGACAGGCTTAAAAAACTGAGAACAAAAAAAAGCAAACACAGATCACGGGGCGCCCTCCTTATCGAGGGAACACTCAAACGCAGTACCCTGCACATACAGGGACCAAGAGCCTCTTCCCCTCCCGCTAGAGTATATCAGGACAGAGGGGAGCATGGGAAATGATTAACCCTCCCGGCAAAGGGTCGTGACTACAGTAATTGACCAGAAAGGGAAAGATTGTTTCTGTGCGAGAAAGCCACGGAGAAGTCGAAGGAAGAATCCTTACCCGAAAGGGACCGGCAAGCGAGTCTATGAGAGCGCTACAGGTCGAAAGGACGGCGACGTCATGTCCGCGAGAAAAAAGGAAGCAGGAAATAATGCCACCGTTTTATTTTGAGAGATCATCAGAAAAAACAAAGCTTATATCTTAATGAAGCTGGCGGGGAAAGAACAAACACTTATTATGAGAAAGAGGAAGAGATGCGGCAATTAGGAGGAAGAGAAGAGGGGTTCGAGCAGCCTCTCCGCCACGTCCCACGGGGGAGGGACCATGAAGGAAGAGCATTATCTGAGGACCATGAAGACCCAGCCGGATATAAGAGATAGACCTCGAGCCAAAGGTGAGCACCGTTCACAGGGGAAGAGTTTCACATCTGGGTCAGTCTAGGTAGTAAAGGGTCACAGGTTTTAACATATACGAAACTATCCCTGCGGGGGCATAAGTCGTAAAAGACAATGCTGCGAGGTTTATCCTCTGAAAAAGGAAATACTGCACCGAGAAAGAAGCAGAAGAAAGACCTTCAAGTAGATTTCTTGGCTTCATTTTCCGGATGAGGGAAGGAAGAGAAATGGGAGGAGGGCAGATGGGTGTTCCGACCGGGGAGGGCCGTTTCGCCAACAGAAATCCCTTTAAAAATCCCTTGGGAGAGATCAAAAGGATAGTGGATATACAAATCAGGCGAGGTCGACGACCGAAAGAAAGATTCGGGCGGTTCCCGTTACACATTGGGAGGCCAAACATTGTGACAAAAGACTCGCACGGGAATCCGTTAGGGGGGGTAAGCCGCAACACAAGAAGGGTAAAAAGAACTGCATTCTGCAACTCTCTATAATACGGGGGGGATCAACCATCGGAGTGGTGAGGGGTATATCTTCACAAAGGTCAACGGGAAAGGGAGGGCAACGCCCAGAGCATTTAACTTGGAGAAAGAAAGCCCCCGACGTGCGATGCAGGGGTTATAGCATAACTGATGGGTGATGAGGAGTCGAGACGAGGAGGGAAAGCGAAGTAGTCCTACATTAGGACAAGAATTCCAAAGTGAGTAAAAATATGAATTCCAGGGTTTTTTTGGGGGGTAATGCTGACCCATATGAAAATAGTGAATAAAAGATCTGAAGATCAGGAATAGGGGAGTAGTTTGCTTGCGCTCAATCAGGGGGCCCGATGAGTGAAATACTCGGTCGAGGGCGTTTTATAGGAAGACACCGCCAGGCTGGGCAAGGCAGTCATACAGTTAAATTACAGTACGTGATATACGTCTTCTCCAGTAGAGTGAATCCTGTTTTGAAGCACATTTTCGATTAAGACAGGAATCATATCGAGGCGCAGACAGCGCACCAATCTAAGAATTAAACTCTAGTGGGGAAAGTTTTCACGTCCAGCCTACCATCCTCGTGTGTAGGCAAATGGCTTTCTGAGGACCAATCCGGAGAAAGAGAAGAAGATCTCAACTCGCTAAACTAAAACAAAAAAAAGTGAGTCCAGGTAGGATCGATGATTACAACACTGAAGGATAATGGAAGAAGAAAGGCGTCTCGAAGGGACCACGTCGGAAGGTCGCCGCTCGCGCAAGCTGGTACAGACCCCTCCTTCCTCGGATCGGCAGGAAAAGAAGAGCTTCACGTCTGAATGCAGGGTAGCGCACTGGCACACAGTGAACAAGGCATGAGCTTATAGCTAGGACATCTGCGCTGGGATAAGGCATCCTGGATGCCAGGCTGGTGGCTAAAGGATTCACCCGATGACCGCAAGTTCCAGGAAAACCGGTTCAGAAATAGAAGAAGGTGGGTAAAAAACATACGACCGAGGAGCCCAGTAGAAGGGGAGAGAGCCGGGGACAATCTTTAATGGCTTAGTTGCTAACCATGTAGGCACCCAGGGTCAGAACTGACATTGAATCTGGGCGCCCCCTGAGGACGCCATCCCAAAAGAACATCGTCTT
>Ga0179593_1423822_pt1 | contig 11026 bp, 19 predicted proteins | sample CZODoug2_1_08_16_FD_185931 | JGI IMG/M metagenome (GOLD analysis project Ga0179593, IMG submission 185931) | Vadose zone soil fungal communities from Angelo Coast Range Reserve, California, USA - CZODoug2_1_08_16fungal (PacBio error correction) | ecosystem: Environmental > Terrestrial > Soil >...
CCCTCCTTATTAGTATAAAAAGAGGAAAACGTTCGGTGAATGGGAAAAGGAGTTAGAAAGGGGGAAAACCTTCGAACCTAATCACAATAAAGGGGGGGAGTTAACCATGGATCTCAGGATTCATGGGCTACCGGGGGTACTCCTGACTGAAAATCAGGGAGTGGGAGAAGTACGGGGCGGACGAGAGAAAAAGAAAATCAAACGAAGGGGAAAAAAAAAGGTATGTGAATATATCGTAGGATGCGTTTGGGGGGCAGAAGCGCGGAGGAACAGGGGGGTCGGGACCACACTTCATAGTTTACTCGTCAGTCACTCTCCGTGCGGTAGGAGGAAAAAGAAGGGGAGGAAAAAGACCAGTAAAAAGAAAAACAGATTAACTACTCGAGAAGGAATAGGGAGAGGGAGGACTAAAACTTCCATGATGTGACAAAAAAGCTAGTAGATGGATGGTCGTAGAGGACTATAGCAGGAAGGGAGAAACCGTTCACCAAAAAAAAGCAAAGGGATGTTCGTTTGCTTACGATTTTCGATAAGGAATTAATTCTCAATACGGAAAGGAAAAGGAGGAAGGGGGATGGTTCGGAGGGAAATATAGTGAGGGATTTGAAAAAAAATGGACCGGACAAATAAAGCCCGATACTAATGGGCCGACACCCCTCGGGCATCACGAGGATAGTGTTATGAGGTGAGAAGTGAAGGTTATTCAACAAGGGGGAAAAGAAGAAGAGGATAGTTCGCTCGACCCATAGCGGTTGGACCCAGAAACACCCTTCACGCCTGTAAATTAATTGAAAAGAAGGGGCGATCTTGGGGGGGGCACATACTAGAGAAAAAAAAAAAAGGAAGATAAGAAGATTGAAAGGAAAAGAAACACTTGCCTTACCCAGTGTGCAGGTCTTTTTCCCGGGGCTATCGACACTCATGTTAGCCAAAAGGCGATTCATTCTTGACGAAGACCCAGAGAAAGAGAGAAGGAGGGCTTCCAAAGGAGAGAAGGAATTAAAATACCGAAAAGAGAAGAGACGTCCTGATAGGATTAGGTATCTTGGCTGTGGGGGAAATTTCTCTGGGAAGATCAAATATGGGGGGAAGAAGAAACTGAGGCAGAAAACCCAAAAACGCATAAAGAAAGGGAGGGGAGGAGTCTGGTCTTTAAATCCGAGATCTAGGGGAAAAAAGAGGGGAAAGAAAAACATGAATAACACTCCTCGTTGCCCCAGGTTTGTTGAAGGGGGTTCCTTTCTTGGGCCAACGGAATAAAAGGAGAGACGAGATTTGGGGGGACAAAGCTCGTTGGAGGAGAAAGAGATGATCTTGTAGAGGATTAGGAGGGAAGAGAGCAGAGGGGGGACTGCTTTGATAGAATCTTTTAAGTCCGAAAGGGGCAGTAGCAAGGAGCAAAAAAGGAGGAAAGGGGGCTCAACATTTGGAGACCAGAGGGTCAAAAAGAAAAAAGGACGCAAGGATTGGGAGGCCAAATAGGATTGGTCCTTAAAGGACTTATCAGGGGGATTTGAGGAGAGGGGACGCCCTTCCATTACAAAAAGTCTCAAAGGCAGGGGAACACGGACAACAGGGGCAAAGCGCCGTGTTAAAGAAGTTGATCGGGGTGGGATGCACTGTTGCATGGGATAGAAAAGAGAAAACTCATATCTCATAACCGGTCTGAAGGAAAAGAAAGAAGATAACTAGGAAGGGGGTTGCAATAATCTGGGGCATCTAATAAGAAATGTCTTTCTTGGAAAGAAGAAGATTGACAGGTAGCAGCTGGCTGCAGTCCAGATGGGAAATTCAGAAAGTCTAGGTGAAGGGGGGAAGAAGAAGGGGATGGGGGACTGCCGTCGGCTAAAGAATCCGTACTCCGAAAAAAAGGGAACCAAAGACCTAAAGTGAACGAAACGTCTTCGTATAATCGATTAGAGAGAGGATAACGGAAGGAAAGGAAGTAAAAAGTCAGTAGAAAATTTCTGGAGCGATTTTCCTATGACTACGCAGCGAGCGAGGGAGCAATTCGCATCTCCATGAAGGAAATTCGATCGAAGGAAGAAGGAGGGTATCTCAAAAAAAAAAAAGGGTCTGAAATAGAGAAGGACCGCGGGAATGCGACAAAATTTACCATTTAGGACCGTCATCTAGCTCATCTGAAATAATAAAGGACCTCAAAATGAAGGAGCGATAAGAAAACTAGAATTGCGAGAAAAGGGGAGGCAACTAGGGAAAAGGAGAAAGGGGAAGCGCTCAAAGAAAAGATAGGGGGAAAGGGGGTTTTGTCCGGCGATTCTTCTCCGACGAAGAAAGCCCACATCTGCGGGGGGATAAAAAACATACTCATCCGAAATCCCATCGCCGCGAAGCAACGACTGCTCAGAATCGTGGAAAGAAAGAAAGCCCTTGAAAAAAAGAAAATCTCAAGGGACAAACAGTAAAAAAGACCCGCCTTAGTTTACACGGCTGCGTCTGAAGGAAGAAAAAGGGAGAGAGATCGGCGTGGATGGAAAAGGAGGTCCCAAGTGGACAAAGAAGAACTAATAACAAAGAGAGGGCTGGGGGGGGGGGGCCTTTGGGAACCGTTCAATTAAAAAGCGCTTGTGGAAGCACTAAATTTAATTGTCTCCGAAGTAAAAAAGGAAGATTCATGGTAACCTCAATTGGGGAGGGAATATATCTTGGGGGCAATTGTTGTTGGTCTATGGAGCAGCATTTGATAACCTGACATGACTGGGGGGGGGGAGCTGATTGAGACTCGAAACAAGAGTCGTATTGAGGGGGGGGGTTCGAGGAACAGCCATTTTACCTGAACACTAACTTCATGATACTCCATTGCGAAAAAGTGATCATAATTCGCTTAAGGACGACGGGACAGAAGGGGGAAGGAGAGGAGGTATTGTAAAGGGAAACGAGAGCGGAACAAAAAGCAACAAACCGTGAAATTGAGTGAAGTGTTCGTGGAGTGGCCTTAAACCTGAGAATAGGGCGAGAAGGGGAAACAAAGATAGAGACGAATCGCTCCATGTATTAGGGGAGGGTGGATGGCAGATATTGAGGGGAAAGTCAAAAAAAAAAAAAAAACAAGGGGGGAGGTTCCGCATAAACTACTACCTACTGATCACCGACGTCAGTAAGGGAAATATGGGAGTCGTGCAAGGCACGGATGCTAGGGGGGGAGGTAAAGACTGCTTAGAGCACTGCCAAGAAATGGCTAAAAGATGTGGTCCAGACCTTCACGCATCGAGGTGGAAGGGGAGGGGGGGGTCCCGCTCTTCAAAACAAAGTATTGTAAGGGGGGAAGGGGAAGAAGAGTGAAAAGAGAGGAGATGACGGCAACCGAAGCAAAGGCTCAGGAGGTTTTCCAACCTGTCCTCCATTCATTAGGACAAAGAAAAGGATGCAATTTCGTCAACCAGAGATCCGAAAAGGAAAATCCGAAGAAAAAAATAACGTGGGACTGAAGGAGGGGGGTTATTCATTTAGGAGAGAGGTGGGGGGGAACGGGGGAGAGAAGAAAAAAGCCCTCGGTTCATCCCTGCAAAATGACATCCGCACCCCAGACACACGCAGACCGGGTGGCGAAGGAATGCCGGTATCGGGCCTTATCGAGCTATTCAGAAAAAGGAAAGAAAACGCCACGGTGTGAAAGGAAAGAAAGAGGCGGTCAGAAAAAAGGGGGGGAAACTTGTTCATTTCGGCCTATCCAGTCGCACTCGAAATACATCTAGAGGTTTGTACAGAGGTGGAAGTTCGTCTACAAAAGAGTATACAAAGGCTCGCGAGGGAGGGGAGGAGTGCCAAGCTGCCATGACACAAGGACGTGATGCTCCGAAAGACGTTCTTTTACTCACGAGGACGAGAGAGCCACAATCATAGGGTGAACTCAGAACATGATTGCGCAGAGAAAGAAAACGAACCAAAACGATAATGATTCCTAAATACATTGCGAGGGGGAAAAACCGCCTAGAGGGGTCGGGGGGGATCTTACTCCATTAACTAAAACGCGATGGGTCACAAAGGGTAGCACAACGAAAACAGACAGAGCAGGTTCAAATAAAAGGGGGAGAGGGTCTGCCGGGGAAAGGGGAAAAGGGGGGGTTTTGTACTCCACCCGCAAAATTCTAACAGTCTATTATTCACCGACGCAGCGTGGAAGGGTTTCAAAGAGGATTGTTGTAATAGTAAGATGGGGGGAAGCCAGATGGGGAGAAGAAGGTGCAAAGGGGATTGCGGAAAAAAAGGGGAAGAGACATTAGCCGCTTGCGCGAAGTGGGCAACTGCTAGCTTCGGTTTAAGGAAAGCCGGGATGGGGCAGTACGCCGTCCAGAAGAATCATCGTAAAGAAAAAAAAAAGGCCGCCCCAGAAAGATTCAAAGAAGGAGGAGGGGCTCATCCCTTATAGCATCGCTCCGATGAAAGTGCTGAGGGTAGAAAGATAAATGTCGAGGGAGGGAATGTTTAAGCACTTCGCAGAACCAGGATGCCTGCCCGTAGGCCTGGAGAAAAGGGAAAGGAGTTGAGAAAAGAAAAAATAGAAAGAGAAAAACACTTATGGGAATATCCTGCGGGAAGGCGCTCAAGAATTGCAGTAGCAAAAGGTCTAATTCCTGAGTTCTAAAACCGGTTCAGAGGGTAAAATAGTAAGAAAGACAAATTCTCGCGATCAGGGAAAAGGAGGTGAGGGAGCGATAAAAACAATCAGCGAAAAAAGAAGTCGATTATGGTTCGCTTTGGTCCTTCCTTCTGACCTGACGGCAGTAGCTCCCGCCAGAAGTCTACACCATACTAATAAAGAGTTAGACAAAAAAAACTCTCCGAGCATCGACTTCTCAAGGAAGGAGAGGTCCAGACGAAAGAAAAGGTGGCGGAACGAAAAAACTGCGCGGACCAAGGAGAGAACAAGCCAACATGAGTTACTACGGGTAAACAAACTTCGTCGTTTATTGTGAGAACGGGTATTAGAGGGGAGTCTGTTAAAAACAAAGGCGGAAGAAAAGGGAATCCGGAGGAAAAGACAGGACTTGGAAGGGGGGGTAAAAAGGGGGTGACTTTGTGGATAAGCCCTCCTGAAAACCTCTCTTTTAGCGAAAGTAAAGGGTGGGCGTCCGAGAGCAACGAGATAGGGCATTTTGAAACAAGCGGAAAGGTATGGAAGGAGAGACTAGTGCAGGAGGGGGGTTTGGAAAAGAAAGAGATAAAAAGGTTTATTACCACTTTGGGGGGGGCTCTCCTTCTTTCTAGGACCGTCAGGAAAAAGGAGTAAAAAGAAAGGGGGGATAGAGATCAAAGTCCAGGGAACAAGAGGAGAAGAAAAGCATTATAAAGACTCCCTTCTCGATTTAGCTTCAATGCGGGAAAAAGGGGTCAAAAAAGTCTCGGAGATGTATTGGGTAAAACGTTCGGGAATGGATCGAACGAAGGGACCATGTCAGAAAAAAAAAGGGGGGCCATAAAGAAAGAAGAGGAGGTGGAATTTGCTTAAGCTTTCGAATAGCGAGAGGAAGGCGCAAAAGAAAGAGCAGGAGAAAACTCATCCAAGGTATGCTTGGTGTCCTTTTTGAGTGGCCGAGATGGATTTGAGGGGTTCCAAGGGGGAAGGGTCCTGGGTAAGGTAACCACGACTCCGATACCAAGACCATCACCTAACCGACTGCAGTCCTATTATATTGGTGGGGGGATGTCTTTCAAATTTAGAGGGAAGATGCAATTCTAGAGAAGGGTCCACACAGGGAAAAGAAGTGAAGCCGACTGGAGGGAGGTACGGAGGGTGAAAAGAAAAAACAGGAATCCTTTTTTTAAAGGGGGAAACCTGAATTTCAAGATAAATTTTGGGTCCGTCATCGCAGATAAAAAAACAAAAAATGATAGAAGATATCGGGGGGAAGAGAAAAGGAGTTTGATACCTCCCGGGGTCTGTTTCTTGGGACATCGTACCTCGGTTCGAAAAGGGGACGTCCGGAAAAAGCGACCCTATAGAGGAAGGAGGCCACCAGAAGAATCAGGCAGGAAACAGAAAAAGAAAAAAGGAAAAAGGAAACGGGAGGGGGGGGGACAGGGAGGGGATGCGCGGCCTGCAATCAATCTTGGACATATACTCAAGGAATCTCGTCCCGAAACCAAAAAACGCATACAGGAGAGACTAGGCCGTGATTATCTGGGGGGACTTAAGAGTAGCAAAAAAAAAAAAATAAAAACAAAAGACACAGGAAAAAAGAAAGTACTTTTGGCCCATTTTTTTGCTTGGGGTCGTGCGCGATCCAGGAACGCACGCGAAAATCGATATTTTGTGGTGGACAAATCGAAGGGCCGTGGAGTCATAAAAAGATGATCCCCTGCCTCGGGAGGGAGAGGAGAGAAGGGAAAGAGAAAGAGGGCACGAAAGGTGGAAGAGGGGGAAAAAAGGGCTGTTACGAACCGTTCACTAAAAGAAAAAAGCCACAAAGTCAGAGTGTTAAGAAAAGAAAAGTGGATACGTTCGCAAAAAAAAAATCCTAAACGATGATGAGCCTAATACATTGAAAGGAATGGGGGGGGGCACCCTGCGATAGAGGGGGGCTGGTTATAAGAGGAAAAAAACATACGCCTCGATGTGATCAGGAGCAAAAGTGGGGGGGAAAAAAATGTCCAAGGAAGCGATAACAGGTTAAAGAAAGATCGTTGTAGAAGGAGGGGGCATGGGAAAGATAAGGTGGGGGAAATACACTCCGATCAGAAAAGAGAGACTGCTCGGAAAAGGAAAGGACCATCGGGGGGGATAATTCGTTTGTCTAGAATTGTTGCACAAAGCTAAAGTTGTTGCAGCGAGCGTGTTAATTACTAAAAGGGGAGTCGGGAGGGGGAAAAAAGAGCGATCCTGGGGGGGGGAATCAGAGCTATTCTAGTCTGTTGCCGATTAACAAAAGAAAGAACATGACGAGAATATCGTAACGGACAAAAAAAAAAGGAGAAAAAAAGAAAAAGATCAGAATTCCAGAAAGGAGGAGGGAAGGGGAAGATCATTAAGATAAGAAGACTAGATGACTGATATCTAATTGCGAAATTGTTCCCGAGTACGTCGCAAGAACCAGATTCTGAGAAGGGGAAAGCGAGCACTCCACTGGAGACAGAAAAAAAAAAGAAAAAAAGAAGGCCAAGAGGTCTCTCAACACAACAACTAGGATTGGAGAGAGATACCGCGGGACGGAGCTAAAAAAAGGATCGACAAGGGATTGAAAAGAGGCCGTCAAAATCACCTCCTGTTCTGGGAGGAAGAAAGAAAAAAAATAAGGGGAAGAGGGGGGAGAAAATAGGGTCTCTCTAATCCGCTTTCTCGGAGCGAATGCTAAAAAAGAGGCACCGAATCTTCAGATCGAAAGGAGCGCTTTGTTTGTACCAGTTGGAATATGAGTAGAACGGGGCGGCAGAAAAAAAAATAGGGAGCTAAACCAAAAAAAGAAGAAACGTTGCATCAAAAGAAGGAGGAAAAGGACTTCTCACAAAAACATTATTCGTTCCGCTACTGATAAAAGTGGGGGCTCAACGAACAGAGTCTAAGGCAACAGAGTACAGTAGACATCCTCGAGAAACCCGCCTGGAGTGAAATAAGGATAGTCGGGTGAAATAAGACGGAGAGAGGAGCGGCTTTATTACACCAATTCTCGGGCCTCGGCAGATCACGATAAAACCTTTAAACCTGGAAGCGGGGGGATTGGGGTGACCGTTTTGGTACCTTGAGACGCTGACCCGAGTGGGAGGAGTACTAGGAGGTACTAGAGAGAAAAAAAAGGGGGGAAAGGGGACAAATCTCACTTTGGTCTGCATCATAATCGTGCGGCTGGGTGGGGGAGAGAGGAGAGCAAATCAGTTCTTGAGATTCATTACGTGGGGGGGGATAGAGTGGAGCGCCGGGAAAAAGGGGGGAGGAGTAGAAACGGGAGGATAAAAAGAAAAAAGGAGGGGAAGAAAAAGAAAAATCAAGAGGGAACTTCTTACTACTAGACTCCCTGAAAGAGGGTTTAAATCTTTCAGTATAAAAAGGGCCCGAAATATTGAAAAAAAAGATTCGTAGAGTATTGTACGAGGGAGTTAAGGGATAGCGAAGACGAAAACAAGGGGAAAAAAAAAAAGTTGGCAAAGGATCTTTCCAGGGTTTCGGCACAAGTTTCACGGGGTAACCGCTTTGATCAAAAAATAGGAAGGGCCTCAACATAGAATAAAGAAAAACAGAGACCAGGGAACGGTGGCTGGGGAGGGGAAGGGGCATACTATTTCTGTTAGCCAATGGATTCCGGCTATAAACAAGGGGAATCTAAAAGACTAATGGCCATCACCAAACCGACTGCAGCACAGAGGAGGGGGGGGGTAGGTGTTTCTACGGATTCTCTGTGGGTAAGAAGGCCTGGAGTGGTCATCGAAAGGAACCTCGAAAGGGAAGGCGGGCGGAAAGAGTCCCCGAAACGACCCTGGGAAAGCCTGGTAGAAGGGGCAAGAATTTGTCTCTTGGGTCAACCTACGGAATCAAAAACCAAGAGTTATAAAAGGTAGGGAAAAAGATCGGGGGGAGAGGAACGGTTGCAAAAAAAAAATTACCGCAGGCGGTGAACCGAAGGGTGGCCCCACCCCCACCCCTGGGGACCCAGGAGAGACGCCCTTTTTTCCATTAAACTCTTCATTCTGGTCCGAGGACCAAGAGGAAATAAGTCATGACACGAGGAAAAAGGACCGACTCAGCAAAAAAGGAAAGGGAATGAAGGGGGTTAAAGTACTTCTCTGGTTTCTCTCCCACGATCCCCTCTTTGGACAAAAATAAGATAACCATCCGCACCAAGACACCAGACCTAACCGTGAGAGGGGGACAGTAATTATCGTTTGAAAAGGAACCTAGAGAGATTTCGGAAGAAAAGGGGGGGACATACCCGAACAAGGGAAAAGAAGGACTTTATGACCCTTTTTTAAATTCCAGAGTGTTTCGCTATCCATGAAAACACAAATCTACGAGAGGGGGTGGGTAACATCTCGCCAGGTCGTATAAACGCTGACATATAAGACCAGGCAGAGCGAAAGAGTAGTAATAAGTCAAAAAAAGAGAAGGGGTCACGGAAGTGGGGGAGAGAGACCCCGTCTTTTACTCGAACGCTGAGCCCAAGAAAAAAAAGATCAGAAAAACAGAACAGGTGCTAGACGACGAAAAAAAACCAAGTAAGAAGGAAAAAGAGTGGCTGGAAGAAAGAAAAGGGGGGCACTTGGGGTCCCAATGAAAGAAAGGGGAGTGGGTTAACGAGGGGAACATGGCCAAGTACGGGCAGAATCTATTTCAGAGTGAGTATCAACATGAACATTCATGGGTATCCCGGTTAACGTTTTCTCGTGGTGATAGCCGGTGTCAAGGGGAAGGGAAGAATTTTGAAGAAAAAACTCGATCAAAGATCTAACATTCGCTTCCATTCCACATCCAACGAGGACAAATTCTTTTCCGTGAGAGGTTGGGAGTACATAAGACTTGTGCAAGCGCTGTTGCGATGCGAAGGGCTGGAGGAGGGGAACAACGCCCTTCGCTATTGCTAAAAAGGGTTATTCAATCAGAAGAGTCAGGGTGTTAGCCGGCAGGGATTCGCTGAAAGGAAGGCCGGTAAGCAGAAAGTAGCCGAACAAAAACAAAGCGCAAAAGAGGAGGATCAGATGACCAGCCGAGGAGGAGAGAAAGGTCTCTCGGGAATCTATCTTCTTCTATCTAAAGGCGTATTCTATTTCCTCAGGAGTTCTCAATAACCTGAGCTAGGGGACGGCGCGGCACTAAAAAGGGAGGAACAAAAAAGTCTTTAGCGAATGGCAAGGCCGCGGGGGAGAGAGCAACAACACCAACTGTATTAAGGAAATAGAGAGATACCGTCGAAAAAAAATAAGTTTCAGTCTAAGGGATTGCCGGAAAAAAATCTAAAAGGTGAGGGCAGAAAAGAAAGGAAAAGAGCCAAGAAATTTAGAGCGATCGGGAGAAAAGAAGAAAGAAGGAAAAGAGATAAGGTAAGAAAAGAGACTAAATTCGGGGACTTTGTTTTGAACAGGGAGGAACTGAGAAACGGGACCTCAACAAAGGCGCAAGACTCAGAATCTAGAAGGGAGTGTCAAACCACTCGGAGCGCAGCGCGAAAGCAAGAAAAAAGAAAAGGAAATTGCTCATCGAACAGAGTCGGCGGAAAAAGAAGGAGAAAAAGAAGAGAAAAAAAAAAAGAAATGAGGGAAAGGAGGAATTGAAAGTTTAGGAGAGCTGCGTTTCCAACGCTGATTTCCCAGGAGCAAACATCACCGTCACCAGAGCGGTTAATTTGGGGTGGGAAACGGGATAACCGTGGCTACTGAAAGGGGGAAAAACTGTGGAAGCATCTAACTGTGAGTTCCGAGATAAAAAGTCAACGATAGACAGGAAAAAAAGTTATTGAAACATAAGCATAAATATGCGGCTTCGGGGGGTCGAGCTCGAGCCATCATTTTCGAGAACTTCATTACGGGTGAGATTATATCGCCGACCACTGGTGTAGTAAAGAAACGGGGTCGAGATCCAAGTCCGGACACTAAGGAAAGAAAGGGGGAAGGCTACGACCCGGAGAGGGGAGGGATCATCTTCGCGTAACAAGATTGCAAAAAGACTCGTAGATTTAGGAAGCTCCTTTATTGCGAGAACACCGGAACCAAACCTGGGCCTAGGGCGGTCCAGTTGGGTCGTGTTTGCTGGAACGCTGGGAGGGGGAGGGGGAGAAACAAATATAGAGAAGAGACCGGGTATTCGTGGGGGGGTATGGGGGGGGAGAGGGCCGATATTTGGATTGGGGGGGGAGGGAAAAGGAAGGGGGGGGGGTAAGGGGGGAGAGACCGGGCCAACGATGCTCATGCATAACCCCGACGGTCCCGAGGGTGACTTAGGCCAGGGGATTATCGGTGGAAATAATGATGCTAATCGAGGGGAAGAGGAAAGAATGCCTCAGCCGGGGAGAAAATGACGGGAGATGGGGGAAAATTACAGCAGCTCCTTGTCTTTCGTTAACAAAAAATTTAAGGGGACCAG
>Ga0179593_1425781_pt1 | contig 11026 bp, 19 predicted proteins | sample CZODoug2_1_08_16_FD_185931 | JGI IMG/M metagenome (GOLD analysis project Ga0179593, IMG submission 185931) | Vadose zone soil fungal communities from Angelo Coast Range Reserve, California, USA - CZODoug2_1_08_16fungal (PacBio error correction) | ecosystem: Environmental > Terrestrial > Soil >...
GTTGTAATTTGAAGCAAAGCCCGCCGTAACCTCGTCAGGAAACATTTGGGCTGACGGAAACCAGAAGAAAACTATAGCAAGTACGGGAGACGAAAAGGGGCCAATAAACAACAAAAAGGAAGGGAAAGAGAGAGGAAAACGTCAGACGGCGCAGAATTTAAAAAAGAGGAAAAAAACAGTATTCTGAGGTCAAACGAAGAACTGTTTTCGATGCGAAGCGCTTCCACCGGCATGCTTCGGAATGAGAAAAGAAAACATCGCGACAGGAGAAGGTTCAGAAACTTCCTCTTAAGCGAGGGGGGAAAAAATCGATAGGGTGCAAAATAACTCATCGAAGGGGAAAGGATGTGCCAACATCGACCTCAACGTAGGAAAAAAGTAGAAACCGGAAGGAAAAAAACTTAAGGGGCCGAATTTGTGATGGCAAAAAAAGAATGGAAAACAGTCGAGGGGGGGAAGGCCTTGGAAACCCCGATGACGCCGTACTGGAGTACATATAACTACAGCAACGGCGAAAAAGAAAATCAAGCACGCAGAGCAAAAAGTATTGGAAAACGTAATAAGAAGGAGAGCGAGGGGGCATATCCGAGAAACGGGATTGTTTCTGTATCTATGCAGCCGAAAACAGGCCAGCTAAGAACGCTTTGGGACAAAGAGCTGAGAAAGGAGTAAAACAACTTCTCCTGTCATAGGGCGCATTTCATGGAAGATCCGTGGTCAAATAAAAAAGGAGACGCGGAAGAGGGGCGTCTTGTAAGTAGGGGATTAGTGATCTGGGACGTATCAAGCGATCATGCGTGAGAAAACAACCTGTGGTCAAAAGAGAGGTGTCCTGAAACATGTGCGGAGGGGGAAGAAGAAACACAAAATGACGCCGGCATGCTAAAAACTAAAGCATCGTTGCAAACAGAACGGGCGACAGGGGAGAGAATGGAGAACGAAGCCTGGACAATTTAAGAGGCAGAATGAAGTTAAAAAGGTGTAAGAATGTAGTTGGTTCGGGAGATGAGTCGAGGCGCAAGAGGGAATGTACTGATGGGAGAACAAAGAAAGGGGAGAAAAAAGACCAGATTGAACAAGCAAAAAATGACACCAACAAGGCACTAAGCGAAAAGGCGGTACCGCGGAGAGAAGTACGATCTCCGGAGGTGCAACCGGCGGTCCATGCCTGATTTGCGGGGGGGGAAAAGAGCTTTCAAGACTAACATGCGGAACTACGAAAAACGACGCAGCGCGGCGTGGTAAGGGGCTTCGAAATCGTAGGGGACAAAATGGGCCAAGGAAAAATTGAAAGAACGTATTAACCGTAAAGTTGAAGAGCGTGACACATCGCCCGTCAAGGGGTTCATCTTAAACAGTGGTGGGAACGTCGGAGTCGGTTGGTAAGGGAAAAGTCGACAGCAAACGGTGTAGAAAGACTCGCTGCTGTCAAAAAAACGCTATCCAGAAAGGGGACATCAGAAGCAGGAGCGGGCCTAGAAACCCGAGGGACTAGGGTTTCAAAAGCTATCGCTCAAAATTTAATGGAGTCAAATGGGGAGAAAAAATACTCCGAACAAGAGCCATAGGGACCCGAGGGGCGGCGACAGGATGGGTACGAGGAAAACCGATGAGGATTTGATCTAAGACGGCCCCCTGCCACGTGTAAAGGAGCCTGGGAGGATCGCGCGAAACTGCTGGGACGCGCAGGAGCAAGGAGGGAGGGCGAGGAAGCATGGATTAAAAGAGAGGCAGGGGAGTTGCAGGGAAAGAAGAACAAAAAATACATAAACGCCTGAGGAAGACCAAACCTCCAAGATCCGAAGATAAAAAAGAAAAGGGTGAAAAGAAAAGCGAGGGAAGGTGTGGCTGGGTAAAACATTCACACTATAAAGGGGGGAAAAGGAACGCCCGAAGCTAGAGGGAAGTGGTGGTGCGCGGCGGGCAGGCCAGAAAACGCCAGTTCAGACAATATCTCTGGTATCTCGACGGGAAACGTAAAAAGAAAGAAAAAGGAGGAGAAAAAAGACGGGAAAGTAAAATCAAAATCAAAGAGGGCGCCGGACCATTAATCAGGTACGGCAAAAAAAGGGCCATTGTTACAAACAAGCAGGGGATTCAACCGCGGCAGACCGGAATGAACCAAATAAGCGGAAAGAGAAGAAATAAAGCCGGAGGAGACAACAAGCAAAAATCCGTGGATTCCTTTCCCAGCCGAGAGTAAGAGAAAAACAATTCTAAGAGGAAAAAATCGAACGGCCTATACCGAAGTAACTAACTCCCCACTTCGACGCGTCAAAAACGCACTCGCCGTATCACGTTAGTGGAGAATCGATCAACGCTGAGGGATTCAAAGCGAAAAAAAAAAAAAAACGCAGACCAACGCACATACGAGGAGTCGCGGCGGAGTGAACGGACGAGACGGGACTGGGACCAACCACGGGACGACCAGTACAAAGGGGCTCAGACAGACGGAGACGACAGAGTGGGGTGGGAGGCGGGTCTAAACAGAGGAGTCGAAAAAAACGGCGAGAAAATAAAGAAAAATTGAAACCCCGGATATTTATGCTGAGTGGCATTCTGAATGCCGCCAAGAAGGGACGGGGAACGAGGCGCTCCCGAGGGGCCGGGGAAAAAACAGCAGAAGGAGGGAGGGGGGGGGCAGCTGGCAGCCGAACTCTTTCCATTGATGTAAAAAAGAAATAACGGCAAGGTCAAGCTTCGGGCCCGCGGACGGAGGGAAGAGCGAAGAAGGACCGATTAGCGTCGTGTCGAAAGAACGGCAAAAGCAGAGTCGTATGGGAGAGCACAAAAAGCTCAAGGGAAGGCTGTTTTCGGAGGGGAAAAACAAACAAGGGTTTTCCTTCAAAAAGGGCGAAAATACGCACACTAGCAAACCGGGAAGAGGGTAGGTCAGAAAAGAGGAGAGAGGGGGGAACTCCAACATACGAGGTTTAAGGAAATCGAAAAAACGTCATACTTTCTCGTGGTAACGCTACAAACGGTCGGACATCAAAAAGAGAAGAGGAGACTCAAAGGCAAAGGAGGAGAGGAGATCCGAAAAGGGGGTGATGAGAAGGGGAGGAGTTTCAAAGAAAATTGCTAGGAGAAGCGTGCCAAAGAAGACAAAAGACTTTAAAAGAAGAATAAACTCGGCAATTAAAAAAATAGCTAGCTAAATCGACCTGAAAGGAAAAAAGGGGGTAAAAAGCTCCTGAGCCAAGTGATAAAAAAGAAACCAAAGGGGTTGGGACACGCGAACAAGAAAACCGTCATTCTTATAAAAAAGACGGTGGAGGAAATGGGCGTATGGAAGAACCTCAGTCGGAGAATGCCGGAAGGGAAAAAGAGGCCCGAACGCGAAGTGTAAAAAAAGGGATGTGGAGGAGGCAATGGAGGGAAGTTCTGCTTGCAAAAGAAAAGAAGGAAGGTTGCTTGAGGGATGGCAGTATTAGGGGCAAGGGGAGGGGAGTTACATCCCCTTGAACGGGAAAACACATTTCTGACCAGAGAATCGAAAAAGGGATCTCGAAGCCTGGATGGTCGCACGGTGAGCGACGACTCTGGGACAACGAGGGGGAAAAACCACAAATTGAAAGTCAGAAAACAAAATGTGAAAGAGAAAATTGACCACAAAACTAATGGGAAATTTCACTCTGCAGGAATGAAGAGAGACGGTTAGTGGGAAAAAAGGGGTGGTCGAAAAGGAAAAGTAAGAAAGGGAGAGAGAAGGGACAAGACGTCGAGTGAAGGGCGGGAGAATGAAAACGAGGGAGTGATTCCTCAAGTCAGAAACGGTCAGGAGGGGGTAGCGGTTGAGGGGACGGCTAATAGACTTAGGAGGGGGGAAAGAAAAACGGCAACAAAAAGGGAGATGGGAGATACAGAAGGATTGCCATGGTCACGGGTTCGGCTATGTGTTAGAACCGAGCTCTTTTGAATCTGGGGGAAAATGGCCAAGACGTGAAAAAGACCGGAAAGGAAAAAGGAGTAAGGGACGAAAAGTGTGGAGGAGGGGGGGGGCCAAGGGTAGAAAAGGGAGGGGAGTTGGGCTCGTAAAGGAAGGTTCGTAAAATAGCAGAAAAGCGGTATTCCGGCCGGAAAACCAAAAACTCGATAACAAACGCCAGATGAGGCTGCTGGTGGGGTAAGGATAGATCGACAAAGGGGACAGGTGAAAAAAGTCATGAGTCATGAGGGCCACTAAAGTGGGATTTAGGTGGGGTGTGAGGGCAGGTAAAAAAAAGGCGCTGAAAGGGAATCGGGAAAAAAACACTGTAAGGCAATGCAAGGGGCAAACGCATAGAACAGGGGGGGGGGGGGGGGGGGGGGGGGGGGGGGGGGGGGGGGGGGGGGGGGGGGGGGGGGGGTGGCGGATGGGGGCACAAACATTGGCCTGAACTCGGCAAGCAGCGTCTCCCCCACCAAACCCCCACTCGGAATCCGCACTCCAACTAAAATGCTCAGTTAATCGATGGTTCTCAACACCAAAAGAAAACTGAATCTAACATCGCGCACACATCCTTGTCGACCTCTCCCGGTGCCAAAAGAGCGGGCAGGAGAGAAAACAATGGGCCTCTCAAAAAAGGGTAGAATACTAAAGAAAAAGGTTATGAAAGCAAAAAAACTCACAAGACATCTTTCTAGCTGCCGGAAACAGCAGGAGCGCGCCACCGTTGCCTGTAGCCCACGAGATGCTAAACTCCCAAACAAAAGAAAAAGGTTAAGATGATCAATGTGAAAATGTAATCTTCACACCATCCTACGGTCAATACTGGGGGGGGAACAGTTGCTCCTCAACGAGAGTCGAAGCAAACACACCAAGTAACCGCAAGGCGAGAGGAAATGGGCGGAGAAAGGATGAAAAAGTGACAGAGTGAAGATAGGGGGTTAGGAACAACTCAAATATTAAAAAGGGAAGAAAGGAGAATCGGCAAAAAAAATCTCGTCCTAAGTGAAAATGAAACGCCACGGGGACGAGTGCGGACTTAGTGGGGGTTCAGAGGGAGGGTTAAGATAATTGGGAGGGCCGTTCGGTCAATCATGAATCATAGGCATCCCCATCTTCCAAACACAAAGAAATCATGGAGCAACTTGAAAATCCTCAGGCACGAAGGTGCTTCAAGGGAACAAAGGAAATCAGGGAAAATGAGGAGAGGTGTAAAAACAGCAACAGAGGACATATATCAGGCTGCTATCCAATTCCATCTAAAAACCAAAGAGCCTTTACAAAGGCCGGGAAAAGCACCCTATGAATAAAAAGAGCCTAGCTAAGGAGCCGGATCTACAAAAAAGACGCCAAAGAAAACAGGAGGAATTTGGTGATGAACAAAGCAGCAATGCGCTCTCAAGAGATCGTAACGGGGGAGCCGGGTCGACAGACTATCTTAAAACGACTGGAAAAGGAGGAGAATGAGAAAGACCGATTTGCGGCTCGGAGTAAAAAGGAAAAAATGCCGCATTACACGAGAAAAAAGGATTTTACAAGATCAGAAAATGGAGGGGGGATAGACGGCTGTAAGAGAGAGGTCGTCCGCTCAACAGATATGGCGGAGCTCCTGAAAAATAAGAACTAAGGACCATTACTACTTCCCAATCGTATAAAAACTGGGAAAATGACCGGACACGAAAAAAACTCAATTGAGGCCCTAGAGAATGTGCGCCATTGAGGGGTTGTTTGGTTTTTTGTGGGGGGGGGGGGTGTGGTGTATGGCGAGGGGCGACGGGAGGTCGGATCGGACATCGCTGACCATACTAGAGGGGGACTGGGAAAAAACGTGGGAAGAAATGTTAAAGTCAGAAGAAGGATAGCCGAGCGATGGGGGTTTTATTGGCCAGAAATCAAAGAAGACCGTGTGGAAAGTCCGCAAAGAGGTTAGAGCACTCCAATGACTCGAGAAAGCGGTAAACGATTCAAAGGAAAGACAGAACTCTTGGCAAGACTAGCCACAACAACGGAAAAAGAAAAGGAGGCATCGTCGGCCAGGCTAAAGGGGGGGAGACGGCCATCAGTAGAGGCCGTAGGGTGACCGCAAACTAACGGTCGGCTGCGTCGCCTTCCACACGCAAGGCTTAGGATGCCCCATAACCAGAAGAGAGGGAAGGGAAAAGGCGGCGACTAGTGGGAAAAGCAGTCGAGAAATCGCCGTTGGCAAAGGGGAAGAAATCGCTCATGGTACGGGTATTGGAAAACACGGCCCGGAGAAAGGAGCCAAAGGAGAAACGAAACGAAAAGACGGGAAGGGAGGTTGGGTCCTGGAAAAGGAATGGGTGGTTTTAAATACGGAAGAGGTTATGGGAGGTTATTCACCAAAGGTGGAAGAGGATAGAAGAGGTCGGCGTCAGGGAAAAAAGATCGGATCGCGAGAAAAGAGAAGACGAAACGTGAAACAGACTGGTAGTGCACTTAATACGAAGAGAGTTCTAAAAAACCTAGCACACATGGCCATGGCAGTGTAGAAGGGACCGCCAATATCGGGCGAAAGGAAAACGCACCTTGTTCCATCTAGGGGAGAGGAGTACTGTAAAAAAAAAGACGGGGCGCCGTCTGATCGATGGAAGTAAGCTAAAAAACAAAGCAACCTAATTCAGAAGGACTCAAATTGGAGTAGAGTGTAAGAGAGGGAGAGAACGATCGAGCAAGATCTGAATCATAGAAGTGGAGAGAAGGCAAAGGGGGGGGGTTTCATTGGCCAGGGTCTGTAATCGGGAGCATCAGCAAAGCCGTAGAAGGATAGAAACGTGATGTCGAGAATGGGGAGTCAACGGAATACAATGATTGTTGTGCGCCCGCAGGATTGGACGTTCATCGGAGCCTGAGATGTTCCAAGTGAGCTCTGGAGGGAGGGTCGATGACGGAGGACGGGGCTGCCCGATGGATGTAAGTTGGTTGCCCTCATACCGGAGAGGATCCAGAGATTACAGACGCAGTGATGAAAGAGGAAAGAAATGAAAAGACGGCGGAGGAAGGAGGCGAAAGGCAGGAATTGTGGACGGAAGTGGAAACCTTCTTCCTTCCTTGGTGGTGGCTTTTTGGGACTTAATCTATGGGCAGAGGGAGGGAAACAGGGAGGGGAAATGGCTACGACACTAGGGAAACGCAAGGGGGAAAAATCAAGTTTGCGGGGGGGGGGGTGCAAGGGAGTCTTTTGGAAATGGACCCAGACAAGAATACGATTGAAAAGGATGGGGGGAAAGAGCGTCTGGAAGAACCGAGAAGGGATTCAAACCAGGGGAGAGATGCGGGTGGCGAATCTGCGAAACCGCTGAACCTTGGAAAACTAGATGCGGGCCACAGCTTCAAATCCAAGGACGCAGAGACGTTATGCCTCTACGCAAAGAGGGTAGAGTGAGAATTCGCTCAAAAAAAAGAGGTACGGAGGAGGAAGGGGGAGGGGAAGAGACCAACACAAGGCCAAAGGGGCGAGGTCTACAAAAAGGGGGTGTCGAAACGAGGAAAGTGCCAGGCTTGTATCCGCGCCTGAACCCTGAAGGGAGGGAAGCGAGGGGCGGATCTCGAGCACAAGGCGGGCGCGCCATTGACTTCCAAGCGGTGGTTAAAAGTGAGATTGGAAAAGTCATTCTTATTTCGCGCAAGGTGCATTGAGAAATTTCTCTACGCCGAGCAGCGAAAAAACTCCGCCATGAAAAGAAAACCAACAGAAGAAAACATCGGTGGAAATCATGCAGAGAGGAGTGGGATGGGACCGGAAAAGGGAAAAAAGCGCAAAAAAAAAAAAAGCGTCGCCAGTTTGTTGATCAGATAGGACGTCGGCGGGGGACCGGCCGAAATCCGCCGTTAAAAAAGAGTAAAGACAACGGAAAGGCAAAACGAAGCCGTCGACACGGGGTGCGCATTAAGGAAACTACGAAAAACCGAAACGCCCAACAAGGAATCACGTATGTCCATTGGTACAAAAAAATTCAACCGGGGGCGGCGCCCGAGGAGTCCCCGAGAGACGGGCAAATCGCCGAAGGACAGAAAGGGTCCTACCGCCGCGGCCAGAAATTAAACGGCAGAATCAAAGGAACTCACACAATTCGCCCGCCAACCGGTCGAAGCCGAGAAAACGAGGAGGGGGGGGGGAAGGAGAACTCAAACGCAACAAAAGGAGAAAAAATCGCCGCAAACTAAGGCACGAACCAGCTCCTTAAAAAGTTCCTCTCAACGAAAACAACAGCTAACTGTTCATCAAAAGAAAAAAACAAACCCGGGCGACGCAAAGAAAAAAAGAGGGTCTCGCAGGCGGGAGGAAAAGGAAGAGTCGAACAGGGGCTGGTGCAAGTTGGGGTCTCGGACGGATTTGGGGGAGCATCGACGGAACGCTATCTTTGGGGTGGGGAATCTTTTGAAAAAGCGTAGTCGCGCAACGGCGGGAGAAAAGTCCAAGAGGACGCTGGAGATGTATAGGGACGTCAAGGCCAGAGGACAAAAAAAGGGGGATGTCACGTCCAACCTCCTAAAAAATCGCAAGAAACGTCGGGCAGTGCCTTAGAAGGAAGGAACTTCGCAAAAGCCATTGCAGCAAGCACCAATACCCGACTACCCTCCTCACAATGAAGTATTCAAAACTGCGGCAAGTCTACTCCCCGAAGGGGGTTCGGAGTACGCAAACAGAAACGAACTGAAAAGAGGCGTCTGGAGGGAAAAAAGACGAACAAAAGATGGGGGACGGCTTTTTAAGGGTAAAAGAACAAATGAAGTGCTTCACAGCGACGGGATCGAAAACAAAAGTACAATCACGAAATGGCCGAGCATATCGACTATGGACGGCCAAAAAGAAGGATGAAGGGCAGGAAGCACTGTCAGGGGCTCGGGGGGGGGAAGAATTTCTCTAAAGTTGAGAGGAAACAAATCTGAATACAAAAATTCGTCACTCACTCTGACAACAACAAAAACGAGGGAAGGGAGGGCCGCATGGGGAGGGAAGTTTTGTCGATCGAAAAAAAGGGGGAAAGAAACGAGAACAGGAAAACAATTCGAAATCACTGCAAGGGTCGTCACAAGAGACAATATGTCGACAATTCGCAGGCAAGAAGCGGGAGAGAGAATGAGCAAGTGAAGAAAGTCACTACTGGTTGGACCTTGTCAAGGCGTCACCTATTAGTTCGTGGGGAATCTCAAAAAACGAACTGGTGGGGGGAAAAGGCGACGTACGAAAACGGGGGGAGGTGGAGGAGAAAAAAAGAACCCGAGCAGGACCTTGCATTTTGGGGGGGGCAAAAGGGGGAGAATTTCGGCTTGTCAAAGGGACGAAAAACCACGCCGGATGCCGGAAATGTCGTAGGAACAAAAATAGAAGAATCGGGAGAGAACACGCGAACAAAGGGACATGACAGAGCAAGATCCAAGGAACTAGGCAAGGGGAATCGAAAAAAGTGAGCTCTAAATTCGACCATCGACGAAAAACCACACCGCGAGAGGGCGGAGACAGAAAAGAGGAGCCAGTAGGGAGAGACAAATAGGGTGAAAAAAGGAGGACTATGACGGTAAAAATGGAACTGGGAACTGTCAAGCTTGGGAGCCTGGTGTGAATAAGGAACGAAAAGGTGATCGAAAAAGGGAAGACCGGAGAAGAAAGGTGCCGGGATTGATTGCAGAGTGGGGGATTGGATTCAATCCTAACGCCACCGTGCTAGGGGGGGATGTCGAGGGGCGAAAATGGGGGGGTACTTGGGGAGGGGGAGGGAGGAAAGAAAAGAAACGACAGCAGAGGAGGTAGACATAACGGCTGGGCCTGAGATAGGAACGGGGGGCAGAAAATCCCGGACGGTGAAGACCGATTTATTGGGGGGAAAGAAGAAAAGAAAAGAGGATTTCGGAGAACGGTGACCGGTGGTATCGCCAGGAGGGGTCGACGAGGGGCGGGAAGAAAAGGTTAAGAAGTTGAGGGAAGAGGATGCGTTCGAAACGGGCTTAGTTTACGCCAAAAAAAACTCGAAACACTCTATCTCGGCGTGCAGGGGGCCCTTTCTAGAGTCGGGGGCCATGCCGGTCAAAAGACAAACGTCATGGGAGAAGGAGGAACAGATTGGGTGATCGAGATGGGGGGGAAGGGCTCGGTGAGGGTCAGGGCGGAGGCATGTCTATATGAACTGGCGACGAGCACTGAAAGCAGAAAAAAAGCTATCAAAAAGGAAAAGCTCCAGTAACGATTTGACGCAAGCGCCCGCAGCGGCCGTCCGAAAAGGAAGCAGAGAAGAAAAAAATGTCCGGATCAGAGGCAGAAAAAAATCCACGTGGGACATCGTCAACCAGAGAAAACACCACCTGTGATACCTCTCCCCTCCCTTTGCCTCGCTGCGTGGAATAGGAAAAAAAAATAATCAAATCTTTGGTCTGCGAGAGGAAAATTATCGAGAAAGGGGCGTCATAGAAGAAGAACCCATACGCAGAACTGGGGGAAAGGCAAAGAGCCGTCCGGCAATCAAGCTAGGGCTCAAAAAGTGACGCCGAAACTCTCTTCGCAAACCAAAACGAAGGGGGTGGAAATAGCAAATAAGGGACCCGTAAACATGGGAAGATCTAACAAAGAAGGAGAAAAGAGGGAGGGGGGGTTGGGGGGGGGCACATTTTGGGCACACTAAGTTGACCAAACTAATTGCGAGCAAACCATTACCCAAACGCCGCCGCGAAGAGGGGGGAGTAGAAAAGCAAGAATGGAAAAAAGAAGAGAATAGAGGGGGTGAAACAAAGAACAACAAATGCACACACTTGAAAAATAATAAAAATCCAATGTCTGACAGCCCAGTTCGAGGGAGGGACTGATTTGTGGAAGAGGTGGAGAAGTGGTCATCAGCAAGGTTATTTCGGGTCTCAAAGGAAGTAAAGCAATAAAACACATCGAATACTAATCTACAACCAAAGTATAATACTCTCAAAGGGGAAAATACCGTCAGGGAAGGACGAGGACGGGGAAAAAGGAGAGTCAAAAGAAATAGAGAAATTAAGCAGTGACCGATGCGATATAACGGGTCAACAGGCGTGCACGGGCAAAGGATGGAGTAGACAAGGCCACATGAAAACCACCCGGGGGACTGGACAAAC
>Ga0179593_1439106_pt1 | contig 11026 bp, 11 predicted proteins | sample CZODoug2_1_08_16_FD_185931 | JGI IMG/M metagenome (GOLD analysis project Ga0179593, IMG submission 185931) | Vadose zone soil fungal communities from Angelo Coast Range Reserve, California, USA - CZODoug2_1_08_16fungal (PacBio error correction) | ecosystem: Environmental > Terrestrial > Soil >...
CTAGGTGGAGAGTAGAATTTAGAAATGGACGGACCAAAATCGTCAACGGGCAGATAAGGGGGGGGGGGAAACTGTAAGAAGGGTCAAAGACTGGCGGCCCGAACGGCCGGTCCGTTCAAGGAATAACAGGGGAAACGCCAGCACATTTCCAAAAAGCAGGGACCTCAGTAGGGGTTACCTGGGATCGGATCAGAGCAAAAAAACTGGGGAGGGGAGACCAAACAGGTCCTTTTGCAAAGCGCTAAAACAAAATCACTGCAAAAATGCCAAAACTCAAACGGGAGTCGGAAGCCACCACTTAGTCATACAAGGTCAGAAGAAACTAAAAATTTAGGAAAAAACGGGGAGGAACTTCGAAATTAAAAATATCTGACCTTGAGGACGAAAACAGGCTAGGCTGCTCCCGGCGACACGGGGCGACTGAAAGAATGAATGCACGGGGAGACTCCAAAAAGTGAACACTGAAAAGAGAGCGACTGATGGGGGTAACTTGTTCCAGGCCGGGGTTGACGGATGCGGACAAAAGGGTATACACCGGGGGGGGACAGGGAAAAGAACAGCCAGGTGGGAGCGTGGAATGGAGAGGGGGGGGGTCCGGCTTCCGCAAGCAACCAGGAATAACAATGGCCTTAGCTCAAAGGAAAAAAAATGGGAAGGTTTAACATCAGAGGTCACTAAAATCATCCAGCACATTATTAGGACCACTATTCAGCCGGCGGTCAATCACCTACCAGTTAGCCGCGTGGAGAACCAATTGTAAAAAAAAATAGGGGGCAACGAGGATCATAAAAAAGAAACATAGCGGCTACCAATCTGTATCTGTAAACCTAACAGCGAGAAACTGCCTCCCACCCCCTACGTCAAGGGGAAAGAATGACTTGGACAGAAATGGTGACCACCCTGGCAAAAACAGAAAACGCGTAACCAAAAGAAACATATGGTTACCGGAAAAAACTAAGCCAAGGCAAACCAAGACCCGCCTATTGAACAACTCAAACAACAAACCGAGGGGGAGGAAGAGAGATAGAAAATTGGTCGGTACTGGGAACGGAAAAAAGCTTGCCGTTAGGGAAAGCTGGGTGTTGGTCGAGGGAAGGGGGGAGGCCAAAGCGTCACTCCAACAGGAGGGAACATGGGGGGAAGGAAGACAGGGGTTGGGGGAAGTAAAACGGTTAATACCGAGTTTGGTAATTCAAAGCCGGGTGAGTCGGTCAAAAAAAGGCTAGGGGGGACAGAAATTAGGGACACAGGGCACATGAAAAGAACGGTTCGGTGGGACCAGAAGGCGACAGGGGGGTCCGAAGCCGGGTAATTTGGAGAAAAATGAAAAAAAGGGAGTACACAGGGGGAGAAAAGACTTTAAATGGCGGGGTGAAAACCTCACTGGGGGGAAAGATTTCTGTGTAACACACGACTACAAGGAAAACTACCACAACAAAGGGGGGAAACTTTGGGGAACAACCCTGGCAAAGAGAGGGAGGACGAAGGTCTGACCAGGAGAGGCGAACGGTTGTAAAACACGAAAAAAAAAGAAAAAAGCCCGGGCGACAATTAAGCAAAGAAAAAGAACTGAGGGGAGTGAGCATTAACGACGTGGCGAACGGCGTGGGGGGGTGGACGAGAGGCGATAATGCCGGTAGAGTTGAACGCAAACTGCGGGGTTGGGTTACGCACGAGGCGGCGAAAAAGCGGGCGGGCGCCCCCACACGGGCATGCAGATGAAGGAGAGGGGAGAAAAAACGAAAGGGTGGTCGCATGGCTTCGGTGGAAAACAGAACAGACAAGGCATGCCGGGCCTTCTTCAGAAAGCGCAAGAAAAAAAAAAAGAATGGTGTGAGAGTACTAAAGGACAGTTGCTCCAAGCTTGGCCAAACGACCTATGTGAGAAAAGAAAAAACCGGCGTAGTGGGTCCAAAGCACCAAAGGGGCCAGCATCACAAAAAAAAAAAGGACGCAGGCGGTTGGTGGACAGCGACGGGGAGAAGGGGGAACGGCACTGGGATGTCTCGAAAAAGGGGGAGTGGGCATAGACTGGGGGCTAACCGGGCCACGCTGGCAGGGTCCCTAGGGAAAGAAAGGGGGGCATGTAAAAAGGGGTCGAGGGGACAGGGGAGGGCAAGTACAAGGAAGAAGCAAGTAACTTCATTAGAAGCAGTGAGGTAGGAGGGAAAACTGTACGTTGACACATCCCTGGGCAAATCAATCAAGCAACCACAAAAACACGATCCACGTTCTGAAAAGCAGAACGGAAAAGGAATAAGGTTCCATGTGGGTATCTGAAGAGTCCTAAAGGTCCTCGCGACGATTAGGTTCCCTCAAAACCCACCTCTTGGTGAAAAGGGGGGGGGAGCCCCTAGGGAGATCATGGGACAGACCGCAGGAACCGCAAGGGGGAGGAAGAGAGTGCAGTGAATGCAAAAGTCTGATGGGGGGGAAAAAGGGTAGATGATGGGGTAGGTCGGGGAAAGAGATGGAAATGGCACAAGAAAAATCCACTGCCAAGAGAATTGGATCCAGTCAACAGTAAAGAAATTGACCGGAAAGAACGGAGAGGGTTGAAAGCAAAGCCAGGCCATTTTTCGTCCAAAAAAAAAGGGTCATCAGGCGATGCGACTCGTGTCCACAGAGGAAAGGGAACGCAGGGGAAGAATCCATGGATTGTTCGGTGCAGTGGAAGAAAGTATCCAAAGTTTGTCGCTCATGAAGGGATGCGGGACGAAGCGGAGGACGTCCAGAGAAGAGGACCATGGTCTTAAAAAACCAAGGAAGGGGCCACGACACCAGGAACCTGGGGAAACTGTTTGTCGGAAAGAAAGGGAAAACCAGTCGGCGGGGATCGGTGGTAGATCACAAAAGGAGGACCGGGTTGGCCGGACCGGACAGCGCCATCAAGGGGGAGAAGGGCAACCTGAGTCGGCTAATTTTTGTCACATTGGCGTCTTCCGCCAGTTGGGGAAATACTCCAGAGGAAAGGACAAAAAAGACGAGCCAGGACACTGGGTCAAAAAAGACGTCAGAGGAAGAAAAAAAAAAGACTACGCGACTCAATCAAAGGGGGCCCGGCCCTGCCCGCACACCCGGACTAGCGGCCCAAAGCAAAGGTAATGAAGCGTACGTTTCGCAAAATCAGGGGAAGCGGCACAGGGGAATTGCGTATCGAGGAAACGAATCGGGGGATCAGTCTCAGAAAACGAGCCGTATTCTCGATAGGAAAAAACGCGCCACCCATGGGTTTTGGACTTCACCAAGGTCCATATAGACGTGGCCATGTCGGGGAAGACGGTAGGAGCGGCCAGAAACCTTCAACTTGTGTTGGCGGAACGTCATAAGGGTAGCGAATGTCGCCGTCCAACGGAAAAAAACAGTAGGAAGGAGAAGTATCTAAAAGGTACAGTCCCAGAGTTGGAACACAAGCCAAGGGCAACGGGAAGGAAAAAAAGCTAAAGAAACTGTCGTCAACCTCGGAAAAAAAATCATTTTTAGGCGAATCACCCCTGAGGTTGAAATACGGACGCAGTCGCCCCAGGGAACCAGAGGGAGAAGCAGCAAAGAAATGGTAAGAAGAAAAAAGTCGCACGGAAAAATCAACGAGTCACATGACAGCGGCCCGAGAAGGAGAAACTGAAAAAACATACTTTCGACCGAAGGGAGAATCGCCATTTGGGGGGAAGGGAAATCCGCAAAAGAGGACCCGGAAAGAAACAGGGGTTAGACTCAGGGGGTTATAGGGACCACGCCCATTAAAGAAGAGAGAAAGAAGAAAAAAAAAAAAAAAAAAAACTCTTCCCCGGAAACTGATGGGGAGTATACAAGGGGGACCGGGGAATCCAAAGGAGTCGCAAACGGCAACAATTGGGGAGCGAGAAAGACGTGGTCTAGGAAACAAAACAACAAAGATTGTACGGATATGCGGCGCACACTGGTAAGGGCGAGAAGTGCAGGGGGATCATCCCAAGGTCGACGGAGGGTAAGGCAACCAGTTGATTCTGCACGAGGATGCCCGGAGAGGTGAAAAAAAAAAATAAAGACAAACCCACTACGGATCGATTACGCAAAACCTGCTAGAAGGAGGGGACAGACCCTGCCAGGACGGGGGGAGACAAGCTCCAAGAGACAGGTTGACCAGGAGAGGCACCAGGAAAAGACCTAACAAACGTACCCTGATCCAAAAATGGTCAACTTGACCATCATTGAGAAAGGAGGGCCAGTGGTCCTCGCAAGGTCGCCGAAAAAACAAAAAACCACCAACTTAAGAGGGGCAAGGAAGGCTCATACAAAAAAAAAAACGGGTAGGGAAGGAAAAGAGAATGGATCGGCCCTTAACCATTGGGTGTTACTTGGCTTCGGCATAAAAAAGGAGAGTGGAAAAACGGGGTCCAAGAAAGGGTCTAAACAGCATGACCATGCCATGTGGAAAAAGAAGGACGTGAGCTAGGGGGTGAGAAGACCCCCCGTCAAAGAAAGAGGGGGGCTCGTCGATCGAGAGGGGGGTCCGGGGGGTACGAAGAAAACGTCGATCTAAAAATCCGAATCACAGTTTCCGTTTTGTCAAAAAAGGCAGGAAAGGGGGGTGTTTTTACGATACGAAAAAAGTCTCCGCAATCCCAGGAAAAAGCAAAGAAGAAATAGCGCGTCTTGAGGCGCACGCGACAAGGGACCTGAACCCTATTCAAAGGGAAACCTGCCGATCATAGAGTTGGGTGGGTGTTGTGAAATGGGGGGGCTTCAAAAAAAGCTCACAAAACTTTTCTCGAGTCAACTATCCCTTTTAAAGCAACCGGGAGAAGAATGGTGGGACAGTGAGCCAGTTCAAATGATGCGCACCGCGCACTGAAAAAAAAAAAATAGGTGGGCACCGTGAGAACACTCCGTATAGCTAAAATACATAAAAGGGAGAAGAAACACGGGGGTGGAGCGACCCTGGAAGAACAGGTTGTCAACGGGACCTGTGCCAAAGAGAAAAAAAGCATCGCGGGGAGGGGCGGAAGGGTAGTGGGGGGGGTCGAGGAGGACTATTCGGCCGTGGATCCGGATTCTAGTCTCGAAATGTCTAATAATGCTTCAGATCAAACACTTTCCGGCGGACGAACGGGAGGAAAGAGACGCGCACGTGGCGCAACTGACGTCCTTGGGGGGGACGTGGAACGACCGTATGAACGCGGGCAGAAGTCTGGGGTCAAAGCCGGCCCAATGCAAACGGGTGCTATAACAGGGAGGGTACTAAAATTTGCGCCGACCGGGACGCAGAACGTCCGGGCTGGGAACCTACATGGCCAAGTGTTTCAAAAAAACCGGTTCAGGGGGCCCGTGATAAGGATTACCAATGCTTGGGAGGGGGGACAAGACAGGATTCTGTACAAGTCAGTGCAAACATTCCAGGAGACGGCTGAAGATTTCCCCTTAGGAAACAGGAAAACATCGTAGAGGAGAAGGAAACCCAGATATCTATATCGGCAAAAGCTACCACTCGCCCCCTATTGGAAAATCAGCGCTACGGGATTAGTGAGTGGGGCAGGATATTTTAACTGTGGGAACAGAAAGAATGTCACCCGGAAACAGGTACACCCTTTTACAAGGGGAGGTCGTGAACGGCGTGGTATTCAGAGAAAACAGCTAAAAACATTTAGTGGAGAGAAAAAGGGACAGAGAGTGCTAATGGTCCCAAATGGCCTGAAAAAAACAAGGGAAGAAGAGAACCTGTAAGGGGAAGAAAAAACAGAGAGGGGGGCCAATCCAAAGGCAGGAAAACGAAAACGGGCAGGGTTTCACATTCCCAGAACAACAGCAAAGCATTGATACCTCCACCACAAAATTCCCTAAACGAGGGAAAGGGAGAAAGGAAAACTAAGTTCTAATCCCCATAAAAAAAACGTACGAACCCAAAAAGCCCACGTATACGGGTCGAAAAACAAAAACGGCCTGGCCATTGCTTGCCCGATCTACGACGAAAGGAGACATAAAGTGTCAATGAAGATAAAAAAATGGCGGAAAGGGTCCCAACGAGAGAGACCGAGTCGGCATTATCAACTTAAAAATGGCTGACAGACCGCGACTTGACCGAAACCAGGAGAACATCATCGAGAAGGGACACTGTGAAGAAGGCCGACACCAGCTTATTGGGTAGCACAAAGCGAAGAGATCCCGGGAGTATTCCTGGTGAATAAAAAACTTATGGTCAAATGCGGGGTGGGACAGGAAAAAAAAGCACGGTCTGAACCGAGGCAAACTAACCTACCGAAAGGGTCCCCAGACGACTGCAGAAAATCCAGGTAAAGAGTCATCCAATCAGGGACAAGAGGGGAGGGTCTGAAAGTACATGATCTTCAACGGAGTCGACCCTGGGAGAAAAAGTTTGGGGGGAGGGGACCCATACCCGAACAGGGTGCGCGGTCAGGTACTCCCTTTCCCTGCTGGCATGGGTCCTGTCTGGAAAAAGTAAAAGTACAGAAGAAGAAAGGGGGGGGGGGGCTAGGGTGAGGCCTGGGTTTGTGTGACAGCTGGCTTGGGTCAAGATCAAAGCAGGAACCACTGCACAAGGTAGAAAAAGTAAAATGCGGGTCAGGTTGTTCAAAGGGGAAAAACGTAGGGGGGGGCCCTGTTAGGAAAAGACATCAAAGAGGGGGGACCCACCAGTCCTCGTGAGAGTGTACGCGAGGCGCACTGGACCCCCGTGTCAGTCCACTTATTTCCAACCCAAGGGGAGAAGAGGAATAAACTTAGGGTCACATACGAAAAAAGGATACCTAAAGTGCCAAGACACAGGGGGGAAAGAAAACTCCTCGGAACAACCTTATGCTGCAAAAAAGGGTGGTTACGAAAACTTGGCCTCGGGAAAAAATGGACGGCCGGGCCTCGTCGACAGCTGCACTTGGGGACAAGCGGCAGCCAAATCCGGGCCAATCAAAGGGGGGGGCAAAAACGAATCCCTAGAGAAACAGTACCGTAAGAGGGGGTGTCGAGTCCGGGCGGAATCAAAAGCAGGAAAGGTTGCTTTGAGGAAATCTGTAGCCAATTGAATATCCACCCTTCCAACCGGGGTCATCAGCTAAACCGGGCACGATGAAAAGGCCGCAACAGTGTGACTTCTACAAGAAGAGACCTGCGCCTGCACTCCGCGCACTCTGCAACTAACCTGAAGAAGGCCGTCGTCAATAGATAAACTCCTCCCTTAAAAGGATTAGACCAATACAACGCTCCGGACCACTGGGACTCGCAAAAACACCTTCCCTGCAAAACCCTCACCAGATCAAACTTCACGTACGAAGGTACTCACCGCTGCGCTCCCAGGTAGGACCAAGGGGTTTCTCCGAAAAGGGGGTAAAAAGGAAGAAAAGGGAAGAAGATATGAAAACCCAAAGGTGAGAAAACCCCCAAAAATAGAAGGTGTTGGGAGTGTAGTATGAGCTGGGTTGGTGTTAATAAAGAAAGCTTAAAAAAAAAAATACAAGTCAAACGACCGACCTTCTAGGAGATCATTAGAAGGTTGGTTAGGAAATGAAGCTAGTCTAAAGTGGGAAACGGACCCAACCAAGGAGGGATTCCCAACGGAATGTCCTCAGCGTCAAAAACGACCACGGGACCAAATGACCTCTGGGTTCCAAAACCGGTGGCCGAGCTGTGCCAAGAAAAAGGGAGATCACGAAAAGAAAACGGTACCCAACGAGGGGGTAATAAAAAAGTGCCCGAACAACAGTTCCATTCAAACCTGGGGCAGAAAAAACCAGCAAAAAAAAAAAGAATCAGGTTCGAAGGAGGGACGAACGCTGTCAAAAAAGGAACGCGACAAACGAACGCCGTGGTCACCAAAAGAAAAAATGGGGGAGGGTGTGGCCGAAAAAAGTCCTAATCGGCCAAAACAGAAGGAAGACGTCACAAGAAGGTGAGGGTAAAAAAAAGAGAAAGAAAAGGAGGGGTTGCGAAGAAGACCGGGGCAAGGACAAAAATGCCCGATGCGGACAAAGCGTCCGGGTCCAAGCAAAGGCCCAGGGCCTAACAGCAGTGGGCGGAAGGACATTCAGGAAAAAAAAGAGAGTACTGGGAATGAGAGGAGAGAAAGAAGGAGGGGGGTACGGGAACGTAGGAGACGAAGGGTAGCAGCCTGTCTCCGGGGGCGCGAAAAAGAAAAGGCGGGCCTCGTAAAAAGCGAGAAAGGAGGGAAAGCGAACTCTTTGGCCACCCGGTGGGAAAGATCGAAAGGGAAAAATCCAAAGCATCAACTGGGAAGAGGTGCGGGGGACAAACCTGCGGGGGCCAGACTTTCAGGGTCCAAACACTTCACGAGCAGTCAAAAAAAAAAACGGGTTTCAACTTTTGGACACCGGGCCGGTATATGGCATACGCAGTCCTGGGACCAGGAGCACGAAAAGGGTACCATCGTACCGAAAAAGGGGAGAAAACAGTTGGGTTACGGAAAGACGGAAAAGCAGGGAAATAGACGCGTTGCACCGGCTGTTGTCGCGAAAGAGGGACCGATTGCCACTCAAAAAAGGAGGAGGAAACCGCCCGTCGGGGGGGTGTTCGGACGAAAGGGACTCAGACAGGGAAGGAAACGGGTGGGAACGATGCGCGGCATTAACTCTTAAAAAGGCGGGGAGGAAAAAATTGGGCTAGAGGATAAAGCCAAAGTACCTTAAACGGTACGGCAAAAGGGGGGGAAAGGCAGACGCGAAGGCAGCGTGGGAAATCGAAGACCCTAAGGGCAAAACAGCTGGCCATCCGCCGAGTAATATACCGCCTGGGGGGGGGGGGGGACGGTGCCAGTCTACGTGAATGAAACTTTTGAGAAACGAGGGGGGGTGTGACAGCCGGCAGGAGGTAGCCAACTTTTGGGGGGGGGTATGGGGTAGGAAAAATTGCTGCCCTCAGTCAACCGGTGCGAAAGAGGAGGAACCGTTTAAAGAGAAACCGAATGTGTAGGCAAAAACAGCAGGGCAGGTCCCCCGTAAACGTTAGAGAAACCAAAACCCGAACAGCCTGTCATGTCTAACGACGTGTCAACCCGGACGAATTACAGGTGAAAGGGAAAGACCGCCAGCAAAAAGAAAAACAGACAACAAAAACTCGACGGGAATCGTACTGCAAAATAACAACACTTAAGGGCAAAAAAAGGATCCTACGTCAGGTAGAATTTGAAGCACCCGACAGAGTTCCACCAAAAAACGAGGGCGCATGTAGCAACCGACGGGGGAAAAAAGAAAGGTAAGAGACCTCGAAAAAAAACTGCAAGTATCCGAAAGGGCAGGGGGGGTACTGCGTCGTCGTTTAAAAGTAGTGGAGGGGGCTTCGGGGGGCAACTTTGGGACTCTTTGTTGGACGAACAAAAAAAGAACTTTGGTGAGGTCAGGGCTAGTTCACCACAAGGAATCCGTTCGTAGGCGGGTCATGAAGACAATCCCGCCTAGTGGGCAACACATGTTTCAAAAAAAAGCATTTAGGGGGGAAGCTGTGTCCAACCGGCGTGGAAAAAAATAGTGAAGATCATCCAGCCACCTTTTCAACTCGGGGGAAGTCGACCAAGGGGGTCCTCTCAATGGTAAGGGGTGGAGCAGTAAGGTAGTAGTAGAAAAAAACAACGGAAAGGCGTCTCCCTGGCAATCGTCGTTGTTAGAGGGACTCTGCCTGAGCCCTGAGAATCCGAAAGTCGGAGGGACTACGTAAAGATGTCCGGGTTGGCGAAGGAAACGCCGTCGCGCCGCAACCACAAAAAACTTGCCAACCGCGTTAGCGAATGGGCGGAAAACAGAAGAAGTCTTAAACCCAAGAACGGGAAAGAGAAGACGAGCCGAGAAAAAAGACAAAAAAGTCACACACGGGAGGGGCCGCTCTTTCGCTGTAACCAGGAAAAAAAAAAAAAAATCCCAACGGGGGTAAGGAAAGGAAACCGAACAAGCTCAAAAAAACGAAACATAACCAAGCCGTCGGAGGGAACGAAAGAGTGGAGCAAATTGGGAGGAGGCAATCAACCGATGAGGGCAGGAATCTTCGACCAGAACCGGATAAAGGAACGATCAGAAAAAGCCTCGAACCAATTGGTACGAAAGACAACGTGGAAAATACCGAGAAAGAGGAAACACGGGGGTAGCACAAAACCACAGGATGTTGGGTGTGGCAAAACGGGCCCGTCGGGGGGGCGAAGAAATGAAAAAGAACCTGACCTACAAAAATTCGTATCCCAGGTCAGCAGACCAGGGTAAGGGGAAGAGGGGGAAAAAGACCATACGCCGGAAAAAAAAAAAAAGAACGTCAACCTCGGGAACAAGCCGGCAGTTGTGAGCCGAAATCGTGCTCGCAAGACGGGGAACGAGTCGCCGGGGGTCATCCCGGGATGGGAGAAAGAATCAAGGGGAGAACATTCGAAGAACTGGAGCCATCCATGATACCACACGGCAAACTGGAGAGAAAAAGGACTACTTCGACAAATGCGGAAGCCTACGGGTCAGTGGGACCACAGCCGGGAATCAAAGAGGGAGAAGAAAATCCCAACCTGGGTGGAGAACTCAAGTGGTCTTAGAAGGGAGGCGGCAACGCACTTCCACTGAGGGAAACGGGGGCGAACTGCGCGGCAGGGAAGAGCCAGACCTTCCAAAGAAAAAATTCAAACGCCGGCAGGAAGAGGGTAAAAGAGGAGGGTGAAAAGACCACACAGAACAAACAATTTTAAAGAAAGCGGGCACGGAAAACAGAGGCTCAGGACCGACTGGATCGACGGGAGTGTGACCCCACCTTACCTTTTGAACAAGGGTAAAAAGGGCAGAGGGGTCGGGAGACTGAGGACCATTCAGGACCGAGACCACGAAATGGGATCGGGCAAGGGGTCCTGCAAATCTCGTCGGAAATGACCCGGACAATCAGATCAGAGAAGAACTTCACACAAGAAACTGGGGGAAAACGAAAAACCAACCGGAGCGGGTCAACCTTCCTGATCAACAGCAAAGCAGGGGCGGACCGGGAAGAACCTTGCACTGGGAAACCCAGGACCTAGTCAGAAAAAGAAAGTCCAACAAACCAACAAGGAAAAAAGCCGGGG
>Ga0179593_1458600_pt1 | contig 11026 bp, 12 predicted proteins | sample CZODoug2_1_08_16_FD_185931 | JGI IMG/M metagenome (GOLD analysis project Ga0179593, IMG submission 185931) | Vadose zone soil fungal communities from Angelo Coast Range Reserve, California, USA - CZODoug2_1_08_16fungal (PacBio error correction) | ecosystem: Environmental > Terrestrial > Soil >...
CCGTTCTGGGGGGATATGGCCGTAAGGGGTAGCAAGGGATGTCTGTCGCGGGACTAAAAATAAAGAAAATCTTTCTCTCCGGGAGCCTCTTTCACACCGGGAAAGAAATCAGTCTCTCGACAGAGAAATAACCCTCGAACGAGAATCTAAAGGCGCGCGAACTGCGAGTCTAACAGTAAAACTTTCCTCACCTCATAAAAGGGAGTTAGAAAAAAGTCATAGGCGGCGGGATACGGCATTACAAAGTAGAGGAGGGGGGCTCCCCACTGATAGGGCTCCTGAGGCCAGTAGGAGTAAACTGAACGCCAGTAGGTCGATCACCACATAAACTAACATCGTATTAAGGTGAATCCCACCAGTCAGGAGGTTGAAGCCGTAAAAAGGAAGATCCGGATAGGGGGAAGACTGACGTCACTATATGCAAACAGGGGGAGATTAGGAAAAGTTCAGGGGAGAAGATGAAAGACCAGCCAGACGTGGCACTGACAACCACTTCCTGTCTAACCTGTAATCAAGGAAAGCCAGTAGTCTAACTAAAGAAGAAAATTTGGAAGGAGAGAGGAGGACCGGGCACGACTAATGGTAAGTTTGACTACTACGTAAAAAGAGAGGGGAGGACAGGCAAATTTTAACACACTGGCGAGCATACCCTGGGAAGGAAACACAGCTAAGAATGAAAGAAGAAGAAAATACTTAGAGACATTCCAGCTCTTCCTGGCCATCTCCATGTGTGCTATCGGGTCTAAGGGGAGGAAGTTAATTCAGTCAATCTCTACGATCGAGGCGGAGAAGAATTCGGCGTGAGGGGGTTTCCCACTGTGAATTTGTGTGACAAAAAGAGCAAACCCCTAAGTTCTAGAACTAAGCAAAAAAATAGAGATAACCTCCGAAAGGCCTTCCAGGGGTGGGGGAGTAATACCGGGTGTTCGCCCGGCGATCACAGACCTTTCAGAGGTAGGAAAGGGAATAACGGGATGGCAAAGGGACCATAACGGTGCGCGCATCAAAACCTATGGAAAGCAACCTCTGTCAGTGGGAGGTAAAAAAGTGAGTCAGAGGGCTCGAGAGGATCATATCGAGAAGAAGCAAGCTGCTGAAATTCAACATAAAAACTCTTTTACCAGAAAGGGGAAACGAAAGAGGGAGCCAGAGGGGGGAGGATGATGCAAGGCAGAGTGGCATGATCGACAAAAACATATCTCGACTGAAAAAGCTCCTAATACCTGACGAAAGTAAAAAGAAGGAAAGGCAGTGAAGACCTGCTTGGGAGACTCTGCTATTACTGTACATGCAAGAAAGGACTTGGTCTTCTAAAAACAGGAACAAGCGAAAAGGTTATGAACGCAAAACCTGCCGACATGTGAAAAATAGAAAAAAGGCGAACGAAAATGGAACGAAAATATTGAGTACAGTAGACAGCAACACTCCCTCGATCATGTGGCCTAAACAGCACTAAGGGCGCCTGTTGAAAAGGTTATAAGGTATACAGGAGAAAAAATGAAGGGGAAGGTGAGTGGGGGGCATATCTTTCCTAGGGGTCACATGAGAGCAAAACACTGCCACAACACAGACACGAAAAAAAAATGAAGAGCAGGAATGACTAATGTTGGTGGCTGAGGGATAGGACAAGACCCGGCAAGGGGTGGGAACGCATAGCCGCGAAGGAAGAAGGCTGGCAGAAGAAGCAGCCTCATTGGGGGGTCATTTGTGCAACAGAATGCGCCAAGGCGAGAATTCTAAGAGAGGATGGCAAGAACATTGGGGGGGGGGGAAAAATAATGGTAGGGAAGCAAAAGAAACCCTATCATGAACGTCAAAGACTAGTCGCCTTTATTCAGCAACCCAAGGTTTCGCAGGCCCTTAAAGGGGAAAATTAAAAAAGGAAAGTCTAGGGCAAACAGAAAAAGATGTATGACGTCGAGGGATTGGGTTCCACGAATGGACTGGAAAAACAGTTCAGAAACCTTCTTCCACAAAAAACTGGGCGATTCTTCGGAATTTAAACCCAAAACTCCGTCAAACGGACCAAAAAAACCAAAACCCACCCAAAAAAAAACAAACAAACCCCCCCAAAAAAACACCAACCACCACCACCCAAAAACCCACCACCAACCACACACCCCCAAAATAGAAATCAATGGGTGTGGCGTGAAAAGAACGGCAGCAACCAGCAGGGAAGGGGGGCTACAAACCAATAGCGAGTTAAGAGGGGACGGAAAAAGAGGCCGCAAAACGGAAAGCGCGCGCGGCGTAAAAAAGACTTAAAAGGAGCACTTGCACGAAGTGAGTCAGGGAAATAGCGAATAGAGGAAGACATCAGACAAAGCGTGGTAATCGAAGTCAAAATTAGAGGGGGGGGGACATGGTGAAGATTCAGCGGAGACAGAAGGGGGAAAAAACAGGAAGCGCTACTATCCTCTTCTCGTGAATGATGCCGGAGAAAAGGCAGGGGAGGATTACCATGGCGAAGCAAGCTAACTGGACCCCGTCCCACTCACTTTCTTGGAGACGAATAGGAAGGAGGCGCTAGGCTTAGAAATGGAGGAGGACCTGACCACTTGATTATGTAAGGGCACTATCTCTTCTTATGGCGACTGGCGTCGTATTGTCAGCTGGGGTCCGGGCGGACTAAGGGTGGGGAGGGGGGGCAAAGGCCATGGGGGTAGCCGGCATTTGCCTTCTACCGCGGGAAGTCAATCAAGAGGAGGACATATCTATCAGACAACAACAACTTAGTATTATTAAAAGGAAGGATATGTCCAGGAATTCTTGCGGCAACGGGGACAGAATTAATTCCGGCGGAACCACAGTCAAACACAAAAAACAAGAAGGAAAGACAAACAAGAAAATGGTCTGGGACGGCATCACAAGGAAAAATATGAAATTCAACAAGACATAAACTTTAGAGGGATTGACCGAAAAAGGGCGACCACCGACCGACATCGACACGCTGTCACTTCTGAGAAAACGGTTGTTTGACGAAATACTCGGGGAGGACGAAAGGAACAGTCGTCCTCCTATTATCATTCATCCTTCGAGGGCCGGGCTTGTTGAGTGCAGGTGTGGTATCAACCGGTGTCCTAAGGGGGGCTCTTACTGGTACTGACTGAAGAGGAAAAAGATCGCGCTCGATCCAAAAAGGGGCCCGATGATTCTCTTCGCCACAGACTGGGGGGTGATTCTGTCCGGGGGGGAAATAGACTTACGCCCGCGCTGGTGGAAGGTGGCAGGGGGGGACCCGCAAAGGGGGGGCTTGGGGTTACGGGTGGCCTGCGAGGATGGATCTGCTGTCAGGGGGTCCTCTTCCGCCCGCATGGAACTGCAGCCACTCAGTTCGCCGGGTGGGGGGACGTGCGATAGGTGCTGTCCGAGGGAATGGGAACGACCACCCTGGAGGGGGCAAGTACGTCAATTTTTCCTTTAATGACTAGAAAAGCCCCTACACTTGGGGGGTCGTGGACTAAAGTAAAGGACATGAACGTGGTAACCTGTAGGGGGACAAGGGTTTTCCCCATCTCTTCTTGCTGACATTCCAAAAAAGGTCGCTCCTGGCAAGGAGGTTCCGGAAAAGGAACCTTCCTGCGCGAAAGGCCTATGATCACGGGCCGCTATGATTTAGGTGCTCAGTTCTGCTGCCGCAAACATACCAGGTTGTTGGAGGGCCGTTGTCTTAATCGGGGCGCCCGGAAGTGGGGATTCGAAGACGGCGCTTGAAAAGTACTCAAAGGGCGCGCGTCCAAATCGAGCTCTCCTTGCTGGGAATGTGTCAAAAAATGGGGACCGGGCTGCAGCGCCTCGCTAAGGCTTAAGAACTTCCTGGCCGCAGGAGGAGTGAGGGGGTCTTTTCTTTGACTAAGGAGCAGGGGCATGCGGCCCCGATAATCTTCGCCACCCGGAATAACTCATGGACATAGAAAGGGTTAAAAAGGTCACATGGTCGATTAGGGGTCCTTGATCGGCCCCCATGACGAGGGGGCTTAAGGGTCAAAATACCAGGTCTCGGAAAAAAATATTTGCGCTTAAAGACGGCTCACAGAATAGGGGCTAGGGAAAACAGGTCGGCGGATATCAACATCACCTGTCCAAGTTGGGAGGGGAACCAAACAACGGAGTCCTGTTGGGGACAAACAGCCATCAATATAACGTGCTACACGCCTGGCGTCAACCAAGGCGCATTAAAAAGACGTTCTTACGGAAGCGATGAGGCGATTAAAGGGAAAGAGAAGGTTTGATCCTGCGCGCTCGCTAATGGGAGAGAGATAGACGTCGTAGGGTACAAAGAAAATTGGTCCCCGGGAAATGCGTTTTTTTCAGTAACGTCTTAAGGGGCTCGATACGTCATCTATACCTGATGGAAAGCCTTCTCCGGAAGTGCTTAGAACACCGATCGGGGGCGATGACGCTGCGGAGCACCTTTTCGTTAGTCGGCAATCCACAGCTAAAGAAAGAGCTTCACTGCAGATGGCCGGAAAGGGCGGGACAATCAACCGGGTCTGCGCCAACCGTCAGAATCGCTACCGGGGCGAAAGTCGTGAGGAATGCCTCTCGCATTACGGGGACGGAAAAATCATGTTTTCAACCCAATTAAAGGGGCATACCCAAGAAGAAAACTCGCCGCGGAAAGAGTCATCATCGAGGATCGTCTCGTGAAGGAAATGCAAGGAAAAGGAGCCTGCTCGCCACCGTTTCCTGCCCGCGGTGAAAGAGCTCTCCGAGCTTAGGATGATTATTACTTCATCTCTCGCTGGCGTGGAAATGAAAAAGGAGTCAAAGTCGCCGTGCCGTGAGGGAAGGCAAATTACAGCTATGTCCGCCGTAGGACAAACACAAGCTCATGAAACTGATAAATTACCAAGGAGGGGGGACTGGTTCTACGCGGTTGACTCGAAAAAGGCGCCCATTGCTGACAGCACGGACGGGTGAACAAGGCTGCCACAAAACTGCGGGGAGGTGTGCTTCATCGACGTTCAACCGAAAGTATTAATGATTCACCCGGGCGCCTGCTCGGCACAAGAGTAAAGAAAAAACCTATAAAGGGAGGGATTTGAAGAGACCTGGCAACCGAGCCGCGGTTGGGGGGAGATGACTATAAAGGAGGGCGGGTGGAATCGACAGAAGGGGACAGTTCCGCTAGGATGGGCCGGGTGCGAAGACGTGCGAAAGAAGAAACTGGGAGACTTTTCCAGACGATAAAACGGCTCCAGATGGGAACTCTCTTGGCATGTAAAAAAATGGGAAGACTACATCTCGGAATGAGCGCTAACACTTTCTGCTCTTTCTCTGGGGGAAGTTGCCAGATCATATTCTCGCGCAAGCGGAAAACGCTGGTGTCGTGGGGTAACATCAAGGAAGGAAGGATAGCCTAATCCAAATCGATTACTGAAAGGGGCAAAGACGGAAATCACATTCCGGATAAAAAAGCAAAAGGCGTCTAGAGCCAGAAAATCCCCTAAGGAATCATATAAGAATTCAAAAGAACCCGAACAATTTGATAGTCTGCTTCCAAAGAGATAAATTACAAGTAAAGTGGGATGACTCGCCTTGCATAGCGTCAGGTAATGGGGGTGAGGAAGGGGGAGTACTCACTCAGTTTAGGAAGTTGAACAGAGCCAGAGTTTTCCTCCATCCATTTAGAGCTGAAAAAAGATAACCTCCATCGGCAAAACTGATCTATCATCCGTTAGATCTTCATTCCTCTTGCTCCCTGCTAATCGGAAATAGAGCAGTCGTATCGAAGGGGAACTTCGAAAGGAACAACAGAAACGGGGGGGCTGGAAGCCCAGGGCTTCTTCGAGAACTTCGCCAGTAGGGAGGAAAAAAAAACACAGACAAAAGAGCCTATGCAATTCATATGAATCCCCAAATAAGGACAGTATTTTGGGAGGACAGAACAACGATCGCCTGGTCGATGCGCGGCATGCCTGGAAGAGAAAAGGGATCCTTAGAAATTGTCAAGTGTGAAGAGAGTAATACCATAGGAGCAAAAAGCTTGCACGGCAGGTCTTACTTGTCCTAAAAGGGGAAAAAATATTAACGCCCAGCAAGTTTTCCTGAAGCAAAAGCCACACGACGTTGGCGTGGGACGACGAATCTCGTGGAGGAGAACCTGCCAAAAAGTGAACTGGCAATAGGGCAAAAAGAAACCATTTAAGTGGGAAGCCCAGAAGATTAGAAAGAAGGAAGACTAAAGCACATCTTCACTGAACGACAGGGCCTTCCATGAACAGTGTTTTCTGGAAAAAATTCGGCACGCGATAAGGGGCGAAGGCATCGCCGAGCAGGAGGAATGGAGTTCTTATTATTGATTAACCAAGAAATGTGGTAAAAAAAATACTCACGAATTCGAGCGCAATGATCTCACTACGAGCTCCCTGAGAAGGGGGCTCGACCGGTTTTGAAAACGGGATGAGTTAGACAGACATCGGGGGAGAACGTCGAAGGAAAGGAAAGTGGATTTCCAAAAGAACAGAAAGGGTCTGCCAGAGTCACTCATCTTACTGAAAAGAGGGTAGGAAAATAGTAAGTGCCCTAAGTCTGAGCATGAACGGGTACTCACTATCATGATCTGGAAAATGGTAATGAAAAAGCTCATCAAGAGGTTTTACCACTAATTACCATCCGAATATCGGGGGAATTAAAACTTGAGCTAAATTAACATGACTTCAGTGTATCAGTAAAAAAGAATGGACAGCGGACGCCGAGAGTCTCGGTCACGAACGTACAAACCGAGCAGACATGACGGAGGGGAGGGGTGAGGATCAAAAAATTGCAGTTCTCCGCTTAGTCGGCGTGACATAACCGCCGCCTTTTGAAAGGGCTAAAAAAAACAAGTAGGGATTTCCTCAAACAGGTAGCACCAATAGCCGGGGAGGGGGGAGAGGGAAAATGCGCATGTGCAGAAATTTGGCGTACAGAGACAGCTAAAATCCCGAGATACATTTGGGCGAACATTAAAACCCTAAGAAACGTGCAACGTGGGGGGAAAGGGGTATAGGTCTCTGGATAAGGAGGGGGAGGGCGGTGCGAAAGCGGGTCTGTTCAAGGAAGAAAATACTCCCACCGAATAAAAAAAACAGTGAAAAAAATTGACAGAATTCCAAGGGAAATTTTTGACGGAGGAGGGAAGGGAGGAGGGGACCCCATCACCCCTTGTGTCCCAGAAGCGAGGAGCCTAGCTTGGGTCACCAAGCGCGCCATTGGGGGCGAGGGGTCCGACTGTCGACACTCGTCTTGAGGAAGAATACAGATAGGACTACCACTTATAAAAGACGAAGCCTGTTTGTGCGGGGGGAAAAATCGTAGTACCGACAAATAAGGGGGGCCTTCCATCTGCCTTGAATTATCAGAAAGGTGTAAAAGGGGGGGCAGGCACCTGCTGAGGTCTTTGCCTGGAGAACTAAAACAGGTGGATTTCCGCTCATTTTTGAACCAAAGGGGGGGGTTGAACACCCTCGTTAAAGGGGAGTGGGAAGTTACTGAGTCACACCACTCACTGGGACAGGGATAGCGGATGTCCCTACAAAGAAGCTCGTAGCTATCCACGGTGGGGGTTGCGTTTCCCCGAAAAGAAAAAATCGAAGTCACCAACCATAGAAATGCGGATGAACTACGAAGGAAGAGAAAATGCACACATCTCCAGGGCTAAAATAACTCCTTCAAAACCATCCCTTCCTGGGGGAGACAAGGGGAAATATACAAAAACATTACCATCTGGAGGATGAGAGGAGAAACGGACAAGACTACCAAAAAGAGTGAGAAGAATACGAAAAAGAAGGAGATCGTAGTATACTTTACTCTTACCCGTCATGCTGTCCGCGTAAAGAAGGGGGGGAAAAAAAAAAAACCGCACAAAAACGCTACTAATAACTGACTGATGAAGCTAACAGGAACCATGGGAAAAGCGGCACGACCAAGGCCCACATGCCAAAAAAACCCCCTTTCTTTGCAAGGAAAGGGGCAGGGATTTTTCAACGGGGGGAAAAAATCGCCAATACGATCCAAGGGGGATTGGGAGGGTTCACACGAAGGTTCTAACATTTTAGCTATATTTGGAATACTTGTTGTCGGGAGGAATGCGTCTGGGGGGGTGTTCGGAATGTGGACGAAGGGAAACTTTACCGGCGTTGAAGGAAGAGAGTCTGCATAGAAGAAACACCACACGGGAGGAAGATTATAGTCACGAAGGAAGATCGGGCACGCCGGTCCAAAGAAGGAAAGGGGACGGAAAAACATTCCTAACAGCACAAGAAAAAAGAAGCCCACCATTAAAAAAAAAGAGAAGGAAAGGGGGCGCAAAAACGAGGGCGACGGGAAAACCCCATCATCACTGGGGTCGTTGCCGCCCAGGCGAACCAAGGAAAAGGAGAGAAACTAGACATCTCGATCACGAAGGGGGTGTGGGACTGGTGTATCAAGGGTCGAATGGAGGTCGCCTGGTCCTATTCAGCACAAATGGCATCATGCGAGCGTATCGGGGCGGAATGGGAAGGGGGTTTGGGGGTGACCAACCCGTAGTTGGGTCAAAAAAGGAGGGAAGAAAGCGGATGCAAGCGGAAAAAGGCGAGACTCTACAAAAGGTCAAGCCCAGTCAGCTTCGTCTGAGAGGGGGAAAATTGGTGGGTTATTCTGAAAGGGGAAGCCAGTGCCGAGGAAAAGGCTTTGACAGTCAAGGAAAACATGGTCCTCTGAATGAGACAGGAAGGGTGTTCCGGCGTGTTCGTACCGGGAGGAGGACATATAGGGGTTCGGGGGAGCACTACTGCCGGCCTTAAAGCAGAAAAGGTCGCAGGTTGGTACCAGGTCAGGGAGGAAGTGGTGATGAGCGATGGGAAACTCACCACCAAAGGCGGGAATTTATTCAATTTGGTTCAGGTAAAGGAAAAAAAACGCTACCATGGAGGGTCAGTTAAAAGACGTCCTCCCTCCCGCTTGGGTTTGGTTCGACATCTGTGAAAAAAAAAAAAAGCGAGTCCAGCCTGTACGAGGACCGAGCATGTTACCTGTCAAATAGTAACAAGGAACCATGCCGTCTAATAAAGGGACGAAGGGCCCGCTTATGAAGGGAGGTCAGAGGTTAGATGACAGATGCCATATCAGGGGGGAGCGGGGAAGTGGGACCGTCTGGGACTGAAATTCGAAGAAGGCAGGTTCTAATGCTTAAAAGGGGAAAAAAAACTCGATGGAGAAATGGGGGGGAAAAACACCGCGAATCTCGAACTACGTCTGTGACAAAGGGGAACGGTGCGTCATTGGCCTCAGGAAGGGGGACTTCAAACATTCCTGACTAAGGCAATGCAGCAGGTGTCATTGTAGGGGAGGGGGGCGTTGTTCTCGGGGAGAGGGAAGTACGGACCATAGGGAATCAGAGGACCACCCCCAAGGGCCTAACTTCGTAAGATACAGGATCAAAGTAGTCAAATTAGGAAAAAGGGGGTCAGAGGTGTTTTCACTGTGGCAGCAGGGACAGCAAAAGGAGAAGGAAGGGCGGTCACTCGCCAAAGAGGATCGTTCTAAAAGAAGTTCTTTTTCCGCGAGAAAGGGGAAGAAAGGAGAGTTTTGTACCCTTTGGCTGAGGGGGGAAAGAAAAAAGCACACTTGGTCGCTGGAAGATGGAAAGGGCACAGCGCTGTGCAGGTAAAAAAGACCATAACTCGAACGTCTACACGCCGGGCAGGCAACGGCAAGTGAGGGAGCTGGGGTGGACGAAGGGGAAATATCGGGCAGATAAAAAAAGACACGTGTGTTTGCGATAAGAACTGCGCCGGCATACGGAGACCAGGGAAGGAGAAGATCTTACAGGGGAATGTACAAGAAGGGTCACAGAGAGGGGAGGGGAATTTCATCCAGGGTATAGATAAGGGAAGACGAGCGCAGAAATAGGAAAGGAAGGGGGAGTGGGACAAAATAATCTTTGCAGGGAGGAAGGGAGAGGCTCACTTTCAGCACCTTTTCGGGTGGGCAGTGAGGGAACCTAAAAGAAAGAAGAAGAGCAGAAGAGATAAGGTAATATATTTGGGCCGGAGAAAGAAAAGGAAGACCATCATCCCTTTCGTGGGGGGGAAACCATGAAGCTCTCACTAGGCCACGGTGTTAGAAAGTATGTGGCGATCATGTGAGGAGAGGGAATGATTTGGAAGGGAAAGAACGTGGGGGGGGGAAAAAAAAGGGGGTCAACCTTGGAGAAAAAGACAGCTACTAAAATCCGAGTTAGGAGAACTCATTCCTTGCGATCTTAAAGAGGTGTCATGTAAAGGAAGTTCCGAATTTAGCTGTCTAGGAAAAAACGGGAATCCGCGCCGCTAGTTGGAAGTTGCCGATTCTCTAAGGGGCTTAGGGATGGCGTCTTAAAAGTAGAGGGGCTGGGGGGGAGGGAAGGACGTGCGTGCAAAAGGCAATCGGTTAGCTGGCATGCGAATAAACTCGGTCGCGCGTTAGTGAGAACCACTCCGGGAGGAAGGTTCTTCGCGCAATGCACTCCTGAAAAAACGAGGTGCTGGGGGGAAAATCTACTAACTAGAAGTTCAGACAAAAGCTATCATCTTAAGACTAAAAAAAAATACGAAAAGAAGGGGAACACCGGCCGTCCAGGATTCTGGGAGTCTTCATACGGGAAAACAAGGTCCTGATGCAAAGGAGAATGCGAAAGGAGAGGCTGGCATCTCACCTATCCGGGCGGGGAAAGGGGGGGGGGAGAAAGGGGGAGAAAGCCTGTGCATCGGTGGCTGTAAATCTGACAGGAAGGAGATGTTGTACTAACGACGGGCGCAGTGAATAAAAAACTGACGTGGAATAGCAAATATACTGGGGAGGGAAAAGAATGGAAATTTGGGAAAAGGGAGGGTGAACTCCTCTCCAGGGAAGTCTCCGAATCCTTCATCAGTCGGAGAACAGGGCGTCATGACTACATCAGGTACAGGCTAAGGAAGGTAGCTATCTGGTGCGAAAGGGGGAAAATCGACGGGCACAGCAGAAACTTTCTTGCGAAAAAGGGAGTGCATAGTAACTAATGGCGGCACGAGAACAAAAA
>Ga0179593_1377123_pt1 | contig 11025 bp, 16 predicted proteins | sample CZODoug2_1_08_16_FD_185931 | JGI IMG/M metagenome (GOLD analysis project Ga0179593, IMG submission 185931) | Vadose zone soil fungal communities from Angelo Coast Range Reserve, California, USA - CZODoug2_1_08_16fungal (PacBio error correction) | ecosystem: Environmental > Terrestrial > Soil >...
CACACAGGGAAACCACCAAACAGGGGTTTGAGAGTGCGAACCTGTGAAAGGACTTGGGGTCTAAAAGAACATCCAGGAACTACAGCACACCGGAAGCACGTGGGGGGAAAGACAGCTGAAAGGGAGAAAGGGCCAAGTGATCTCCCTCATCACGAAAAAGGGACTGAAGACGGGGGAGTTCCTCAGAAAGAAAGAAAGGAAATGAAAATAGGTTCCGAGTCCAGAGAGTGCGGAGTTCGGGGTCAAGGAAGAAAAATCGTAACTGAGGATGACAACCAAACAAAATCGGGGTCGGCACTGAAGGGGAAAATTGGGAAAAAATCACCACCACCAAACCGCCAAAACCGGGACAGGGGTATGAACAAGCCTATTAGAAGGGAGGACCGTCAAACTAGCTTAACCAAAAAAGAATAAACAAACGGGAAAGAGTCAAGACGGAGAAAATAATCAAATGAATGTTAGGTCCATAGGATAGCCTCTTAGAGGTCCCTATATTGGCAGTTGGGGGGGGAGGAAAAGGGGGTAGGGGGGTTTTGTAGGGGGGGGGGGTTTTTGTTGAGGTGGGGTGTTGGGGGTGGGGTGGTGAAAAGGGCGAGGGTCACAAGGGGGAAAGAAAAGGGGGGGGAAGAAAGGAGAAGAGAGAAAGGCGGAGGGGGCAAGAAATGGCTTAAAAGGACATTTCAGCTACAATTGTATTCGATCGGGAAGAATTTAATGGGGAAGCAGAATCAGAAATCCACACCCGTAGAGAGAACGTCAACATTGCTACCCAGTTAAAAGGAGAGAAGGGCGATAGTGCAGGAACGTTGAAGAAATCACAAAAAAGACGGGGAAAGCCCAACATTTTAAAAGTGTACGGACCCGGACCAAACACCGAGGAGGGGGGAAAGGCATGAAAAGTGCCCATGAAACAAGGGGAAAACAGAAAATTATGCTGGAAAGGTCCGTAAACTACTAACCGCGATAAAAGAGCGATACGAAAAGACATCAGAACCACTCGTGGATGGCTCTGCGAAAACGAGGGGGGGGGTCTTAAAAAAAAAAAGTTACTAGGAGGGTCTTCGGAGACGGTGGCAGTGGGATCTGACCGGGAGGAAGGAGGAGAAGGAGGGGAAAAAGGAAGTTGACGAATTTGAGTCAGCAACAAAAACGCACCATACATGCCAGCGGCGATTAAGGAAATATTTCAGGGCGCCACCTGAGAAATCTTTCTCTCATGTGAAAGGGAAGAGGGAAGATGGGGGCGAGCAGAGCGAATGAAAGGCGTGAAAAAGGGGCCTATCAAATTTCCCAAAAGGGTGGGGGGGAGTGGGGAGGAACGGAGCCAGCGTCCCGAGTAAGCCGCAGTGAAGAAAAATCGCAGTCAGAATGCCCGCAATCGAAAGGTCGCAGGGGGGAAGGGGGGAGGAGAGGACGGATTAATTAAATCGTGGGTAGGAATAAAAGTTATCTAGATAACCAGAATGAAAAGGGATCAAGGGCGGATAAGAATTGGTTGGGGGTCGGGTGAGGGAGGGGCTAAAGGGTCGGGCAAGGGGTCCGAAAGACTTTTAAAGGTCCAGGGAGCTGTACAGTGGGCATCAAACAATGAGGAAGTTCAATCAAAAAAGAAGAAAAGCCGGCCCACGACGACAATGTTATGGCACGCTACATCTGGAGCGCTTTTACGGCTGCAGTGAGAGTCTCGGGCCTGTTAAAGGTAGAGAATCAAAGGGGACGCTGGGGGGGCGCGGGTAATCGCGACATAACGCGACAAAAATGAATAAACAGATAGAACCATAGGACACACGGGGAAAGATTGGTACGGTGGCACTAAGGAAATGGGAGATAATTGACGAACAGAAAACTCAATAAAATCCCGGGGTTGGGTAAAAAGGGAGGGACAGGGAGATGAGTGAAGGGAAAGGTAGTAAGGAGGGCAAGCAAGACGGGGCCACCGAAGAAAGGCGGGAAACAAACATCCACCACAAGAGGGGGGAAATGACCCAGGCCTCTCAAGGTTCAGGAGGGGCTCTTAGTTGTTGTGTCAAGGAAAGCGGAAAGACGCTACAATGAGTAGGGCAGAACGACCGAAATCGCAACAAGAGAAAAAACGAGATCTTGATCCATCTGGCAAGAGGGGGCTGCAAAAAAGAAGGAAGTCTTATGGGAGCCGGGGGAAAAATCCAGAGCTGCGAGAAAAAGATCAGAACCATCCGTTATGAGAGGAAACGAACGGGCGCTCAGGACTAACGTGAAGTGGTTAAGGAGAGGCACACGCGGGTGCCCCAAAAGGGTGCTGTCATAGTAACGGGAGAAAGTCAAACACTCGAAGAACTTACATCAAAACGGGAACCCCTAAAGAGGTTGGGGAAGAAAAAAAAAAGCAAGAGTGAACGGGGGGTCGAGGGACATGTGGTGCGAAATGAAAGGGAAAAAAATTGCGTTGCAACGAAAGAATCAGAAGATTGGGGAATGGGGTCTCAAATAGGGGGTTAAGGTATTCGGGGGGCGAGCACAAAAGAATCTTCCAAAATTGAATTTGCTGTAATAAATGAAAAAAAAAGAGAAAGAGAACAGATCTAACCGGCATCTGCTGGGACAACAAGGAATGAAGAAAAAACCCTCCTTAAAGTTTAAGAAAGTAAAGGAGTACGTGGGGGACGGGGCGACACGGGTGGATGAAGGGCAAAAAATTCCGCATTCTTAAAGCAGATTCAGAAGGACCTCACGAGAACATAAGAGAGAAAGAAGAAAGAAAAAAAAATAGGATAGACGTAATGGTTCAGAGCAAGGTTATTAGGGCCTCATGAGGGAAGGAAAACCTGTGAGTAGGGTGGAAAGTCCTAAACACATGCCGGCAGACCGACACAATTGAATTCCGAGGAAGATTGGAACGTATGAACTAGGCGGAGAAAGCAACGGGAAAGTCCGGAACTTTCCGCCGAGATGCTGCAAACAGAGTGTTCGGCCGCAATTTAAATGAAAAAAACTGTCATGTAAGCACGAAAAAGAGACTCAACCTTACCGACGCCGAAATGATCAGCCGCCAGAGTGGACTTGAACTCCCTGGAACTGAATCGGGGGAATGTCTGAGAAAATCCAAGGGGAAAGGGGGAAAAAACAAATACCGAGAAGCCGGCCGGAGGCCGACAGAAAGACCTCCCCGCCTCAAGGACGACCTGAGAAGAGGTAAGGGAAGGTGGACGGAGGGGCGACTAGTTGAAACAGGTTACCCGCGCCTTTACTTCAGCATCGCGGCACGGTAAATCAAAACTCTAAAAGCTGATGGGAAAGGGGGGGAAGGTGGGGGCAAGGGGGAGAGAAGAAAGAACTCTGGGCAGAAGTAACTTGCTTGACAGGGAGAAAGGGGAAGTGAAAAAAAGTTTGGGTCATATTCCCCTTATAAAAAGAAGGGGTTCTACCGGAGATCAAGAGAGCACAAGGAGAGAACTTGTAAAGAAAGAAGGGTAGAAACAGGTGATTAAAAGGGGTCCATTTATACGTCCTTGAAAACTTCCATAAGAGGTAAAAGCGAGAACTAACCTTGGTCAACATGACACGGTTGCACTACCCTAAACCTACGGTGGAAGACAAATGGGGGGGAGGATCCCTAAGGGAAGGGGGAGAGGGGCAAAAGGATGAGAAGACGTCTGGCAAGATGACTCGAAAAAGCACTAGGTTCGTTCAGAAAAGAGAGGGGAAGGGGGGGTCTTCAGGGGGAGGTCGCGGCTGGCCGTGGCAAGGTCGGAGGGACTTTCGAAGAAGAGGCTCAACAAGAACGACAAGCTCTTGTGTGCTCCTCTTCAAACTATAATATGGCAACAACTGGGTTCTCCGGAGGGGGGAAGGGATCCCGCGAGGGGTAACGACGGCTTCATGGTTGTCCGACCTCGTAATGGGGAAAACGTGGGGAAATCTTCAGGGGGACCTAAACAGGTCAGACCATCGCTGGCCAGGAGAAACGCGTAGGCGCCTGATATGTAGGAGAAATCCCCGAAAGAATACTGCCAATGATCGGGGGGGAGGATGGGAACGGATGTAGAGGCATGTTGACGGGGAAAACTTTCAAAAACGAGGGATCCAAGGGGTGGAAAAAAGGGGGCTGTGACCGTGGGATAAGCTCCTAAAACACACGTACAGAGAAAAAAAAAAAATTGAAACAAGCTGGAATCAAAAACGTAGGGAGGGGGAGAGGGGGAGACATTCGACAGGGTAACGCAAAAGTGAGCAAATCACCCGTAAAAAACACCCTAAAATTTAAGGTGAAAGGGGGGAGGGAAATGCGGAAAGAAATAACCCGGAAAAAAGAGCGAAGGGTGCTAGAATGGAGAAAGGGCAGTGAAAGGCCGAGGGGGGGACGGGACCAGAAAAAGGGGGGAAGTAAGCTGAGAAAGAAAAAAAAATCAAGCCTCGGGCCGAGTAGAAACCCAGGTCACTAGGAAGTATTCTAAGAGGAAAAACGAAGCTCTTGGAAGATGAGGAACGGGAAACATAAAATCCTAGTCTATAAGATAAAAAAACTCGAAAATGACGGGATAACAATGAGAAAAAAGGATCAGGGGAATAGACGTTATACCTACCTCTTACAAGAGCCCAAAAAAGATTTAAGGTCCTCTTCCCAGCTTCACATGGGGTTTTTTATGTTTGTGGGGGGAAGGGGGGGGAAAGTTGGGATGGTTTAGGCCAAAAAAAGCCAACTGGAAACAGGAGGGTAGGCGTCACTCAATTTACGCACGATTCACAACTTCTATAATCGACTTAAGGAGAAGGGGCGAGTGATACTCGAATGAGTCGGTGCACGCTTTGTGGGCGCCCAAATGAGTCGTTTATGTCAAAAATTTTGCAAACAGAGACCACTAAGACATGAAAGGATTCAGCTTCTAGAAAAAGGGGAGAAAACAACAAGATTCAACCATCCGATATGAGGGCGAGGGGGCAGAGAAAAAGAAGCAAAAAAGCAGGTAAACTCAGGGGGAAAGAGGTCAAAAATCAGGAATAAAAAGGGCGTCCGGTTTGTCGCCAGAAAGGGTGGGGGACTAGTGCATGAATCGAGCTTGATAGGATGCATTATTTTTGGTCTTGAAAGTAAGAAAAACAAAGGAAGCACAGAAGTCAGGCGGAATGGACAAGAGTGGTGAAGGGTATGCGCACCAACACCATGATTACTCACTTTAAAAAGGGAGGGAGGAGGAGGGTAGGGGGCTTACAGGAAAATCATTTTTCAAAAAAAAATTGGGTTTGGAAATAGAAACAGCTTCCGAGAGTAACAAGGAGGAAAAGTGCGCAGAACGCCTAACTCAGCGATCAAAATCATCAACAAAAGAGGGAAAATGGCATGCAGAAGGCCAATTTATTAAAGTAGGGATCACAGGTAGAAAAAACAAACCGAAGGGGCCAGCAAAATGGAGGAAGGGACAGAAGAAAGGAGGAAAGTATGGCTCTCGTGGTGTGGAAGTGCTTGCAGACTGGAAAGGGCAGGGAAGCATTGGGGAAAATTGGCGGGAGGAACAACTAGGGCTCGGACAAAGACGGTAGTAAAAAAACTGAAAAACAAGTCAGAACACGCGACGTCGAGAGGGGGGGGGCAGGGGGGGGGGGGTTGCAACGGACGTCTGACGTCGGGGAAGAACGCTTGGTCAACTCCTTGCAGGGATGGGCTAGAACAATCAACTTATGGGAGCGAGGTTTGGGCAGGGGGAAGGAATGAGAAAAGAGTAAGCAAACGGCTGAAAGGAACGTTTCCAACTTCAACTTCTGGGAGCCATCTCTTTGGTTTCAAAAAAAGTTCAATATTGCGAGCAAAGGATCAGGGGGAACAAAGGAAAGGAAAGCAAGTGGAGGGGAGATCCGTGTGGTAAGAGGACAACAGAGGCTCCTGGAAGATAGGAAGACGGCCACACTACGGGAAAAAGACGAACCAAGAAGGGCAAAATACTCGGGAAAAAAGAAAAGTAGTGGGGGATAAAAAATGCGTCGTAGCCTCCTGGACTTTTGGTGGGCAAGTATAGGGACCGCATACGCTTCATCTCGCGAGGAAATATCTCTCCAACAAGTAGAATTGAAAGAGGAGGGGGAAGCGCGGGAGAAAGTGACAAATCTCGGAGGGAGAAAAGTGGGCACCAAAGGAATGAATGCGACGACGACGACTCCGGGGGCAAAAGTTTAAAGTCTTCAATCGGCTGGGGGAAAAGGGTTGGGAAGAAGAGGTCAAGGCAGGGCTCTTGATGGGGACTTTCGGACTGCATCAAAAGAATAAGAAAACAACGGGAAAGTGTCAGAACAAAAAAAGGAGGGGGGGTAGAACAAAGGTGGCCTGGCGCGATATTATCGAGGGAAACAAATGAGGTCCCAAAAGTAATCGGTTCTCCAAAGACGGGGATTAGGGCCAGAGTGAGAAAAAAGAAAATCGCGCCGTAACGGATTTCTGCAGTGGCTAACGATAATAAAAATAGAGGAAAAGTAAGAGGGGAGGGCCCCAGGAAAAAAGTAAAACGCAAGGACGTCAGAAATAAAGTGGAAAAAAAGAAAGTTGAAGCGTGAAAGGGGAAGGCTCGTTGGAAAAAACGAACCGTGGACTTGATAAAAGGACAAAACGTTAAAACGAAAAGGGCAACAAACAGAAAAGTCTACACCAGACGAGAAAAGAAAAGCAAATTAAACAATAGCTACACTGCGTGGCACATTGTGACTTTCAAACTGCGCTTGCCCTGGGCGCAACGGCGCCTCACATGGAGTAACCGACCGAGAGCCGGGGCCTGTCAGAGAGAAAAAAAAAAATTGAACAGAGATATAAGGGAAAAAGAAGGTACGATTTACGTCCCGAAAAAAAGTCGGGAGCGCTTAACGGACGAAGGGAAGGGGGAGCGAGCGGGGGCGGAAGGGATGGGAAAAACAGGGGAAAGGCAACCTCCTTTGCATAAAAAAAGGAATCTCCAGCCCTAGAAAAAACATCAAGGAAAGAAGCAAAAAAAGAATGGTAGGGGGGTGGGAGAAAATCGAACAGGGGATGTCGTTTCATTGGATCTATTAAAAAAGCAAAGTGACCGAAGAAAGAGGAAGGGAAGGGAAGATTGCAATGAAGAGCGCCGCCCCCATACTCCGAGCCTGACAATAGCGTCTGTGGACCTCTGTTGAAAAAAAACGTCCCAAAAAAGGGGCTTATAGGGGGGGCATATTGGAAGGAGTGAAGAATTTGGAAAAGCTCGATACCCCAACAGCATCATCTGCGGAGTATCTGAGGAAAATTGGTAGCGCACAGAAAACCTTGCAAGAAGGAAAGGCGCGCAGGCGGGTGCACGTTGTGTGTGTCAATAATTTTCCTATACGAAGGGACGAAGGCGGCAAAAGAAAAAACCGGGAAAGAGACAAGTCAGGAAACGCGGGGACGCCTCGCATAAGGGCTCTTCTGACGTGGAGGGAACGACAAATTGAAGGAGGGGGGTCTGAAGGGAGAAAAACTTCCACTCCGCTCAACCGCAATACCTGCATTGCGGGTTCCCGGAGGAGGGCACCGGGACACCATTGGACCTGAAAATGGCGGAGAAAAGACATTGAAGAGGACGTAGGAGATTTCTAGCGTTTATACCCCTGTAAAAAAACGAAGGGGAAGCCAAGTCGGTACGGTGGACTAAGAGAGGAAGTGGGCTGTCCGGCCTCGGGAGGATACGGCTGAAAAGGGCGCCTAAAAACAACGGAAATATTAAGATCAAGAGAGAGAATTAAATAGGCAGTAGGGGGATCAATGGACAGATGAAGCAGGCTATTAATGGGTCCTGGGAATCAGGAGGACCCCGACCCGGGAGGATGGGAGGGGAGGAAGGAAAACAATGCTGAGGTCGCAAGGCAGAAAAGTCCTTGAGGGGGATTCAAGGAGACGCGGGGGGAAGGGAGGGGAAGGAATAAAAGGGCTAAGGGGTGGCCGCTCTGAGCGAGCAATAATATCGGATGTCGGAGTATGTGAAAATATTTGTAAAGAAAGGGGGTAGAAGGGGGAAGGAGCAGGGATCGGGATGGGCAAGACAAAACAACGGGGGAAAGCTAAGAACAAAAACAGAGGAGAAGAATAGAGCACACAAAAAAAACCCACTGTGGATAATCCGGATGCGAGCCATTCCACATGTAAACGACAAAAGACATAAGCCACTAACTCGAAAGGAAAACAGGGGGGGGAAACAGGTCAAAGGCGGAAAAGGGAGGTAAAGAGAAAAGAGCAAACCGGCCAGCGAGAATCAGTGGAAATCATCCAGAGGGAGTGGAAGGGCGGGAGCCCTTTTGCAGATAGGATAGGCACAAAAAAACATCTCTGAAGAAGCGGTCCCCGGGGAGAAGAAGGGGGGCATATGGGGTAGAGGGGGCGCTCACTCATCAAAACGATGAGCCAGTGTCAAAAGGAGCAAAGAGGCAAGAAGCAGGACAAGGAAACGGGCAACCAAGATACCCAAGACTTCAGGGGCGCCAAGCTAAATCATCATTTTCCAAAAGAGGAAGGTCCCTCGCATGGGGGGAGACACCCGGTGGAGTGGGGGGGGATTAACAAAAGGGAGAAAGGGGACAAAAGGTCTGAGCGGAACACGGAAATAGGCAGGGGGGGGCGGGGTAAGAGAGAAGATAGGAAAGGGGCGGGGACTAAAACAGGGAAGCAAGAGAGAAAGAGGAAAAGGTGAGGGATGGGGAGAGAAAGTAAGGACGCGAAGAGAGAGAAAGGGGCAGAAGACAAGAGACAGGGTGAAGGGTGAAGTGAAAACAGGAGTGTGTGGAGAGGAAGAATGGTCGTGGGACGGTAAAAGGGGGAAATCTATCGTGCAGCGTCGGGAGGGATGGGTGTAGGGGGTGGCGGGAGAGAAAGGGAGGAGCAATAGGAAAGCCCAGGGGGAAAATAGATAGTGGGGAAAGGAGGGGCTAATAAAGGGAGGAGTGGGGGGTGGAATCAGCCGGGAGGGAATTAGATGGTAGAGGGGGTATGAGGGGGGAGGACAAGTATGAAGGGCCAGATAGGGGGGGGGAGGGGGAGGGGGAAGCGGAGGGAGGGAGAGGGTAGGAGGGAGGCGGGGAAGAGGCTAGGGAAAATAGGGCAGGGTGTACTGGGGAGGTAGGGGAGGACTAGGAGTAGGGGAGGAGAGGCTGAAGAAAGGGAGGAGCGGGGTGAAGGAAAACGGATAGTAGAGTCGAATAATGGGGGGGGCATGCGGGATGGGGGGTAAAAGGGGGGGAACGGGGGGGGTGATGGAAGCATCAACGGATGAGGAAGGGTGTGAGGGGGTACAAAGTGGGCAAGGGGTGAGTAAAGGGGGGCGTGGGGAAAGGGAAAAGGGCGAAAGAAAGGGAGAAAATGAGGGGAAAAATAGGAGAACCGATGAGGGGTAGAGGAGAGGCGGAGGGAAAATAAGGAGAAGAGAGGAGTCAATGGAGATTGAGTAGGAAAGTTGTGAAGGAACAGCAGACGGGGAGGAAAGGGGAGAGGGGGGGGGGGGGGGTGTAATGAAAGATGAGAGTGGGGTGACGGTGGGTGATATGGGATGAGTTGGACGGGGCATGAGGGATGTCGGGGGGGAATAGGAAGGACGAACTGAAGAAAAGGTAATGAGGCAGGATAGTTCGGGGGGAACAAAGAGGTGTGGGGTGGATAAGGAGAATGGGGGGAACGTTGGTAGAGAGTGATGATGTTGCAGAGAAAAAGAGGGGGGGGGAAATGAGTGATGACGAAGGAAGCATAAGCACTAACCGGCGTACTATGCTAGAAGCAAGGCGAAGGGAAAGTCTCGGATGGAAAACAAGAGAGAGGTTGGAGAGCTAGAAAAGAGAGGAGGAAGGAAACCAAAAAAGCAAACTCCAAACACCGAACCATCGAAATCAAATAAAATTGAAAAAAAGAAGAACCAAGATAAAAGGAAACTGGAAAGGGGGGAAGGAAAGTGAGGGGTAAAGGAGGGAAGGAAAGGAAAATGGGGACAGTCGAAAGCAGGAGTAAATAGATAAGAAGCCCTCGTTAGGTCTTTCTCACGCAGCTCGGACGGAAAAAAGCGCAAGAAGATGGCGCAGCTAAAAAACGATTCTTGCCGGAGAGAGAGAATTATGGGGAAAAAGTGCGATTTGAGCTACAGAAACCTAAGAAAGCCATCGGAGGGAACTGAGTGGGGGAGGGGTGTCGAACTCAAGAAGAAAAACTGGCGGTGTGAAAATTGAGAAGGCGGGGCAGGAGAGATGGGAAGATAGCTGTCTGCGGGAAAAAAAGGATTAAAATCCGGTTTGTTAAAAAGATTTGCGGGGGAGGGGAAACAAAAAAAGAAGCAATAGAGTCGTTAACTCGGTGGCTCAAAGGGGAAGCGATCACCAGACCGAAGGAAGAGGGTAATGGGGGATGGCTAAGCCGGAGGGGGCTCCATAGTGGAGGAATGACCAGGAAAAGCCAAGTCAAGTAAAAAGACAATGAAAGAATAAAAGGACATAATTCAAAAGGGGGGGTGTTATTGAGGGGAGAGGAGAAGACTGGGCCGTCGGCAACTACGGGTTGAGCGTGCACAGTCAAACGATCTCAAGCAGCACAGAGCAGGGAGACAACTGAAAAAGAAAAAGGACGAGAAAGGGGGTGGTTTGTCGGTTGACATTCGGCGGGTGGTGTACACAATTTTTCCAAAAGGAAAGGAAGGTTGGAAGAGGGGGGGGGAGTTAGGGGAAATGACGCGAGGGCAACGAAAAGGGGCTCATCGGAATACCACGAATTAAAAAAAAGATAACGGATTCTTCTGGGGAAGAAATATGAGGTGGGGGTCGGGTAAAGAAAAACTTCAGATTTGAGAAGAAGGAAAAACACACTTTTACAGGCCGGAAAAGGGTCGTCTCGGGGGAAGGAAAGAGGGCGTCAAAAAAAGAAGAGAGGAAAAAGATCTGGGGGGGAAAAGGCCGGAGTCAGGCTGACAGACCCCGAAAGATGGCAGGAGCTGACGCGGACAAACGAATACAACATGAAGGTAGGATCCAGCGTAGATCCAATGGTGGTCAAGGGGGGAGAAAGACAAAGGACTCCTGAGGAGGGGGATCAAGAGG
>Ga0179593_1463465_pt1 | contig 11025 bp, 9 predicted proteins | sample CZODoug2_1_08_16_FD_185931 | JGI IMG/M metagenome (GOLD analysis project Ga0179593, IMG submission 185931) | Vadose zone soil fungal communities from Angelo Coast Range Reserve, California, USA - CZODoug2_1_08_16fungal (PacBio error correction) | ecosystem: Environmental > Terrestrial > Soil >...
AAGGTGCAACGCCTCCGAGGGACGAACCAGGGACGAACAAAGGAGGAAGAGGTTAAAGAAAAAGAAAAAAGAAACTGCAGGAAAATGCCTTCGTGGACGGCTGAGTCCAAAGAAGATACTAAGCCCGAGACGACCCCGACCAAGGTCTGGCCCGGGGCCACTGCCAAATAAAGGAAAATGGTTTACGCGCACAATGGTCGGAACACACCACCGTACCACCTCCGGCCGAAAAGGGATTGACTCCCAAAGCGCTTGGTTGACGGCCCCAAGAAACGCCGGAGAAACGGCGGGGGCATGCGCAAAGGGCCATAGCTGGGGTCACAAACGCCGGCAAAAGGTTCGCAACACTCCCAGGGGGGCGGGTCACTGGGAGAAAACGCGGCGGTACGGGAAAGCGGATCGTCTCCGTTGGATCTAAGTCAGGGGAATCCTTCGCCAGGGCGGCCCCAGGCCTTGGCAGACTGCGTGCCCTCTTTCTGAGGTGGCTTCAAACGTGGGAAGCTAACCGGGGGTGAAGTGTGCGTGCAAAAAAAGAAATGTTTGAACCCAAAAGCTGCCATTAAGTCCGACGCCAGGGGCCGTCTGGAGCGTCAACCCAGGGACGACCGTTTGTGTGGGGAAACGGCATGAAAAAAACTCCATCGGAAGAGAACGGGAAGGGGACGACGCGAAGTCGGCGACCGAACTCTCGGGGAAAGACCAGGGGATGAACTAGGGGAAACGGCCCGACATGAGCTCAGCCCCAGCCTCAATCGGGGGCAAACGCACGGACCTAAGTCTGCTCTAAAGGGGCATCGTGAAAAACTGCCGCCCCGGAGAACGAACGAGGGGGGGGCAGGGAAAGTTACTAAGGACTAGAAAGGGGGAAGCGTAACACAACTTGGAGGAAGTGGGGCACACCCGTCCTCGAAACGAACTTGTCGGGTCGGAAAGAAAACTCGGGGGCCCGTCCCCAGACGGATCAGACAAGTGCACAGAAACATCAGGGTTCAACGAGTGGGGAAGAACCTCCACTCCAGAAACAGGGCGGCGCCCTTGGGCTGCCCCACAGGGCCCCTATGTTGAGACCAATAGGAAAACACCGCCCAGGGGGGGGAAAAGAGTCCGGGGGCGGCGGCAGAGCAGGTTTTGGGCAAAAGACGAGCGGTCAACTCATCCCTCAGACACCTAGGGCGGTTTCTACCCAGGGTGCCAGGGGTGCCTGGGGTAGGAAGGCGCGAAAGGGGTCAAGAGACTGGAGTCAACGTCAACCATTACGTGAACCCAATAAGCTCCCTGGCCTCGCGGGACGGGCACCAGCGGATGTAGCGAGGGACAGGGCCAGTTCTAAAGGGTAGTGTAGTCACTCTCCTGACATCAGACATTTAAAAACCCAACTTTTGTCCTCAATTTGATATTTTTCGGGCGGTATTATCACAGGATCACCTAGTCATCACCAGACGGTGAGAGGCCGGTTCTCGTGAAAGAGGAAAATCCTCACTGCAACTGAGGCCGAAGACGTGGAGTCCTCAACCAATTTTGTCCCACTTTAAAATTACCTCAACGGGGGTAAAAGGCAGTTACTTCCTGGGACGGGGTCACCACGCCCAGAAACCTGTGCTGGAAGGGGGGGACCACCTGGACGGGGGGGGGGGGGTTTTGGGGGGGGTTTGGGCAGGATCTCTTTTCAAAAACAAACACAACGGGGGAGTATTTAAGTATCTATCAAAGAGGAAAGGACCGTTTGGCAATGGACACAAGCAAAGGGGGCCTGGGGGTCTGAGACACATTAAGCAAGGTAGTTCTCAGTACCCGGGGTCCTGGAGAAAACGGGGGGGGGGCGTCTGCTAGGGGCTCAGGATCAGAGCGGGAAATGCATCCGACAGACCTGGGGAAGGGCTGGGAAAAATACCCGTCTGATCCTTTGGGGGGGAAATCACCTCGCAACCTTTAAATAGGGAAAATGATGGGACCTGTGCAGGGGAGGAGGGGGGGGGAAGCCGAATGCGACAAGCCACCAGAGGTTGACGTGTCTCACATCGGTGCGTTGGCAAAGCAGGCGATGCACTCCGCGAGTGACGCAAGAAGGCAGACCTCGGGCCAGGACCAAGATCCTAAGCGGACAAGGAGGGATGGGTAGGATAACGACAGCCGGGAACCAGCCACACGGCTAGCTAACAATTGATCTGGGAGGAAGGGGGTATTTATACCATCGAAGGACCGGGGGGGAAAAGCAGCCAAAGGGCCGCAGGCAACGGGTCTATTTCACGGTGCCACTGGGATCAAGCCGGCGCGAAAGGGTTTCTGAATCCCAGGGGAAAAGAATCGAGCGGCCAGGGGTGGCAATCCGCGGGGCAACGGGGGCCTGCGCTCCCTGGGGCTAGCGAATACGGCTCACCTCGCAGGGGTCCTAAAACCGGGCGAGGGGGGGGGAGCTCGCTCGGGCCTGATCGCCGGGCACAGTCGGCCAACTGAGTGGTCCACGGGGAGGGGACTGCTTCAATTTCCAAAAAGGGGCACGTGGAAAGGGGGAGTCAGTCACAACGTTGTAAATCCGGCGAAAAACCAGTGGGGTCACCAGGGCGGGGGACTCTGAGGGAACAAACATGGAAAGAAAGGGAACAAGGCCAGGTCCCCGGAGCCTGTAGAGACACTGGGCTTCGATTGAATGGCACGGGCAAGGAGACCGACCACTGGACACACCATCTCAAAAAAGGACCGCAAAGGGAAAGGTTAAAGCTGGGGCAAAACGCGGGAGAGAGAGGATCTAGGCTGAAACGCCTAAAAAAGGAAAAGATCCGCTGGGGGAAAAAACACGCAAACTCCTGTGAAAAAAAAGAAAAGCCCAGATGAACCTCAACAAACTGGGGGGACAAGACGCCGGCCAGGGGAAAAAAGTTGATGGACGGCCGAAGTACTGAAACGAAAAAGACCCGGAGGGGGACACGGACGCGTAAGGGCCGAGGCAACAAAAGAGATGCAAAGAATCATTTAATCCAGAGCGGACACAGGGGTTTAATACCTTGTGCAAGGGGAGAACCTTCATGAAAGCCTGTTGTTGATGGAAAAGGACCAAGAAGGGAGGAGCTGCAAAGGAAGGGGGAAAGGCTCGGCTGTCTCGGAAAAGCGGGGCTCCACACGAAGTGCACAAAAACGCCGGCTGCTGGTAGTGACCAAGCAACTCCACCTGGGTCGTACCGCTGAGGCTGCCAAGGATATCAAAAAGAACGAGGAATTGAAGGGAGAAAAGTAATCTCCTGTACCGGGGTGCAAGGAAGAAACTCAAAAGAGAAAAAGATGGCTTTTTAAACAGCCAGGGGAGTCACGAAGGGAGGTGGTATGCCTATGGGGAAGAAAAGCCGAGACAGACGAGCCTAAGTCCCGGCAATCAGAGAGAGACCAGTGGTCTGGCCCGGTAACGAAACCACCTCCAGTCCCTTTTGAGGGAAAAACAAGTACACCACCGTCGCCATGCGCGCCAGAAAGGTCTGGCAAAAAAATGCACGCTTGGTTGTGTCAAAAAACTGGGCCCCGCAAAAACAAGAGGGGGTCCGCGCGGCTGCGGATCGTGACGCCCAGAGATTGGTGGGCAGAGTGCCGTAGCGAGTTTTTATCCCGCCAAAGGTTCTGGGTAACAGGAAAAGAGTCGCGGGGGGGTTCCGAGCAAGGAAGCTTCTCCGGGAGCAAAACCTCGGATAAGTAACGGACTACCGCTGGGCGGGAAAAGGAGGGTCACGGGGACGGAACCTCAGGGGCGAGGGGGGTGCGCGAAGGCCACGGTGGGAAGTTGTCTGGAAAAGTACTTGGCCCACCTCCTGACAAAGTCAAGACCCGAGAACGAAAAAAAGAACGTCCAGGCGAGCCCTAGGGGGGCCCGGCACTGGGGTTCACGGAAAAAAGACGAGGGGACAATCACGCCGGGGGGAAATCCACGAAGAGGGCACGACCGAAAACGAAAACGGGAGGCTAATGGGGAACAAAGGACCGGGGAACATGAACAGAAAACGGCCGCCCCGGGGAAGAATCAGGGGTCACACCCGTCTGCGGCAATCTAAAAAAGAAGCGGGTCGGAAGCCAAAAGGCACCGGGCACTTGTTAGGAAGAAAGGTAACGAGAAAGAACCAGGGTCGAACCGAAAGGAAGGCCACATACCCGGCAAGCCTCGTATCAATTCCGTGGGAGGGAACTCTTTCAGATCAACAGAGAAAAGAGACCAGTGCAATACACACCTACAGGAAGCAACTGAGGCGCCTTGGCTGGAGGGACCACAGACCTTCCGGAAAAATAAAAGAAAGCGGAAAATAGCGCAATTGTGACAGCGGGACGGGGAGGCCGATCCACAGGGCGCTCAAGAAAAAAAAGCTCCCTAGGGGTGGAAGGGACCGGAGAGCGTGGGTCACGGGTGGCCGACTCAAAATTATGCGCGCGGAGAGAAAGGAAAGAAAGGCCTTCACTGAACAATTCACACGTAAGAAAGAAAGGGGGAACACCCAACAAGAGGGGGGCCGGGGTCGTCAGCTCATCGTCCCTAAAGCACACGACATCCGACCGGGGCCTAAGAAGAGGGGGGGCGCAGAGTGGTGCATTACCGAGCCCCCCCCAAGGGGGAATCCCGCAGGGCCGCCGGACGATGCAACTGGGAAAAAACGCTGGGGGTGATAGTCGTCAACCTAAAGGCCAGCGTGCAAACGGCCAAAGTTGTCCAAAGGGTACAAAAGGGGCAGAGTGAGCCTACGCAAGACGCTTAAGGGGGGTCTGGTCACGGCACCGAAACCAGTGGAGGGCAATGCCCACCGGGACGGGCCCCGGATTAAAAAAAAATCTTCTCAAAAAAAACCCAATATAAAAAGAGGGAGATATCCAAAAACGGGCCGCCGGTTTTGGGGCAAGTCACAGCACAGGGGGGACTGTGGTTAGGGTTGGGTGACAGTCCGGGTCAAAAAGAAGAGCGGCGCGGTAATGTAACCCGGGCAAACTGGGAGGACAAAAATACTTCTAAGCGAAGGAGGGGAAAATCCTCCAAACAGCAGAAAAGACCAATCAAAGCCAGGAGGGAGAAGAAGCAGTGGAATTAAACTGGGCAACTGACGCGGAAGACAGAGTAGGAAGGCAACAGGTGAGGTGTCTGCCCTGAGGGCTCGTCAAGAGGAAGGGAGGGGGCGACAACCCACCAGGTTTGTAAAGGGTAGGTCCCATCCTACGTTGGAAAACCTTGAAGCACGTCTGGGGGAACCTCCAAGGGAACGAAGCCCCACTAGCATCGAACATCGCGGAAAAGGAAACACCGGAGAGCGGCCCACCACGAAGTGGGGGGGGCGAAAAAATGGAGAAAAGTCAAGCTGCGCCCCAGAAAGGATCACCATTCGCAAGGATTGTTCGAGGGAATGGGCTCATCCCAACTCACGGCAATGGAAGGTGTTCGTTCAAATGGATCATCATGGACGCGGGAAGACGGGGGTCTGAACTCCCAAACTAAAGGATCTGAGGAGGGGACGGGGTGCGCGATTCGGTTTCGCGAAGAAAAGCCAGGTCTATTCCATGGACTGATAAAGCGGAGCCAGTGAGAAAGGGGGCTCCCGATCATAGAAGAACGCAAGGGCAGAGCCACGGGAACAACCGGAATGTCAACGGGGGCGGAGTTTTCATGTGGGTTTCCCCGTCCAGTGGTACTGAAGGGCATCACCGTGGGTCGGGAGTAAACCAAACGACGCCTTCACCAGGAGGAGTTCCCCCGCTGGCTTCTAGGAGACCCGGGGAAAAAAAGGGCCCGGCACGGGGCACGCCAGAAAGACGACCCCCTGTTCGTCGTATTTAGGCAGCGGCTGTGGGGGAACCAGGATGCAACAAAAGAACCGACGAACGCGCCACACAAACCGCCGATTTCCGCCGGTGAAAATGCAGGGAGCGAAAAAAGTGATCCGAGGTCTGCCGGCTAAAGGAATAAAAAACAGAAGAATTGTGAAACCCAGGACCGGGGCGGGACGCAAACTCGGAAAGGGCGCCGGCAAAAAAGATGGGGCTTCAAAAGCCCCCTGACGGCAGGACTTCTCCGACTCTTCAAAATCGAGAAAGCGATCAGATCAAGGGAGTCCGACCAGAAGGCGACGGGGGGGGAAGACCTTGGGCCTGCAACCTCTTACCGCCTGGGTGGGGGGGGGGGGAAGTGGCCCCACGGGAAAAAAGGATTAGCGATTCTCGGGAAGTATGCTTAGACGGGTCTTTGAACGGGGAAAAGCCTCTACGCCGCCTTTCACAGGGGAGCTGGTAGGGAACCAGCCGCCTCGGGGAAAGAACTTGTGTCAGGACACAGATGCGGCACACATTACCTCTCAAAACAAAAAAAAAAAGGGAAAGGAAAGAGGGAAAAGAGGAGTAGAGAAAAGAGACAGGCAGCCGAACGGCGGGACGCAGAGCCAAAGCGAAAACGTCAGTGTGTTTACTACAAGCGCGGAGACCTCGTGGGAGCCGGAAAAGCCCTGAAAAGAAGAAAGAAGAGGATACGCCCAACTGCACAGAAAAAGAAAAAGGCTGGGAGAGGGCCACTTCAACCACCAACTGCGAAAAGGGGCCAGAAGGCAAAACAAGGTTCACAACATTCGGCCCGGGACGCCCAAAAATGGAAAAGAGAGGCATCAAAACTTGTGGACGCAATTCGGAAGGACGAGGTCAGTCGAAGGCAGGTAGAAAAACGGCCGGAACACTACTCTGGGACTGTAACAACCGCACGGCCTAGGGGGGGTTGGCGAAGAACCCGGTGCGGTTTTCACTGGGTCCAAACCCAAACGGCAGAGCGGCCGGCTCAATTTAAAGGAAAGATGCGTAGACCATTGAAAGCGGGGCCAAATTGGGCACAGGTAGGAAATAGGCGGCGGGTAAAGCGTTCGAGTGGGGAGGGCATGCACCGTTCACCAAACCTCCAACGCAGCCTCAGCGAAAAGAAAAAGGGGCGTGAGAAAAATCCACCAAGGGGTCCGACTTGTTACCGGCCTGAGAGTTAACCTCATCTCCCACCAAGGGACCAGTTTTACCAACCCAGAAGCAGGGGACCCACTACCAAGGTGATTGAACTAGGAAAGAGACAAGTTTGACATGAAACAGATCTCAGCCCCTAAACAGGTGTCACTACGAAATCCCGGCGCTACGAAAAGAATCGGGACGTCAAACCTTTAGAAAAGGTCGACCTCACTGTGAAAAAAGGAAAAGGACTATACAGGATCTAGGCAGGCAGAAAACAAAAAGACCACACCAGGCAGACGTCTAAGAAGTCCGGACAGAGAAAACGCCTTAGAGAAAACCGCTGATTCGACCAGTGCAAGTAACAAATCCAAAAGGGGGGCGTCCATTGCTGAAAAGGACAACACACTACCAAAGAAAATGGGAATAACACCCGAAAATCAAGGGGGGTGAGCACGCGTCCCGGGGAAGCAAGTGAAAGGAGAGCAAGTTTGAAAAACAAATCCCCTCGGGGGAAAAAGGAGAGCAGGTGGTCAATACCAGGAAAAAGGGACCGATGCCGTATTCTTCCGTCGCCGTGCGGAGGAAAAAAAAAAAAAATCGAAACTACAAGAAGGAAACACTCCCTTGGAGGGTCGCAGCGGGTCCACAACCGCAAGCAAACAAGAAGGGGGAAATACACATACCTGGGGAAAACAAAAAATGAAGCGGTGGCCTCCCGACACAGGGAAAGAAGGAAATACATCCAAAAAAGCCAGCAGGTTAGAGTGCCTGGGATGGATGAAGGATCTTTCCTCAAAAAACAGCCCTGGATCAAAAGTGGGGAAATTTCCTCATTTTCAAAAAGGACAAGAGAACGCTCAGATTGGTTGAAAAAAAAAACAAGTGCGGTTCAAACAAAGACCCCAAGAAAAAAAGTGCAAGTTGGGTGAATGGTGAAAACAGTCAAAAGGCCGCGGGAAACTTGAAAAAAAAAAAAGACGAGGTAGATTAAAAATAGATGGGAAGAGGCACGTAAAGGTGTCAAGACACAGCACGGGGGGTTTCGTGGGGAACGCCAACCATTAAGAAAAGATCTGACTCAGGGAATTTGGTGGGAAAACTGGACTCAAAAATCCTGAAATAGAGAAGGGAAAGGAGAGTAATACATCTACCCGACGAAAGAAAACCGTAGGGAGGAACTCCAGGCGTGTATCCTGTGTGTCGGGAAGAAACTAGCTGCAAAAAAAAACAATAGGGCAAGGGGGTGGGAATTCAAGGGAGAGGATGAGGAAGATCGAGATCCCTCTGGGGAAAAAAAGGAAAATACGTCCGTAAAAACAGCAGATAAAGAAAGAGACAGGGCCCTAATTCCCATCTCCACAAATCAGCAAGAAAGCCTTTCCAGAAGGAGGACACGAGGAGGAGGGGGTGACGCAGAGACTGATAGGCACGACGAACGAAAAAAGCGAAAAAAAAAAAAAAAAAAAAAACCAAGGCGCTTGAATTCAAAAAGGTGGGGTTTATCCAGGCGAATGTCAAAGGGGGAGAAGAAAAGCCGACAAAAGGGTCGAGAAGTTCTGCAACTGGTACGAGGGGGGGGCGGCTAAAGCTTTGGCTCAAAAAGCAAGAAGAGACGGCCGGGTTGTGCATCGCTGGAGCCGGTTACGAGACACTGGAACCTTAAAAAAGGAGCACCGCCAGGCGTCGCAAAAGGGGGACAGATGGTTTAGAGCCTACAAGAAAAGTTCGAGCGCCGAGCGACGGCAGGGAAAGGGGACAGACCCTGGTGGGTTGGAAAAAAAAGGTCAAAGGCCGTGGTACTGAGTAACACAAAAAAAGAAAAAACGTGGGTCGTCAGGGAGGCCGAAAAAGGTCGAGTAGTCCCCCGGTCGAGCTGAAAGAGAGGAAGGGGCACCGGGGAACAACAGGGAGCAGAGGAGAGGAAAGGAGAACCAGGGGGCGGCAAAACGGGGAAGGGACAGAGCGGTGGTGAAACGTGTGAAAAAACACTCAAAAGGGAAAGACTCATCCAACAGAAGACAAACTAGGTTCAGAAAGAGCCAGGGAGAGAGGGACAAAGATACTGAGGGCTCTGGCCTATCACAGAAAAAGGGGACATCCCCTCAGGTGCCAGGACCGGCAAATTGAGGCATCAACTAGAAGTGAGGTTCACCAGGGTCAGGCCGGAAAAAAAAAACATCCCAGAAAAAAGGGTCCGAGGAGAAAAACAGAGATGCAGATAAGGTGCATGGAGAGAGCTAGTCTTCACGACTTGGGGGGTGGTTCCGGGGCAAAAAAAACCCAAGGGGAAGGCAAACCGAAGGGGGGTTTGAACGTTGAAAACGGCCAAGGGAAGAGAGAGTTTCCCAGCTCGGGGAGAGTCGTCGGGAGGACTTCTCCCACTAGAGAGCTTAGGGTGATGAACACATAAAAAACTGAAAGGGGGGGACTCAAGAATGTGGCGTAACCTCTTCTGCTGTCCCGGAGATTAGTAGAGAAAAAACAACAAAAAAAGGAAAGTGAGAGGAAAAGAGAAAGAAGAAAAAAAAGCTCCTTCAAAAGAAGGCGGTACGAGGAAGCGCAAAAGAAATAATGGGTTACTTAACAAAGCATCACTGCTGCTCCAGTCGTGGAAAAAACGGGAAACGGACCCTTAACGCAAAAAGAAAACTAAAAGAGACGGCCCCGAAACCTGCCGCAAAAAAACTCCATCTTGCAGGGAAAAAAGTCAAAAAAAAAATCAGGAAAGGGAACCAGGGTAGGTCCAAAGGCACAATTTGTCACCAAAAAAGGAGCAAAAAATCCGGGAAACATTATGTCACGCTTGTGTCCGGAAGTCGGAAACCGAGGGGAAAAAAAGCTAACGAGGCAAGGGTCGGCCCAAAAATACTTGTGCAGAACGGAGATTGAACCAGGGAAACAGGTGTCTTTCCAAGGGGGGAAAAAGGCGGGGAGAGGAACCGAGGGATCAAAAGAAAATGGGAGCCACTCGGGAGAAGGCGGACAGAAAGCCCGACTTTCCAACTGGAGTAACAGTCGAAAGTCCGGGGGAGCGTGTCGCCTGTAAAGGGCAGGGGGGGGAAAAGAAGGGTCCACAGAAGGAAACCGGCGGGGAAAGGGCCGGAATCAGAACCTCCAAGGGGGAGTCATTCTCCCACAGGGCAAGTCCAAAGGGGGTGTTGTCCGGACCCTGCGGGGAAGGAAACCTCGACGCAAGGCCGGCTAAGAAAAAGAAGGCGGAGGTCCTACTCAACGGAAACACCGAAAGAAGATAGGGAACACAAGGGGAACATGAAACTCCCCCAGCGACAATCTGGGGAACGACCCGGCCAATTCGGACAGCCTAAGAAGGAGAGAGAGAAAAAAACTCGCAATTTCACCAAAAACGAAAGTGGGGGGGGGGGGGGGTGGGGGTTTGGTACGGAGAAAACAACCCGAAAAAAACGAACCTTCAGCCATCTACGAGAAAAACCAAGGCCCTCAGGACATTGAGAAGATGGGAAAAAAAAAAAAAAAAAGTCACTACAGGTTAAAGTACCCACTACCTAGAAATTGCTGGACGGGCTTGTCCTCCCAAAAGGACTTAAGGGGAGCACCCAGGAAAGGAAAAAAGAAAAGGTGGAATAGGGGGGAAAAGGATCATTTTAGAGCACAAAAGAGTCGAAAGGGGACTCCGTATAGACTTTGGTCAAAAGAATGGGAAGATGGCTCCTATAAAAAAAGAAAGCCGACAACCAACCCTGTCCGAGGAAGAGCTTCGGGGAACGGCAAAAGGAAGACGAAACAGACACGAGGGAAGGGGTTAGAATCGAAAAAAAAGCCAGGAAGCATGGAACTCCCCAGAAAGGTTTCCCGACCTGGATAGGTGTTCTAACGATTTAAGAAACAAGTAATAAAAAAAAGAAAAGGCCAGGAGTCAGCAACCATCCTGAGATGCAGGGGGGGCGCGGAAGATCAGGAAAAGAAAGGTCAAGAAAGCCAAACGTAGTCTCCGCCCAGGGGGGGTGAACCTGTTACCAAAGGACCCGGTAAAGAGAAAATCGGTTGACTGATACTGGGTCAGGAACAGCCAGAAAAATTGCTGGGTGAAAAGGGAAAACACGACGAAAG
>Ga0179593_1488725_pt1 | contig 11025 bp, 11 predicted proteins | sample CZODoug2_1_08_16_FD_185931 | JGI IMG/M metagenome (GOLD analysis project Ga0179593, IMG submission 185931) | Vadose zone soil fungal communities from Angelo Coast Range Reserve, California, USA - CZODoug2_1_08_16fungal (PacBio error correction) | ecosystem: Environmental > Terrestrial > Soil >...
CAATGGGAAAAAAACACAGAAGGTTGTTCTTCCGTCCCCACTCAACGGAAAGAAGTCGGAAGGGAAAAAGCCACTCGTGAGAACGAGACGAAACGCGGGGGAGGAGGACCTGTCAAAAAACCGGAAAAACCTTGACAGGCAACAGGCCCGGGAGAAAAATTGAAAAAGTAATCGAAAACAATAACTGTCGGAGGCCGGACCGGGGGTGGAAACAGCCGACTATTGGGAAAACACGCACGGCTGGGTACATCCGCCCTAGGAAAAGGAAAGGGGAGACTGTCTTGGACAACAACAAAAAAAACAAACCACAAGACGTTCAAGGAACTACTGCCCAACAGATAGGGGGGGGGGGGGGGATACACCAGGAAGGGGAAAAGGGTGTGGCAACTCGGTCAGCTCCCGAAAAACAGGGAGGGGGGCATTAAAGTGATTGAGACCGGCGTCATACGAAAGTTCCCGCCCCTGGACTAAGTAGGGAGGGGGGTTTCTGAGTGAGGACAATTAAAGGAGTGAAAGGGCCAACGGGCGAAAATAGAAAGGGGAAGGAGAAAGGGGGAGCCCATGGGAAGCTCCAAAAAAAGGGCTGCTTAACCCTTCCGCTGAGATTCCTTAAAGGGAAAAGGAGCCAAAGGGGAAAAAAATGACGGGAAGGGGGGGACCGCATGTATTCTTTTTATGCGTCCCAAACCGGGGGAGGGGAGGAACGAGAAAACCGCGCACGAATCGTCTGGGGGGGGCCTCAGCCAAAGGAAGAAGGGGCATCGCAAAGCAAACGAGAAGACGACCGGAGGAGTTTTGGGAAGGAGAGGAAAGAATTGAACCTCCAATCGAAAGAAAAGGACGCGAACTCGGCAGGTAAGGAAAAAAGCCAACCAACACTATTAACAGAGAACAGGGTACATCTGAAAAAGACAACGACGCCCCGCCAAAAGGAAAAGAGGAGAAAATTAAAGCATGAGGGGAATTTGCAAAAAAAACATCTAGCAACGGAGGGGCTACCGTCCCAAAAAAAAACTCCGTCCGGGCGAGAGGGAAGGCGAACAGGCGATTTCAAGAATAGAGGCGCTTTGGAAGCGTGAAGAAAGGCGCAGATCAGATTCCGACAGCCGCCAAAAAAAGGATTTTTGAGGGGGAAGAGAAATTTCGAGAAACAAAAATGCTGACGCCATAGGTCCGTCCCCTAAGGGAGCAATGACTCAGGGGCACATGAAAAACAAATTGCGTAAAAAATGGAAATGCTCACAAAAAAAAACAGGAAGCGGTTTTGAAGAGGGAGGTAAAGGCGGGTCAAGGGGGAATTCGCGATGTACCAAGGTGCCCCTTTCATCAGAATGCACAGGGGGGAAGTGCCCTGGGGAAATCAGCACGCAACCAAGGAAAAGGACAGGAGAAAAGAAATCAGGAAGGAAGGGTCTCAAATCAAATTGCCGGGAAGAGTACGACCAGGCCTATCGTCAAGCCGATCACTTACGTCTTTGGGGTCCAAAGACTGCGGGCGCGAGTAGGGAGGGGCTGGGCAAAAAACATTTTAAAGTGGGGGAGTATCGATAAAGGGAGGGTGTCTCTCAGGGAAGGGGGGGAAAAACCAAAAAACGGCCTCAAAAGGGAGACCTCTTTCCCGCTTATCGATCACAGGGAGGGGAAAGATGCAAAATTCGAGGGTTGGCGAAACTGAGCATTTTGAGACGGGGGGGCCGCAGCGGCAACGCCTAAAAAAAAGCCAACCCTTTGATTCATCGAGGCCGAGGAGGGTGAAAAGAAAGGGGTGGTATCAGGAAAGGGGAAGAAAGAGGTGCGACAGCAATACCCTGTATCCAGGGTGTTGAGGGAAAAGCGAAATTTTAGGTCCCGCCGCATAATAGTCGCCCCTTGCCAAGGCACGGCAGTGGATGCCAGGGCGGTGAGGGGGCCGCGGAAGGGAAAAATGGAATGGAGGGGCGGACCGAGAGGGAAAGGGGAGGGTGACGGTCCTTTAAATGGCAAACGGCGTTCTGGGGAAAGCGCGGATTTAGAGGGAGGGGGTCCCAACCAGTGCGGCCCAGGGGAGGAATAAAGAGACGGACGCAGATATTAAGGGTGGGAACAAGGGGGGGGGGGGGTGTACGAGTGAGCGGGAAAAATTTGCTAGCGGGGCCGATTGAGGAATGCACCTGGTAAACAATGCAGCGGGGGCGGGGGTAACATCCTTGAACAAACTCAAGAAATACGTCGATGCCAAGGAGACAAAAGGGGAAAGTGCAAGGCTTTTACTCATGACGCGCCAAACTCCTGTACGGCACCGCATTTCGAACAGGGGGGGAAAACGCTGGAAACGTCCGAAACCAGAAGGCAAGGAGACTTCCCACGACCGAAGAAACTTACATGCGAACGAATGAAGGTTTCAAATCTCAGGAGAACGAATCTAGTCACAGGCAGGTGCGCGTTTCAAGGGGGACCGAAGGGGGGAAAGAGTGGATACCAGCTGATGGGGGGAGGGGCGAAAGTAAAAACAACATCACTAGACAAGCGAGTCAGTGGCAAAAAAAGGGGGGGAAAAAAGGAAACTGCTTCGTTTTTTCCCAGGGGGCTATATAAAAACCAGAGGACACGCATCCCATCGCATTCGCGCAGGGGAAGCCAGAGAAAGAAAAACAGACAGATAGATTTATTTTACCACACAAAGACAGAGGGAGAGATCTAACAGACATTATACCGAGAAGATGGGACTGTCACTTGTGTGTGGAGGAAACTGGATACGCTTAGAACGCTACTACTTTCATAGGAGAAGTAGCAGTGGAGATAAACCAAACGGGTCGGGTAGACAAGTGGGGAGGGGGGCACTGAAAGAGGGTTCAACAAATCTGAGAAGGTCGAAGAGAACGTCCCTAGGCTGCTGGGGCGACACAGATCGTGGCAACCCCCCCCCCCCCCCAAAAAAACAACGAGACGGCAGTCGGAACCCAAGGTGCAAGCCGGGGAACGTCCGGGTGACAACTGGGGGGGGGGGGTCGTTCAGGCTACCGTTAAAAGGCGGACGATATAGAAGGTCCAACCTGGGGAAGGGGGGCACGTGGGGGCACGTGGGAACGACCGCCGAAATAAACAACGTGGATCCGGCGATAAAGGAAGGGTGGGGACGAATTTGGACCGACCGTTTTTCAGGGCCCCGCACATCAAACGTTCATATGCACAGCATAAAAGAAGAATTGAAAAGGGATGATGCAAACCATCAGGGGACAGGGGGATGGGACCATCTCAGCCTGCCAATGGTTTGACCAGCCTTTCAATCGGCCATCAGGCCGGGGCAGCAGCGTGTGTCCCGTGATTCCGCTCCAAATCATAACCCCCAGGGGGGAAAACGAAACGGATCAAGTACCCAAGCAATAAACGGATAGGCGGAAATGCGGAAACGGTCGGGAGAGCGCAAAGCGTCACGCGCCCAGTCGGAAAGTATGCGACGACCTCGTCGCCCTAGAGAACAAAAACTAACCGATTCTCTAAGTGGAAATAGGGAAGAAACGAAATGCATCTGCGGAGCCAAGCGCCGGCATAAATTGGGGCATTCGTCACTCGAAATAAGGGACTGCCAGACGTCACGGGAGGGGGGGAAAGATGAAACTTTTCCGAGCAGGTTCCCGAGCAAGCGTATTGCCAAGCCAACGATCTCTCTGCTCGATGGTGGAAAGGGAACAACCAGTTAATTGGACGCACCTCGGAAAAATTGCATCAAGTGGCAAGGGACGTCAAAAAAAAAAGGCTGCACACCACGAGAGCTGGCTCTCGCACAAGCAGATGGAAAACACCGAAATCCCAGGGGGGATCAGACTGTACAACGAAAAATGAATTGTCAAAGGGTGTGTTAGCCGACCGCGCCAAAAAAAATAGAGATCGGGGAAGGAAAAAATACCCCCCATATCGAGAGAGAGCCGCAGAGGTACTTGTCAAACAAATCCAATTAGAAAGAAAAAGACGATCGGGGCCGCTCTGCTAAAACGGGCGATTGAAAGGGGGGCGACCGGGGCTGGAAAGGGAGGTGCGCAGAAAAGAGTTTGGGACAGCAGGTGAGGCACAGTTTTCGACAAGGTAAGAGAAAGTCGTAAAATACCATCATGCCTCCAGTGAAAGGGGGAATGGGGGAGAAAGGTGACTCAGAGAAAAAGAGAACGAGTCATGTTCAGGGAGAAAACCCTGGATTCTTTACAAACAAACCCTGCAGGGGTAAGTCAAGTTAACCAAGAAGGGAGGGCAGGCCACGAGAACAGACATTTCCTGGAAGCAGGCAAGGAACAACACTAAAACGAAGGAATTCAGGTCGTTAGGGCGGAAAAGAAACAAAATGCACCAACGGAAAAAACACTTGCCATGCTTCAAGGGCAAATTATGTATGCCCAAAGGACTGACGCGGCCAAATCGCCCAGGGGGACCCTTGACAAGGCGCAATCAAGACCCTGTCGCGGCGAAGAGGGTCCTTTGGGGCTCGACCGGGGGGGACCGATGCAAGAATTGAAGCTTGGTTGTTGGGGCACCGCCTAAGACCAAAAAGGAAGGGATTCCGTCCCGAAGTCGAGGCGCCCGGGGACGGGCGGTAGAGGGGAAGCATGGTGCTGAATAAAGGACGGATAATGGTGGTTTTGTGGACAAAACCCGCAGTCACGCACCTGGCAAAGATGACTTGCGTGGAGAGCAAGTCACAGGGATGGGAAGTAAGCCCGCATCAAACAAGCCGGCACCCTGCGGGATTCAGGGTATCCAGAACGCGGCGCCCTGGAAAAGGCATTGAGAACGGCTGAACCCGACCTAAAGACGGGGGGAGCGGGCGGGGTATCCCCGGGGAAGGACAGGGGATACGCAAGAAAAGATCGCTGCGGGCAAAGGTCCACAAACTGAAGAATATAATTTTTTAACGAAAGGTGGTTGAAACTAATGAAAAACGCGACAGCCGCAAAACCGCGACCTTGGAGTAAACCTCACGTTAGACAAAAAAAGAAAAAAGGGTGCAAGGGGAATCACGCCCGTCCGAAAACCGTGGAGCGTAGAAGCCAGTGGAAACTGTCACAAGGACGTGAGGCTCAGTGCACAACGTGGACCCAAGGGGGGACGTCAAGGAAGCGAGCAACAGGGACAGCCTTGCCGGCCACCCGCTTGAAAAGGGGACAGGAGAAACACGGGCCTTGTCTAAAGAAAACCGGGGACTCAGAGGGTGTGGGGGACGGGGCGCGCGGTGTTTGCAGCGAAACATACCCCACAAGACAGGTCGGGCGAAGGTGAAAATTTTTCCCAGTGGCAGGGGGCAAATAGGAGCTTGGGGAATCGACTCGGAAGGGTGCAACCGCCGGTCGGGGGGACGCGGAGAAAAGGAAAAAACGGTTGCTCACGAGTACAAAATTTGGACCAAGGGAAGGGAAAAACAGAAAGGTGAAACACTCGCCCAGGGGAGAATCAATCTCAGCGAAAGTTACATAGGAAAAGGACGCCTGGAAAGGCCCGGCAACTCAAAATTAAGAAGGCCGGCAAGCGGGGGTTGAAAAAATATTTCCCTCCTGACAACAAAAACCTTGAATGTGAGAAAGAGAAAGGATTCATGCACAAAAAAAAAACACAAAGTCTGTGGGGGAGCAAACGGGAAGGGTCGGAAATGAGGATTGGCCACCGATAAAAAGCGTCCGATGATTAGACAAGGCCTGGTGGCGTCCCCCTAAATTCAAAGGAACAGGGGAAAAGGAAAGTTAAGCACGCAACACGCAGGGCAGTCACGCACCACACGGCGCCAAAAACAAAACGATGCACCTTTTCACCAAAACTGGAACGATAAACACCCAAAGCAAAAAAGAAGGGATGGGCAGAAATGCAGCACATCGAAAACACAAAGGGAAGAAGCAGCGGCCAAATAGTAAAAATCTGTGGGAGGGGAAAAAAAGCATCCGGTGTCGAAAACGGGGTGGACTTACAAAAATCAGCAGCAAACAAACAGGAGATGCATGCAACAACAGGATTTTCGATCGGACTGTACGGACGTACAGCAAAAAACGAAAAAACGGATTCCTAGCAAGGGTCAAATGGTTGAATGCGGGTCACCTTTCTTGAGGCTCTCCACAAGGGGACGAATTGCCGGGGGACCTATCAAGTCACAGGGGGACGTGGGAATGACTCAGTCCGCGTTAATGCAATGACCGCTATAATTGGCCATAAGAAACCAAAAAACTCTTTGGACAAGGGGAAGTCAGGGATGAAAAAGAAATCGTATGTCTGGGTATACCGTCATCCAAAAAAGGGCTTGGGGATGAAGCACCAGGCTGCAGTGGGGGAACAAAACAATTGCTTTAGCCCAAGAGAACGATGCTGTGGGTTGGGACGGGCAACGAAGCGTTTGGGAAGGGGAAGCCCTGCGGATTGGACAAAGAAGGAATATATTCCACCACCCCGAAAAAGAGGACAGTGAAATGCAAAACGCGGCAGAAGCCACCATGATTCAATCCTCCCGAAGGGAGATCGATCAACCGAGGAAAAGAAGAGGTAAGGGGGGGGGGGGGGGGGGGGGTAAAATGCAAATTCCGAAAAAAAAACAGCGAAGTCGAAGAAAAAAAAGCAGCAAACGGCCTCCATGAAGCAAGCGGAAAAAAGAAGGCCGGAAAACAGAACGTTGGGGCGCCTGTAAGCTCGCTAAATGCGACTTCGGAAGCTCCATCCCCGAGGGGCCGAATGAATCATACGACCAGCACCATCTAAAGTCAGGGGCGGGAAAGGCTATTTCAAAAGCCAAAAAAAACTGACGGCGGAGGTACCACAAAGTGCGCCCTGAATCAAAAAGGAAAACATCTCTCGCTGGGAAAACAATTGAAATGAAACTAAACATGAGCTTTGTGGGATCGAGGACCGGAAGGGGCGGGGTGACACCGGAAAGGTGTCAGCTTCACCACAATTTCAAGGCGGGTTGATAATAAGCGGTAGGGTGCACGATATGGAAACGGGGGAAGGACTACGAAGCAAAAAAGCATCAAAGGTAGCAGGGCGGGGTCGGAAAAAGAATGACGACTTAACGCAAAAAAAAAGGGCCGAATAAAAGGGTCAAAACGGCCGCACTCCGGCTTGTGTGACACAGAAGGAGGGGGGCGCTACTTCTCGATCTGGGACGCAAGTCGTATCGAAGGGGACGTCCTCCTTTAAACCCGGGCGAGGAGGGACCATTTCCAGACGTGAATCCGATGGTCAAAGGCGGCATCAAACAACGAATGGGACGGGGAGGCCCTGAGCCGCCACGCGGAAAGGAAGTCAACCTCTCAAACGACATAATGACCGAGTGGGTCGAACGTGGACCAATACGGGGGGACAAAAGGAAACGAAAGAAGAGATCGGAAGGCCCAGACGAGGGGAGCTATGAAGAAGCAAAAAAGTTTGAGTACCATTTGAACCACGCATGATCGCGCAACAGGAAGGTCCAGGTTGAGAAGGGGTGGGCAAACCGTGCAGCCTGGATAAAAAGAAGGAAGAGCAGGGTCGACTATAGAAAACTGTTGGGGGTTACTGGTGCCTAAAAAAGGGTATTACGGCGGACGGGTCGCCTGAACGCGAGGAAGAGGCGAGGTGAAAAGAATGACGCGCTCCTGGAAACGACTCGACGCTATCGAGAGCGTTGACGAGACTGAACGAAAGGACTTGCGCTGTAAAAGGCCGATTTGGCACGACGGGCTGGTAAAAACAGACAGGGGCCAGTCCCGACGGGGAAGAATGGAAACGAAAAAGCTCTATGAAATCAGGAAACGGTCAAGGGAGTGTCCTTTCCTTCATGGCATGGACGAGAGGATCGTGCACCAACAGGGGGCCGAACAAGTGGGGAGTCCTAGAGTTCCAACAATCTCCTAAAAAAGACGCCGGAATTAACGAAGAACCGGGCGGGGAAAAAAAAGGTACCACGAAAGAAGGAAAGCATGTCACGAAAAAAGAAGCAGTTTATCGGTCCACCTGTAAAAAAAAGGGGAGCAAAGGGTCGCCGCAAAGTGGAAGAACAGAATTCGTGGCAACTTGGAAAATGGCCCGCCGCCGAGGAAAAAAGATGACGCCCCGCCAGACACAAAACGAGGAAGAGAACCTCCACGCATCGCCTTGGGGGGGGGGGGGGGGGGGGGGGGTGGAAAACACCAGGAAGGACTGTCCTCTTGAAAATGGAGTTAACAGGAAATGATCAAACAAACAACGAAGGAGGGAAAAGAGAGAAGGGCAGATGGGTGTGAAGGAAATCCAGGAGCGACAGGGGAGTGGCTAACGGGGGGCGACAATCAACCCCGGAGTGGGCGAAGCCCTCTTTTTGGAGCGGGGCCATAAAGGGGGGGGAGGAAGAAGCGGCTCTTGGCCGTCCGCGAAGAATCCGTCACCAAAAAGAAAAAAAAACAGGAGGGGCTCCACGCTTTCGTATAAAAAACCTCCGTGAAAGGGAGCACAGAACGGAAGATCAGAACGAAGGAAGGGGCTGGATAAAAGTGGGGAAAAATTCGGACGATTGGGACACATGGGGTTAACCTCCAATGAACGTAAATGGCCGTAGAGGGGTGAAGGAGATCTTGACGCGTGAAAACCAGGGGAGGGGGTCAAAGGGGTTGAGCCCAATGGAAGGGGGCACGATCGACAGAAACAAAACGGCCCACGCCAAAAAAAAAGTCGGGGGCAAGTGAACTTCGGGGGTCAAAAGGGTGGACAGAAGGGAAAAAATTCTTGTGCAAATTTTTCCAATCAAACTAAACGATGGCCTCCTTCCCAAAGCCGCCCAGGGGGGAAGAGCGTCAAAAGGGTCGCGAAAAGGACCGCGTGGCAAAACCGAACAAGGTCTCGAAAGATACCATCGGGGGGGGGGGGTCCGCCTAGCCAACGGACAGGGGACTCGAGCACGGCCCGCGCTAAGGGAAAACGACGTCTTGGTCCAGATCCAACGAAGGTAACCGTCACCAAACCGAATTAATGCCGAAAAAGGAAAGACTCACGTGAAAAATCCGCGGGCATCCGGGGAAAGACTAAGAATGGGGAGGCCTGTGGACAGCGAACAAGGACACAGGAGGGGGGGAAAGTTAAAGAGCGGAAAGAAACCAATATCGCCAGCGTTTTGGAGACGAGTCCGGCTCCCTAGGGGGTTTCGCCTGTGGAAACGTTAGGGTTGGGACACGCGATAAAGGGGGAACCGTGAACAAAAAGTTTGTGGGAAAAAACCTTGGTTAGCGGGAAACCGGAACAGGAGAAGAGGCCACTCAAAGGTAAAAAAGAACGGGACAAAGTGGGAGCAAGCCAGGGGGGGCAAGCAGAGAAAAAACAAGCCGAAAGAAAGGCACTTTTTTCGTCGCAAAAACGAGGGGGGGGTGGTAAGGGACGCGGGAACGGAACCAAATGAAGAGAGAGGACGCAAACAATCCATCAAAGAAGGGAAGTAAAAAGAAAGCACTAAATTCCTGGACCAAACCACCCCCCCCCCCCCCAAAGCGATTTGGAGCGGAACGAAAAAAAAAGGAAAGAGGAACTGGCCCGGCAAAGAGACGGGAGGAGCGAACCCCTATCAGGGAAAAATTTTTTGCAGCAGAAATTTCCACTAAAGTGGACAAGGGGGGGGGGGAAGTTGGCGACGAGTACGTCGAAGGGAGGTTGGATGCGTAAAAAACATGAACAGAAGAGACGAATCCTCAAAACTAAGGGAGACCAGAAACTGTGACCAAAGGGGGGAAAGAAAGGAGGAAATCCAAAAAAACCGGCAAAGGGGGGAGCAGTCCATTTCTTGGGGTTTTAAGACGACGGCATGTTTTGGGAAAGGGGGGGGAAATCAAGCAAAACAAGGACGAGAGGGAGAAGTTTCAAAAACGTGTACTGCTTCACCAGCCAAGAAAAACTCCCTGGAAGGGACGGGCGGAGGGGGGGGGGGGAATTCTGTGCAAGAGGGCAAGGAAAGCGACCGCCCGCCACGGACGCGAGGGGCGCAATCGACCCCGCGGCGGCCGAGAGAGGGGGGGGGAAATCAAGGGGGGCAGGGGGAAGGGCTGGGAATTCGATTGAAAACGGACAGGTTGGTGGCCTGAACGCAGATCTCATGGGTCCCTGGGATGGAATGACCGGAACGGAGGAAGTTCCAGATTGTCACAACTGGTTTCCACGGGAGGAAGGGTCCGAACTAACTGTACAACGGAGTGCGGGAAAAAGTGGAGGTGAAGTAAAAATCGACACGGGGAAAGTCCCTTTTCAAAAAAAACCCACGGGGAACCGGCGGGTCAGTAGTAGGGAAAAAAGGGACGAGGGGGCGCGAGCTGAAAAAGCCGGGGTGCACAATAACAAGAAAGAGCGTCCCTCTCCAAAGTAAGGAGAAAAAGAAATAAGATACGAAATCAGGGCAACCCAAATAATTTTGGAAAAAAGTGGGAAGGTGTACATGATTATCAGCGAAGGGGGGCAAAGACCAATGGGGGTAAGTTCAGGGAGAGGGTTGAGAACATTCAAGAAAATAGGAAATCGGAAAAAACGGAAAGGGCCAGAAAAAAAAAAGCGTTGGCGTATGCGCAGGGGGACTCCACGTAACGCCAAAACACCGAATAAGGCGCAGGCGGAAAAAAGGGCGCAGGGGACGCAAGGAAATATCTATCACCTGTGGCCAACTGGGGTCCCTGTCCGTACCTTGGGGTGGAAACCTGGGGGCACAAAGTAACTCAACAACAGCAATACCAGCGGGGGAGCTCGTTGCTTGTCACGGGAAAGAAAAAAGCGGGGTCCCAGTTTGGTTTTGAGAGTGGGCCTGGGCACATCACAGGGCCAGGAAGAGGCGAGGTATTGTCGGACCGAGTGAGGTCAAGTAATCGGGAGGGCTTTTTTAACTAAACAAGGCGTCCCTACGAAAGCTGTGGAGAACGAAAGGGGTCCAAAAGTGGACGGAACGTCTGGTGAGGTTTACCTTCCACAAAATGACAACATAGGATATAGAAAGCAAGTCTGAACGAATGTTAAAATCGACGGTCATTGGCTAAAAAAGTAGGCAGTGGACTGAACGGGGACGACGGTGGTGGTGGCCCAAGGGAGGAGAATTGA
>Ga0179593_1295809_pt1 | contig 11024 bp, 8 predicted proteins | sample CZODoug2_1_08_16_FD_185931 | JGI IMG/M metagenome (GOLD analysis project Ga0179593, IMG submission 185931) | Vadose zone soil fungal communities from Angelo Coast Range Reserve, California, USA - CZODoug2_1_08_16fungal (PacBio error correction) | ecosystem: Environmental > Terrestrial > Soil >...
GGCACACCTGGAATTTGGTGTGTTAAGCAGGGGAAAGGGCAAGAGGGGAGTTCCCCAGGCGTTCGTAGCCGGGAAGCCAAAGACCGCGGGATGAGTATCGGTATGGAAGTCAAAATTTAGAGAGTCCCAGGTACTCTTAAGCAAAAGGAAAGTCAGTTCATTAGCGCTACAGCCTCCGAAACAAACCAAGCCGGTGTGACATATAATAAAAACTCTCTGGCCTATGCTAAAAAAAAAGAGCCGGGGGGGCGTCTTCCGAAACGGGATGGGACTTAAAGTTGGGAAAGACCAGGGGTGCGGGCTGGTCTCAAAGAACGTGTAACCTTTACGACGAACGGGGGCGCAGAGGAAAGGATCGCCACTGGGTGACCAAGAGGGGGAACCGCTACGAGACTAGCATCCCGACTCACTCAGTTGGGAAGGGAAAAAAGTGTAACCGTGGAAAAAATTGAGCGAGTACGCAGTTGGCAAAGTGTAGCTTTGGGCCTCCCTGAAAAACTTCAGAAAAAGGGGTGTGTTCCACATTTAGGCTAAAATTCTCGCACCTGGAACTAAATGTGAAGATGTGAGCCGGCAGTAAATCAGAGCTCGGCAAAGCACTCCTGATACTACGGAGAAGTGCTAATGCGTGGGTTGCGCCTGAGTTTGAAACAAAAAAAAGAGACGGCCGACTAACGAGGCTACAGACCCTGGAACAGGCAAGTGGCAGCAGCAGCTCATCTCGAGGTGAGAAGTAAGAAAGGTCCAACCGTAGATTCTCAAGAATGAATCAAGACTAAAGAGGGGAAACCGAGTGGGGGGGACCGGTAGCGAGCATGATAGGGTTGCAAAAGAAAAAGTAGTGGGGGGCGGGCCTTAAGGCAGCAGGGTGTCGCGACAAGGCGACCAGTTTGTGCCTAAACAGGAGGATTGGAGCAGTAGCCGCCGGTCGGTGGTCAAATCGGAGAAGCTCTTCTCAGAAACATTCAAGCGCCCATAAAAACATACGCACAGGGGGAGCTGTAGCAGTGGACGGGGCCTGTGGCCCCTTCTACAATTAATACTGGAGGGGAGCTAGACTGGAAAACGCGGCCGTCCGGGGGTTCGGAGTCACTCTTTCTAGCGAAAACAAGCGGGCACGAAGAATTGCAGTACAAATTCATGACCGGGAGAGAGGAGGGACCGGCTCATTCGGGCACCCATCTGCAAAGACGGCTGAAATCGAGGTAGCTCAGCCGTGGGTCCGCTCTGCGTAAGGAGGGCTGAACTACCTTAAGTCAACGAATCCACCAAGGGCAGAGGACCCTAGCTAATGAAGGAAAAACGAGGGCGGACTCCTTATCGGGACAAGCGGCACGCGTGCGCGGGATGAGCCAAGGGAATTCACCGGAGGAACAGAGAGGTGTCTTCGAGCAGCGAAAAGGGGGGGTAGCACTGGGGTGAAAAAACAGCTCACAAAAACCGGTGGGAGGTGGGCGAACGTCATGACTGGAGGTATGGCAGGGTTCTATATCCCCGGAAAAATTGAAAACGTGTTAGGGACAAAAAGCCCTGGTCTAGGGGGCAACGGCTCTAAGAAGGCGTACATGAAGTTGGGCTGAAATAGGGGGAAACTTGGGAAAGTAGTCCGGGCCCTACAACGCTGAACCAAGTTGGAAGAGGGGGATGGGGGAACGGGCGGACGCGGGCCGCGCGGAGAGTATACTGGACCAGTAGACATCCACGAATTCAGTGCGCAGAACCGAGCTGGAGGGCTAAAGCGAGCTGGTGTATCACCGAATAAAGGTCGGTGACATTCTCATTAATTGTAGACGATAGGACCTGTAAAAAGAAAAGGGAAGAGGGTTAGTGTGCATTGTTGAGGGATTCAGCAACATCGGGACTATTGGAAGAGGGGGGACATAATGTCCATACTTCTGAGACCGGATAAATGTTCTGCAAGGGTTACTCCGATAGCACGGGCGTCAAGGCAAAGGTCACAATACGACAGGCTAGTTGGCTCACGGATGCTCAGAAATATAATTAAGTCCAAAACGGAACAACACTAGGAATAATAAGGGTATGGTGCGTGGCAGTATTGACTTATCACAGGTAAATCACTAGAGGAAAAGCCGGAAAACTTAGTCGGGGATATCGACGGATGGGGGGAAACTAGCATAATCCACAGCAAGAGGCACGACCCAGGTTTATAGGGAGCAGGGATCCGTCCCTGGTCTTGCGCATCAGAGATCATTACTGTCCCCTATGCAAGCAACAAACTTCACGAATCGAAGCATGAGCGTAGGGTTGGACATATCCACTTACCATAAAAGTGGCCACGGGATTGGCCGTCGGAGTTGAACTGGAAAAAAGGGGAACTCCATGCAGTGCGTACTGTGTAACACATGTTATCGCCAAGGATACGTAGGACTGAAAATCAAACAGCCCCTCCTGCGCGGGATGGGGTCTTCAATCGGTAATCTTAGCTGTGGGCCATTGGGACCATATCGGGAGAAAGCATGGTCAAATGGCCGTAGGAGACGGGGGGACCAGAGAACCTTTCTTTCCCCAAAAAGATAGTGCAATCCCGAGGGATATCAATTGAGTTACCCAAAAAAAATCATACTGTCAAAAAAAACTCAAACCTTGCCTAGATGGCAGGGTCAACACCCGATAGGGGGAAAGTCCGGGATTCTTCTAACGGCCTCTAGTGGTGCAGTAACTGTGAATCAAGCCTTTATAAAAACATCCCAGATAATGAAAGTGGGGGCCTGGAGGGAGGGGAGGATGCGTCCGGCGTTTACGACGTGGTGGAAATACATTTCTAATGGGATCATGGATTCAGGTAGGTATCGAAGATCCAACAGGGAAGGGAGGCTAAGAGCGTCATCGGAAAGAAAACTCAACAGTCGAAGGGGGGGACCGCTCGGTATTGGAGGTCCCGGCGCACGATAAGATCACGGCACAAGACAGATCCAAGGGCACTGGGTAGCGCAGAGAAAAAAAGTGGAGGGGAGTGTAGCGGGAAGTGCTCGCGCCAGCAGGAAGGGACTTCTTATACGAATCTTCTGAATTCAGGCTCTCTGGGGCAGGCCTGCACAAAACCAGACAAAAGTTGACGATTAGGGTGAAGGGGCACTCGGGCCGTTGGACAGAGCAAAGGCTTAAAACTGAGAAGGGAGCACTGCCCCACCAGGCTTAAAACTCCTCCAAATGGCACCTGCGCCTGATGAGAGAAAAAATGGCTGCGCGAACCTCCGCCTGAAGACGCTTCCACTCATGTGGGAGAAGCTGTAGACCTTAGGGCCAGAGAGAATGGTGTGGCCTTCTCCAGTGAGCTATTAGGCACCTAGACCTTGAGGATAGGGAAACGGAATGCATGTCCGGACCGGTTAGGTCATCACACACCGGAGCAAGACAAAAAGATGGAAAGACGGGGGGGGGGGGTTGGGGGGTTTGTGGTTGGTTGGGGGTGGGGGGGTGGTGTGGGTTTGGAAAGGGGTGGTGTGGTTGGTGGGGTTGGGGTTGTGGGGGGGGGGGGTAGTGTTTTGGTGGTGGGGGTTTTGGGTGTTGGTGTTTTTTGTGGGGGGGTCGGTGTGTCGGGGTAAGGATGGGGTTTGGAAATCACTTTTAGGTGGGGGGTTGGTGTGGTTATGTTGGGTCGGGGGGTTTGGGGGGGATGGAGAGCTTTTGGGGTGGGGGGTGTGGGGTGGTGTTTGGGGGTGGTTGTTGTTGTGTTCTTGGGTTGTTTGGACTGTTTATGTTGGTGTTTTTGTGGTGTTTTCTTGGGGGTGTGTTGTTTTTGTTGATGTTTTGGGGGTGTGGGGTGGGTGGGCGTGAGTGTTGGGGGGTGGGTGGGGTGTTCGTGTGGTGCGTGGGGTTTGTTCTCCCTCTCTCCTACTGTCTCCCAAACTAACAAGCACCCTACGGTCTTTTCCGCCGTACGCACCCGCAACCAAAATTACTTAAAGCAGTAGGGCAAACTGAGAAGGAAACGCAAGGAAAAGAAGGCAGTTGGCTGAAGGACGTACACGGGGGGCCAGAACGAACGCGAAGGGCCTTTGGGAAAAACTTGTTAATGCCGGGCGCACCTGAGTGATAGACCCTACTAGCGCAGGGGCGCGCATACCAAAGGGGGGGGGGGATCTTTACTTCTATTAATAAACAAGTTCCCATACGGAACCCCAGCCCCTTTTAGCAGAACGCGGAAGGATTGCTTAGGGCCATCACTGCCGTTGGCTTCAACCTAACAGAACCACTCGGTCTGATGAGGGATAAACCTGACGGGGGGGGTTGATCGTATGGAGAAGGATCTTATATTGACTAAAAAAAACAAGTACAAGAAGTAAAGCGAAATGGCTCAATAAATAAAAAATCAATCGGAGAGCTGTACAGGGAACGTCTCGGGAACTCAGAACGATCGCACCCAGACCGGGGAAACTGGCCTATGGATGGAACGCTCATCTCTGTGCAGAAATCACACTAGAAAGCCTCACAACAAACGGAGGGGAGGAAAATCTTGATCCGATCATCTGTGCTGATGAACCGAAGGGGGAGGTGTCCTCCTAGCACCTTCCGCTCTTGTCTTGAAAAACAGGGCGGGTTGGGAAGTGATCGCAAACAGTAACGGTCTCGATGAAAGGGAAGGATCTTGGCAAGAAAAGGTCTCAAAGGTCGCCATACGAGGGAGGGTAACGCCTGGAAACATCAGGAAGACCGCAGTACGGTTTGAAAAGAGGCAGAGAAAGATTTTACCTGTTCCTTCTGAAAGAAAGGGAGGAAAGTTCGAAATTTAAAAAAGCGAAACGAGCCGAGGGTCGAAGTTGGGGGTGTTCACAGGACTGGGAAAGTGGCTGAGATCAATCTAATGAAACGGCACAGGACGCCGCGAGGGGGAGTCTTGTCTCGTACCCCTGAAAATCCGGTGAGACAAAGTCCGGACACCCTGGAAAAAGGGTACCTCTATAGACGTCTTAGACACCCGGGTCGGCTTGAACGAAAAGTCACAAGGAAGAGGTGAAGGGGTCACTTGAGACATTCTCTGCAATGAAACAGAAGGTGTGGTACAAGGCGTTGTGCAGGAAATGATCGCCGGCTGGAGACAGACGGAGGGGTTGGGGCCCTCTACTTGTGTGAATAGAGGGCACTTAAAACGCAGTATAAAAGTGGTCAGACAGGAAGCTGGGTGAAGCGAGCACCTGGAGAAAAGGGGCAACCGTGAGAAATATGGAGAATCGGTGCGCACCGGCAGTTGCGAACGAAAGCGCGGGGTGGGACGGGCGCGAAACTCAGCCCGCGAACGTGGGGAAACATTCGCATGAGCTGGTGTTAAACTAAACCCGGGGAGGGGTGCCAAAGGGAGCCGCGAGCTTGAAAAAGAGGTCGCAAGCGGGAGGCAAGGAAAAGAACCGCGCAAAGTATATCGTAAGGTTCATGCGGGTTTGATCTTACGGGGGGACGGGAAAGGAGTAAGGAAAGTGCAGGGAATGAAGACACTGAGGCCGATCCGTCGGCAGGAATATAGGGTCGACAAGTGAACCGCGGAAAACGCGATATGGGAGGGTAAACGTACGCTAACGTATAGCTCTGAAAGGAGCTCAGTGCAGCGTGCATTCAATCACAGGCGGAGAGAAGGGGACGATCGGGTCACAAGGGGGATTGTGTCCGAAGAGGAGCGTTGGGAAGCAGCAATCTCCACCCAATCAGTGGAAAAGGCAACATTGAGAAAGTCACACTCTGAAGCAGGCCAGCATCTCAGGTAAGGAAACAATCTTCACGCAGGGACCGGGGGAATGTATATTGCCAGTTTTCGGAAAAGATGAAAAATACACGTGGGGCGGCCTCTAAAAAGCTGGTCGCCGTGAATGCACCACAAGAGATGGAGTCCCCCAAGGCTACATAAAAAGAAACTTTTGTGTGGAGAGGGGAACGTCATTCGGTGGTACTGGCGAGGGCGATCCCCCCGGAACTCTGGGGTGGGACTGGGGGGAGAAACAACCAGGTGGGAAATCTACTCTAAGACGGCTTAAATGTCCTTCCGGTTGGTCGAAATAGTCCTCAATGGGGGGGGGTGATTAAGAGGGCCGCAATCCCTTGGGACCTGCGTCGTGAATAAGAATCGGGTATGGTTTTTAAGTTCTTCTGGTTGTGAGGGGTGGGAACGAATTAGGATGGCGGTCCCACCTTGGGGGGGGGGCCCGTAGAGACCAGATTAATGGGGGGAAATGAACCTGAAAAAAAGATGTAGGACCAAAAGAGATACATCATGTCCTCTCCTCAGGGAAAAGGGATGCTTTGGGTTCAACCCTAATATATGCATGTAGAGTTTTCGTTTTCGCTCTATTGGGAAAGTATTCTGGCTATTGAAAAATATGAGAGATCCAATCGATATAAAAAAAACATCGCTTCTTCTCCGTGGTCTTTAATCGCTTTTTGATCAAGATTATTCGTTTAAACTGGGAGTTCGACCTCCTCGCTGGCAGGTCGTATAGAACCCTGCTGCTTTTACGAGAGGGGTTTCGCTCAGTGTCAGTCTGCAAGAGTCGGTTGCGGAACCCCAAAACATCATCTCAGCAACACAACTTATATGATAAATAGGGGTGGTGGGAGGGAGGAGCACTAGGGACTCAGGCCAAGCTCTTGATGTGTAGTGCACAGAGACATTTGATTTATGGCACGAGCATCGGAGAGCAAGAATCGTCACGCCCAGGCTCTGGAGGGAATACGCCTAAATTGAGAGGCTGACCAGCTAACAAATCGAATCCTACTTGAGCCTATAGACACAGAAAGTCCGAAAACCGAGCGTAATCGGGGAAAAAACAAGGCAAAGGGTCGGAAAAACCGAAAGGAGGGCCGCTGGCTTCTTTATTGTCAAACTCGGGGTCGAGGTAGGTGGTATAAAGTAGGACAAGTCTGCGATCAGGAACTGCGCGAAAGGTCAACGACGGGTAAAACCGCGGCATCGTTTCTTAAAAGGGAAGGTCATGGATGGCTCGAGAAGGACCATTTAACAAGGGCTCGGGTCTCCAGGTAAGGGGATGACTCCTAGAACGTTGACAGACACGGGATGTCACAAAGAACCATGCGGGTTCACGGGCGGGTGGGAGTCTGCCGACCGTACAACTACCGCCGCTGGACACGCGCCAACGGGCCCAGGATCCGTGGGGCACCACCGAGATGGTTGAAGCCGGAGGAACCCGCACCCCTGGAAAAGAACGCCACCGGTCTATGTTTCCAGACAAAGGGTAACAAGACAAAAAGAACACGTCCGCCTTCGCCCATGTTGGCGGGAGGTCCTGACGGATGTCGCAGGGAACATTTTTCACTCCATTCGGGGGGGAAAAGGGAGTGGGTATAGTGAGCTAAAAAGTCAGGGAGAAGGCTGGCCCACATCACTTTCGATCATCGTTGAAGTCTTCTTGCTGGGTGAAGCCGGAGGAAGAGGATATCTGGGACGAAAGAGGTAGAGGAAGGGGGGCGCCATTTGGTGGTAAAAAAAAAGAGGGGGGATGATAGAGATGAAAGCTGGAGCAAGGGGAACCAGGAATCTTAGGACGATTGCAGCTGCCAGTGCCATCGCCACGGAAAAACGAGCGAACAGGAATTTGACGATAGATGAGCGGGGGGCAAATTCCCTGTTAATACTAAGGGCTAATATACACGACCTCGCGGCTCCAGGGGGAAAAAAAACGCACTAGGTGAACGAAATCTACTGCGAAGGATACGCAGTCTAGGAAAAGGTCAGGCACGTTAAACACATCCAGGAGAGGCTGCCGTGAAACCGGAAAGACGTAATTTTCGATCAGTCTAAAAAAATGAGGAGGAAAGAGAATTGGGGTGATTCTAACCCAGGCTCACGCAAAGAAAAGGATCGGGGGGAATGGCTGAGCCAACTTAAGGGGACGGTCTTAGATTTATTCGCCTAGCCTGATAAGAGGCCGAAAAACCCATAAATCCTTGAGAGTGGGAAACCGAGGATTTAACGCACCTGAAAACTAACCGGGGGCTTGAAACGATCTTTGCCTTCATATCGCTAAAAGAACAAACTGGTTTACTTGGGTGCCGGATAGAATACGACACAGGTGGCCCTCTACTCTGTAATGTGGACACCCAAATTTGTTGGTAGAAGGGAGACCTCGAAGAGGGAGCTCTCTCGAGGAGCGAGCGTAACAAACGGTCGCGGGGAAGTACCTGGGAAACTGAGGATCAATTAGCAAACTAAGGAGAAAGCCCACCTGTTCGGAAAAGGGAGAATCGGGGGGGGGGGTGGGCCCGGGGGGCCGGGGGAGCGAACGCGCTGTGGCGGCCGATGTCATCAATCTTGGGCAAAGAAAGGAAAAGAGATGAAATTCTGGATGCACTGTAGAGTGCTAGGGGGGGGAGAGCGAAGTTTTACAGGGTGAAAAAAAGAGAAAGAGGTAGAGGGACCTGCGAATTGCCCCAAGAAGAAGAGAATATAGAGGGGACTCGGGGACGTTGACAAGGTAAAAAGTTCGGGCGGACCTCTCCGGCGCCGACCACACGCGAAAACCGCCCGGGGGAAAAACTGAACAAGACCGCGCCCGACGGGCGAGCAAGAGAACACCCAAAATCGCTTGCATAAGAAGATGCCAATACGGATCTCAAACAACGAGGATGGATGAAGGAGAGATCTAAAATAGGGTGAAAACCGATATTAGGGTTTAAAAAATCTGCCGTAAGGATATTAGGGAGTACTCAAATTTCGGGGGGACTCTCCTGAGTAAATCCCCTGTGAAGAGCAGAGGGATGAGTAGTCGGCAGGTTAGAACTCAAAGGGTAGGAGAACTAACTTTGGTTTGTAACCTGCCGTAAGGATAAATCAAACATACGGTGTCAGAGTCAAGAATAAGTCTGGTTCCAGGGCTGGGAAAGCTGAAAGCACAGAGCCTGATTCTTCCGCCCAAAGCTGCGGAGTGAAAAAGAAACAAGGTTCGAGGGCGCAGGAAGGAAACGGAGAGTAAGAGAAAAGGAAAATAGAAAACTTTTACGCGGCGGAGGACGGAAGTGAGGTACTCCCTAGATTCCCGAAGGGGCGCAAGGCTTGCACACGGGGGGGGGGGGGGGGGAAACCATGTTCAGGGGAGAGCGGACACGTTCGTACTAGGAAAGGTGGCAAAATGAAGCTTTGGCCAGGTTGGGGAGGAAACAACGTTGCGCTTGAGATAGGCTCATCAAACGCAGGTGGGCTTGCCCCGAGGACCAGAAGGGCGGGGCAGAAAAAGACTGATCGACTGAGTGTTATAGGCTTCTTTGGTGCAACGACAAGGGGCGGCGGCCCCTAATCAGGAAAAACGCCAAGGACGGGAGTAGAAATCTGGCCCGATCGAGGGGGGTTCCATATAGTATCAAAGAAAACGAGAAGTCAAAATACTCATCATTAATCTCGCGACCATTAAGCCGCCTTCCGGTCATCAAGAAGGGGGGGGAAGGGGAGCTCTCCAACAAACTGAGGCCATGTCAGAGAAAGGAGGGGGACTTGCTTTCTACCTCAAAGGGGGGGTCCATTTACCGAATCTTCTTTTCCCGAGGAGGTATCCGCCATAAATCAAAGCTACTCAGGACGTAAAGTATTGAGCTCGGATGAAGGAAGGCACCGGCAAGAGGGGTAGCTCTGACTTCAGAGTGAAGGAAGACGATTGGAAATCGCGACAATCCAGCATGGCAACAACTCGAGAAAAATGCACCTAAAAATCCAGAAGGAGAGCTGGCCAGAGAGAAGGAAGGATCAAGCAAAAGAGCACAGGCGAAACTCTAGGTGAAGGGCGGGCCGCCGGGAAGGTGGGAAAGCTCGCATAATTCCGTGGGCCTATCCTAATTCAAAAGGGAGAAGGGGGGACGCCGTAAAAAGACGAACAGGCCGCACGGAAGCGTAGAAGAGGATGTCACAGGGGGGTGGACCAGAGTGCCATTGAAGGTGATGCAGACCGGCACCAGGAACGGTGGAGGTGAGAAGCTCGGGACGACGGATGAAAAAAGAAGGTGATGGGCAAACAGACAAGACTGGGGTTGGGGGGGAGGAAAAAGAGATGAATGCTGGAGGTTAAGGGAATAAGTATCAAAAGCCCGTGGGGTATGGGGGGGAAGAGACCATGGGCTAGGGCACGTCACGTAAGTCGGAAAAAGGACAAAATTACCGTTGTCTAAATCAGGGGGAAAAGCTTGCAAGTTTGAGTCTCATCTGAGGGAAATAAAAAGGCGTTCATACCCAACTCAGAGGGCCGCGGTAGGGGGCTTTCTTCTTTGACTCTGTGAGAGCAGTCGGGATGGCAGAGGGAAAGGTGTCCATGGAAAAAAACGCTGGAGGACCAGCTCTAAAAATGGGGGACCTACCCGGGAGGAAAGAAAGTTCCTTTACAGGATCTGGGGAACGAGGCAACAGGAAGATCTTCTATTTATTGCAGGGTGGAAGGGGAAGCAAAACTGGCTTACTCTGTCGATTGGGGAAAGAAAATACAGGATTGGGAAGGATACCTGCAAAAAGAACCTTTTAGTCTTAATGAGCGGTGACCAAATACATAACGCGCAGAGAAAGCTAACGGAGGAGGGGCAGCGATGGACGCGCATGGTAGGGGATCCGCAGTCAAAAAGACCCCCACCAGAGAATATCAAAAACAACAGGAAGATCAGGTGTGAGGGGGTGGGCAGGCCCGACCGGAGAGCCATAAGAACCAAAGGTAGAACGAGCAATCAGGGTATTGCACAGTCTCAATAGGAGAAAAAAAAATCTTCACAGAACAAAAACTCGGGAAACGCCTGGTCGGAGAAGACTAAAGAGGGGGAAAGCCGGCTGTCCCACAAAATCCCGACCACACTCACGACCCAAGCGAAGGCAAGATGCGTAACCTCGAACTGATCAGGTCCCCGAAAAATTGCGGACTCTGGGGGGAAAAGGGTCGGTTCATGTAGCGGCTTTTTCCTCATATGCTTCGGGACGAAGGGTAGACCATCGGTAAAAATCGGAAGACGGCCGAGAGGGGGGGGGTTGAAAAGGCCAGTCACGGAACAATCAAGAGGGAAAAAAAAACTTTTGCTGCCCGTTGCTTTAA
>Ga0179593_1349745_pt1 | contig 11024 bp, 14 predicted proteins | sample CZODoug2_1_08_16_FD_185931 | JGI IMG/M metagenome (GOLD analysis project Ga0179593, IMG submission 185931) | Vadose zone soil fungal communities from Angelo Coast Range Reserve, California, USA - CZODoug2_1_08_16fungal (PacBio error correction) | ecosystem: Environmental > Terrestrial > Soil >...
TGGGGAGGAAGAGGGAGGTGACTAGGTAATCTGGTAAACAATAAATAAAAGGCAGGACGGCGGCCGCCCGGGAGGGGGCGCTGCGAAAAGCGACGGAATATCGGTGATCCAAATGAGAGCCGACAAAAAAAACGGGGAACCGTCCCGAAAGCACTGCGATCAAAAAAAACTTGGCAAAACTCCTAGCGCACACTGGTCAACCAATGAGGGCAATTACTGGGCCAGAAAAAACAGCATCTGGGAAACGGGGGAAATGACGAAGGGCTGAACAAGCATCAAAAATCGTAAAGATCAAGGTCGAGAAACCCAAAAACACGAACAAACGAAACCTCGGGCGGCGCCAGGGGACAGGATGGAAGATACAACGGAAGAGTCCAAAGGGGGACCCAGAACGAAGAGTAAAAAAAAACCGAAATCACGCCGAACAAAACCAACACACTGCTAACCAAAGTACGGGTGAATATCACCGGCTACTGTTAGTTTGGGAGCAAGAGTGCTACGAAGGGGGGCAGACTGGCGGAGAACTAGAGCTAAAAAAGAACGGGAAGTAAAAGTAAAAGGGTTCCTTGGGGGGTCTGTTATGGTCTCGAGCGGTAACATGGAAAAGAAAAGGGGCGGCCCGGGAGGTCCGACGAGAGGGACTATGAACAAATTGGTCTGAGGCAAACTTGGGTCAAGCGGGGCCGGGCCTAGGTGGAGGGGCGAAAAAACACTCACAGAGAGAGAGGGGGTATTTTAGAGGGGGGGCGAACGCCTGCAGAGAATTAAAGAAATTTTATCCCCAGCGTACATTACACAGGTCGGCCGATAAAAGACTGGAGATTCTTCGAGGAATACGTGGCGATAGTACGGAATAAAGTACAGGGTCAAATCCGGCAGGGTTACCCGTTCGGGAGAACGGGAACTCACAAAAGGGGGAAGAGGCTTACAGAAAGTAACTGCCAAAACCAAGAAAGAGCAAAAACTAAAAGATGAGTGCCCGGGAAGCTGGTAGGACTGATCGGAATGACATTGGGAAGGGTAGATCAAAAAAGGAAAGATCGGGGAAGAAAAAAAATAGCTTATGTGAATCGCTCCATCGGGGAAGAGCTGTACTCTTCAAAAAAACTGCCGAGGGGCACCAGCGGTCGATGTCGAATCATTTTTGTTCTGCAGGGGGTTCCCTTGGGGAAAAGGTTCCACATCATGCCCACTTGTGACCGCCAGGTGGGGGAAGGACGGGTCAGGTGCCGTGACGCTTCGGGGCTGGATAAGGAACCCTTTTAGTGGCACTCCTTGATGAAAGGCTCTAAAAAGCCGGAGGATGGGGTGGGGACAAAAAAGAAGATTGGCGGGGGCATCCAAATAGGTGAAAGTCAGAGGGTAAAAAGTGACGCAACGGAGAAAACCGAAGAAGGGACGAAACTGAAGGGGGGGGGGGCAAAAGGACCGCCAACAACCAGCAGACTCGAAGCAAACAGCATCCTTCCTATATTGTGGTAAGACGAAGGAAGACAAACGAGTGGGGAAACCAGGAAGAGGGCGTCATCGCACAGATACCCAGAAGGGGACAAATCGATACGAAAACTTGCGCCTGTGGAAAAAAACAGCTAAGAGATATCTCTGTGGGCCGGAAAGAGTGGGGCTCACTGGAAAAAAAAAATAATCCTAACCCTAGGGGGACTACCCTCCGCCAAACAACACAAAAAAAACCAACACCCCCCCCAAAAATAACCCACCGAAAAAAAAAACCCCCCAAAGAATAGCCCCCCCCACAGAAAAGTAAGGGAGAGAAGGAGAGAGATAGGGTGGCAAACACCGGGCCAACACCCCGGAAACCAAAACACCACCCCCAAACAAAAAACCCACCCCAAAAAAAGTAAGAGGGGAGGGGGGGGAGGGTGGGTGGGAACAACCGCCAGGGAGAGAGAGAGGTAAGGAGGGCGTGGGGGAAGAGGGGGGGAAGAAGGGGAGAAGGGGAGGGGGAGGAGAGCAGGGTGGGGAAGCGAGGGGAGGAGGGGGGCGAATGGCGAGAAGAGAGGGAGGGGAGAGGTGGGGGGGGAGGGGGGGACGGAAGGTAGGGGGTGGGAAAATGGTAGGGGATTAAAGGTGGGGGGAAGATAGGAAGGAAGATGCGAGGAGGGGAAGTGAAGGAGAGGGAAATAAGGAGAGGGCGGTCGGATGAGAAGGGGTGAAGGAGAGGGGGGAGAGGAGGGGAGAGGGCTGATGGTGGGAGGGGAGAGGAGTGCGGAGACACCCCCCGCGAACAAAAAAAGACCCCCAAGAAAAGCAATCACCGCCTCCCACCCCCCCCCCACCCGCCCCCCCCCCCCCCGCCCACACGAAAACCAAACAAAACCCCAACCCACCGCCCAAACCACGCACAACCAACCCAAAAACAAGAAAGCCCCGCCCCCCACACCCCCCCAAAACCACCAACAACCCCCCACACAAAACAACCCCCCACCCCCCCACCCCTAAAAATAATAAAACCGCGAATACTCCCACAAACACACCCCCCCACCAACCCCCAATCACAAAAAAAGCCACACACAAACCGCCCCCAATAGAAGATAGTGTTAAATGAGGGGTCTGCTTCGCGAAAATACTCGCTACAGGACCGCAAAATTTGTAGATGTAAGATAAAGTTCAGGGGGGTGTAGTGAGAAATCAGATAACGAACGTGAACGAGCGAGTTTTCTAGGTCAATAGTGTAGGGTGAAACGTTGGTTTTCCAAAAGGAGTTTGTGGGCGGCAAAGGGCATCGCGAAGCCGCGATCTGAAAAGAAAATGGCGTCGAGTGGCTAGGGGAGAAAAGAAAAGGGGAGGGACCAACAAAGGGCTGCGAGCCTTAGTTGGTAAAGTGAGAATAACTCCGGTAAAAGTTACAGGGAGAGAAAAAAAGGGAGATGGGACGAGTAAAAGACAATAAGGGACAGTGAGAATAGTGTACGGCCTTTATCTGGCCTCGACCAACGAAGGGAGAAAGGGGAGGGGGGGAAGTCAAACAACGGTGATGGGCCACATCGGACAGGGCACTGCAACCCGGATCTGAGTTTCGTATGACGAAAGGCAAAAGAGCATATGCTGAAATTAAAAAAAACAAGCAGGTCCAATTGGATCTAAGGCGGTATTCGAAAAGGAGAGGTAGAAACAAAGGGTAAGACGAACAAGAGCGATGAAAAAGGGGGAGCCAGGCTCAATAACCACATGGAGTCAACCCGGTTCATCAAAGAGGTAGAGAGGAACGGACACCATAGGACATCGAAGCTTTATTAGAATGTAATTGAAAAAGTGTACCCCTGGTCAGACACCAGAGGACTGGGGGGGGGGATAGACGAAAAAAAACACTAAGAAGAACGAGGGGAATCGAATACGCGGGGTGAAAAAGGGGGAAATGTGTGGGGGGGGACCCAAGAGCAAGGGGGGGCACTCAAAGAGGGGGAATAAGTCCGGGAAGAACTACCAGATTACTAAACAACTGTGGCATAATCAGGGGAGGAAAAGGATAGAAATAATCGTGATTTATGTGGAAAAGCTCAGTTTCACGGGGAAGAGGATAAGAAAATGGCGTGGATTACACAACCTGGTCCGAAATAAATCCGAGTAGGGCCAAAGGGGAGGTACCAAAGGGAAAAGGGAAGAGTGAAGGACCTTTATCCTTCTAGAATCACCATGTCATTGCAAGAGGGGTCCGGTCAACTCTCCGGCGGAGGGGGGAAACGTTCAAAAGTGGGATGGCACAGTAGGGGGTCGAGCCATGCAAAGGGAACGTTCACAAAGGAGGCTGCTAACGGAGGAAACTGGACAATATCAGCAAGAGAGGAGGGAGGGGAGGGAGGAAGGAAAAAGGGTAAGGAGATTGTGGGTTCACGCAGGATTGTCACTGTGTGTATCTCAGGGGGGCTGTGCTGGGGGTCGAGAAGGAAGGGGGTGGTTCCAAAGACGCTACTGGGAATTATTTAGAGGGAATTCACCTACACCTTTAAAGGACGATGAGTGGACTGGCGAAGCGAATCAGAAGTTGCGGTGACAGAGGGATTCCAAGGAAAGGGAATAGTTCAAGGAAAATGGGGAACCAACCTTGTCCAGATACAAAAACTTACGCGCGAGCGATAGCTCATCAAAATAACCACAAACTTATTAATATGGAAAATTGAAAAGAAAAAGACGAGGAAAGGGGGCGGTGAAGAAGGGGGGAGAGAGTTTTAAAATCGTAACAATTGAGTGTTTGTGGGAGGATTATAGGAAATCAAAAAGCCAATTGGAAGGGAGTAAAAATTCCAAAAACTGGGATCGTGCAGTTGACAAGTTAGAAATAACTATTCAAGGATAAGAGCTAAGGGGGGAACTAAGTGGTACAATAACCACCTAAAAATAAGAGAACCCTAAAACAGCAATCCAACTGATACAACAAAACCAATCACTTAGAGGTACCACCAAATTAATGAAAGGAAAAGGAAGGGGACCTTCAAGAAAGAAAAAAAAGAAAATCCATCCAGGATGATAGGTGAAAAATTTGGCCCAAAGCTAGTAAGGGCAAGACCCTACATGTGGGAAGGACAAACGGTGAAGGATCGCATCTGGAGCACGAACAAACTCTAATGAAAACAACGGTAAACGTTCGTGCCTGTGAAGACTCATCTTATTAAAAAGGGATAATTCCTTGAGGAGGAAAAAAAAATGGGTTCTCTTAAAAGGAACTGTGCACTTTTTAGAAGTGGACAATCGGTAAGGCGAGGCCCAAAAAAGTTGGGTTTCGACAAAAAAAGAGAGACACGGGCAAGCGGGCATCTAGGAACCCAAAGAGTAAGCATGCGTAGTATGAAAAGGCAGATAAACTGCGCGCTGAACTTTTTGGTGAGGAAGATGGGAGGGGGGATCAGTGAACAAGAGCTCGGATGCGCGGGTCCTGGGGGTGAACAACATGTCTCAGTTGTAACAACACAACCACAAAAGGGCCACAATTAGCCACAGGAGAGTAAGCGGGGTGAAAGTTTGACGAATTCGTGTTGGGCCCGTGAGAAAGAACCACCTTGCCGCGTTTTAGGAAACGCTTCAAAACGTAGGTACTCTAAACCATGTAAAGAAAAAGGCGGATGCCCGTGGGTAGACAACAACGACCCGGCCAGTGATCACCCTAGGTGGCCAAAAGGGATTAGGGGAGGCGAAAACAACACAGGGGCCACGGGTATCGGGTTAGGGGCTTCAAAGTTGTGACCGAAGTCAACGGAGGTCAGGACGGGAAAACTCATCACCGCAAAAAAGTAGTAAGACAGGGTCACTCAAAGGTAGGTCAATGGCGCCGAGGCCGCCTTGTCAGGGGGGACAAAGAGAGAAATTAAGGAAGAAAGTCCATTGGTCCCCAACGTAAGCCGTGTTGGCCCACACCCCGGGTTCCTTAAACGAAATAAGAAGGCAACCCCACCCGGCCTAGTTGGGTAACCGGTCCTATCAAAAGGACAAGAGGAGGGTCAAAGACGAATACGAGGGCTGGTGCCGAAATCACAATCTGGTCGACTTGAAGCAACAGCGAAGCGACTGACAAGAAAGAGGAAGGCTTCGAAAAAAAAGAGGGTTCCGCTCCTCGTGCTGTTAGGGAGAAAAAGAAAAATCATCAAGTATCAGTAAAATATTCGATGGAAGGGAGAAAACAGTGCAAAAAGGGATACTGGGGAAAAGAAAGTAAATCGAACCGGCCGGGAATATAGGATGTCTACCGGGAGAATCGGAAAAAGTGAAAAATAAAGACGAAATGAATTCAGCAAGAGGGAAACATTTCTCTGAGGACAAACTTGGGAAGTATTACAGGAAAGAAAGGGAGGAAAGAACCTTGGGTAACACAGTGACTAAAAAAACGATTCAAGGTGGTGAGTTGAAAACACTCATGGGGAGCTGCCAAAAGAGGAATAGGCGTGACTTCAGGGGTAAAAAAAAGCGAGGGAAACCGGAAGAGCAGGAATAGCGGAGGGGAAGAGGCGATGAAAAACTCCCATCGAAAGGGCTCACAACACAGGTTGAGGAAGCACTAAACAAAAAAAAACAGAGGGGGAGGAGGGTGGGCGCGTCCTCACAAAAAAGGCGAAGGGGGGGGGGCACAAGGGGAAACAAAATTCGGCGGGAATTTCTCCTGTTGCTGGGGCAGGAACACTTCCGGCGTAATTGCGAGGGAAGGGGCATCAAGAAAGGTACAAGAACTCCAAAGAAACAGCAGGGCTGAGAAAACCAGAAAAAAACCGCAAAAAAAGAAGCAAAATCAAAGGAAAAAAAAAGATAAAAGACGAGAACGGAGATCAAAGCAAAAGGGGGACGAAATCTAAAAAAACCTGAGGTTCAAAGATAGTGGACAATGGCCCAGCACGGCCAAACCTTCAGAAACAAACCCTAGAAGAAAGAAAGAGGCTACAAAAAAGAGGGACCGTCAAACAGAGGTTAATATGCAGAAAGAGAAAAAAGCCGTCTTAGCAGAGAAGACAAGAATGTAAAGTCTGATAACTTTGGATCGCAAGGAAAGGAATAAACACGATCAGAAAAAAATCAAGAGACAGAGTCTAAAGGTGATTGCGGAGTCTAATCAGCTCCAAGGCAGAAGGGGGCGGTATGGTGGGGCCTCACGCCCCCCCCGGAAAAGGACGGGCAAAGGCGTTTACGGCAAGGGGGGTAATTTCATAAGAAGCAATAAGCGAGAACGCCCTACAATTGGAAATTCTCAGGCCGAAAACTGGGGCGACGGGGGAAGGGTCTGTGGCGATACATGAGCAAAAAAGGAAAGCAACGCATGGGAAAACCAAGGGACCCAAGAACCCTCTCAGATATGCGGGCCGGTCACGACGAACAAGCCCCGAGGCGGGACAGAAACGGACAGCGAAAAGAACCTGAAGAAGAGAAACAGAATTGTCGCGATAAGGGGCACCCCGTGGGGTACACAAAAAAAAATAAAGAAGAGTGATTCAACCAGCAATCCAACGGGAATACAGATCCGGCTGGCTCAAGGAAACAGGAGGGGCTGATTCGCAGAGAGGGCAGCAATGCACTGAGACCCGACATACCAATTCGAACAGACAACATAACCAGGATCCGGGTCGATCCTTGCCCACAAGGAAGGACTGAGAAAAAGCGTTTGGGGTGCGAGAGGTAATTTCATCAGGGGTCAGGGGCTTTGACAGGGAGGGAGAGGGCCTTTGGGAATCGTCCTTGCAAGGGGGATCGTAAGGGGGAAAAAAGGACACGCTCAGGAAAAGGGGTCGTAACTCTTTGTCACGGGGGGGGGGAAGGAGTCGAGAGAGGGGGGGTAGATGGGTGTGGCGAGGGACGACCGGACTGAATAGAAAATGGGAGGACATCCCTTCAAAACCTGAGGGGGGGTGATAAGGAAGGATAGGCAACCGCGCCAGGGGGAGGACCAGGGGGGGGTAAAAATGGAGTGGGTCGGGGGGCAGCCTCGAAAAGTGGTTATAGGCAGTGGGCAGAGGTAGGTAAGGGGGCCCCCTGGCTACTTTCGGATCTCGGGGATCAAAATCCAAGGACTGAAGGATGCGAGGCCCAGAAAACAAGAGACCGAATGCCAAACCAAGAGGAATGGCCCACCACCTTAGACATCAAGAAACCAAAAAAACAAAACAAAACCCACAGAAGAACAAACCGGAAAGTCATCACCAACAAGAACGCTTCATGCGATAGACCCACACATCAGGAGGAAAAGAGCGTTCCTTAAAGTTGGTTTTAAATGTTATGCAGGGAGGTTAACTGGTCAAACGTCGAGACCCGTGGTTGGGCAAGAAGGGCCGAGGACCGCCGTTCAAAAGGGGGGGGAGCAACTCGAAAAGACATCCTCGATGGAGGAAGTAGGCAACGAAATAAAACCCGGGGGGAACCGGAACCGACTACTCAAGACTGCGAAAAAAAAATCTAATTCCTCAAGGGGGACCAATGACAGGACCCCTGTCCTCACACTGGAAAGTTGAAGGACTGCCACGAAGGAGAAAAAAAAAGATGGACCTAGAGTAAAAACCTACTGGTAAGGCAGGGGGCTAATAAGAATCGGCCACGATCTACGAAAAGAACAACACAAGACCCACAGTTAACGTGAGAAGAGTCGGCGCAACGTGCAGGGAACTGGACAAAGAAGGGAAAACTTGAAATATTCAAAATTACCATCAAAAAAAGGATTAACAGACCCCGAGCAAGAAAAGAATAAAACCCGCTGGGGACAGCCGGGGACATTGGGGTGCACAAAACAAGAGAGAAAAGGGCTACTTGTCTTGGAGAAAGAGGTTGAGATCCTTGTGCGCAAGTGCGCTGAACGAGAGAAAGAGACACCACACTGGGACCTGAAGAAGCCGGCTCGGGAGGCCGGAATGCTTGGAATTAAGAGCTTTCAGGAACAGGCAGGGCAGAAAACAAAGAGAAGGGATCGAGTCCTAGCTTATTTGATCTGAGGTCGGAAACGGTGAAACGGAAGAAGAGGGCTGGGAAAAGGAAAAACCCCAAGTCGAAAGGTAGGTGGAAACTGTGAGGGGAAAGGCTAGAGGCTCGGGGTATAACGAAAAGAGGCAACAAACATTGATGAAATGAGCAAAACGACGTTAGCGATCTCGAATCAACCTAGGCAAAGCCAGGACCGGGGGGTCCCTAAGACGGGGAAAAGAAGGTGGACGAGGGGAAAGACACAAACTCCAGGACTTCGGGAAAAGAGGAGACGAAAAATCATCAAAACGGAAAATCTATTAAAGGGAGGCTGGGGAGAAGAGTGTCCTTCATGTCGGAAGACCACTACGTCTACGACGATCGTTCAAAGAGAGGGAGATCGACGCCAGGAAGGGGTGAAAGCTTAAAGGGAAAGAATTCATTTACCAAGCTTTTTCTAGAGGGGTTCTTTGTCAAAAAAATGTTGGGAGCCGGGCAAGGGCGCAAACCAATTGTGGAAACTAGGAAAATGTGCCAAGAGTTGGTGTACGCGGGGGAAAAAGTGTGAAAAGCTATGGATATGGGGGAGCGGGGACGCCGAGGGGAAGGCAACGCCGTGAATGGAACTGTGTCGCCAGCTGCGTTTCAGGGTAAGAGGGGGTACCCTTGGAGGGGGGGGGGATGAAAAACTTACACTCTTGGGTAACCAAATTCTTGATGAAGAAAGTTCCCATCAATAATGGTACGCGGACCTGTACGAGGTGGGGACCCAAAAAGACTCACACCGCTCCCTCAGACTCTAAGGGCCGAGTGGGGAAGCAAGGAAGGGGACGACCCCTATGGGGAGGATAAATATTGTAGGAAATACCACCTGACAAAAACAAAATCAGCGATACGGACAGGGGGGGGCAAAGATGGTCGGTCAAAACCGATACATCGAGCGTCTCTCAGGAGGGCCGGAAAGAGGTTTTTCACCTAAAGGGCACCTAAAAAAAAGAAGCCAACATCGTTGGGAACGAGGAAAAGTAACCACAGGCGCAAAGAGAAATGAAAAAGACTCAGCAGCCAAAAACTAATGAGAATGAAAGAGAAAGTCGGGGGCCAAAACCTGGGGTATTGTACGAATATACAACCGGCGACGTCAAATGAAGAACCGGTGAGACTCTGGCAGGTTGTGGGGAAAAAATGAGCATTGCGGCCAGAGGGGCTCACGGAAGGGGGAAAAAAAAGGAAGGCCGGCTCGTTAACACAGTGAGACGGGAAAAGCCCGAGAGAAGGAAGCGGCACATCGGTGCTGCGATGATAACTGGAAGAAGACTCCAGATGTAAAGGGGACTGATCTCGAAGATCGTTACGGAGGAATACTCGTCGGCCGGAGTGAACCATAGAGTGGAAGCCGTGATAAATGACAAAAAAACTAGGAAAAACCAAGAGCAAGGTGGCGGCCTGGTCACCCAAGGTGGGTGAACAAAAAGCGAGAAGCGGAACCCTCTACTTCGGGTTACTTTATTTTATTATTCTAAACAGTGCCAGTGCGGGACATGACAGGGGGAGAGCCAAACCAAGCTATAGCAAGTATCCATACTTTCTATGTACTGGAAAGAAATCGTTGGACGGAGCACAACCTGTGAGAAAACTCCAACTCTAGATCCAGTTGGGGGTGATTAGGAAAATATACGACTAAAAAGGCAAAAAAAATGTCTAATCTGTACGGGAGGATAAGTACTACCAGGAGAGATAATTGGAGAAAAAGGAGCAATGTGGGAGGAGGAAAAGGAGTTGACAGGTGTCCAAAAGGACGGTACGTAAAGGGGAAAAAAACATCATGACTCAAAACGTGGAACAAAAGAACGAATCTGGGCGCCCAGAAAGTGGGTGGGTGTAAAAACCGAAAAAGGTGCAAAACAGACAGAGGCATAAGAGGAAGATACCACAATCAAAGGGGAACCAAAGGTGTAATCAAAAAAGGAGCAGGTGGGGATTTGTGAGGGAGATAAAATAAGATACAGCGGTTACTGGGTATTGGGGAATGAAAAAAATGCACGACTGAAGGGAAAGGTACGTGGAGGTACCACAAAAAAACCGACGTCATCACACCAGGGGGGCATGAGAGAAGCAAAAGAAGGTCCACATGGACTTAAAAAGACGTGAAGGGAGAAAAGGGGGGGGGGAGCAGCTATTCAAAAGGGGCCTTGGGGATCAGAATTAGCTGTAAGGGGGAGGAGAAGGTAAAATGTTAACGAAAAAGAGGTTGCGGTACTCAAAAAAATCCCACCGGTGGGAAAAGGACAGATAAGGTGCTCTGCTGGACATACTGGAAAAAAGAGTAGGGGATGGGGAAGAGGTGGTTCTTTCGTAAGGTAACTAGAGGGGTCAAAGGGTGGGGGGGGACCCAGAGGGAGGGGCGTTGTGGATGGGTTAAAGAGGCGGGCATTGCCGGGAAGGGTCTAGCAGAGAAAGGAACACTCGAAAAATGATAAGGAGAACGGGGGGAAAAACTTCCGCGAAACCTTTCAACGGACCGGGGAAATTCTGGTGGCGAACATCCCTGGGGAAGGAGAAAAAAACAAATGATTCCTCTCTAAAGATGCCATGTAACCATTTGACCTCAGTCAACCAAAAACAGAGCAAAAGAAAAG
>Ga0179593_1374804_pt1 | contig 11024 bp, 18 predicted proteins | sample CZODoug2_1_08_16_FD_185931 | JGI IMG/M metagenome (GOLD analysis project Ga0179593, IMG submission 185931) | Vadose zone soil fungal communities from Angelo Coast Range Reserve, California, USA - CZODoug2_1_08_16fungal (PacBio error correction) | ecosystem: Environmental > Terrestrial > Soil >...
AAAACTAGGTTACACAAAGACAAAAGTCTGTGGGAATGAAGAAAGTCGGGAAACGAAAAGAAATAAGAGCGCGGCGGGACGAGGACATCGAAAGGATTGATCATCAGTGGGGATCTGGTGTAAATAACTGGAAATACGGGGGACGTGATACGTACGTACCCGGCGAGCGATACATACAGGTAACCGTGGCTGGGTGTGGGGGTAAGCGCGGATACAGGACATGAACAGTCCGAGACAACTGGGGGGGAAGTAAACTCACGCAGTCACTAAATACACGAAAACTGTGGGGGTGTGACGGACGTTCATGGGTTAAACCAACGTGTCACGCACTATTAAGACAGGTATGAAAATGAGGGGAATCACAGTATCCGGGATTTCACCGAACCTGGGGGCGGGGTGGTGGAGTTATACTTGGATCCACGGATCAGTTAGGTGGCATCGTATATCACAAGTGAAGAACGAAACCGCGGCAAGCTCGATGATAACTCAGGATGCAGATTCGTGGGAGCGGTCAAACTTACTAAAAACCTTCCAGAGGTTTCAGTTAACCTATCAGAGAACCACCATGAGAAACAGCCCGTATCTGAGAAGGCTTACTTGGCATCAATAGCAAAAAGCGTGACGCAGCAAATAAAGTGGCGGGAAGGGCGACTAGTCTTAAAAGGAGACAGCAGTCCGAACAATCATCAACAGACAGAAACACCACGGGGAGACGAACAAGGTGGTGGGTGGATGGGGGTATGGGACATGTGAACCAAGTGCGCCACCAGCAAGTTGAAACGTAGAAAATATTACGTTAACCGGGCGTTCAGCGCGAAAAGAGTGGACAAAATACAAAAGAAACACGAACGGGGTCGTAAATCGAGTCAATACCGGGGCTTGACATCCGTGGAACGAAATGAGCGCCGACTGCAGGGTCGGACTAGAAACAGGAAATGGGTCAACCGGTGGTAGGCTACTAGGAGGGAGTCGCCCGCTGGGTCCGGAAAATTGGTCTACCGTGGACAAGAAACTTTCAGCCGCGTGTTGGTGGGGCGTACAGTGGGTATGGCAAATGGGGGGAAATCGGAAGAGTAATAGTTCTACGAAAGGGCCGGCGAAGCAAACGTACCCGAGTTACGGGGGGCCGAACATGTGGAAAACCGGAAAGACAAACAGGAAACCCGGTGACATCGAGAGCAAACAACGAAAACGAGGAGGGAAAACCTTGAACAGAAATTGGGATAAAGACGGGTCGGTGCCGGCCAAGGGATGGGGGCGGTGGGTCAGGGATCCTCGAGCGCCCAACGGAAGGCCCTCAGTGAACTTAAGACAAGGGCCGAACCTGAATCGAAAATAATAGAAGAATTGGAAATTAAGGAGCAAACTAAGCAGTAGGATCAACCACTGGTAAGAAATGGACGGGAAATCGTGTGAGCCAGGCACTCAGTCAATCTAGAATAGCAACTCGATGAAAGGAAATAACTAATGCAAACGGCATCAACCTATCGCCCCGTTGTCCGATTTGGGGAACGCGCCAAATGGAACAAAAAAGAGTGTACAGTATCGAACAACGAGCTGAGAGTACGGAATGGAAGCGCTCAAAGAAACCCAAAATAACGATACAGACGACTATACCTGGTCGATGGGAATAGGGGACGTACGGCTTATGGAGTGAGTTGGTTTCCAGCGCGAAGGGTTGGGGACGGAAGTTGAATAGCAAACGGGCCGCACATATTACCTAAGGGCGGGGAGAAAAGCAGGTAGGAAGGGGACAAGAGGAGAAATCAAGAAATTACTAGGGTGTAGGCTTAAGGGGAATTCACTGTCGGTAACAAGTTTCAAAAGTTCATGATCTGTTCAATGAAGCGATATTGAGAATAAGTGTAAGCAAGTAAACATACGGGGGAAGCTAAAGCGAACATCTTGGGTGAAGTCAAAAGGACACTCAAAGTCACCGCACGAGTGGGCGGAAGAACGCTTTCCTTTTCCGACAATGAACATGAGAAATCTTGGAGGAAGGAAGAATTGACGAGATTGGTACAAGAACACAATTCAAAAAGTTCAAATTAGGAAGTACGAAAATTGATGCAATACGCTCCGAAGAGTTGCAATATCACCAGACGACGGCGTGGGGGAGAAAAAAATACCGGAAAAAGTAACTAATTTGGGGGGGTGTGGTGTGTCGAGCACCGTAATCTAGATTAATTCGGCTAAAATTCAGACTTTTGAAGTCGGAAGGAAAAGAAAAAAAAATGCGAAGGGGGATCGGGAGGACTAGCAAAGAGTAGTCAAGCAGTCGTGGAGGATGCCAAAGGTTACCAGTAACGTGCAAAACCGGATCGGACTAGACGGCCCGCAGGTGGGGGAGGGCCTGGAAGAGCCTGCTGGATGGAACGGTGGGAAATGAGGGGACTATGCTGGATAAAACAGTGGGGTAACCAAGGAAAGAACGAGGACGGATGCCCACCCGGGGCAAATACATCGGGAGGGGAGAAGGGGGTGTAAAGGTAAAAAGGACGAAGGAGAAAAATGAAAGCCCACAAAAGAAAAAAGCCGTGAGAATAGGCTTGTTGTACTTCAGTGAGGAGCAGGAAAATAAAGGTTCCGAACCTGTTAACGGAGACTTCATACATGAGCAGGGGGAGTGGAAACTCCCCGGAGGGGAAAAGAACTAGCAAAGCATGAAAGAAAGGAGTAACTAAGAAAATGTAAAAACATTCAGAAGTACGTAAAAACAGGGGAAACCAGAAGGGGAGGGGAAAAGTGAAAAAAATTTCACTTTACCAAAAATAGGATAAACAGGCGGAATGTCGCGGGCGACCTAAAAAGTTGCTAGATCGTAGAAGAAAAGATGGAGGAAGGTGGGGGGAAGGGGTGGGGAAGCCAGAAGAATCAAAAGAACGAAAAGTCCTTGGCCGTGCAAGGGTGGTGTGGTTACTGGCTGACGGGGGTGGTCGTCTATGTACTGCAACATTGCAGACAAATTCAAATGAAAAAGGGGAACGTAGGGGACTGCACCGTGAAGAAATTGTTGGGGAAACGGGGGGGGGCGAAGCCAAGCACTGCCGAATAAACTTCACTGGAGGTAGTCAGTAGAAGAAGCCAAAGGCTTGTCCTACAACAATCTCGAGGAGGGGTAGAAAAAAGATCTTAGGGAAAAGGGGAGGGGGACCCAGAAAGAAACGTTAAAGAAGTCGTTTAACGGTGGAAAATGTAGATAATTAGAATTTTCCGCGAGATTTGGTCAAAGAGGAGATCTCGCCATAATCAGAAGGCCTATCTTCTAAGGAGACAAAGCATACAGAAAGCTTAATGGCAAGTGTAGATAACAATTTAGAAATGGATCTCGTGGGAAGCGAAAAATGGAGGGAAAGAGTGGGAGGGAAGGACAAGTAAGGAAAGGGGTCGACCACTGCTGGGGGAAAAAGAGGGCCTCAATCTTCATCTATAAAAGAAAGAAGGAAAGAGATATAGCTTCGTAAGAAAGGGAAAAAAAAGAAATTGGAACATAGAGGACCGGAATGCTTCAGCTTCCAAAAAATTGAGGGTCGAGGTGGCCAAACACGAGGAAAATAGAGGGAGAATGGGAACACGGATCAGAGGTCGAAGTTGCAGGCTGAAAAGAGATCAACACAAATGCACAATCACTGAAGTTTGCCAAGAAGACGTCGAAATTCTAAGAGCCTACCCATTTTGGGGTCAAAACAAATAAAAAAGGGGGGGGTTGAAAAGAAAGGAAGACGACGGCCCAATTAGAGAAGGGCAAAAGAAATACTCGATAGTGGTGGGACCCCACGTGACCTGTTGATGAAATACTTTCATGGAAAAATGCGGTAATCTGAAATCATGGGTCGTGAAGGATGAGTGTAAGAAAAAAAAAACCTGAAGTTCGCAAAACAAACAAGGGACGGCCTACGGGTGTCCGTGGTAAGACGGTGGGAGAAAGGGTGCAGGATCCTACAAACCAACAAATTGGGGGCAAAAAACAAAATGAGAAGGAAAAGTGAAAATCAGAAGGACGAAGCTGGGAAAAGGGTCTTGGAAATGCGGGGGGAAAAAAAAGTGTCAAAAAAACAAAACCTTAGAATAAGTTTCTGTCAGCGTTGATCTGCTACTAGGGTAGGGAGAAAGTCACAAAGGTGGGTTGGAAGGCATAAAGAGACGTAGTGTTCGTTTAAAATGGGGTCAATCTGGAACATAACATGAGGGCGGGAAAAAGGGAACGGGCGCTTCTTAAGTTCAGAAACACTTTTTGCGAAAAGGAAGAAGGGGTAAACGTTCATTGTGGGAGCAGGAGGGAATGAAGGAGAACAATGTGATTGGAGAAAAAAAGAACACCCTGAAGAATGAGAAAGATCAGAGAGACAGAACCCTCCTCGAAAGGGTGAGTGGCAAGCACAACAGAAGATGGAACGCCCTCAGGAAGACACCATAGGCGAAAAATCGAGGTTTAGTGGCCATTTTAGGAAGGATGGGGTCAGAGAGGCGAGCAAACGGACAGACTAACAGGAATCAGGAATAAGAGGGAGTTGCGAAACCGGGGGGAGAGCCTTATAAAAAGCGCGGTCCCACACCACTCTTTTGACTTAGCAAAGGGGTGAAAGAAGGGAACAATAGGAAAAAGGGAAGACGCAGGAGAGACTGTCAAAAGAACGGAAAACGGGAGGGACGGATGAAGGCTCGTCCGAAGGTAACTGGCACAGGGACAAGAGTCAAAACGGGGCTGGAGGAGAAACAGTTGGGGTTGGCAAGGAGCGGAAGCGAAAAACTGCCTCTAACTTTTGTGGGGCACGAGGTGTCCCTTAAATAAAGAATTTTATCCCTGGGAAAACCTGGTCCGCGGCACGGGAAGGTGAGGTCGACATAAAAACACAAAAGGAGTGCCGTTGAGGGGGGGGGCTACAGTCAAAAAAAACCGCAACGTGCTGACTGGTAATTCATGTGAAATTTAACTCTCGACGAGAGAGTATTCAAGTAGAGGGGGGGAAAACGTTTGAAAGTGAAGGGGGGGAAAAAAGAAAAAGCGGGGCAATGGCGACCATGGTTCCTAATTTCATGGGACAGGAAACCTGGACGAGGGCAAGGGGGGCGAAACGAGCCACTCGGATGACTTTTGGGCGGGGGGATAATGGGCAAAAAAACACAGAGTGTTGAAACGCTCGTAGCGTAACCAGGGCAGTTGAGAGAGAGTAGTGAAGGGGGGGGGGCGAGAGGAACACTGATATGCAAAGACGTGCAACATCATCAACAGGGGTTTCCCGGAAAGGTGGAAGACAGAAATCAGGCAGGGGGGAAGAAACGGTTGGGGAAGCTCATTTTGGAAGAAGAACAATGGTTTGTATGGTAATAAGGAGGGGAGAGGAAACCCAACGGAGGGAAAGGAAGGGGGGAGCAGATCGGGTTGGAGGGGGTAAGGGACACGGGTCGCAAAAAAGAGTATGGTAGCTAAAGAAGAGCACTGGAAAAAGACTTGAAAACAAGCTACACAGACGGGGAACAAATCCAACGCAGGAACCAGTAGCGGGTATGTCAAGGACAAAAGGAAACTACACGGAAATTTAAACGGACAAACCCGGGGGACAAAAGTGCAGAAGGGAAGGGAAGAAGAACCTATGAAAAACAATCATTGTAACACGGGTGGCCAGGGGAAGGGTGGATAAAACGTTTTGAAATCGGTTAGAAAGGGACTCAGGGCGAACCGTATGAGTTGGCCAGTGGACACAGAAAGGTTTAGGACAATATAGAGTAAAGGCTGACCGAGCGAGGAGATCAAAATGTTTCACGTTTCATGAAAAACATGGGAGTCCGGACTGGGATTGTGGGTCTCACCGGAATTGCCAACGACGAATAGGGCCGCGTAAGTGTGGAGAGCGGAGAAACACGGCACCGATGGGAAGGGCGTGTGGTGGGGGGAAAGATCCATAGGAAAAAAAAAGGAGGGGGTGTGTTGGAGGCACTGTCGCACGTGGAAACCGAGGGGGGACGGTGCAAGGGGAGGGCGCACCGGAACACATTTCCGGACCGGAAAGATACCTGGAAAGAGTGTCTTGTGTAGAAGTGGGAGTTTGATTCAAGGGCCGCAATATGGTCTTAGAATCGCATGAAGATGAAACAAAACCGCGAAAAGGAAAAGTGTGCGATGGAACAACTTGGCGACTAAAATAAAAAGGGATGAAAATTTCTGGGTATCATTTAGCAAAGTTTTGGCAAAGGCAACAATGGGTGTAACTAAACCTACGTGCTCGTGGGAAATAGAAAACACCGAACAAGATAAACAGGGGGAAGAGGTTCAAGGACGAGTAGGGTGATCATTTCTTTCAATGTACTGAAGGTATTGAAAATTCGCGCGGAATAAGAGTGGGCGAATGCGGTGGAGAAGGTGACTAAGTATAGGGGAGGAAAAAAGTCCTCAAGAATGGAAAGGGCATAGTCAAAAAGATTGACTAAAACCCTTAGGAGTGACGCGGGAAAAGTTTAAAATTCCATGAAAAAAGAAAATAGACCACACCAAACGGAGGGGGGAGGGATCCAAGTGGTGTTTGGGAGTATTGGAGATTCAAATTTGGGGACTGGAAATGCCTGGTCTATTGGGAGACAGAGAGTCGCCTAATGTCAGAAGCGATGGAGGAGTGGAAATGCCTGGGTGGAGGTGAGGGGGGTGAAAGCAGAGTTCATATAAAGAAGGGGGAACTTCGTATGTTATTAGGAAGTGGGTACAAAGAAAACGACAGTGGGGGGGGAAGGGTGAGTTTGTGGGGGAAGGGGGGGGAAAGGTCCCTCACCGGGAGGGGAAACGTTAGGTCATTCAGGTGTTGAGGGACCGTGGAACAGAGTGTTTAAAAGGAGGAAACCCAGATCAAGACGGGGGCGGATCATTGGGGAAACAAAAAGAGTAAGACAACGACAAGTCAAAGTTCCGGTACACCCGATCAATGGGGGTAAAAACGATAAGGACCCTCGGGGATGATTCCGGGATGGGAGGGGTGTGCTGCGGTCGACCGGCACAGAAGGCCCTCCAAAAACTGGGACCTGTAGGGCTGGGAAGTAAAAAGGGGGGGTCGCTACGATAGCGTTAACCTGGTGAAATGTACTATTTCACCGGACTAGGCAAACACACTACCAGGGGAAAGGTAATAAGGACTGAGGGGAGCGGCGAAATAAAAAGGTCTCGCGCGTTATAAGAGGAGAGGATAAAGCCTCGGCTCTTCCGACTGCTTAAAGACTAGGGGGGGTATTGGGGGGAAGGTCCAGAAGGGGGTAGTAGGATTTCTCAAAAAAAAGAAGGGGGGACGCAGGTTAAAGGGGTGGGGAGAAGCTCAAAAACAAAAACGATGGAAGGAGTAAGGTGTCAAACTGGACCAGCGAAAAATCGGGGAAACGAAGCTTCAAATGATTGTTGACCCAAAAAAAAGACGATTAACAACGGCAAAGACTATGGGAAAGGACAAGCGGGGGGATCAATTGATTAAAGCGTATAACGTTGGTCGATAGAGCAGTTGAGAACCGTTACGGAGCGGAGGAGGACGGAGAGGGACAGGGACTGGTAAGAATAATACAATGGGGGTTAATTAAAATAGGGAACTCATTCTCTACCAGAGACATTTTGGGAGGACGTTCAGATCAAAAAAGGGAAAAAGAAGAAATACTAATGACGTACAAGGCCTAGGGCGTACTTCGGGAACCCTATGAAGGGTTCAAAGAAAGAAAGGGGAAGTGGAAAATAGTGGCGTTCGGAAAGTCCGAGGGTGTGGAGAGGGGGTTTAAAGAGATTACCAAAACTATGGGGGTTGAACAACGGCGCCGCAGGCTGAAAGCTATTCATACGACAAGTATGAGCGATAAGAGGGGGGGAGTGGCAGGGAAAGGGCATAAAACGTTAAATATTCACCGAGATTTAGAGGGGAAAAAACGGACAGGCAAAATAAATAAAACCTGAGTAGACATCTAGGGAAAAATAAGGGAACTCTTAAGGCACGTAATCCTGATAAAACCAAAAAAAAAAAAAAAAATCGAAAACCATAACCACCTAACACCAAAAAAAACCAAACGAACCACAACAAAAAAACAAGAAAACAACAAAACAAAAAACTCAGAAATGCACACACATACATAAAGGGAGAGCGAACACCATGAGCCACAAGACCGGAACCAAAAAAACCACACAAACACAGCGGAAAGCATCATAATCGGCATGTCAAGGTAGGCAGAATCAAACGGTGAGGGCTTAAAGATAAATGAGTACCGTAACGACTGCCTCTCCAAACACCGTTGAACACCGAAAGGAGCGGGTAGGGGCGTGTGGGGATTGAAAGTTTTAGGGGAAAGGGACCGGGTAAGGCAACCAAAAGTTACGTCAGCTGGGGAATTCTCTAGGAAAGGAACATTCGGTTCACTATAAGGAACGCAAACGCAAAAAAGGGGGCTGAAGGAGGAAAATTTCAATACCCGTACGAAAGACCTGCGGGAAAAGATGACCAAAAAGCGACGAAAAGAAGAACTCGTCAAGTCGTTGTAGAAAGGTTGTGTCAAATGTGGGCCACTAAAGGCATTCGAAAGGGGGGGCGCGTTAAAGGCGGATGAAAAAGAGCAAGAAGCGATGGCGGAAAAGCGGACGTGGTTGTCAGACCATTGGTAAGAAGCCGGTCCCGGGAGATGGGGATACGGCCATGTTTAAGAAGAATAAATGGCAGACTGTGAGTCAAAAGCAAACGGCTCACACAATCAAAGAAGGTTACGTTGGGCAAGACATGCGGCAGCCGAAGCGAATAAGCAAAAAGGACAAAACTTTGACCGCAGGAAGCCCACGGAAGGGCGGAAAAAATAAAGGGGGGGCAGGGGGGGTGAGCCTAATGCCCAAAAAAACGCCCTTCAATGTTGACATGTGGCAAAACGCCGAGAAGGAACCTGAAAGCCGGGGGTAAGAGTAGGAAGAATGAAAAAGGGAAAGTCCAACAAGAGTATGAAGCAGAAAAACTTGGGGGGGCTGAACCTGTGACTGGGAGGGGGCAGCGGCAGGACAAGAGCTCGGTTGAAGCACCTCGGCGTGGAAGAAAGATGAATGTACCGGTCAAAATCACCTCTGACAAAAAAGGGAAAGCCTATGTGGGGAGGTGAAACCGGGGGAGAAAGTTGGACAGACAGGGGTAAAAGGGTGATCTACAAAGAGCATGAGGCGTACATTCCCGCTTGAAGTGGCAGGCGTTCAAAATGGCCGGTCGTACACTGTCTCTGAAGAAAAAGGGTCGAAAAAGGGGAAGGCTTAATGGGTACAGAAACTCTTACGCGGACGGGGGGACGAGAGGTAGGGAGGGGGAACCACAATCATGAGCAAAACTAATATGAGCGGGGAACGCAGAAAGTGGTCCCTCGACAGACTGGCCGCCATCGTAAGCAGAGTGGTTGAGAAACTTTCGGAAAAAATTGGGATCGAAAAGGAAGAGAGAGCGTGGGGAATGAGTAAATGCGGTGGAAAAATGGGGGAATGGGGGAAGGAGGTCGTTAATTTCGTCTGCAACCGTTTATGCTGAAGCATATGGGGAGAATACCGGCAAGGTAAGAGTAAAAAGGGGTAAGGCGTAGGAAGACAGATTTGGCTGCCCAGAGGCCAAGACAAAATACCACTACGATTGGGCTGGATCCGGAAAGACGTGAGTTCCGGGATCCAATTTCACCTATCAGGAAAAGATAGCATGGGCGAGAAAGAATTGAAAGAAAGGGGGGAAAATAAAGAGAACCCGACTACACTGAAAAATTTTCAAACGGGTGCAAGTACGAGCTTAGGGCGTAACACGAAAGGAGATTCGTTTCGAAGAGGGGAAAGTGGAAAATAAACAAGGCGGTGAGACTCCTCGAAAAAAAACAAAGAAGTCCAGAAGGGGGGGTTGGGTCACTAGGCAAAGACGGCTCGCTTCCTACAAAAGGAAGTCACTTTGAAAGCGGGGACACGGAGCAAAAGGGACGAGAGCATGTTTTGTGCGTAACTGAAGGGGGAGTAAGGCCACGTGGGAAGAGTCATCAGTGAGGGTAAAACTCTAAAGACGGAAGGCATCAACATAAAGGTGGCTGGGCCTGAGGCGCTGGATGGGAAAGGGGAACCTGGGGTGGTCGCTGCGAGGGGAAGAAAAAGTCAGCAAAGCGGGGGGCAAAAAAAACGAAAAAATAGTAGTGTGGCGAAACCAACCGTGGCACTGACAGAGCGGTAGTAAGAGAGGCAGGTAAATTACCGTGGGAGAGAGTCGAATATGAGGTATAAGTTCTTAAAAGGGGACCAACTGGAAACGGCGACTTAGCTGGTTTGAGGGGGGGATTGCGGCAGAGACATAGGAGGAAAAAAAAATGGAGGAAAGGGTGAGTGAAGAGTTAAAGGTGAACAAAAAAAGACAAACGGCTTACTCGAGAGCACCGCAATACAACAAAGACAGGCTTAAATCGCAACCCAAGGGGGAAAAAAACAGTAAACGCAGTACACGGTTAAAAAGGGCCCCGAAATATTATCTTTGAGATTGACCTTCTTTTGACAACAAATGACGTAGAATCAGAACATTGTAGACTCTCCAAAATAGGAGGTCGTGATGGACTCAGTAAGAAGAAAAAATGAGAAGGGGTGGTGACACGGCTGGGGGGAACGCCATAAACACAACCGCACAAACCAACGATTAGTAACTTGCTGGACTACAGGGTAAAGGTTGGGGAAGGAATTTGGGGGGTTGTAGGCATAGGAGGCAACACGGATCAAAATTCCGCACGGAAATAAGACAATCGCCTTCCAGGGGACTCAGGGGTTGGTTTGAAGAAGGAGGTGTTGGACTTACACAGTCATCGGTAAGAGGGGAGACTATTGAACGGGTACATGGAGAATACACGATGGGCATACAAAACGGTCTGGCGGATGTCTTGGGGTGCTAAAGCCTGATCCAGGCTGATATGGTCAAGGAAAAGAAGGGCAGGGCGTTGACCTTGGACACAAAAAGGAGAGGGCTCATTATAATTCTCGACTCGGGGAGTTTGCTAAAACAGAACGCGCGAAGCGAAGGATAGAAAAA
>Ga0179593_1399935_pt1 | contig 11024 bp, 11 predicted proteins | sample CZODoug2_1_08_16_FD_185931 | JGI IMG/M metagenome (GOLD analysis project Ga0179593, IMG submission 185931) | Vadose zone soil fungal communities from Angelo Coast Range Reserve, California, USA - CZODoug2_1_08_16fungal (PacBio error correction) | ecosystem: Environmental > Terrestrial > Soil >...
TCTTTTTTCGATCTTCTTTGTAGGGCGCGATCATATAGAATTCCGCGTGAAAGGTGGGGTTCCGTTCATCATAAGCCAAGGGCTTAAGGAAGGGGGTACCATGGGGGAGAATATAACGGGGAAGCTCGGAAGACGCACTAAACCTAACTGCGAGGGGGAGGAAGCTCTTTTGCTGCGTCTTAGAAGGAATGGGGCCCAAAGAAGAGATGCGAGAAAGGGGAAGTTTTCCCGAAGTCTGAACTTAGGCATAAAGCGGAAGATCGACCCAAGGGGGGTTGCGAAAGTGCAACCCAGCATCTCACCGAGGGGCGGGGACGAGGGGGGACCGAGATATGCTTTCGCTCGAGTTCCGGTGCAAGCCAGCCAGTAGGCGCCGCCTCTCTTCAGTGGATCCCTTGCGTTTCGTGAAGCAGACTCCGACCAAGGTAGCCGAGCGCAAGGGGGCGTGATCCGAGGCGAACGCTGGTAAATGACTCCCGTAACCACAAGGAGGTCCAGGTCCGACCATCATAAAAAAAACCGCGCAAAAGAAAGGGGGAAAAGTCTATTTTCTAATAACAAACAGAAGAGGCCTAATCTCTGGTGCACAGTAACATACGGATAAAAGGGAGAATCTGGTCAACCTGGGTATCTCTATAATCCTGAGGGCGGGAATGGGGCTTCACTTAGACGAAACTATCACCGGCTGAAACGATCAGAGCCTGTACAGTAGAGGACAACTACGCGTCGAAAGGAAAGATAATCCAAGAACCAGTAGTCAAAAAAGTCGAGTCGTGGGGCGGATTTTAATGCCGACGTCGGTACGACCGACGAAAAAGAATATTGATCAGCGATACTGCTTAGAAACCCTAGAGCGCCGAGAGGGGGAAGAACATAGGAGTTCACGTCGGAAAAGAAATATCGAATAAATTCATATGACCCAAAAAAGCCACTTATACCAGTCTCCTCAGAGAGACGAGACGCAGAAGGAGGGAGATTCGAAGGAAAAGAATACGAAGGCAGGATTCAAAGTACACATTGGAGAGACTCATAAGCTGAGGAGAAAGTGGACACCACCACGAAGTAAGACAGGCGAAAAAAATATGACCAGGAGAAAGCTCAAGATCTAAAGAGTGGAAAATACTGATGAAGTGAAAAGGGGGGGAGAAACGGAAATACGCGTAGGGAGGCTGCAGGCCAAGTACATGCCCAACCGCTCTTTCGCAGAGAACGGCAACCGGAAGCAACCAAGAAACCATCTTGCAAATTAGACGCGCAACCGTTCGAATGAAATTATGCCAAACTTTAAGACATCCTGGGGCAGGCGGTCGAGCTGGTCATCAAGAAAGAATCCGTATTGGACGATAAGTAGTGTGCAACATGGGGGGGTCAAACTTAAGCGGCGCTGGACGGGCGTCAGGGAGGAGGTGTGGGGAGGGTCGGCCTCAGACCGCCTGGCTACTCAGGGGGAAGGGTCACAAGTACATAGTAGCCAAAGGATTACATTCATTCCAAGACCAAGAGTGACCACTACACGACATATAAACTCGATGAATAGCGGGCTCGATGCATGAGGAATTCGAAAGAAGAGGAACTCTACATGATGGAGAATACACTTGTAGCCACAAGAAGGACGAGCTAAGCTTGTTTATAGCAGCTGGAAAACAGACTCAGAACACTCGGATATCGACGATCAGAAAAGGGAACACTACGAGTGCTTCACAAAATAAGCAAAGGGGAAAAACACTCGCAAGGGGTAAAATATAAGGCTCAAAGAGGGGGAGACTAAGGGAGAAATTCAAACTCGGCCGCTGGAAGCTCGCGGCGCTAAACCTGAAAAGGAAGGAAGAAAAGGAAAGAACCGGAAAAGCGCGAGCCCAAAGGTGAAATAAGCAAAGATGAGACTGGTCTCCTTGAACTCGTGTAACAGGGAGCGCGGAAGCATAAAAAAGGCGAAAGCCCGTGGATGCATTCTCAAAACGTAGGGAGGGGAGGTGGGAATGACCATTCGCTTGCAGAAAAAAAAAACACGAGGGGAAAAGGTCGCGGCGGAGCATACTGTAGTGGTCGCCGTTCAGACTATTTCAACTTGAGCGACAGAATCTGCTCGCTCTCCTACGAGGGCAGGGTACAGTCTAAGGACTACCTAAGGCAGCGATAGCGCGAGAAAGCAGGGTACGGGAAAAAAATTAACAATATGGCGACGGCCATTTCTGCTCAGGGAGGAGGATGGGACGTCTCATCACTAACGTGATCGCGAGGGGGGCCCCTTTGCGACGACAGATCGAGGGGTATCCTGAGACCGTGGAGATATAAAAAATAGGGAAGAATGATCTGGCAAAGCTGAGTCTCCATTAAAGGGGAAATCAACATTCAAAACGAGAAGGGTCTCCCCTACAACGCTAGATGATCCAGCAAGGGAAAGTCTAGGCGGGGGTAGCGTCAGAGTTAGGCATGAGGAAAGGAAACAAGAGTGAATATGCAATCAGACGACGAACGCCTCCACAAAACGCGGATGCAACCTAGTGGCACAAGGACGGGATATCTCCCAGGGGTACCACGATGGAAGTTCGCGGAAAAACGGGCGCGCCCAGGGGGTCGTTCGTCTCAGGGAGTCCAAAAAAGGAGAAGGGGGGGTTCACATAAAAATCCCCGGATTCGAGAAAATAGGCGGCAATGATTTCGCGTCAAAAAGGCAGAATCACTGGGAAACATAACCAAGGCGGAGGAAAGGATAAATATTGGGGAACTACAACGACAGAGAGGAAAATTGCAGGTGAAAGGAAGCAGAAAGCAGTCTGGGCGGCATTGGCCAGGCTCGACCGGAAAAGAAGCCGCTGTCCACCGTCAGCAGCGGACGGTCAAATTGACAACCTTGCGGGATGCGGAGGAAGGTCGGGAACCGACAAACTGGTTCCGTACAAAAGGGAAAAGCAACAAGGTGCGCGGTCCAGACACGCAACACGCATCAAAAACCACTCATACGGGTGCAAGATCAACGTTTGCCCAGGGACTGAACAGGATAGCCGGGAAAGGGAAAGAAGCATGCTGGGATCAGTACGGCGAACCCGGGTATACCCGCTCAACACCATAATCCAATCTCTGAAAGGGAAGGGACACCACGTTGAGCCAGGACTCCAAAACTATGCCATGAAAAAGCGGGGCGAAGTTCCCTCACTTTTCTGAGTCGAGAAGGGCTTTGTGTACGCAAAAAACGGGTAAGATTGCAGAGTCCGGGCTGGAGGGAAATAAGGGGGGGAATTCGGCAACAGAAAGAAATCGTACGCCTGCCCCCGGAGAGAAAAAAAACTTCAAAGGACGCACCCGCAGGAAATGGAGAAAGCGCCTCGCACGAGATTGCAGGGAAGCTCTCAAGGATCAGACATTGGGTTGGGCAAACGGGGACAGCAGAAAAAATGCTAAAAAGGAGAGACGCAAAGGATCTCTGCCTGTGAGGGTCAATAAAGGTCTGGGATTAGAATGCCAGACGCGGTGAGAAGACTCCGTATCGGTCGGCGAAATGGACGTAAAAGGACCGTCAGACGGGAGGAATCCGTAACGTGGGACAAAAAAAGGGGGGTGAGAATCGATAGCGGTCAGACGTAAACGCGCAGAAATGGAAGGGTCACTCACCGGGCGGGGGAAAGAAAAGGGGCAACGTTGCACAGGTAGCGTCAAGGACAAAAAAGGACCGCAGATGGAGAACGAGCAACTAAATTCGGGGGCAATGGCCTGAAAGGGCATTCTAGCGCTGGGGGGGGGAGGGCTGGAGCCGGAAAAAGAAAGACAAAAAAACTTCAGAAGGGAGGGGTAAGTCCGGGGGAAGGGAAAAAATTGAAAAGAGGGGTGGGTTGACAGCATCCCGGGGGAACAGATCCTCAAGGGGAATCAGGTGATTAAGGGGCAGGGGGTACTGCTTTTTTTTAAGAAGGGAGAGACATTTCTCATGTCAAAAGGAAACCAGGCTTGAAAAGGTCAAAAACTGAAATAACGCAAAGACGTCCAAGTACACCGATACGGCTTTATTAAGAACCACGGATCCAAACGGCCGAGGAAATGGAAATCAGTAATTGCCTAAACGTGCCGAAAGAAAAGGAATGGGAGGAGTCGCGCAGACGAAAAAGGCCTGCTAAAGAATAAAAAAGGAAGGGTCCCCTCCAGACTAAAACGGAAGGGTAAAAGATAGAGGGAGTAGTTCTGGATCTATCAGCAGGGACATTTTGTAGATAGAGAGGGAAGGGGCAGACATTCTCGGGGTCGGACGGACAAACTGGAAAGATGTCGAAGACGGGGGAACTTTCTAAGAGAATAAAGCCATCGAAAAATTGGGAAGAGTGGGGAGTGGTTCGAGAGCGATTGCAAGGGTTTTAAACCGAGACTGCAGAGGTGGGGAGGATGAACTGTAGAAAAACTGCAAAAGGACGAAAAGACCAAAGGCATCAACCGTGGTCCAAATGCGTGAGCTGGGAGGCTGGAAGCCGTTGACGGGAGGGCAACAACGAGGAATGAGCTGTCTAGAAAAGAATAGGGCGAAAAAAGGGATACGCCTCCGCGGAGAGCGGACCTGGAGGTATGTGCCGGACACACGAATAGACGAGGAGAGAAATCTACCAACGAGAACAAAAACCTTAAAAAAAAGCCAAAAGAAGGAGCTGAAAGCGTGAAAACCGCAGGATCGATTACGCTAAATTGGGCATCGCACCGGGTAAGTTAAGAAGCGATTGGGGGGCAAGAAAAAAACCTCCATTCAGAGAACGGAGGGAACGAGGCTCGAAGTGATTACAATCTCCAAACCGCGGCGCAGGAGGCGTTAAGGGACCACTACCCCGCTAGGGTAACTGCTCAAAAAGAACGTGGAGAGCGCTATCTTAAAGGGCAAAGAAGGTTTCAAACACGACAAAAACAAGGGAGAAGGATAACCAGAAGAAAATCCCTTGGGGGGGCTGATCGCAGGGAAAAACACAGGAGAGTCCGAGAGGAACCATCCAGGGCTGATAAAAAACGGATGCCCAAAATGCGAAAAAGCGGACTGGCTAGACCTACACAAGGAACTGCGGTTGCGGAAGGGGCAGGGGGTGAAAGAGAAAGAAGGGACGACTAGGTGGGTATGAAATGACCGGAGAGAGGACGGGGGGGCCTGATGAAGGGAGATCGACCAGAATCAACCATCGCAAAAGAACAAAGAAACTGCATTTAGGACAATGAACTGGAGCAGGTTTTCATCTGTTGGGGCTCTGGCCCTTGCAACTTCTGTGTTATACCGGTTCCGCGAAAGGGTCTTGGAAGAGCATAATGAGAAAAAAGCGGGTCACTATTTATTATCATGAGTCACAGGGGGCAACAGGAGGCCTTCGGAGAAGATGTAACGAAGAAGGACAACTGGACCGGTCTGATGGGTGGATCTTTGCGGAGGCGGGTTTTGCTTTACAAATGACGGCGGAGAAGTGTCTAACTGGAGACTTATTGGGTAACATCGCAAGTGATCATGGGGAGACTCGACTGCAAAAAAAGCCAGGCAAGAAGTCACCGCTTTAGGAGCATGAACAGCGGACTTGGCTAAAAAAAATCGCGAAGCGCGGTGAGGGAGAGTAAGGAAATCAGGCTGCTGAACCACATAAAAATTTTGCGCAATCTGATTTTGAGGGCGCAACGCTTTCGCTTCCATCCGCAGGCGGGAGGGGGGGGGTGGGCTGTTAATCTCTAGGAGAAGAAAGAGCGAACATCGTTTCAGCTTGGCTGCGCAAGCGTTGGATGTCATTGAACCTTTGTAAAACCAAGAAGAAGGGAAAACGGGTAGGAGCCTCTGATAGAGACAGGGCCGAAAGGAAAGTGGAAATGGGTGGGTACTTTCCACTCTTTGCATCAAGTTGGGTGGGGAGCGTAGACCGATTGCAGAGGAAAGCCGGGGGGGGGGGAGGTTAAGTTGCCTCACGCGGAAGCATCTCACGGCAAGTAATAGGAAATGGGCCTGAGCTAGCGGGTGTAAAACTAGAGGGGTAGTGTAATGGGAACCTGGGGGGGGGTACAGAAAAGAGAACTACTTGAGGGGAGCCTAGAGGAAATCCCTGATAACCACACGGAGGAACTCTAAATGAGAGAGATCAAGGAACCTGGGCATGAAGGAGGAAGGGAAAAATCCGATACGAAACGGGCCGGGGAACGGAAGGGGGGCCAAAGAGGCGACTCTAAGAAGGACACGCACGTCGAGAGGCGGGGAAAAAATCCGTAGAGGGACCAATGGGAGGACTAAGGGAGAGAACTCGGAGAATCCGCGTAAGTCCGGGAGCCGAACACTCCTATTATTGGAGGACTAGTCCGCCCTCTAACCGGGGAGCGAATCTACGCATGGTATGGCCTTCCACGACATCTGGGGGAAGATACACCGGAGGGAGAGTAGTTGGGGAGGTACGCTGAGGGGGAAGGCTACTACTAATACAAGATTCACGCGAAAGTACTAATAAGAAACATCGTGGTGAGTGCTGTCGGACCCGAGAAGAGGATTACTGTAGAAGAACATCGAGAATAAAAGGGAGGAGGGTAGAAGCCGCCTCGCGGTATACTTAGCAGGGGGGAAGGAGAGGCAGGGAGGGGGGGCGCTAACGATCGTACTATCCTGAGTACTAAATAGAGAAATGGGGTAGGACTATGCGATCATCATGGGAGAGGGGGGAACGAGAGACCGCTAGGAACAAGTTCAGGGTATTCTCATCTGAAAGAAAGAAGCTGAGGGAAGAACTGGATCGAGAAAGGGAAACCGCCCGAAAGAGTGGAACGAAATTAAGGGGGCGTCGCCAGAGATGTCGTAAGGAGAGGGCAGGTTGGAAGAAGGGAAAAAAACGAGAAGCGCCGAGCGGGGTGCGGCAAAAATACGTCACAACAAAACAAAAAAAAAAGAAGGGGCTGGCCATGATCCGGACTCTTGGTAGAGTTCCACTGGAGATAGGGCTGAAACCGCGAGAGGCGTGGGGGCATGGCAGATGAAATGCACGTACCGGTGTACTGGGGGTTGGTAGAAACACGTCGCGGCGTGCAGGAATCGAAAAAGGCTCCCCTCGTAAGGGTAAGGAATTCCTGAAGAAAAATGCCGAGAGACTGGGGTGTTCTGAACGGGAGAAGATTGGCAGAGTACGAAAAGTCCAACCCCAAGCCTTGAAAGGAAGTTCAAAAGCCAATCTTCAGAGGGCTCGCTCATCGAAGTTCTAAGAAAATAAAGAGGGGGGTGCTTGTTCCTCCCAGGGAGGACATCGACTTGCATCTCAGCGAAGAAACAAACTTTGGGTAAAGCGTAGGAACCCTTCTGGAAAGGAGTCTTGGCTTCCTGTGAGGGAACAGTCCGTCATTCGAGGGACGACTCCCTGGATAAGGGTGAGGCTGCGGAATGGGTATGGATTCTAGCTCGTGACAGACTGAAGAAGTGGACTACTCGAAAGGCGCTTGGGCGTAATACATCAACGTATCTCGAAGAAGAGAGAAGAGGGGGGGGGGACTGTGTGCTGCGAACAACTTAAAGAAAATCCACGAATTGTCAAAGGAAAAACAGGGAAAAAGGAAAATAGAGGGAATCTACTCTCTGGAACTGGCGGGGCATTTGAAGAATATCGCGGGTGGGGTAACCGGTGATCGGAAATCTGGGGCCTCGAACGAGAAGGAGCATCGCAGAAAAACCTCAACAGGTGGTTGAATCGAGAAAGGCTGAGCTGTCCGTGAGTGTTGAAACAATTAGTAAAGGAAAGGTTGTGGGGGGAAAGTAAAGACCATCTACAGACCGGGCTTGACGGTCTTAAGATGGTGCGCATCTCCATTGGGGGGGAAAATTGATCGTACTTAAAAGCGGCGAGCTTCTACTACCCCGGAAGATCGGCAAAGACATGGCTCATCTAGTCAGATCTTGGAATTCTACAATTGAAAGGGCCGAAGTTTCTATCATCAGAGTAAAGGGGCTTGAGGGTAAGACGGATCACATACATAAATAAGGGGTGCACTAGCAAAGGGGTGAAAATTTATGTTGGGAGTTGGTATGCATGAGATGGATGCCCTCTAGCATCTGGTGGGAGCAGAAGCACAGAGGAGAGAAACATCCTTCTAGCCGCAGAGTCTCTTTCGCCCTTGAGCTCAGGACTCCGAATGTATTTCTCAAGAAACGTTACGGGGGGGAGGGGGAGAGCCTCTATCAAAGGAAGCCAGCCGACCAAGGGGACAACCATTAATGCAGTGAAAGTATTCCGACCAAAGGCGTCAAGAAGTGCTGAAGGGAAAGGGAGAATGTCCTCAATCATAAGAGGAAGGGGAACAGGCATAAAGGTGGGGGGCTCTATATCGTAAGTACATTCACAGGGCAAAGTGGGACTACAAAAGGGTACAAGGAGAGCCAAGGGGAAAAAGACTAGCCGTTCAGATTCAAAGGGAAAAGAAGAAAACAGAAAGTTCGATTGATGTCCCGAACAAGGATGAATCTCGGGGAGGGGGATGAGGCCAAAGAATCTCTAGATCTACGCACAAAAAGAGAGTAGTAAAAAGATAGAGTCTAGAGTGGGCTGAGGGAGTAAAGGTCTAAAAGATCAGAATAAAGAGGGTTTTACAGAAAACCGAATTAGGAGAAAGGAGACTCTGGACGAGGGAACGGTCGAAAAAAAGGATTTTCTCAGAGGAGTCACCGGGTCGGGGATCCATCAAAGAGAAAGAATCCTAAGAGAGAAGGCCTTTCTTTAACTTAGGGTCCTTTCACTCGAAGGGGAGGTGTCGTAATTTCGTCTACCTTCTCTAGGGGAGCAAAAAAAAATTAGGTGGGTTAGAGAGAGACAACCTGGGGCTGGGGAGGGACAGTCCGGGGGACTTAGGCGTGGAGAAAGAGCTCGCAAACGACCCGAAAGCTGAGCTCAAGCGAGGTGGTCTAGCGGATGGTGCCTCAGCGGGCGCAAGAAAAAAACGGAAAGGGAAGGGGAGAGAAGCGGTCGGCAAAAGGCATAAAGCTGGCAGGTCCCTCCCGACTAAGCAAATCATCGAGATAGTCAACACGTACTGGGGAGAAAGGGGGTCAGGAGCAAGATCCCTGGAACCCGGCCCGTAGCAGGGGTCGACGTGACGCATAGCACGAGGAGGACGATCGCCAGGGGGGGGGGGGGGTTCCTCGGGAGACGCTGGGAAAAAAGAGCCTCAAAGGAGAAAAAAAACCGGAGAGACGGATGAGAGCAACAAAAAAAAACAGCTCTTGAAAAGAAGTCAAGTCGCATCATCGGGGAGCTGAATAACTGGACTCGGATCAAAAGGGGGCTCTAGAAGAAAATGGTTGGGCGAGGAGGGAGAGGTAGGAAAAAGGGAAACGATCACAACGCGAGACGTAGCTTACAAATGATCGCAAAGGACGCCTTCGAATGAACTAAATGGGAAAAAGAGAGTGTTGGAAGGTCGAGAACGTGACGCCCTAAGCCGAAACCGAAAGAAAAACAGAAAGAAAACGGAGAATGCGCCTATTATAGGCGCCGAAACGGAGAGAGGAGACTTCGACTGAACCAGAAAAGCAAAAAGACCGGGGAGCAGGAGAGAAGAAGAACATTTTCAGCGAAGGGATAAAGGACTAACGACGAGTATCCTTCATCTGACGCGAGTCCAGTGTGGGGGGGGGAGTTCTCGAGACGCGAAGAAGGGGAAGAAAGGAGGCGACAACAAAGGAGGGCTTCTCAGAAAGAGCGAGAGGAGAAGAGCCTCTATGGGGGAAAGATGGAGGACAAAAACTTCATGAAGGAAAGGAAAGTGAAGGTAAGCGGGGGAAAGGGGTCGCATGAACTTGAAGGCCAGGATCGCTGCTGTAAAGTTATCTCTGAATTAACCACCATCTAGGGAAGGCTACTGCAAGAACGTTCGAGAGCTGACCATTACTACCTCTCGGGAAGCAAGTCTTTTGAAAGTGGGGCCAGAACAGCTAGCCTCTAGAGGGTTGAAAAGTGGGTACTCGACAAAGAGGGAAGGAAAAGGGGGCAGGGAAGGGAAGGTTTCGGCACGGGAAACCGGGGGAGGACTCTTTCGGGGACCCGTTTCCACCGGCAAGGCATAAAAGGAAATGATCTTCTCTCACAACCAAAAAAGGGCCCCAATAATTTCGACAAAAAAAAGGGAAGTTATGTGATCGAGGAAATCGGGAGAAGGGGGTCTACTATCTGCCAGCACGTGGGGAAAAGTTACGCAAGAAAAAATCCATTACGAGAGGAATGCTTCGAAGCAGCGTACATCGGTCCCGAGACGCAAAAGAGGCGGCGATAAGAGAAACTCTTATTCCAGAGCAGGGAGCTGCCACGATCGTCACACATTTGTAAACGATAACTTCTATATCACGCAAGGGGGGAGGAAAGAAAAGGGTAGGAAAAGGGGGGGAGCTAGGGAAAGGGTAAAGACTCAAGGGGAAAGAACGAGGTGTCAAGAAACTTCCCGAAATCCCCCATGGGGAAATAAAGTACTTCAAAAAAGGAATCGGGCGGTATTCAGAAGCATAGTCCCACACTTCTCGAACAAAGGGGAGGACGTGTGGTCGGGGAGGACGCAAGGCCAGAAAAGAAGGGCCGGGAAGAATAGTGACAAACACGGATTGGGGAAAGCAGACTATGGAGGGAAACGGGAAAAAAGCTAAACGTCGCACACGCGGCAGAAAAAAATACGGGGCTCTGGGTAATCTAAAATAAGAAGTGACGGCAAAAGAAGGGGGGAGGGACTAGAGAAAGGCACGGGGAAAAGGCCCACACGCACGGAACAATGAACTTAGGCTTCAACAACTCGCAAGAGCGAGAAAAGACTTCTCGGAAATAAGCCAGCGTCAAAGAGGGGGCCAAGAGGGCGAACTTGTCGAAAAACGTATGCCAAAGAAGAATGAGAATCAAACTATAAGGGGGTCCTCCAGAAGAAAAAAGGCACTCCCAGCAGTTCCAAGAAGCTTCCAAGTGAAAACTGAGAGGGAGGTGAGAGTGGCCCAGGGAGAAATGCAATCAAAAAAAAAAAAAAGAGCAGATCACCACAACAAGAGGGGAACCGAGAAAAAGAGCTCTCAAAAGTGCAGC
>Ga0179593_1437916_pt1 | contig 11024 bp, 19 predicted proteins | sample CZODoug2_1_08_16_FD_185931 | JGI IMG/M metagenome (GOLD analysis project Ga0179593, IMG submission 185931) | Vadose zone soil fungal communities from Angelo Coast Range Reserve, California, USA - CZODoug2_1_08_16fungal (PacBio error correction) | ecosystem: Environmental > Terrestrial > Soil >...
CCTAAATACGAGGAATCTGCGTTGGGGAAGATCCAACCAACAAAAGGAAGTGTAAATAAAAACTCCGTAGGTCTTGGGGTGTGTCGAACCTAACCCTAAGTGGGGGAAAAACGAGAAAAACCAACGACATGGCGGGGAAAAGGATGCATCCATCGTCCGAGTAAGTGGCGCTCCCGTGTCATGCGCCTGCAACCTGTTACAAAAAACAGAAGGCCAACGTCCTGTCATGGTGGGCGGGCAATGGAAGGCGTGCACCGGTGGAGGCACAAGCAAAGTTGGGAGGTGTGTGGGGGTGGGGAAGGTTGTTTCGACTGGGGTTGCCTTAGTAGAACCAAGTCATACCACGATCAAACCAAAGGCCACAGACCAAGTGGGCATGGTTGGAGGGACAAAAGCGAAATCCGGTATGATCCGCGTGGGGTGGGGGGGGAAATTCAGAAACAGACGGTGGCGAACCGGGGACCAAAAAAAAAAAAAGGCTGCAAGAAGGCCATTTACGACAACGGAAAGAAGAACAAATCCAAGGGAAAAACCGATACCTTGATTGAGGCCCTTCCAGGAGCAGGAAACAAAAACAGGCAATCATGGTGACCTGTGGGCTGTGCCCTCACAGGATAAAGGAGCGAAAACAATCCACGTATGGGGTCCCCCCACCCACTGTTGCCAAAACAGACGAAAATCCGGAGAAGCCCAAAAGTTTGAAAAAGGGGAGATCTGAACTGGTTACAAAAAAAGCTGTCAAGACCCAAGGATGTCGTACACAATCGCGGGTCTCCACGGCAGACTTTACGGCAGACAGGAATCGGCCAGTGAAAAAAATTTGACTGTGGCAACACCACGACCCACAGGCAGGGGAAACCATCGGGCTAGTGCTCGTCCGCTAATCTGCGAACAAAACAAGGGTCAACGAGAGGACCCCCACACAAGAAAAAAAACGGTCCAAATAACACCAGCAGCTAAGGCCCCGACCCAAAACAAAAGGGCGTACGATCCCACTGGAAGAAACAAGGAACAAGGGTCATTACAACGCCCGGTAAAACGATCAAACCGTAATGGAAATACGAGTGGGAAGTGGAAACAGCAAACACACCGTGGTACGACGAAAACCACCCAGCACTGCATAAAAAGAAACACGCCGGTGGGGGGGGTCCATACACACTCGGCGGCACCAAAGAGACGGGGGGGAAAGAATCTCAGAAAATGAAGCACCTCTTCCGCGCAAGAGAGAAGACCTCAGAGGAACGTCGTGGCATCACGGAGAACCTTTCCAAGTCAAAAAAAAATGCAAAAAAAAGATTCAAAGCAAAAAAAGAAACGCCACATCCCTTCCTCTTGATAGAAAACGAGAAGCAGTCTGCGGGAAAAAGAAGCGCTCCCGGAAGAACCATTAATGGCCCGAGATGCCCAGACAAAAAAGCCACCCAACAACTGAATAAAAGTCGAAAATTACATTGAAGTGAACCCCGTTGGGGTAACCTGGAATCAAGAGGTTCCCCCCGGGACTTCACCCCTTAAAAGCAAAGAACCATAAGGCAATGGCAGTCAACCGGCACGACAAGGAAAAAATGCGGGGCACAGAAATGGTCAATCAAAAACTCAAGGAGGTACGAAGGGGGGAGTGGGCGGTCATAAACGGGTACGCAAAAAAAGGAGCTTGGAAATGGGGGGGATGGAAGGTGTCTAAAGGCAGGAGGAAGCCAAGTGTTGTTACCCGTCGACGGCGAGGAACCGGTCATAAAAAAAAAAAAACTGAAAAAAGCATCTCCTGAAAGGAAAAAGAATCTCTTCACGGCAAAAAAACGTTAAGGTAACCGGCCCACGAAAGGGGTACGCCGAGCCTGGCGTTAATCTGGGTACAAAGAAAGTCACCCCTCCGAGCGAATAGTCCCAGGACACAGATGAGCCTTTGTGATATGGGCAAAGCAGAGGAACGGGGTCGGCGGTGACACTTAAACGCGCGGGACGTCTCACTGTCTGACCTTGTTAGGCGTGAACAAAAAAACAGGGCTTGTACACAGACCGGAAACGTCCGAAGCGCGTGCTAACGTCAGATCAAGCAGGTTGTACGAATGGAAAACAAGGTCAAAAAAAGGTCGGGGACGGGGGGGGGGGTGGGGCAAGGAAAAACCAGGGCAACAACATTGCAACCACAGACCCGAACCGGAAAAGTGTGTCGAGGGCGACGCCAATGACCTTCACGACCAGGAAAAAAGAGACGGTCCAAGACAGGGAACAAGAAAGACAGCGTATAGCCGGCGGCAAGGTCCTGGGGCTGGGGGACAGCACGGTGAAGAGTCACACCGGGACCAAAAGTCTTACTCCTAGCCGGAAACCTGGAATGGTGAAAAAATCGCAAAACCAAAAAAGGGACGTGGGGATGAAAAAAACCCGATCAGTCGAAAAAAACAACGAGAGGAGGAAAAGAAATCAAAAAGCTCGTCGCGGCCATAAAAAAATACACAATGCGTGTTGAGGAACGGCGACCAGGACGGTCGGACAAAATGTCAGAAGTAAGGAAAAACAAGAAGAGTCGGACGATGACCCACCAAAAAAAAAAAACCCGCAAAAGCACCCCTTTGGGAAGCCTACGCAGCGACCCCCAAGAGTTCCAAAGTTACACGTAAAAAGGGCCCGTATAAGTGGTGTCGGGAAAGGTCAAAGGACGCCGAACTAACACACGAAACCACTTCCGGGGAACCTGGGCCCAACCCCTGTAGGAAACTTGCAGGACCGGTACCCACAAAAGGAAAGAAAAGAAAGGCATCCGTACAACGCGACAATTAGACGACGCCTCACACCGAATGAATCAAGGGACCACAACGAAGTTCACACACACAGGCCACTCCCGTGGACCCAACGCAACACCCCCCGACAGGGCAGCTGCGATCCCCCAAGGTTCCGAAGTAAAAAGGGAAAGGCACTCCTCTTGTTCAGGGGACCTGAAGTAAAAACGATTGGACTGGGTCTTTGAGTCAAGCGAAACCCGCAGCGGACAAATAGGAAACCTTGGGCGAACGGGCCGAAAGGAAGGGCACCAATTGGAAAAGGAGATCATTGGCGTCAAACGGAACGAAGATGAGTGCCGGGCCCTAAAAAAGCATACGGAGCCGGTCAAAACAAACCTGTTGAGCCCGCCCGCCCCCCCTTAGCACCCACTCCTCCAAATGTTAAAAGAATCGGCGCATGAGAAAAAAAAAAAACGGGGCAAATCCCCCCTGAGTCAAACAACAGGGGTGGGAAATTGACCACCACTGGCGGTGTGCGGTTGCAAACAAAATCAGGGGGGGGAAAAGCCGAACGGGGCGGGCACTATGGGGTAGCTTGGCAAAGGGGAAAGGGTTTCAACAACCGGATGAAGCAGATTGGGGGAAGGATGAGCAATTGGGGGGAACACGAGGACCGCTCCACCGCCGGGTTATTACAAAAAAGAGGGGGGTTGGCCCAAATGGGCAGATATGGGAGGAGAACCCATCACAGAATGGCCGGGCCGGGAGGCGGGAGATTTAAGGACGATAGATGAGGGGTAAAGAGGGGTGAGTGGGTCTGAAGAAACATAGGGAGGGGTGTGGGGATCAAAGTGTTGCTTGTGGTGGGAAAGGAGAAGGGAAGAGACGGGAGAACAACGTTGGCGGGGGAGCTGAGACAAAGTAGGATGAGGAATTAAGACAAGCGGCTTCGTTAAAGGGGGGGAGAGAGAAGGAGGTGGAGGGAGAAGGGCGAATTACTTCACCAAGGCCTAGAAACGAGGATTTCGAGGTGTGGTGGGCTGTGCAGGGATGCCGTGACGTGGAGGCCGACTCGGTGTTTTAAGGTAAGGTCCCCTTGCCGGTCGAGTCCGGTCCATACGGACCGAGACTAAAAACAGAGAAAAAGAGTCAGTCCCAGAAATCGCCGGGAAAAAAGGCGGGGGCAGGCGGAAAAAATTTCGGAGGATGAGTCAAAACCCCACTCAGGAAAGGGGAAAGCGGACAAAGGGCAGCCCTACAGCGGATAAGGCAGGTGTTGTTGAAAAAGGGGAAGAAGTTGCAGTCTGGTGTCGGGAAGAGGTGGGAGGAGGGGGTGGTTGGGGAGGTGGGGACGGTAGGGAACTAATTTCAGGCTCTTTGAGGGGAGAGAGAAAAAGGGGAGAGAAGGTAGACAGGAGGAAGGGGAAGGAGCAGGAGGGGAACGGAGATGAATAGGGGAGAATTAGGGTTTGGAAGGCATGGGGGAGAAAGCTAATAGGGATAGTGGAAGAGAAGGGATGGAAGGGAATAGGGGGGGTGGGGGGGGACAGCCAGGACCATACCGGAGCAAAGCGAGGATGGGGGGCTGAGGGGTAGATTAAGGAAGGACAGCTGTGAAGGGGGAGGAAATTGGTAAGGTCATGTGGGATGCGATTGGGGGAGAGAGAAGCGAAAGGGAGGCGAAGGAGAGGGGTAAGGAGGAGGTTGGTGGAAGAAGTAGGAAGGAAGGTGGGAGGAGGTAGGCGGGCTTGGGAAGAAGGGTGGAGTGGGGGAGGAGACGATAAGAAGGAGCGGAGAGAGAGTTATATGAGTGCCGGGGGGGGGAGAAGGGAGGGAGAGGGGGGATGAGGAAAACGAGGAGAGGTCAGAAGTGGGGGGAGGGGATGGAGGAAGGCCGGGGCGGAGGTTCACAAATGGTGCCTAGTCCAGGCCCTCTAGAACGAAAAACGGGGAAAGAACAAAACAGAAGAAAGGAGAAGGTGGGGAAACGGGGGTGGTCAACAAAGGAAAGCCAGTAAGCAAAAGGTGGGAAGAGGAGCTTGATGATGCGCCACAAGGTGTCCCAATGGGGGGTGAACTCAACCAACATACGGGACTGAGAAGTTTATATGGGGGAAAAACTCTACTGGCGACGTCGGAGGGATACCGGTGGGATGATCGTGTGAAAGACCTCAGCTGAGGGGGGGTAAAGGGGTAGGTCGGAGGGTGAGGAGGGGTAGGAGGGTTTGGAGGGGAGTAGGCGGGATGAGGGAGGAGGGGGGGGTAGGATGAGATTAGTCGGAGTGAGCAGTGGGGGAACAGACGACGGAAAGGAAAGAGATAGGAGGGGGGGGGGGGGGGGGGGGGGGGTGGTAGGGAAGTAAGCCAGAACATGGAGGGGACGGATTGAAAGGAGGGGGGAAATTGGAAAGCGAGGAGAAAGAGATTCGGAACAATGAGAGGTAGGAGGGTAAGCAGCGGTGCAGTAACACCGGGTGGGGGGGATGAGGGGTGGCGGTGATTCGGAGGCGGGGCCCACCAGGGAAAAGAAAAGATTCATGGGGAAAGGACCCCATGTTCTAAACGAAAAAAAAGAAGATTGGTGTCACAACCCCGCCCGGGAGAAGGGGTACACCAACTCTCAAAAAACTCAACAGGGCAAAGAGTGAGCTTTAAGTGTCTTGTGGAGAAAAGGGGGGGAACAAAGAAAACCGAGGGTAAAACGACTGGTTTTTTGGAGGAAAGTTCTCAAAAAGAAGCCCAAAGGCCGAAACGGGGAAAGAGTCCGGATGAAGGGAAAGAATCGAGGAAAAAACTGGAGGGGGTCAACGCCCTTGGACGAAAGAGAGGGGGGGGGCAAAAAATGGCCACAAAGAGGTAAGCCAGGGGCAGACACCGGGGCACTTGTCTAGTGAAAAACTCGCTGTTAAAGTCAAGAACATATAAAAAAAAACCAATGAATAAAAACAAATACATGGGACTTGCGTGGGACGGCCATGTGTGGGGTCGTGGAGAGTGGGACTAAGGCGAAAAAAGTCGGAACTAGGAAACAAAATCAGAAATGGGGGAACGGGACGCAAGCCGGTACACTAATAACTAAAACAACCCCAACACTTAAAACAAGACAGGGGGGGGGTCATTTTCGGGGGGGGAAGGGGTGTGCAATGGGGGAAGGGAAAAGAAAAACTTTTGGGTCTTAAACAGGAAATAAAGACTTACGTTGAAGAAGAAAACTTGTTGGGAACCAACCCAACCTCCGCCCCAGGTTCGGGTTTGGGATGCTGCAAACGGTGAAAAGCGGTTGGGACTAAAAAAAAACCTAACCAGAAATGATGAAAGGACAAGGTGGGGTGTTGACTACGAAGGGAAAAAAACGAATGATCGTATTCGTCAAAGATATCCTCAACAATAAAAAAAAAGGAAAATTATGGAAAGAGATCAGAAAAGAAAAAAATAATCGGCTTTTGGAAAAAATCAAGCACACCAGAGAAAAAACAAGTTAAGGGGGGTCCTCCTGGCTTCTGGGGGAGGCACAGAAAAAAAAAGCCAAGGTGGAAAAAAGAAACACCAACGTGTGAACCAAGGGGAAAGCATCACCAGAGTATGGACAATGTAAGGACAGATTTGAAGCGAACGGTTGGCAAAAGTTCACAGAGGGGCCACCGTCCCTGGGAAGGCTTGGGCCTGGCACAAAAAGGGGATTCGTGCCAAGGGTTGGGGGACGGGGCACACAAATTGAGGGAGGGGGGGAAGAAGGCACGACTTGTCGGGGAGGAGGAAAGAAACATCAATCACAAAAACAGGATCACCCAGCAATGGAAAACATACATGGGTCCCTCGGAAGAGGAAAAAAGGGGTGATAAGAGGAGTGGGGGGATAAAACCTGTCTGTGGGTTGAAGACCCTTCAACGGGACGAGAAAGGTCACTTTAAGGGCAGGAGCACCTAAAAAAATCCTCGTCCTCCTAGCTTACACCCAGTAAAGCTTGCAGGGGAGGGGGTGTCCTACAAACACTAAAACGGAACAAACAGGCAAAACCAAGGGTCGTAAATTAAAGTCCACCATGTGGAAAAAGCAAAAAAAGAAAAGGAAGAGGGAAAATAGCCCGTGGGGGAAGGGGCTAGAAGGAAAAGGTGTAAAAAAAAAAAAAATGGGCAGGAAACAACAGGAAGGAGGGGAACACAAGAGGGGTCGACAGAAAAATCGCTAACGGGGGAAAAAGAAAGGCAGCCCTTTGGGAACGGACCCTCCCCAGGAAGAGGGTGACCCGAAGAAAAGGCGCGGTGGGTCACGAGAAAAAGAAAAAAAAAGCACTTCCAAGAAAAAGGAGGAAAAAAACCAAGGCCCAGGGGGAACACCTCAGAAGAAATCGAAGTAAACGCTAAGGGGGGGAGGGAAGAAAAAACGGAAAAAATCCAGACAACCCTTGCGAAGAGCCTGTTCCATTGTAGAAGGCCCTCTGTAAAAGCGGAAAGGGAAAAGGTGGTGCTGCGGCAAGTGAGCCGAACTCCAAAAAAAAGGGAAAAAAGCCCCAGCAAAGGGACAGACGTCTCCAAAGTCTCCGGTTCGCCGATGAGGGGGAAGAGAAGAAAAAGGCCTCACTGAAAGGGGAAACAAGACGGAAAACAAAGCTTCAGTCGAAAGGGAAGTACCGCCTACTAAAGTCGGGCGGAGGGGGGGGGATACGGGAGCAATCGTGAAAAAGAAAACGGGCATCAAAAAACAAAAGAGGCCTTGCGACTAAAAGAAAGGCTTCAGTCAAGTAACAAAACGCCGGGAAAGTAACCAGGGAAAACGAGACCCCCCGCCCACCTCAGGAAGAACAAGCGACTGAGACAGTGGTACATGAAGGGGGGAAAAACCCACAACTTTCAATCAGGGGGGGAAAAGAGACAAGGTGGAACGGAAAACCTTCATGACGAAACAGCGGAGGGGGAGACGATCCCGGGCCGAAATGGAGGGAAAAAAAGGTTTCCAATAAAAAAAAAAAAAAAGACGAGGTGAGAAAAGGCAGGGGGGTGGAGCAGGGCGCCAAGACTGGGGGGGGGAAAGGTAGGGTCATGGGGGAGACCACCAAAAGTTCAGAAAAAGGGGGGACACAACATACCCGAAACACCTGGGGGGGGGAAAACAGGTGAATCGAGTTGCCAGGAAGGGAAGGGAAGCAGATTCAAGAACAATCATAAATCACCTTACACAGAAATCGACGGAAGCGACGGAAAATGTCCAACGAAGTCCAACCCTCACCTAGAAGATAGGACAAGGTAGACAAAGAGGAAAAAACTTGGCCCTCGCTACGATTGAAAACAATGGAAAGCGCGCAAAAAGCATCGAAGTGTCAAAACATTAAAGCGCGGCCTTGGGAAGGGGGGGGGAAAGGAAGCCCATCAGTAGGGGTGAAACCTAAAATAGGAGGTCTAACGTAACCCTCTGTTTACGGGTAAGAGTCGGGAAGGTTGGGGGGGAAAAGGTCACCTCAAGGACGGCCAATTTCCCTCACCAGAAACCCGGAGGGGGAGGGGGGGTAGGAGGGTCTCCTCAAGGAAAAACATTCCCCGAACCACATAAGCAGAGAAAGAGGAGAAGGGGTGAGTTCCCCAAACTGGAGGGGGGAAAAACTTGGTACGCGCCAGAAAAGGCAAAACGTAAGGGTGGTTCACGAGGCAAGCCCCGAAGAAAGATCTTAACTGGGAGAATGGGAGGCTAAGCCTACCCCAGGGGGGGTGGGAGAAGTGACTAACAACCGACATGAAACGGAATGCACCGACTATACGAGGACGAGAAAAACTCAAAAAACAAAAAAAAAGGGGGGACAGAAGAAGAAGTATAGGGAGAAGGGGAATAAAAAAAGGACCAGGTCGTTGGTCTCGGCGGAAAACTTACAGTGTCCAGCTGGTAAAGGGGAGCTTAACGGGGATAGCAGGGGCAGGACAGCCTGGCCCCCCCGCCCAGAACAAAAGGGGACGCTAAATAGGGGGGAGCCCAAGAGAGAAAACACACGCGTTCACTGAACCTTAACTCCCTACCTGAGCGAAGAGGTGTCTGGAACTTTCCTACAGAACGGAAAGGAAACTCGAAACTAGGAGGGCAGGGGGACTGTGCAGGGGAAGGAAATTGCTACCATTGGGGGAAAAAAAAAAAAAAAATTCCCCGAAAGGGAAGACTACACCTCATTCCCGCGGGGAGAAAAATACCTAGGACCGTAAATCTAAAAAGGGGACTAGACAGTTCACCAGGCACCCCCAAAACTGTCCACTCATGCCAAAGGGGTAACCGCCCGGGAGAGCGATCTCTCTGAGGCAAAGGGACCCCATCCATTTCAAGACAAGGGGAGGACTATACAAGAGAAATACGGGTTCCGTGGGGCCCGTACGAGGAATTGGGGGGGGAGGTTACTGGGCAAACCTTTATAAAAGATGACCCCGCAAAGGCCGATGCCAAGGTTCGCGGCCGGGTGCCTACGCAAGGGAACAATTGAAAAGCAACAGAGGAATGGACTGAAAAATACCGATCCAGGTTTGTCTGATGTGAGAAACTGCCGTGCAGGGAAAACGAAAATGGGGGGGAAAGAAAACAGGGAACAGTGGTAGCCCCCGCACCAAAAAGGGGGGGCCATCCCTTCCCGTCGCCAAGCAAAGGGCAAAAACTACCGACCCTTGACGAACCTGCAAAGAGGTTTTGATGACAACCCAAACAGGGGTTGGCCAGGACAAGGAGCGACTTCTACAGAGACGAATGGGGTGAGGAAGGGGGGAAGGGAAGGGCCAAAACGGGGGGGCAATGATTCAAAGGTGAAAAAACGTGGACCACGAAGGACAACGTAAGAAAAACGAGGAAGGGTGGAGGAGGAAGGTTTTTTCACGGTAAAAAGGGAAAGAGAACGGCAAGGTAACGGGACCGGGAACGGCGCGGGTGTCGTCCCAGAAGGCACAGGGGGGAGGGATTAGCAAGAATGGGAGAGCGGTTTGGACAGAAGAGGGGGAAAGCGGCGTGTCCACCGGGTCCCTGCCATGGAAAAAAAAAACAAAAAAAGAACTCCTTCACCCGCACATGAAGGTCGGTTTCCCTTAAAACTCCTTCGAAAAGCAAGTTCTCGGAAGGGAGGGTAAGATTCGAAAAGCAAGACGAAGGGGAGGAAAGAAACTGGAGACGGGGAAAACATCAAAACGCGGCAGGGGTCGGGGACTCGAGGGAATAGGAAAGAAGGGGGGCCGCACGGCAAATGGCACTTAATTTCAGACGAAACATAAAAAGAAAGCCCGTCTAAAGAGCGTTTGGAAAAAAGGGGGGGAAACGGATCTGCACCAGCGGGGAAAATTCGGAACTGTAAGTTCTTACGCCCCGGGGAAAGGGGGGGGGGTACCCAACTCCTCGGGGATGAGGAGTAGGGGAAAAAGGAAACTCCGAAGGGTAAAAAAAGAGGCGGAAGGCCAACCACAAAGGGGGGCATCCAGAGGCCAAGTTCGGGAAAGGGAAAAAGGGAAAAAACAGGAGAAAATGAGATTGGGGAACAACCCAAGGAGGAAAAGAAAAGGGGTGAACCGCGGGAGGGAAAAAACGAAAAACGGGCTTAATTCGCGGGAGGGGGGCACCGACGCAAAAAATGGGGGGGGGGGGGGGGGGGAAAACTACAACTAAAAAGGGGTGGACCGCTCGAAGGTGGTTCGGGAGTGCGTTGCACACAAAAACGGAAAGGTCTGACGTTGGAAAAAGAACATTGGAATGGCCCACGGGAAGAACGCGTAAAATGGCGTGGGGCCAACAGAATCCTTGAATGGGGGGAACGCAACGGGCCGAAGAAGCAGGAAGTTCCTACAAAACTATGAGACACACTCCGAGGAAGAATAAAAACTCAAAGGAAGACTTTTCGGCACCCGGCCAAGGGGAGGCTGGAGGAAATGTGAGAGGGGTGGTGATGATGGGGTCTACAGAACGACAGGCCATGAGGGTAAACACTCAAACTAACGGGAAAAACTTTTGCCGGGGGCACAGAAGACTTGCACGAATGAAAGGGAAAAAAAAAAACCCAAATTAAAAAACCACCACGTGTGGAAATTACAAAAAAAATGGGGGGGAAAGGGTGAACAATCAATTGAACAAAAGTTGTCTTCACAAAAGGGAAAAGATAAAGGGGACAGGTAGGGGCAGAAAGTGTTGTGACCAACAACACATGCCCGGGGGGGGTCAGTTCCTGAAAAAAAAAATTGAGCGTTTGGGGGAAAAACGAAAAAAACAAACTGCAAGGAGAAGTTACAAGCAATTTGGGGAGAAATGGGGGGGAAAAAGCGCGCCAAAAGCAAAGAGATCGGGGAAGGTCGG
>Ga0179593_1514336_pt1 | contig 11024 bp, 13 predicted proteins | sample CZODoug2_1_08_16_FD_185931 | JGI IMG/M metagenome (GOLD analysis project Ga0179593, IMG submission 185931) | Vadose zone soil fungal communities from Angelo Coast Range Reserve, California, USA - CZODoug2_1_08_16fungal (PacBio error correction) | ecosystem: Environmental > Terrestrial > Soil >...
TGCACTCGCTTGGGACACCAATGGTCAAGGAAAGGAGATTGACAGGAGGGGATGTCAATGGTCTAAGTCAAGCTCATCACGCTCGTACGTCGACGCGACGGCACTCGGTGAGACCGGTCCGTGGGGGCAACACGCGGCATAAAGAATGAGCGGAAGCCTCAGAACTGGTGAATCGTCATGAAACGTGGGGTTAAAACACCGCAGATTAACAATTACTACTCTAAGGGAAACAAAACCTGCATGACGAAACAAACGAAATGCAAGAGGGTGCAACTCCTAAACCTCTAGCAGGAAACATCGAGCCGTGCCGTGGAAAGGACACGAAGCAAGGCGCTGACCACGCGGGAGCTTGGACAATCTCAAAAAACAACTGGTTACGGAATGATCGGCGGCATACCACAGGCGCAATATGGGTGGGAAGACTGAGAAAGCACATAGGTGTGATACACGGTCCCAAGTTCAACAAGATCCGAACAGCAAATGAGTCCGCGACGGGGGGGGGGGGCGTGTGGATCAGAACCAGACTCAGAACAGGGGGGCATTCGCGGTATCGCCGATACTCATTCTTCATGCCAAGTATCGAGTGCGATTGGAACACAGGCAACTAAGACACAGACGGGTGGAATGATGCACCAAATAAGCCGTACCCGCGGAACCATGAAATCCAGCCAGAAAGACCAATCACATCGCGCCAAAAAATGTGCAGAATGAACGGCATGAAGAAGTTCTTCCAAATTGGGCTCCCTTCGTCGGGGGATAAGTAAAAGACCCACGGCCCTCTGCAGCGAAAGCGGCAATCGACCAGCGTACCCTTTAAAATAACAAAAGAGAAGCCATAGTCATAAATCGGCACATCGTTGACATGAAACGCAGAGTCCGACTGTACCCTAAACGAGAAAACAAAAAAAAGAAGTCCTAGTGGGTTGCAATCGAGAGCGGGTTGGGAAGGGAACGAAGGAAAGCAGCGGAAATAGTTCAGCCTAGCCGTGGTAAAAATTAGCATCGATCAAGAAAACTAGCGAGCAAGGGGCCAGTCAGAAAAAGGTCGAGAAAGGAGGAATTCGACGGGAGGGTAGCACGAACAGGTACATCAAGCAAAAAAAAGAAGGGCAGATTGGCGTCGGAAGACCGTCTGTCTTGCCGGCCGGCATCCCACAACGTTGCCCGGGTCCGGGATGGAAAGGCGCCGGGGGGAGTCACACGCACCAAAAGGCCAGTTTTCTTAGCAAAAAACACGAGCGCCGACAGGGACAAAATCTTGGGAAGGAGTGCATGTTCAGAAGAAGTACAAGATACAGTCCAAACTCCGAAAAAAAAGGGAAGAGAGGGACGACTATGAACCATATAAGATTAATATCGCAACCTACAAGGGGACGCGTGCGAAAAACACATGCAGGTCAACCCTTCCCACCTTAGGAACGGACAGTGGCAGTCGTAGTTCGCCAGCGGAGTGAGTTAAAGCAAAGAATAGGTCTGACAGTGAAGAAGAGCTGCAACAGACAGATCTCAACGTTTGGGGCTTTAAAAACAGACTGCCAGCCCACGTTCGAAAAGTCCTCGGGAATCAGAACGGCTCGGTAAGTGACGAAACTACTTCCCTCTCTACGTCTCGGACACGATCTTGGTCTCGGGTGCCGCACTCAGCAAAGCCAACGTCGGGAATTGGAAAACCTCGGGAAGCCAAACGTCAAAACTACACAGGTTTTGCTTGCGAGAAATTCACGGGCTGTCGATGACAAAACAAGCATGGGAAGGCAAAAAAAAGAGAGAACCCAACGGAAAGCGCAGCAACACGCGGGAACACTGCTCCAAGAAAGAAGTGTCCAAAGACGACTAAGTTGTGCGCGCGGCAACCCAACCCCCGGGTACGAAAGAACGCAAACGTAGAGTATGGTCATCAGCCATTCAGACCGGTTCATCACGAGACGGGCTCCTCAACCAAAAAGGCTGAAAGCTGAGAGGTGCATGCCGAGGGAGATGCTTGCCCTGTCCCTACATAATCTGGCTCACCGCGAGACAACAGCACGGTCCCCAATCCATACCGTTAATAACAGCCGTGAGCTCAGTGCGATCCTAGTATAGCAAATCGATCTTGCAAGAGATGCAAGAAACACAAGTCAGGCGTGGCCGGACAGTAGGACGTCTTCTGAAGGTGGTGAGGTATGGGGGAGGGAATCCGTCAGGCCCTGGAAGCCCTATGTTGAAAAGGCGAAGGCGCATAAGATACGGATTCGTGCCTACACCCCAAGGGCTATGCATCGGCGGGTGAACCTCAAAAAACAAAAAAAATGCATCTTCCAGAAGAAGAGTCGAACATAGCTATTCGTCTAAATCCGACGACAATCATCAAAGTCGCTCGACATAATGCATAAACCGAATTCGTTAGAACCACAGCTGTACATCACCGAAAGGAGGGGAAAAACGAAGGCAGGGAGTAGAACGTTGTATGCCGCTACTTGAAAAAAGCTAATTACCACACGGTCAGCTGGATGGCGCGGCCGCCACATCGGTCAAGCAACACCAAAAAAGAAATCCCACCAGGAAGAGAAAAAACCAACATACAAGGTCAGGCACGTGAAGGTTATTAATGGATCGGCTAGCGAAGCATCAACGAGCCGGGGTAAAACGATTAGTCGCGGGCAATGTATATGTGCGCGACCCGTCTATCGATCTTACGAGGTCCGCCCTTGGCGAAGCGGGGACGGAAGGTCAGGGTGAACAGGGGGGAAGCATGCGAAAAGCTCCCTTTTGAAGGTTAAAATCCCCACCAGACGCACATGCCTGTACTGCCTATAACCTTTCGCTAGACCAGGTGTTTAATCTACCCACGATCATGCTTGGCCATCGTTACGGGAAGGAGACTCTGCGAAGAAGGACAGTCGGGAAAGGGACGTGATCGCTGATCCCAAGTTGCGGCAAGTACTCCTTCATGTCTTGCTACCACAAAAATGGCAGACAGGTTTGATCAATGAGGCGAAAAAGAACCGTCTTTCCTTACGACGCGTACTACTCTGGCGATAGTCCTGATAAGCGGCGACGCCCCAGAGCAGTCGACAGCGTACCCGCTCAAACAACGGGGACCGCCTTAAAACGTACACCAGGAAACGCGATTCCTTCAACAAAAGGTTGGGAGGACCAAGAGACGGAAAAAATCTGTACTGTGCGGACAGCTTGGCAAGATGCCCTACGGAACAGCGCAGGCGGTAAAGGTAGGCAGAAGAAACCAACTCGGGTCCGTCCTGCAGATTCAAAAGTCCACACCTTGCAGATGAACGGTCAAGCGATCACAGTACAGGAGAAAAACAAAAAAAGTCAGCATCCGCGAAACGCGTTCGTAGGGCCACCGTTTTGAGCAAATGCCCGAGAAAAAAAAACAAGGGAACACAAAGGGCGGAAAGCGACAAGATCCGTGCCCGGTCCAACCACAACCGGAATCCACAGCTTTAATTTCCCAATGACAGGGGACAAAGACAAACTCATCAGAAGGAAAAAACAAAGGAGGGAGGAGAGCGAATCCGGGGAGGGGGTAATGGGGACGAAGACATCTATAGACTTGGCTCCGGCTGGGGGCAGGCAGGTCGAGGAAACTACCAGAGGAGCAGAAGAGGAACATCAGCGACAGTTTTTTCAAACGGCAAGTCGAGCACGACCTCGACCGGCGATGAAGTTCGAAAACTGACGCTGACGGGAGAGGGCAACAAAAAGCGGACAGTGCGCGATGAACACATACCACTTGAGCAAGTATCGCCTGCCAGCACGAACGCCATCGAGCATCCCAGGGCCGCAAGCAAGGCGGGGGCTTGCTCTAATGGCCCTCAGGCGACGTCCAAGACTGGGGAAAAAAAGGGCAAGGAGGGGTACGTGCTCGGGGAGAGACCGTACTGTGAGTTATCGGTATGTGCTGGAATGGCGACCAGATTAGGAGGAAGTGGCCCAAAATGAAAGGTCGACAAACATGCACATTGAGCCAAGGATCAAGCTGTTACGGTCAACTAATGAGCGGTCTCGCGAGTACTGTAGGACAACGAGGGCAAGGAAGAGTGAAAAGGAACAAACGGTGCTACGAGAGGGCGCACAAAAGCCGAGACCGCGCGAGCTAAAGAAAGCATTTCGGAGAACAGTTTTCCGGCGGATGTTTGCTTCGACAGGACAGAGGAGAGTGGCTTCGTCAACATAAATGGGTAACAGGGTATCTTCGGCCGTGATGAAAAACGACGCGCAAAACCCCATCGAACGCTGCAATCTTCCCATAGAAAGGAACCCAAGAGACGACCGGGGTGCGAAGTACTAAAAACGACACAGGCGAAGGCCAAACAACTGCGACACGACACAACACCGAGCGAAGGAAACAGGGAGGCATCAGAGGCAGTTCCTTGGAAAGTAAGCACGACTCTCGCTTGGGCACGGGTGGAAAGAGAAAAAATTCAACAAGAACAAAGCAGATGGGGGGGAAAAAAGGAGGAAGCTGCAAAAAAGGGCCATGCTTTGGAGAAAAAAAGCAAAACACAGGTAAAACACGAATCAGGACGAAAGGGCGAACAGCCCGGGACGGGGGGAGGATTACAAAACGGGCTACTAAAGGGAAGGATGAAGCCAGGGGCGAAAAAGGGGGAACTATCGAAGCCGTTGGTGTGCTGAAAAGAAACCTCAGAGTGGAATTACACCCCCGCCTGGCTCAGGAATGAAGCGTCCCTCGGGTCATACCCTCAATCTCTTGGGGGGGAGAAGAAGGCAGCCCAAAAAGATACCCTCTCGGAGCCTTGGAAAAGGGCTGTCTAAGGGTGGGCGGTCACGTTTTCAAGCAACCTGCTTTGGAAGGGAAGCAGAAAAAAAAAATTCACAGGTATCAGAAGTGGGATGCCTCCAAAGCAGAATTGCGTTGCTAGGGCATAGAGGATATCAGAGGTCCTGGAGACAGACATGGCATGCGCCAGTGGTCAAAAGGGGGGAAGGAAGGTCACTCCTCGAAAACAATAAGGGATTAGCGTTCGAACTACTAAGTGTTTCACTCAGTCCTAAATTTCGGCCTCGGGGTGCACGAAGCCAAGACCTTGTGCGGGAAGACAGTGGAATGTAGTGGAAAATCGAAGAGCGGAAAATTTCCCAAAAAGTTGAAAGTTGAACGAAAAAAGGTTCCGCGAATGCTCTCATTCCGGGTTGAGACCGATTACATTTCGGGGTAGATGGTCGGAATCCCAAATCTGACGTCAATGCCTTACCGCGACCGACGAGGAACGTTCTGTAGGGGTTGGCCAGACAAAGGTGGGGGGGGGGGAGGGGGGGGGGGGGGGTGGGTGGGGGGGGGGGAGGGGGTGGGGGGGGGAGGGGGGGGGGGGGGGGGGGGCGGGTGTTTTCACCTTATGAGAAGGGGGTTATGGTTTGACGTTTGTTAAAACTTTCGGAAATAAAGATGGGAATGCTAATATACAGTGGCTGAAATCGGTAGGCGACAGGGGGAGAGTGGAAGGGGGAGGCAGGGGAAGTAGGGGAAAAAGGGAGGCTAAGGGGAGAAACGGGGGGGACAAGGGCAGAGAGGGTGGGGGGGGAGGGCAGTAGGGGTAGGTCGGAGAAGTGAGGAGGAGGTGAAGGGAGGACAGGTGGGACCAGAAGGACGGAGGGGGGGCGGGGGGGGGGTGAGGGGGGGATGCGGGACGGGAGAGGGCAGGGAGGGAAGAAGAAAGGAGGAGACAAAGGAGGAGAACGCAAGTTGGGGGGGGGAGCAGATGCTGGGGGTGGGGGGGAGGATGTTGCATAAGGGGGCGGGATGACAGGAGAAAACGGAGGAGGGAGGTGGAAAGTGGAGAGGTTGAAGGGGAGAACGCAGGTACGAACACAGTGGAATAGCGACCAGGGCAGCAAGGGATGGGGAGGGGAGCGGGTGGTCGGGGGCGCTGGGAGAAGGGGGAGGGGGGTGGGGACTGCGAGAAAAGCGGAGAGGATAAAGATGTGGGGGGGGCGGGGGGAGAGGGGGGCGGGAGGAAAAGAGAACGCGCGATGGGAAGGAGGGGGGGGGTGGGTGGGTGGGGGCGGAAGGAGCGAGGGGGGAAAAAGGGGGGGGTGAAGAGAGGGCGGGGGGGGGTGGGGGGAGGGTGGGGGCAGGCGTGGGGGGGGGGGAGGGAGGCCGTCAGGTGGGGCGAGGGTGGGAGGCGGGCAGAGTAGGAGAACCGGAGGGACGGGGTGAGCCGGGACGGGGAGGAAGCCGGGAAGGTGGGGGGGGGGGGGGGGGGGGGGAAGGGAGCGGGGGGGCTAAGAGGGACGTGAGAGAGGGGGAGATGGGCAAGGAGCAAGAGATGGTGCGGGGGGGGAGGATGCGGGGGGCGGGTGCGGAGGGCAGTGGAGGGGGATAGGGGGGGGGGAGGGGGAACGAGGGGGCAAAAGGAGGGGGATGAAAGAGGCAGGGAGAGGAGGGCAGTCGGGGGTGTGGCAGGGGGGTGGAGAGAAAGAGGAGGGGAAGAGGGAGCGGAAAAAGAGGAAGAGCGTGGAGGGATGGGGAGGCCAGTGGGGCAGGGGGGGGTAGTGGATGAGGTGAGGGCGTGGGCGGGGCGGGAAGGCTGAAAGAAGAGGGAGGGGGTGGAAATGGGGGAGGGGGAAGGCAGGGGAAAGACGGTGTTGCGGGGGGCGGGGCGGGCGGGCGGGGGGGCAGAGGAGGGAGGAAGAGAAAGGTCCGGAGAGAATAGAAAAACGTAGGAGAGAGGCGGCAAGGGAGAGAGAAGGGGGCATTACAACCACAAAGGCGAAAGAGAACAGAAGATGGGAAGGGAGGTTGGGTAGTTGGGGGTCTTACGGAAGGGGGGGGGGGGGGTAGTCGCGGGAGGTGAGGGGTGTGGGGGAGGGGGAGGGAGGGGGGGGGGTGGGAGAGAAGGAGGGAGAGGGGGATAGTGCGATATCCTCTCGCAGTTTGCAGCTCTGGTGACGCGCAGAAGGATAGAAGAGGGGGGGCTGGTGGGGGTGAAGCCGAGAAGGAGCGGCGGAACGGCAGGATCCCTAGTTTGGTGGGTGGGCGGGCAAAGTATGGGCGAAAAAAAATCAAGCGTGGTAAAAAAGTTCCCTGGCTTTGGTGCCGTCAGTGGGGTTTTTGCCAAGATAGGCCTAAAAATCTACAGGGGCTTCCGGCTTGTGAAAATCACGAACGAATCAGGAGTGCCAAAAAAAAGAAAAAATGCTGGCTCTAGGGTTTTCAAATCGGAAACAGCGGACCGGCGGTTCTGACGCAAAGAACATGCGCGTATAGAGGTCCTCTAGAAGCTCAAGGAAAAAAAAGGGAGAGAAACCAACGGTTAGAGTACCGGTCGCGAGGGAAGAAAAGGGAAGATCAACCGAAAGGGGAAGCAGGCGAGCATGCCGTTGTCACAAATTAGGGAAAGCGGGGGAGGCCAAGATGGCCCAACTCAAAAAAGGCCTGAAGGGCGGAACGTCATGCAAGGGTATTTCGGGCCATCAGAGGGCTTGCTAGAGAAAGGCCCGGGTGGGATCTCCGGGAAGAGCGGACCTGCCTAGGGGCCCAGAGAGGCGATCGTGACTTCAAGAGGAATTGGAGCTATCAAAAGCGAAATCGCCGGGATCTTCCTCTGGAAAAAACTCGGGAAAGCCGAAAGAGGGAGGGAAGCGGGGACTGCAGTGGAAAAAAAGCTAGAGACCGTGCGGAGGGGGAGGGATCATCGCAACCCAGTCAAAGTTTTCGATCTTGGCTCAGGGCGCATGGCTGACTGACAGGCGAGCAGGTACGAGATGGGTCTATTATCCTGTCCGGGTCAACGATGGGGGTGGCGGAGGGCGCAGTGAGATGGAGCGTATCGCCTCTCCCATCTGTTTGGGTATCTGGCCTCTTTTACTCAGAACTCGGGGCGAGGAATCCTGCTCCGGTTAAGATGATCGTGGAAATGGGTAACCCTTTCTGATCGGACGGGAGATGCTAGTTTTTATACTTTGGCCGCCCGAAGGTGCTCGAGATTCGGCGGTCTCCGCTTCTTAAGGGAAAAAAAAATAAAGTTAAGTAGGGGATGAACGGCGCGAAGCTATGACCGAGAGATCCCCGACGATAAAGGGTATCGGGACAAGTGTCCGGGGCTAGATTCCGATGTGGGGAAAGAGAGGTAGGGGAAAGCAATCTTACAAAGCACATAGGCTTCCGAAAGCGCCTATTCTAAAGGCCTCATAGGGCCCTGTAAGAGGAAGGAGAGAAAGTCGGGTATCGCCAAATTAAGAGGCGACCACTACTCGAGTAAATGGAGAACAAAGAGTCGTGTTCAAAGTCTATGCACTATAGGGAGTCAACAGTGGGGGTCCTTCTTGAAAGACTTACTGAAGAAAATTAGCTGAGGTCGACCTAAAAAACGGCCAGAATTAGGGGAGCATTTGGTGTAAGTCTTCCCAAAGTATCGTCAACAGGGGGAAAGAAACGCGGGCATTCTACTACAAATCAAGCTAGGCTGGGAGGGATGGTCAAGCATAGTAGGGCTGAGCCCACAGAATCAACCAACAAAGGAAATAGGATGTTCGCAGCACGTCGGCTGGGGCGGAGCCTGGGAAAGGACTCCTCGAGTCCAAACTGGGTGTATCGAGAAATGTGGGAACGGTGAAAACCTGCACCATCAGATTCTCTAAGCATCAGGTCCATCCGTTGGGGGGGGGGGATACAACTATCTGGGCGACGCCGGAGCGGGATACATACCATGTTTGGAATCCAGATATCGGACGGAAGGGGAAAGGGGATGAGCACTGAAAAAACGAAAAAGGGCCTGTCTCGCATGTTCTCGAGCAAAATTAGTCTCATGGTAAATCTGCAGAGCCAGGACTTGGAGACGCGGTGCGAGGAATAAAGCGAGTTCAGTCGCTCTGGGGGATCCGCACGGGGGATAGGGGGCTCTCCATCTTTGTGAGAAATGACAGGCCTTACAAAACGAAGCCTTCGCTCTAAGACGTCGATCATTATGTGGACAGATCTCGGGGGGGGGGACGTAGGGCAGGAAGAGGGGGGGGGGGGGGGAGGGGTGGGGAGGGGGAACGAGCAGTCTTAGGCGGTCAGTGGGTGAAACCTTATACTTTCATAGAGGCGTGGCTCATTCAAAGGAGAGGTTCCCAAGGAGCAAAGGCCTATCGAGACCTTCGGGCCGGCACACACGGATGTACAACGCCCCATGTGGTAGACGAAAGAACGTCGCTTCAGCACGGTTCACTTGATGGGGGGGCCGGAAACTCAGTGTCCTAATGCCATTCGGCTTGCTGCAAAGTCGTCTAAAGAGGCTCCCCGTAGGACGTTGGGCGGGGAGGGGGTCTTTTTCGTGGTTCACTAAAGAAGAGTCCCTGAGACTGCGTCGGCCGGTGGGACGATGGACGAGCAAGAAATACACGTGGGGGAAGGCCTCGAAGGTTGAATCGATCGAAGGAGGTCGACAGTAGGAGAAAAATTCTCGCGCTGGCACTGGGGCGGCGTCAGATTTTTCGTACACAGGATGCACCGGACAGAGGCGGTCTCTGGAGATGAATAGGAGGTTCGGAGAAGAAGCTTGGCGGGGGGGAGAAAACAGCTCACGAGTTGTAAGAGGGGAGAACACGCACCGTGTACTCTGAAACGCCGACCAGGAAGGGGACCATTAAAAGGGAAGAACAAAGTGTACGTGCCGAAATGATAGGCTGGGGGTGCCCAGCAGCTGGGAGAGCTAGCTGGCACGCTTATTAAAGACAAATTAGCTCGGGCGGTGAATGCATTTGCCCCGCTTCGGGACGCAGTCGCACGAAAAAAAAGGTCCACCCTTTGGGAGGGGCCGCGGTCGTCTTCTTTACGTCGCCGAGAGAGTACCCTAATAAAGTGAAAGCAGAGAAAAGCGTCCCGGAGAATTCGATGAGCTTTCCGCAATTTTGTTTCTCCGTCAGGAGATGAGCCGCATTTCAGAAAAAGAACGGGAGAGACCCAACAGGGAAGGGCTGATGAATACCTGATCGGCGCCGACACGTGAAGGGTGCGCCCACCGACGCTTTGGTCCAAGAGGTGGGAAGCTGTCAGCATAGGAACTATGACGACAAAGGAATCTGAAACCGGTGGCTCCAAACACTGAAAAAACACGTACAACAGTACCCCGCGACGCGTGAGACTTTTAGGGGTGGACGGCCCACCTCTATTCTTTCAAAGGGGAGAGTCGGGCCGGTGGCGCGGCGGCAGGACGACAGTGGCGCTGGCGTTGCCGAGAAAGGGTGACAGAAAATCCACGGGTGGAAGCAGAGAGATAGGCGTAGGAACGAAGTCAAAAAAGGGAGGAGGGGCTCGTCTGGACTTCGGTCTGGGTCCGAAGGAGGGATAACCCTCTTCACGTCAGCGTCAACTGGGGGGGGCCGTTTACAGAAGAAGGTCTCAATGGGCAAACGTTCGGGGAAACCCCTATCTGAGACCGGTCTAAGCCCAACTTTCAACGGGAGGGGAGGGGAGTTCAGCTGGGGCCATTGGGACAGCTCTGGGAGGGCACTGGGGAATGTACATACGCAGTGCAAGAACACGGGGGACGTGCTAAAACAGTGGGACTCTCGAGTAACAGTCGATAGGAGACCCATCTGGGGAGAGAGAGGTAAACCCTTAGGACGACCGATGGAAACGAATTCCTTAGGCAAATTAAGCCAGGGTGCCGCCCGAGCGTGTCCTACCGGTGACGAAACGCGGCAGAGTACTTAGCGCACGTCAGCGGCCTGAAAATGGAAATAAACGGGTGTTCGGCAGTGAACCCGGCCGCGTCCCGAGGACGCGGGGAGCACTGGTGCTCTAGGGGGAGGAGGACTGGTCTCTTCGGAGTTGGAGAACAACGGGGCAGGGGAAAAGTATTCCATGGAAAAATATGACGCCGAGTTCATCGCCCGCGAGGAATCTCCGGTTCAGCCTCCGAAGGGACAAAAAGAAGAAAAGAAGAAAGCTCAGTAAGGGCTTTCAAGGAAAGTTCGCTTCTGGGGCGGGCTCGAAAGTCTAGAAAAAAAACCAAAAAGTAGTAGGGAAAAGAGAGTGAGATTGAACTCAGTGAAATTCCCCGAGGCATTTCCAA
>Ga0179593_1236332_pt1 | contig 11023 bp, 13 predicted proteins | sample CZODoug2_1_08_16_FD_185931 | JGI IMG/M metagenome (GOLD analysis project Ga0179593, IMG submission 185931) | Vadose zone soil fungal communities from Angelo Coast Range Reserve, California, USA - CZODoug2_1_08_16fungal (PacBio error correction) | ecosystem: Environmental > Terrestrial > Soil >...
GAGGATAGCAAGAATGAACCAGGGCCAGTAGACGGAAAGCGACAAAGGGCACAGAGTGGACACTAGCCTGAAGCCAAGGAAAAAAGAGGAGAAAAGAAGGAAAGGAGAAAAACGAACGCAAGGATAAGGAAGGGGGGGATAATTGTGCACTGTGACAAAGGGAGACTGAAAAAGGAAGGCTGCGCATTCTGTGTCAAAGGACTTACGGAGTCGGGCAAGGAAAGGGGGGAAAAAAAAGGAAATTCAGCAGAGAAGTTCGCCTCATAAAAAGGGATAAAGACCCGGAGGAAAACAAGAGGGCCTGCCCGGCGGGTAAAGAAAGGAAAGGGACTGGTAGGAAACCGCAGACCAGGTTCGGGCCCAAACGAAGCGGAGACGGCAAAATGTCAACACAGACGCCTGGTCAGCCATCGGGAAAACACATGCGCATGTGAGCTAAAATCTGATAGAACAGCGCAGTTAGGGGAAGAGGAACAATAAGGTCGGCAGGGGGTGCCAGTGCTGCCTTGAATGCGGGGGGGGGGAATTAATCAGGAAAGGTGCACTCCTTAAAATTGACGACAACACTCGTAATCGTGACTTGCCGGGGAACAAAGTTGAATTGTGAGGAAGAAGGGGAAGAAAAAGTGAGGGGAAAAAGACAAGGCGCTTCACCTAGTGAGGAGAACGAGAACTGTAACAGAATGGGGATAAAAAGGCCGGGGAGCTCGGGGAGAATGAGACCGCCTGCTCAAACAAAAATGTGATACTACGCAAAAAAGAATCAAACAAAAAAAAAAAAAAAAAAAAAAAAAACGATTTCGTACCCTGCTTTTGTCAAGCATTCCGCCGCCACCGAACAAAGGAAACTCAATTCCAAAAACAAAGGGGAGGGGGGCACGCGCCACTAAACCTCCGAATGCCATCGTCCCCAGTGCATGGACACAAAAAGTAAAGCTGTTGACACCAGAAAAGCGCTTCCGGCAAACCAAACGTCTCGATTGGAGGCAAAAGGAGAAGAAACGGCTCCCACACCGCAGTCGCGATCAATAATTCGATGGCTTACTGAGGAAACGGGTCGACAGTCAGATCCACGTCCATTTTACCCGCAGGTCGTCCGGAAGTGGCAAGAAGCCGAAAAAAGCATCAACCAGACAACGGCAAAAATAAAAAGGGAACGAACGCAGGTACTGGACCGTGTCGGGGAACCAGGTATTGCATGTTATACGCTCAAAGAGGGACAAAACAAAGGTAGCGGGAGGGAGTAACGGATTCCGACTTTATGAATTCTCAGTAGGGATGAGGGGGGCAAAGCGCACGAAAAAAGAAAATCCGGCAGTGCTAGCTTAAGGAAACCCTTCGACTCTGGACCACAAAAGGACCAAAACTCAAGGGAGTAGGCAACGACTCGGCTCATTTTACCGCAAATTGCCAGCTACTCCCATGGGGGGGGACGCCGGTCTGGTTTAATCAGGCTGTTTCGTAGGAAGAAGGGGAACGTAACACAGAATAACTGATAAAACTGACTCTTATAAATAGCTGAAACAATCGGGTGTAGCAAAACCATTACCAAACTGGGGGGGGGAGAGAGAATAAAGAAAAAATACCAAGGTCCGTTGAGCATTCTGGTTGACACATTAACCGCCTCCCTTAAACTGAGGAAACACCTCAACATCAGGACAACGGAAGAAGCGGAATATATGTTCAGAGGAAACACGAGTCACCTGGACAGGAAGAAACCGGCTGCAACAATGAAAGTCGAAGGTAAAACTGGAATGGCAAATGTATCTCCGTACCACGCGGGGACGGGGACAAGGGCGAAAAATTAGACCGATGAAGCGAAAGATCTGGGTATGATGAAGGGGGAAGCAAGGAAGATATGGGGCAACAACCTGGCTCGCAACAGGTTTGCAGTAATGTCCGGAAAAGAACGAAGAAAACGGCCTATCAACAAAAGAGGACTGCCCTAAAAAGCTCGCAACGGAACAGTTGCGCTCCGCGACAGTCAAATCAGATGTGCAAGCTTGTTTCACACGCGAAGGGGAATAATGTTCAACAAATGGAGAAACAGCAAAGAAGATCCGACTCTACCCTCCTCAGTCGCTGGCAAGGGGGGGGACGGAGGCCATGAGAATCAAACAAATAAACAGAAAATCGATTCTCACGACTGCTTACGCAGCTGCTAACGGAGGCCATAAGGGAGGCGTAAGAACAATGGGGTAACTTTAAAGGGAAAGAAGAGAGGGGAAAAAAGACATGAACACTTAACGATTGGGGGCAACTTAAGGGATAACGCGCAATTAACTCCAAAGCCGACTGTAAAGCTCGCTGAAATAGGAACTGCGGATGGAAGCCTGGTCTAAAAACACAACAAAGGGCCAAAAAGTCGATCACACCACAGGGAACTCCGACAACAGAGGACAGGAAAAGGAGAGTTTGGGGTCTGGGCCGGTGTAGACACAATTTCAAGAGTTCATCTAGGAAGCCAGCAGGGTCGAGGTAGATGACTGGGAGTGGAATCGCAGAAAGTCAAGGCCCTCATCGGGTAAGAGCGTAACTGTTCAAAAAAAATGGGGGAGACATGTGGAAAAATTGGGAATTTACAACCTTGGACCACTCTGCCCCGCAGGGAAGAGAGGGAGGGGAAGGAGATCAAGCAGGGGGGTCTGGCCGTGTGATGGGGGTGAGGAGGGGCAGAAGAACTCCATAAAGAGGAAGTAACCTGCATGATAGTAGTCCGCTTGCGCTAAAAAAGGGGGGGGCCAGAAGAGGAAGAGGAGAGGACAGAATTTTCTTTTACCTTTATCGGGGAACGCCACGTGCTTCCAGGCAGGGGAAAACAAGGAGGATGGAGGGGGGGAATTTTTTCCGTCTGAACGGGCCCGGAACGAAAACACGTGACTCGGCAAGGGAGGGGGGAAAAAGAAAAGGTTAGAACAGATACCATAGTCGGAAGGCGCCGTAAGTGTCAATCCGTGTCAGGAGAGTTCGAACGGGTGGAAAGTCCCGTCGGGATTCGATACAGTGCATCCAGGATTGTCGTGCGAAATAGAAGGGAAAGAGTAAAAAGCTCAGGGGGGGGGAAGCACTGGATCGGGCTGAAACCTAGAGTTCCTCTTCAGCCGTGGAACCCCAAACCAACCCAACAAACACACACACCACCAAAAAAAACCCACCAACCCACCCAAAACACAACCCAAAAAAAAAAAAAACAAAAAAAAAAACAAAACCCAACACCCCCACCCACCCCCCACAACACCAAAAAACCCCCCCCACAAAACCCCTCGCAAAAAATGTGTTGAAGACCGGGGATGGCCGGGGAGGGGGAACCACTGATAAGGAAGTGGTATTGTTGGAACGGAGGGTGGCGAGAAAAAGGGGACCGGTTTATGAGATTGGTGGCAAGAGGCCAGGGGGCCCGCATACAGTCCGCGGACGGGACCTTACCACTTTACAGCCAACAAGAGAGAAAAAGGACGAGTCTCACCCGCAGGGGGAATAGGCGTCACAATGGCGTAGGGCAGCCGGCGATCAAAGCGAGAGTCAAAAGGTTGGTAAAGCGAGACGGCTGGAAAGTGAAAAAGAAAGGGGAGATGGGTTGCGGGGGCGGTGGAAAAAGAGCGGGTGCAGCTGAACATCCCAGCAAAACTTCAGAGGACCGGGTCAGCCGCTAAATTACGGGAGGAGGGGGAGCTGTGCGGAGACAACAAGAACTGGGTTTAGCACAGAAAATGTCCCGTAAGCCTAAGATTACAAAGGAGTGTTGCAGGGGGAGTTGAATGGGGGGCCGAACGGAGCCGGATGTACGCCGGGGAGGGAGTACCTGGGAGACATGGAATGCATACGGTTACACGTACAAAAAAAACTGAAAATCGATTACCCTGGGACGCCCGTTCTGAGGGGGAGCCCGGTCATTTGGTCTGAATCGCCGTAGGCCGTGGGGGTCAAGAAAGTGAGTTAGAAAATGTGGAACGAAAAGGGAAAGGGGAATCTTGAAGAGAAGGCCGGGAAGCGGTGGGCAAAAAAAAAGCCTAGTCAATTGAGTTGCTGGGTTTCTTTGGCAGGCGGAAGCGAGTCAAAGCAACGGGGACGAAAAAATCAAAAGGAGGAGGAAAAATTCAGAGAGCAGAAGAAGTTTGAGGTCTGTACTCAAAACCTGCAGAATGGAAATCTGAAAACACACGAGGGGAAGGGATGCGGGGCTCATTAAGGTGGTCGCAAAGGGCACAATTAAAGCAGCTGACGCACGGAACAGGAGGAGGAAATTTGAAAGGGGAAGAAAAAGAAAGGAGGAGGAAAACGTTACAACACGCACTGAAAAACGCAGAAAGCCGCACACTCACCGAGGTTCTGAAGGAGGTCGGGCGGCGTCAATACCAAAGACGGAGAGAAGAGTGTCTCAAGCACTCACGAGCCAAGGTACAAAAAGTAAAAACTGGTAGGGGGGAAGAGCCGGGACAGACAAGAAAAGTGGTAAGAATCTCAGTTTGTGGTGGTGAGGGAAATGAAACATGATCGCTTTCGTTCAACGACGGACAAACACAAAGCAACAGCCGGGAAGTCAAGTGTGAAAACCTGCAGGCCGTTGTTTGGAATTCCAGGGGAAGTGGGATTCAGGGGCACAACGCAGCACGGAGTGCGGTAAGGAAGCGTGAAGAGGAAAAAGAGAAAGGACACTGGGGTGCAAAGGGACAAAGAGAAGGAAGACGGCAATCGAAAAAAAAAGGATTTGGAAGCAAAGGTGCGGAACAGATTTTTTCTCCAACTGTCTGCTCAAGGATGTGTTATAGGATGAGGTTACAATGAAAGGGAAGGCGGAGAGAACGGGGCGACAAAGCAGTTGAAGGAAGACGTTTGACGTTCATTCGCCGGCATGAGACATGGAATAAAGAGCGGCCGGGTGGCGCAACTTGGGATTACACTTGGCCCGCAACCCATATTTGTGAAAAGGGGTGCTGAAAAAAAAGGAGGAAGAAGAAGGGGGAAAAACGGGACAGGCTCTTGAAGTCTGGACGGCAGTTTGCATAATGTTGAACATAAGGGAATCGCAAAGCCTGGCATGTCAGCGCGGGCGCTCGCGGCGCCCTGTTCTTGCTGGCGGGGGGTTGGGAGGAAGGCCGCAAAAGAGGAAGAGGCAAAAGAGATCAAATGCAAAGGATGTCTAACTGCGGTCTCGGGGGGAAAAAAAGAAAGAGAAAGAATTGGAAGAGGAAGGAAGCAAAAATCTTCAAGCTCGTAGTCTGTGTTAAGAATCTTTCGGAACAGTGGGCAAAAAGGGGGGGCTAGGACGAAATGGGGGAGCAGATGGAGGGGGCCCTGCATGGTAGGTGGGATTAGGCTAAAGCTGCCTGTCCGATCACACAGAGAGTGGCTTGGCGTTGGGTTGCTGGACGTCAGGGAAAGGGGGGTCGAGGGCCACAACAAAACGGAGGCTAGGGGAAAGAAGAGGAGGGATAGCAATTTAACCTGTTTTTAAAGACAAGAAACAAAATCAAGAAAGGAGCGCAACGGAATGGAAAAGTTTCTGCGCGCGATAAAGCGGACAACAAGAAAGCAAATTGAAAAGGGAAAAGGGACGAAGAGAGGTGACAAAATATTCGAGATGAAAGGATGGGGGTGGAGGGGGAAAAAGAAGAAAATCAATAGGAAAGGAACCGAGAAAAAAAAAGAAAGGGAGATAGGGGGAATTGATTGTAACGCTGGGCAGCGAGGGAAAAAAGGCGCAAGCATAAAACAGCAGAAAGACAGGGCGACCGCGGCCCAGAGAGTTCAGCAATGTAGGGACGTCCAGGAGGAAGGGAGGAAGGGAAATGCAGGTTCCACCCTAAGACGTCAGAATAATCGGTAAGAAGTGAAAGAAGAAACAGACAAAAGGCTACACCGCCGCGAGTCGCAAAAGAAATTCCGGCGAAATAAAGTTAAAACGTCCCTCAAAAAGTGAGGGCGAGAGAGATAAGAGATACTGAATAAACCGCGACTCAATCAATTAAAGAAGGGCGGTGCAATGTAAAAAGGTGTGCGTAAAAACAAGGCGCCCTGGAAAAAGAAGGAATAAAGGGGACAGAGGAACATAGCGGGTGGAAACTGGGACAGTTTAAGGTTAAACTCCGGCATGAACTATATACAGGTCTCAGCATCTGCGTTAATAACTGAATCAAATCACATGGGACGGACACAACTTCACGACAAACTGCAAAACAAGAAGGCCAGGGATTGTGCCGCACAAGCAAGCTCCAGGAACACCAAAGTGAATGCAAAGGACGAAGTCCACTTCTCTTCCCAACGGCGGTAACTGCGCATGGTGCCTGCGGTACTAGAGAGGGGGAAGGGGAAAAAGGAAGAGTCAATCGAGAGGTTTCTTCCTGTGGTGCCTGCCTGCCTGAATGCGGGTGGGAAGAATCAAATAGGGAAAGGGAAAAAAAAAAGGAAAGTTTACCTGAAAAACTCTTTAATAGCGGCGGTTAGAAAGGGGGAGGAGGGGTTCAGAGAAGGCGGGGGGGGAAATAGAGGCTAACATCCTATAAGATCGCTTGCAACATAGGGCGGACGAAAAGGGACCAGAAGGGGGGGGGTGAAAGGAAAAGACACCGTCTGCTCCGAAGGGGAATGTGAGACGAATGAGACCCGAACCCCCCCCCCAAACGCCCAAATACACTTGGCCTGGGAGAGGGGGTCACGGTCTCAGCTCAAGATTACCAAACACAGAAGGAAAAAAACAACAAGGAAATAATAAAAAGAGACATACCAAGGGGATCCACCTGAGATGCGCCCACTGACATAAAACATGCATCATCCTTCACAGGGGGGGGGAAACATGTCACAAAGGGCAGGTTCAAGGCTTTGACGAAACACCAAACGATAATGGAGGCAGGGAAACAAACTTCCGTAACAGGGGACCCCGATTCAGAACCTGGACCAGAAAAAAAAGAAAAAGAAGGCGCAAATAATTCATGGGCAGCAAGGCGAGCAGGACATGACATGTCAGGCATACAAATGTAAAAAAAAAAGGGGGAAAGTCGCAGGGGAAAGACATCGCTCGAGAAAACAAAGCCACCAGAGAAGTGGCAATCAAGCAAGTACACTGGGACATGGTTCTGGTAAACCATTTCTTGACGGTCTCCTCAGCTTGGTAAAAAGGGAGGAAAGGTCGCTGCTTCTGTAAAACCGGGGAAGGAAAGGGAAAACGGCTCAGCAACGCCCACGGCAACAAAGCCGGCAAGTGACCATAAATGGAACCCGGCTTCGCTAGAAACAAAAACTGGGGAATCATCAGCTGATCGCCGTAGAGAGGGAAAGCAAAAAAGAGAAGGGTAGAGGGAACAAAGCTCAACGCGGGGGAGACCCCGTTCCATGTGATCGATCTGGGGACAAAGCAGAAGGAGAACAACAAAGGAGAGAGGAAAAGAAAAACAAAAAAAGGGGAGAAAAAAAAAGGCAAACTGTGGGGCAGGAAGGGACCCTACTAAAAGAGCTGGAGCCGGAAGATGGGGGGACCAGACCCGCAAAGCAGCGGGAGGGAACACCATGTAAAACTCATGCGAAAAAGCCAACAGAGGGAAGAAAGATAGAGTACCCGATTCACCCATGACCTTGAAGGGACGACCTCTTCCGCAGAGTACGAAAAGAAGGAGGCAAGTATCGCCGTAAAAGCGGGAATGGCCCACGGGCTCAAACTATCATGCAAAAGTGAAAGGAAAGGGAAAAGGGATTGAGGACTCACGCCGGATCTGGGTACAACATCCTTTCCGCGAGGCACTTTGCTACAAAAAAACCGGTGTCATCTAAAACCTGGAATATACAGCCCGCATCGCGGACCAGCGCGCCCGGGAAGAAAGGGGGGGGAGGGTCAACAAAACGAAAAGGGAGGGTTGGCAAAAGGGGTGTCAAACGCTCCTCGGAATTGAGAAAAAGGGCGTGAAACGAAACCAGTTCTGACGACTACTAGAATGAAGTCGAATAAGCTGGCGGGAAGCTTACGAGAGGATAAGAAAAAACAGACGGACAAAATCCTTAACGACTTCTCCTCAGCTCTTCTAAACACAAGGCGCCCGGGAAAGGGGGAAAACCTGGGAACAGTCGACAGCCGCAGCAGGAATCAGGTAACCCGGAGTGGGCGGATTTCAGTCTAAGCGCAAAAGGACGCCCACGTCCTCGCATGCCCAAACAAAAAAAGGAGAGAAAGGCCGGAGGAAGCTTGTGACATAACCACTCCACCGTCACAGAAAAAAAGAGAGAGAAACAAAACAACGGAGGGAAAAGAAAAAAAAGCAAAAAAAAAGGAACACAGAAAAAAAAATGGGTGTTTTGGTCGGATTTATGAAAAGACCATCCCCGTTCTCTACTCAGCAGATCGTGGGCCTTCGCTACTTTTAAGGGTTAATGCGACTCGGCAAAATCCGTCCAAGCGTAGACAGACAGAGAGGAGGAGAATAGGGGGAATGTACCATCCTTGACAGAACCCACTCTTTCCACGTAGAAGCTGCGTGATGAAGGAGGAGGTGAAAGGGGGGTAGAGGCTGGCCTTGCTTCGGACCGGCGAATCAAAAAGAGAAGGAGGGACTTCAGGATAGGGGTAGACTGGGGAAGGCAAGGGGCAGATGCGGGAAGAGGGTGAACAATCTCGAACATACTTTGAGTGTCCAGGAGCGTAACGAAGCAAAACTGAATCTCGAATGGCCATCAAGTGCGGCGTATATTGACAAGGTCGGTATAATAAGAGGGAAGTGCTGAAGAAAACAACGGGAAAACGCTCGCGGCATAGGACAACTTTTTCCAATCGAAAAGGGGATAAGAGACAGCACAAGGGCCGCCCTTCAGCGGTTACGGAAGTGTCGCAGGGTGGCCAGTAAAACGCGTCAACGGAGGAGAGCGGCAAAGTACAAGGAGGTACGAACTAATGCGGGAAGAAGTCTGCGTTCACATGGCAAAGTGGAGGGGATGAAATATCAAAAATATGCGCCTGGGGGGCGCTGGACTCATGGGTTGAAGACAGTGATGGGCAGGTCGGGGCAACAAAGAAGAAAAGGTAATTCGAGTGGTTTTTTCGTAGTGTCGCGCTCCAAAAGGGGGTGGGACAAGCTCTCGACAGTTAATATGGAACAGGCTCCTTCCTTAGACTGGGAACGGGAAACGAGGAGCTTTAGCCAACCAAGAGGGGAAATAAAAAGAACCTGGAGGAGAATAACAGAAAGAGGGAACTGAGTAATCGCTCCGAGATAGCGAGAGTCAACAATTTGGTAAACAAAATAGTAACAAGGCGCCGTATTGTTGCGTGTGCGTGAGCGCTTAAGAACGAAACAGAAGGAAGCCGGACCTATCAGCGACCTGGACAGCGTCCGGGGAAAAACGCCGGGAGGATACAAAGAAAACTGTTCAAAGACCAGGTCCAGTACCTTATGGAGAGCCATAGGGGAGCTGTGGGAAGGATGGGAAGGGGGGGGAGGAGGATGCGTGCAATCCTTTTACGACCGCGGTAACCTGTAACGGGAGGGAAGACACTTAACACAAAAGCAGCCGTGCGCAGCCGCACCATCTAATTCGTCGAACGCAGGGGATGTGGAGCCGCGTGTCATTTCCTGAATCGCAGGAGGAAAAGTGGGTGGACACAAAGGAAGGAGTCAGCAGTGAACGCTCAAGATGTGACGCCGGAAAAAGGGAAAGATGCATGCAGGAATTGTCAAAAAAAAGCGAGCCAATAAACGACTCTGGGGTGATGTTGGAGATTCTAGGCGGGAAGCGAGCAAAAGCAACGTTGAAGCACAGACGAGACAAGTTAGCATGGGAGTAGAAAGGAAAAAAAAGGGAGGGAAGGTTTCAGGAGGTAAGACAAAAACTTAATATGGGACCGGGGGAGCAGAACTATGGGGAAAAAAATCAGGATTCTGAGGAAAAAAACTAGAAGGGCGAAGTCCCCATAAAGAATGGGGACGCCACGAATTAAAGATGTGGAGGAGGAAATTTTTAAGGAGCCCCCGGAAGAAAAAAAAAAAAAAAAAAAAAAACATTGAGTGACAAAGTCCCAAAAAACTAGGAAGCAGACCACTACTCGATGAAATATGGGGGGCGGAGGCAGAAAAAGAGCGGGGATACGGGCGACAAAAGAAGGCAAACCGGTTTGTGAGAGCCGGGACAGACGCAGGAAGGGCAAAAGGGGAAGAAAACAGGGGATGGGGGAGGGGACACGCAATGGCCCTTTATTTGTCAAGGACTGGGCATGCCGGGTGGGAAGGACAAGGGTGGAAAGAGGCACGCCGCAAGATTCTACAATAATAGCTGCAGCGGACATCACGAAAGTTTCCAAACCGGACAATACACACCGGGACAAGTGAAATGAAGCCCGCAAAGGAGAAGGGAGGGAAGGGCTTCGAAGGGAAGGGTAAAAGAACAATTATTTTCACAAGACGCGTTACCGAAAAAGACGTTACTGAGACTTGCGGCGGTTTGAATCAGCAAGGCGAATCACGCCGCCGCGTCCAAGCACTTTGAGGGAACTGTTGAAACAAGGGGGAGTAGGTCATCAGGGAAGTCGGTTTTGCGAGCGCGCTACGTCTGGTCCTTCGCACTCGTTGGGGTAAGCGGGAAGGTGCATGGGAAAAGGGGTCAACGGGTTCTTTCCCTCTATCTGCATCTGCTGATGGGAACTTGCCATGCAGAGGCTATGAAAAGGAGAACGGGGAGGTGGCCCTGGAAAAGTGCAGCAAAGCCAGTATGGCAACTAGCGGGAGGCTCGCGGCTCACTTTCTGGGGACGGAGGGAGGAGGCGTAAAAAGGGAGAAAGAGAGGAAAAATTAAAGGGACAATCATGACTCACATGAGAATAGGCTTTCTTCATCTTTAAGAAAGTACAAGATGAGATTTGCAGACGTCAGAAGACAACATCTGTGCAACTAGAATCTGTTGACGAAGCCTGGAAGGGGAAAAAAAGGGGGAACCTGTTGGGTGAAAGGGAATCGGGGACAGGGGCATGAGTTCGTAAGGGAAAGACTGAAGACAGGAAGATCTGTTGTACTGGTTATGTTAACAAACCCTTAGGATAAAAAAAAAA
>Ga0179593_1389544_pt1 | contig 11023 bp, 17 predicted proteins | sample CZODoug2_1_08_16_FD_185931 | JGI IMG/M metagenome (GOLD analysis project Ga0179593, IMG submission 185931) | Vadose zone soil fungal communities from Angelo Coast Range Reserve, California, USA - CZODoug2_1_08_16fungal (PacBio error correction) | ecosystem: Environmental > Terrestrial > Soil >...
CGGTGAGACATGGAGGGCAACCGACGCACGCAGGGGCCTGTCCAAAACACACAACTTATCCTTGGGAGAACGGTCGGGCTGATAAAAATAGCAGGGTTCTTTAACGGCAACAGGGGGAGGGAAAGGGGGGCATCGGCACCGAACCAAAGTAGCGAAGCGCAAGGAGCCGAGGCCGAAAAGATAGACAAGGAACTGGCGTCCCCTTCCAGATTTCGGGCCGACCAAAACTACTTGACTAGGGAAAGGAAAGGGACGTGGAGAGGGGAAGTGCCAAGGAGAAAACTCGATGATCTTCCAAAGGGAAAAAGGAACCCTAAATCCTATAAAAACCAGATCTATGCCGAAGTACCATGGTTGACCAAAGAAAAAACTCAGGAAAGTTAGAAAAAGGCTGAAGTACCGAGAACCATGCAGGGAGGAAAAAGGTTTAAAGTGGATTGGCCCGTCTCTCCGTAAAACAGTTGACTTTCGGGAGTCGGCGTGGTGCGGGAACGCAATAGCGTCACCGGAAAAAAAAATAAGAGCGGGGACCTCAGAGCCAGTCGGACTCAAAGTCTGGAGAAGGAAGTTCCGCGTCAGCGGCCGGGCGTGATATTTAGGGAACTGGTTCCACTTGTCTGGGGGCGCGGCCGGGTCGGCAAGGAAGGGTACGCTCGGGATTCGGAGAAAAGAACTCGATTGCAAAAAGAATGTAGGCGAAAAAGACTTGGGTGGTATCGGAAGCCGAATGTTCGGGTTTTAAGCAGCTTGCTCTGGGGCGGGCTTTGGTGCGTCAGGCAAGGGGGGGGCGCTGCTGCGGCTTGGGGGCTTGGCGCGGTAGGGGATGGGACGGACGAGGGAAACAAAACTTGGTCGGACTTTCGGCCGGGGGTGGGCTCAGTGGGGCTAGTCAGTGACCGCTGCAACGTTTGGGGAGTCTCTTTTTTTCTCGGCTGGAGTGAGCGGGTTAAGGGAAAGGCAAAAAAACGGGGAAAAGACGGCGAAAGCTGGAGACGGCTAAAATCCGGGGGGTGAAAAACGGGCGGAAATTGGAGACAGCGTGGGGAAAGCGGTTGGTGGTCTTTGACGGCTGGGGGGTGAAAAAAACTGGCTTATCAGAGGGAAGAGTAGTGAAGGAGTAATGGGAGCGGATTTGGGAGGGCCGGGAAAGGTTCGGGATGCCAGCCGCGGGGGGGGGATCGGCGGCTAACTGAAAGAAGGGCAGTGATGCTCACGACGCCAAATTTATCGACGGATGGGGAACACTTCAAGGGAGGAGCGGGGCCGGAATGGGTCACGAAGAAGCGGGCGGAAATAACTGAGCCGGGCGAGTCCGGTGCGCGTGTCAGGGGATCAGAAAGCCCCCGTCGTGAAGCCCCAGCATGACCAGAACCCACGGTAGGTAGGCGGGACGGTCCCCGCGGCGAAGAAGTGACTAAGCGGAGAAAAAGAGGAGACGTCTGGGACGCTAGATAAATCAAAGAAGGACCATACCAGCTAGGCGTGGGGGAAACAACAGAACGTCGAAAGCCGGCTGGAAACGATTGAGTTGCGTGCAGAAAAGCAGTTGATGGGGGCAGTGGTGAGGAACCCAATTGTCTTAACCGGTCGGCGAGGACGGGGGGAAAACCGGATATTTAAGCGGCTGCAGCAGATAGTGCGGCGAGGGGAAAAAAAAAATGCGAAGAGAAGACGGGTCTGGTTCGTTCAGAGTCGTCCACGCTGGGGGGGTCCTTCTATCTCCCTCTGGGGTCGCGAAGAACAGGAGGATGATCAAAACTGGAAAAAGGGGGGGGGGGGAGGCCGCCTGGAATCATGGGGCCACGGGAGGAAGGAACCCGCCTTATCAGGGAGAAGACATCTTGGGGTCATCTTCCACCGTCCACCAAGAAGAAGGAAAAAGTGAAAGCCGAAAAAGAGAGGAGCTGCCACTGCCGCAGTTAGGTAAAGAGCTGCGTGGGGTGCGGAGCCAGGCCGGGAAAAAGGCTTTCGAATATTCTGTCATGCCAGAGGAGAAAATTCCATAGGAAAAAACTTACCTTTATTGATTCGCTTACCAGGAAGGGACGCAAAGCTGGACCGGGCGAAATGGACTCACCAAGCCCCTTACCGCTGCTTCGCCTTCGATCAGGTCGGACGCTGGAAATAGAGAAAAACAACAAAGGAAGGGAAAAAGATATGACGAGCGGCCCGACTTATCTAGAGAAAAAAGCAGCGGTCACAGGGTACAGTTTCAAGGAGTCTATCAAAGGTCAAAGCTGGCGTAACGGGACCTGTGAAGAGGATCAAGACATTCCAGTCCGGGTAAAGAGGAAGATGAGCGACACAAAAATAAAAGCTTCCTCAGAAAGGGTTCCCCCCGGGAAGTAGACTCAACCCCCACCTCAAAAGAAAGAGTTAAATAACGGACAAGTGAGCAGAAAGTCTCAGGCTGTGGGAACGAAAAAAAAGACCAAGCGTCTCTCGAACTGGGGTGCCGCCGTGAAAACAGAAGTACACTCTTGTCCCAGGAAATGATCATGAACTCCTCCCTCAAAGGGGGGGGACCATGAGAGGGGACAGCCAAAAAGGCCTGTTAAATTGATAGCTAAAAACCTTTTCCGAGTACGCAGCGAAAAGAACGGGAGATGCTGAGACACATCAGGGCCAAGGCGCTGACGCCATAACGATCAGAAGAAAAGCCCTAAGATAGGGGGGAAAGGGGGAGGAAGAAGAGGGAAGAGGGAAAAAAACGCGCAAGACTCTGTCAAAGTCATACGCCGCGCCCGCACGTTTGGTTTTTGAATCCATTTGGCTTCTAAGAACCCACAGGAACCCCATCACAAAAATCGGGGGGGGGGGGAGAAAAGTCACCAAATGCCAAAACTGCAGGGAAAAGTGGGGGTAAAACAGCGAATACGGGCAGTGGGCATAGGGGGAGTGATAGGGGGGGAGGCTGCCTAACTCCTACCACAAACGAGGGGCGTTAAGCATAAACCGTACGACAAAACTACGGGAAAAGGGGTAGAAGACATTAAAGAGAAAAGCGTGGCGGTCTTTTTCTTAAGAGGGCTGGCATGTCTAAAGCAAAACTCCCTCAAAAAGATCCAACTACAATCGCGGGAAAAAAAAAAAAATCAGTGGACCCTTAGGACCTGCCGACTCCGAGTTTCTGACTAAATGAGATCCCTGGGGGGCGGACAGAGACGCACCCGGGTCCGAGAACCGAACCGCTAAACAAAAGCTCACACTGCGCGGCACAAAGAAATAACGGTACACCGGCAAAACAAGCTCTCTAACCCAGTATAAGGAAAAAGAGACCGGAACAGAGGCGCAACAGTTGTAAAACACAACAAGCATATACACTCCCACAACAGGACCCAAATTGGAAATACCAAAGAAAGACGAAGCAGCACAACAAGCGGACATGCCTTCTCCCAGAAACCGGCCGGGGCCAACCTAAACCGCACCAGGGGTGGACAAGAAAAAAACACAAGCAACTAGGGAAAAAAAAAAAACAACTGGGGGCTCACGAAAAAGGCAGTTTGCCGAGACATAATCCACTCAAAAGGAGCCCCCCACAGAGGCCGCGCAACGGAAACCTTACTCGATGAACGCCCAGACCATAGACCCTCAAAAAAAATGAAAGAACCTCATCTCCCGCGCGGACTAAAAAAAAAAGCCCGCTAACGGAGCCAAATCCTTCCAAAACAACTCACAGGCGCAGGTCCTCTACAAAAAAGATAAGCCCGCAAATGAACCAATCTACGCAAAGTCAGAGCGAACGGGGAATCCGAAGGAACTGAAGACCAGCCGGGCCCGAACCCTGGCAAATCTCCAAAAATACAAGTTAGCCACAGGAAAACCGAAAATGAAACGGAAGCGACGACAGGGAAGGGGCCAACATAAAGTAACAGAAGGTCGCCTTTAGTTTCAGGGGGGGATGCCGCCAGTCGATCAGGCGTCGACAAGAAGGGAAATTCGGGGGGCACGTCAATGAACCAGATAAAAAAACCACTGGGGCACCATCGGGAAGCAAGGAACTTTGACGATAGTACTAGCTCGAAGAGTCCTCCGTTCATAAAGTCGGAAGTTTAGAACTTGACCCATGAGAGTTAGCATGGAATCGGGGTTTGGGAGGCACTTCGGGTTCGGAAAGGCCGAAAGCTCGGGTAAGAGGGCGAAAAAAGGGGGACCTCGTCCAAGAAAGGGAAAAGGAGGCCGCTTGGGCGGGCCCGACCACGAAGGAAGGTGTCTGACCAAACGCCCTCTGAATAACAGCGGTTCGGGTCTGCAATCGGGGGAGGGGGAAAACAAGCTTGAAGGGACACTATTACCAGGGGAAAGAAACTTTGCCACCGCAAACCCAGAGTCTGGGGAAGCCGGACCGTCTCAAACGAGAAGTGGGGTCACCGGGAAACTCCCCTTGAACGGGGAGCAAGGGCAAGAAGACACCGAGGTATATAGTAGAAAAAATAACGACAACTGTCGGAGGGGAGGGAAAGAAGGATTACTCGTGTGATCATTTAGGAACAGAAACAAGTCAAAGGTGGGGAGGGGTCACAGGAACAACAATGGAGGACGTGAGACGAAAGCACTAGGGAGAAACCGGGGGAAGCCGGGGGGTGGTAGGGAACTGGTTCAAAACGGTCAGTGGGAAAAGGTCATCGGCAACGCCCAAGAAAAAAAAAAACACTCGAAGTGTGAAAAGGGTAGGGCAAGAAAAGTCTGACTCGCAAAGAGTTCGGCTGGGCGCCCTCGGACAAGCGTGGCAGGGCAACGAGAACCGACGTAAACTAAAAAGGTAAAATCAGTTTGTAAATATGGACGGAAGCAAGGAGGACAAACCAGTAACTGAAGAGGGGGGGGGGGCCCAAAACAAACGCGGAAAACCTTGGAACACGCTAAAACAAGGGGGATAGAAGGAAGGGGGAACTAAAAAGCGGGGGGGGGTACCGTTTAAACTAAAAGACAGTCATGAAGCAGAAGGAGTAGGTCCGAAAAAAATACTTGTCGGGGAAAGAACCGTGTAAACATTGGCTGGGGACGCCGAAACGACGGGCAAAATTGCAGCGCGTCTGGAGGAGGGAGGGACGCTCTAAACGGGCCCGGACACTCTTGGGAATCAGGCGCCTCTTACTAAGTCTTCTCGGAATAAGCTTAACGCGGGGCCGAAGAATGACATAGGAGAATGGGGGCTCCGTTCAGTGCAGTCAGTTGAGGGGAACGGGGTATCATTCGCGGATTCTGCGACCGCACTCGGATTTTTCAGGAGGTTAAGGTGCCGGAGCATGGTTTTGTAAAACGGAGACAAGGGAAAACATGTTAGGTTGGAAGCAAAAGTGAAGAGGAGACAGGTTGGGAGGGAAGCGCGGCATCAGGCGGCTTAGTAGAGGCGTGGGGCTGGCAGGGGCAGCAGGGGGAAAGGGTAGGGCTCGGAACGGGTGGTTAAAGGGGGGCACGGCTGCAAAAGCGGTCAACCTTCTTAGGGCGCGGTGGGGGTGGGAAAAGCGGCTGGAGTTGCGTGTCCAGGGACCTGACGCTGGCTCGGACGGCTGGAAAGGGGGTATAGGGGAGACAGCTGAAAGCAAGGGGTGAAGCGCGGAAGGTTTAGACATCGGGTTGGGGAAAAAGGTGATGGGCTGTAGACGGGCTGGGGTGTTGAACAGGGGGAATGATCCTCCGCCGGGCGCGTGGAAGACACTTCGGAGGGGAAGCTTGGGCGTGGCAAGGGGGGGGGAAAGGGGGACGGGGCGGAAAAAGGACTCTTTTTGGGATCAAAAAGAAGCACCGTCGTGAGATCGAAAAACGATCGGAGGGATGGTAAAAAAACGATTCGTGCCGGGGAAAGAAGGGTCACGGGATCCGCGGCATTACCGGAAGCACGGGGAAGGAAGGTGCGGGCGGTTAGGGGGGGCATGGACATCCACAGCTCGACAAAAGTAAAGAACATCGCCCACGTTGAAGGAGCGACGTGCCCGAAGTCCGGTGCGGCAGGCGGAACACAAATTCGCGTTGGGTAGTCTTAGGCAGCAAAGATAAGGAAAAGAACAAGACCTCGGGAAGGGACCAAACTGTGAAAAGGCGGCAGGCACCTGACGGTTTCAAGGGGCCCACACAAAAAAAACGATGGGGGAGGGGGGAGAGTGGGAAGACGCCAAGGTCTGAAAAGTGTCGGGGGAGGCGGCGAGGAAATATGAAGGCAAGAAAAGGACTGCAGCAGCAGAGGTGAGGACGAAACCAAGATTCGGGACAGCAGGGCGAGGATCGTTATGGACACGTAGGGCAAGGTTGTCCGAAAAAGTCCGCCTTCAACGGGAAAACGGGAGAAGGATCCACATTTCAACGGAATTGGGGGAGGAAGCGCTGGACCCTCAGTGGCTGTATGCAACGAAAACGCCTGAGAAGGTGACGGGAAAGTCGATGTCATCGGCATGGACCACCACCCGGCCGAGAACTGGCAAATGCAAAAAGGAGGACCTGCAGAACAGAAAGGGGGAAAGACTGCGGCGGGAAATCGGCCAGTAACAAAAGGCAGTGAAACCGGAATGCCAAGGGATCAGCGTTCCAGCGGAAACTTAAATGGAATTAGTGATGCACCGGACCCCGGACCAACAACCGAAAAAGGGGGATCAGAAAAGACAACCAGAAACCATGGGCGGGAGAAGACGAGAAGTTTCGGGACCCTGTCAACGCGATAAAAAAGAGAGTAGGAAAGAAGAGAAGAGGGCGGCCAAAAAACTAAATCAGAGTACTGAAGGAAATATTCGAAGAAGCAACGCTGTAGAACCGTCAGGTAACGCACTGACTAACTTCCCGGGTCGGGTCCGATGGAAGCTGAGAACCGGAATAGAAGCTGCCGCATCCATTTAAAGAAAGAGAAACACACGCAAAATTACGAAGGCAATTGCAAGTCGAACAGGGGGGCGAAAGCATTCAATCATGAAAAAAGGTGTTGTGAAATCAAGTGGAAGAGGACACCGCGATGTCACCGGACTGATAAGAGGAGGAAGACGAAAAGAGGGTGCAAACACCTAGGAAGAAACAAAAAGGGGACAAGTGGATCAATAAAAACGTTTCAGAGACTCATAGAACCAGAAAGAGCGCCGGAAAAAGCGTGGCCAACGCGCTGACACCCTAAATCATCGGACAAGGCAAAAAACCGACTAGTGGGGCCACCAAAAAAACTGATGAGACCGAAAAGAAGGAATAATTCAAGACCAACGAGACAAAACCGGTTACAGCCATTGCGTATCCTCCAACAAAAAACCAAGAAAATCTAGTGGGAGAAAAGCACCGCAGGGGGAAAAAAACCTGCAAACGTTGGGACCGGGGTGTGGGGGAAAAGCACTAAGTCAGGGAAAATAGGGTTTTAAGTGATAGTCGCTTGCCTGACAGCCTCCAACAGATGGGCGTCTCGCATGAGCAAGGGACCTCCTGGTACCGCTCCGAACCTTGCGATTGTCATGAGGGGGGCGGCAGACCTGGTTTTTCCATATACCGCAACAACGCACACCGAGTCCCCTTCCCTATAGGTAAACATCGAATAGAAAAGAACGCAGGAGAGCCGGAAGCTACCTAAGGGACCGGAACTAATCAGGAGGGAAACCTTTTCTGACAGGCCGAGACAAACTAAAACTTGACGGAAGCTCACGGTCCGCTGAAACCACCAACTGAGCCATGGCTCCCGAAACCCTGACCAAAAGGACCAAACTATATCATCAGCTCAATTATAAACACCTCTAAACGGACAGATACATAACCAGTTTCCCACACACGAGGAAGCTCCAGACCCCAAATGCGTCTCCCCCAGATGGTACCAATCCACGCCTCCTCTTGAAAAAACGCACAGACCGGCTTGAACATCAAGTAGAACACCTCAGAAATCATCCTAAATCCCTCAGAAAGAGAAGGGCCGACCACCACATAACTCAAACGAGGAACAAACCTCGCCAAAGCCCAAGGAAATTTGCCGTCTCAAGCACGCACCAAGTAGCCCACAAAAGGCTTTCCCGACGGAACCAAGAACAAGTCTCCGCCGCCGCCCAAAAAAAAACCCGGGGGAACCAAAAAAAAAAGCAAAAAGCTCCGTCAGCAGCAAAGAAATAATCAAAAAAAAGAAGCAAAGAATCCCGAACCAAATGCCTGACAAAACAGGAAAATGGAGTACGCCGTCTAAAAACCAGCGGCCAGTCCTCAAGAAAAGAAAAAAGCCAAATCCGAGGTCGGGAGTAAGAAAATCCATCAAAATGAAACCTCCGGAAAAGAACCTGACGCGCCACCGCCCGGGGGACCCCGTAAGAACCAAAACAGAACCTGCCTCGCGAGTGAAGGAAGATAATACTGGGGAAAAAAAGGAATTAGAAAGGGGAGACTGCCAGGGTGAGAAAAAATCGTCCGACCAAAACAGGGATCGCCAGAAGGAACTAGGTAAAAAAGGGGCACACATGGGGAACCGGCCTGAACAAAGAAAGGGGAACGTAACAAATACTGTACTACAGGAGAAAGAACCGTCAGGGGGAACGTGTCCCAGGTAAACCTCTGTCGTCATAAAGGGGGGACGGCTCGGTGGGCTTAAGAGGGTAAAAGACGCGGTTTCGAAAGAATAGACCATAGCCTCTCCAAAAGAACGGCAGGACGAGTCGTCGTTTTTAGACGACCAGACTGGAAGGGGGAAAATACCGATGAGAAGCGCGGGGAAGGAAAGTGCGGCGCGGGACGGAGATTGGGAAAAAAAAAACTATTACCTTACCGGAAAACTTTCCTAACAAAGGCTGAAAAGGAAACACCTGACAGGGAGAACGGAGAGGGGAGAGGTCCCGGGGCACAAGGCCCCAAGGATAGACTTGAACTGGATGACACAGATATCATCTAAGAGCACACACAAACTGATGAGAGAGAGATATACGAGGGGCTCATTTCGGCACACGAGAGACCCACAATTTCGCGGTGCAAAAAGAAAAAAAGCAAATTATCCTGAGACGTCCGGAGGACACCTAAGAAGGGGGGGGAGGAGGCACGGAAAAGGGAAATGAAGCGAACCGGAAACTCGGCGCCGCGCCTAAAAGAGGGAAAATGCTTCCTAAAAGCAACTGGGGAGCCCCAGGCCAAATGTCTTTCAACACCAAGGACGTCCCTGCCTGAAAAAGAGTTAGAGGCGAACAAGGGCGATCAAAACGCCACGGGAGCTTATCGTCCCCGCGGAAGAACCAGAGCCCGCTAAACCAGATCTATTTCCGAAAAGAAGAAAAGTAAACGGGGAGACTCCGATGAAAGTTCTGAAAGGAACGGACCAGCAGAAAAAAGGGCTTGAGGAACAGAAGGGGGCAATGGCAATGGGACCTGAGCGCCGGTCAGTTGGGGCAAAGTCAAGTCTTCGTTGCGCAGAAAAGACGAAAACGGGGGCAAGGCGCGAGGGTGAAATCAGGCAATGAGGATAACCGTAAATCGGCGCCGATCAAGAGTGGAGGGCTCGGGGAGGGGGAAAAACGGGAAAGGAAAAAGTTCGGTGGGAAGGCGGGAAGGGTAGGGGAAGAGGACAGCAGGCAAAGAAAAAAACTAGGGTCTTGGTAAAAGGGCATTTGGCCGAACGGGTTGGGGAAAAAGCCGCAGTTGAGGGGGGGGGCGCGCGGTCTAGGCACTGGGGAGGGGGTGGTGAAAAACTGTCTCTGGCACGGACTGGGCGGGCAGAGTGAGGGGATGGCGGCCATCGGAAAGGGCGGGAAGTAAGGTGCTCATTGGGGGGCGAGGGGAGGGAAGCTGCAACGGCTAGCGCGGGGGGACTACGCTGGGGGCGGGGTGGAACGTGTCCACTTGCGCTTGAAAATCTTCCTTAGGCTGTGGAAAAAAAGGCTGACTAACGGGGGGCACAAAAAAAGGGCGGGAATCGCTTTGAGAAAAACGTTGGTGGGGAGTGGGCGGCGTGTTGAAAAGCTGACCGCCTGGGCCGGGAATTTGGAAAACGGACCTGAGAGAAGAGGTGGCACCAGTCCCTTTTTCGGGGTGAGGGCCAGGAGGACGGGTGGGTCGCGGCGGGGGCTTACATTCTTTATTCGCAGAACAACGTGATCTCTAATGTCGGAGGAAGACTGATGAAAAACAGAAAAAAGGACTGTTGTCAACGATCCGAGGCTGAAAGAGCGTGCGAAACGGCAAAAAAAGTTGGTCAGGGGGCAGGGTGGCAAGGAGCGCCACAGGGAGTAAGCCAGCATTCCAAAAGCAAGCGAGTTCGCTAACGGTCAAGAGGGGAGGGTCTGAAGGGCCTCGGAGCCCATCGTCTTGAATGGCAGTAAGCGCCGATCACTAGAAAAATTACAATGGGACCCGCGAGTGCGTTGACAAAAACTTTCACGCTGAAAAAACTTGCACTCTTCTTTGAAAAGTTAAAAAAAACGAGATTGGAATGGGGCGAGTGGAGTATAAAAAGGGCCAATGGGGGGCGGAAACAGGGCGAAAAAACAAACTGGATAAGATGGGCAGCTGCTGCAGCAGATCAGTAGGGTAAGTTAACACTGAATGAGGGGGAAAAAGGAAGGCCGGCTATGATAGGTATTTCAATACAGACCCACAACCAAAGACCAACCCAAAAAAAAAAAAAACCCAAAAAACCCACACACCTACAAGAGGCGGGGAAAAACTGGTAACGGCATATCAGGCAAACGGCTTTTCAGCGGGAGGGAACTGAGGAAAACCTTGCTGTGACTGAGAAACCTGGGGGGTCAACCTTAAGGCTGGCCCGCGCTGGACCCATAAGGGGAGGGGAAAGGACTTCCCCAAAAAGAAGAGCTTTGGGGTCTCGAGATCGTCACGAGTCAAACCACACGGCCCTTATAAAGAAAGAAGTTCACAACGCTGGTGAATGAGAAGAGGGCCGCTGATTGACTGTCTGCGCATGTTTGCATCGGCCTTGAAAGGAGGGGGAGGGGAAAAAGGATCAAACTGCATCAACGCGGGATCACTTCCCGAACAAACCGGTCCGCAAAAGACCGGTACGCCAATATAAGGAACTACTTAAAAACATCCAGTCGACCGGGAATGAGGACGCATTAGAGGTGGGGCAGAAGTG
>Ga0179593_1483324_pt1 | contig 11023 bp, 11 predicted proteins | sample CZODoug2_1_08_16_FD_185931 | JGI IMG/M metagenome (GOLD analysis project Ga0179593, IMG submission 185931) | Vadose zone soil fungal communities from Angelo Coast Range Reserve, California, USA - CZODoug2_1_08_16fungal (PacBio error correction) | ecosystem: Environmental > Terrestrial > Soil >...
GTGGGCAAGAGGGAACGCGGAAACAGCAGCAGCTATGGCGACACTAGGCAAGAAAATGAATCTGGGAGCGCCCGAGGGAACGATGGCGGAAATCGACCGCCGGGGCACGAGTGACGGGTCGGCAATACCCGATTGGGAATTCTCAACCACCATGACAAGAAAAAGAGAGTTGGGGGACAAGCCGACTCAAACCAGCCGGAAAACCTTCGGCCGCGCGATAGGTTGGACTACTGCAAATTGACGAGACGATCAAACAAGGACTGGGGGCAGGCCCTCTGACTGCGGGAGCAGACTCCGAGCAAGAAAATGAATCCCTTCATGAGGAGGGCGGTCAACCCGCGGTGTCCAGAGGGGAGGTGAAGAAATGGTGTTTTTGACTAACACGTACTGAGGATCTCGGCGGTAAAACAGGGAAAGTAATGGAATAAAGTCCGGGGGGGACATATCCCCTACGTCCAGACTAATCGTAGTTCACGTGCACAACAAGGCGCTCAGCTCTACCTCGTAGAGACGGTCTTAAAAAGAGGGGGGGGGGGTGGGGGTGTGGTTGGGGGGGGGGGGGGGGGGCTTCTTCGACATGATGTCCGATGAACCAAAGCGAGATTGGTCCGCCGAAAGAGCCCTAGCACTCAGCGGGAACTTGGGACCTGACTGATATCTCGGATCGTGCCTGAGTAGCGAAATCAAAAAACGAAGGGTCTGAGGAATCGGGCGAGGGGGGACAGAATATAAAGACGGGCATAAGCATGACCGCCGCGCTCAAAAGAAAAAGGACTCGAGTTGCCGACGGATCAAACCCGGCACTGCTCATCGTTTTGGGTGCCGCACCAGGCAGGAGGAGGTAGGAACGAAGCCGGGAGGAAAGAGTCGGACGGCGCGTTATTAGCACGAGACCGTGAACGCTGAAGCCTTCTTTTGTTTCAGTGCCGCGCTTGAGGACGACATAAAGGGATCAACGGAGAACGAAGGGCGGAGGGGAGAGCACTCTATGGAAGGACCGCACTTCGGTCTATTACAACGATCGCCGTCAAACAGCCTCTCCTATACTGTCACATCCCTTTTGTCGAAAGCTGCGACTGTGACGAACTCACGCGGTCAAGGAAAAGGATGTGGGGACGGGGAAGGGGGTGCCTGCAACCCAAAAAAAACTCGGACCTCCTCCCCCTTTAACACTAGGATGGAGGGGTTTGAAAAGGGTGAACAAAGTTCCGGATAGAGAAAGACTCTGCCTCTATTATAAACAGAATCGCTTCAATCACAAAAATAGACGGAAGAATAGCTCTCTTCGCAAAAGTACCGACAAAAAAATGGATGGGAACTGGGGGGAGTCGTACGGACCGGGTAAGGGAAGAGGCGACAAAAGAAGAAGGGACGGATCCTACGATGAAGATTGGGCGGATGCAGACCTCACTTAGGTCAAATGGTTCTGACTATCCGACTTCAGAGCATTGCGGCGACTTTATGTGCTGAACTGGAACTTCGCCTTTTTTCGACGATTACTAGAAAAAGGGAGGTGTAAAGGAAAACGCGAAGAATACTGGAGAACTCCTCGTGGGAGAAGAGGTCACGCGCCAAGGAGGACTGCTGGAGGCCTAGGAAAGACGAGTAGGTGCTCTCGCAGAGAATTCCGAACAAACACTCGCAGTCAGCTAACGTTGCTGCCATCGTTTGGACTGGGGGCAGGGCTAACGCCTCACGTAGACCTGTGTTGAAGGCCGGGTGCATCGTCAGGAAGGGGGCAAAATGTAAAACGACGCCTACCGGAAAAAAACCCGTTCTCAGAGGGATGCGCCCGGCGCCTTCTCCTCGTTGAAGAGATTGTCGTAATCCTTTCTGATCGACTACGGCTACTGGGGGCCAAAGGAAAAGGGCAGGGGGGAAAGATTAGGAGACCTTAGTGCACAATCCGCAGTCACATTGGCATCAGCAATGCGAGCCTAAGCTACTATCGTGAGGGAAACTTGATATGCTGGTGTTCGTAGCTCTTCTATTTCCGAGGGCGAGGGGGATGCTCATCTAATTCCAAGGAGTTGGTAAAAAACAACTACGGAACTTTAATTAGTCTTTAAGTTCAGTTTATTTGTGGTCTAGCTCGTTCCCACATGACTGAAGCCGGTTCCCAGAAAGGCATCATAGCTTCTCCACGTTAAGACGATCGCTGATTTCGGTAGTCAAACTCTAACGAGCAAGAGCTAGGGATAAGGGGGGGGCGATAGTCAAGTCTCTGGGGAAGCACGGTTAAAACAAAAGACAAAAAAAAACAAAACAAAACTTTGAAAAGAGATAGAGAATTTTACCCGCTGGGGAACAGACAACAATGACTGAGAAAAGAGGGAACCTGAAAACGGTGCGGGATGGAGTGGGGTTGGTGCGAGCAACGAAACTAAGGTCATCTCCAGAATCTGCATCGAAAAAACCAGCAAGGATAGAGCGGAATCAACGTTCTGGCAGCTGGTGGCCCAGGAGCTCAAAACAAGGAAAGAATAAAGATGGAAGGAGGAAGGAACGGTAAGATCTGAAGCGCATCACCCAGAGGAAAGACGGAACTTGAGTTCGAGACGCTTGCCATAAAAATAAAAAAAACGGGTGCCCTCAAATATTAGCGGCTTCAGAGACCATTCGATTCCTGGAGGAGAGAGCTTGTGGGGTCATATCTACGGAAAAAGCTAACCTTAACAAAATGGACAAGATCTCTTTGCTTATACCAGCACATGGAGCGATCACGCCGTGGCGAAAGGGGAGGAGGATGTTGATCCACCACCTTATGGAGCTTCGAAAGGGGGGACCAAAGTAGAAGTCGCCAGCACCTTACCGCGGACCGTAATCTCAAGCTGAAGCCAAAGAAAAAAAAAAAAGAGCTAAAATCGACGCGGCGCAGGGTCTTGGGGGAGGGCACAGCGAGAGAGACCTTCCAAGAGTAGGTTTCAGAGATCCAAATAATGTGATAAAGGTGAGAAAACAACCGAGCAAAAACACGCTCGAGGTTGGCTCATACAAAACAAACAAAAAATTTCGGGAGAATATAGTATATACCGCAAATTCGAAGGTCAGCATTACAAAAATTCAGAACGGACAATGCCGACTGCATCGATAGGCCCGGGGGCAGCAGAAAGAGGCATGAAAAAAGGCCCCGCCACGGCAGCCTAATTCCTACCTGAGTGTTTTGCGCGCATCGGAACAGGGAACGAAGAAGGAAATACAAAGAAAAACACAAGGGAAGATCCGAGCGAATCTAGATCAGAGGAGGTAGATACCAGGAAGGGCTCTCACACTGCGCATAATAACGTAGGACAGTAGGAAAAAAAAAGCGCCGTAAAAGAAGGTAAAAAAAAAATTTACAAAAGACTCAAAAACAGGCCGAGAAATACTTTTGACAAAAGGGGAGGTGCAGCTAAGCGGGGAGAGGGGGGGGGGAATCCACACCCAAAAAGTCAGAGGGAAGGGGGAAACGGATGGCTGGAGGATTTCAAAAAAAAATCAAAAAAAAAATTGGGGGAACGACGGAGAAGACGTCTGGGAAAAAGGCGACTTCTTGAACAGCGAGCCGCGGAGGGCATGACAAGAGGACCGCGCCTCGGGACTCGCATTACTAAGTTGGGCGACATGTCGGCCAAGAGGAAAATCTGCCCACAGCAGAAGGACGTTCTAGGCCTATCACGACCCCTCGGAAAGATAGGGACGACAGTCCATCAACGCGCGGAGGGAAACCCACGATATTCGCATGGACGTTACAAAGGGAGAGACTCAAAACGATTGCACGCTTAATGGAGGCGCGCGACTGGAAAGGACAAGCAATAGGAGAGGTCCAACAGAAGGAGCGACATTGATTCCTCGGGCGTGGAGAGGGAGCCGAACCATCAAGATATCAACATCGGGCAAACCAGGCACTGGCGCCGAGAGAATAGAAAAGGTGACCTACTCTATTCGGATTGGAAGGATTTCCATAAAGAAGGGAAGACCCAGGGCAGGGAAGCCCTCTAGGAAAGTAGAGAACCGAGCTAGGGTTTCCTTGAAAAAGATAGATCTAAATCTTGAAGGGGGTAGGAGCAAAAACTGCACCCTCTACTGCGCCTCTTCACGAATGACCACTTCCAGTTTCACCAGGGCCGAGATATCTCCCGTCAGCCAGCCGGCCACAACAGGAAAGGTCACAAAATCGGCACCGCGCCGGAAGGGAAGCTAATGGGCTCCTACATTAGTAGTTCGGGCGTGCGCGAGGGTGGATGACCAGAGTCTTAGGACAGGCATTTGATAGGAGGATCAAATCGTGGCCAAGCTCAACGCCTCGCGGCCGCCATTGATATCTAGCAGGAGGATATTCAAAGAAAAATCTCTCGGGAAAGCGGGAAGGGTAGGGGTACTCATATTGGCCGTAACAAATCTGGTCGCCGCTTGGGGCAAAACGGTCACCCCTCACTAACAACTGAAGGGGAAGCAGGATGCTTCAATCTTCACGCAAGAAGAGGAGGACCTCGGATGACAAAAACTCAAACGAGAAAAAGAGGACAATGAGGCACAAGACGACGACAATCAGGAGGGGGTGCGACCATCTTACTTTTCATGACGGGGGATCGGGAAATACCAATCCTGGAATGCAAGGGGAGAAACGGAAAAAAAGGAAGAAAGCGGGATAGAGAAGGACAAAGCGGCGGAACACTTGACACAAAAAACGACTCCCTTGAGGATGGAACGCTATACAGTGGCGAACTCAGGAAGCACCGTGGATGGAGGGAACAAACGGGAACAAAGAAAGAAGAAAGGAGGAAGAAGGGTCGTTTTCTCAGCGACCGGAACGCGAGGATGGACACAGCCGGAAGGTCTGGGAGGAGTGGCCAGTGAGCACACAAGCCGGAATGGCGACACAATCGACCTGCACTGGCAGACCGGGGGGAGGAAGGGGGTTGCCCTGCGCAGCAGCCAATTGCTCAGGTCAGCTAGGGGAGAAGGGTACACAGAGAGGGAGTTGGCACTTCTTAAGCACGAATAATGGGCCCGCCAAAAAAGACTTATTTACGACGAGGCGAGAACAAGTCTCTAAAAGCGGGTACGGAAACTGCACTTCTCTACCGGATCAAGAAAGGACGGCAAAGCCGAATAGATAGACGAAATACAAAACTGTTGTGGAGGAAAAGATAGATCTGACCTGCGGGAAAGAGACTAAGATCTACGGATTTTTTCGCAGGAGCGCTTTGAGGAAGGGGGGAGAAGGGAGAGAGAAAGAAGGGATAGGATCCCTCGTACTTAAACAGGTGGAGGCGGGGTCATGTTGAAGGGCTTACGAAGGAAAGAAATAATCTGCACACTGAGCAAGGGAAATACAGACACAGATCAGGAGGGGCTAGAGGAAGAAGGCGGTCAGGGATCGAGTGAAGGTAAGAGGTGTCCGAAAGGTGTGGAGTCATCTGGGGAGCCTCTCTTGAAGAACGGAGACCGCCCAGCGGGTTCCACGGCGGCTGGGGATAAATCAAAACTCGCGAACCAAGAGTCACAGACCGGAAAGTTAGGGGTGGGTGACTTTTCTCTAATAGAGTGGTGAGAGTGCGGCCAAGTATCGAGGTTAGTACGTACTAACGCCTGTGTGGGGAGAGGCGAGGGACCAACGCAGGGGGCTGCGGGTCAAGGAAGTGAGCCCTGAGAAGGGGCTAGCAGTTATAAGTCAAAAGGAAGTGTCCCGTATTCGACAACAATAATTCACTTAACGGGAGCCGCCGAAGCTTGCGGCTGGCGGGCAGCCCAGGCAGAGGAGAGGGTATTGGGGTACTCCGAGAAAAAAGAGAGGGGGCGCATCTTTTCCTTAAGGACCAGAAGGCCCGAAGGGGTCGTAGGGGGTATACCGTGTTTGAACGGAGGGAACATGTGGTAACGGAGCTGGGAAAAAAAAACCAAGAAATTTAAAGCGAGGGGGGGAAGGTGAAGGACTCAAGAACGAGAGATTCACCGGGGAGGATAGCGGTAGAGTGGCCCTGGCCGTCCAGGAACGATACAACCTGGACAGGGGAGGCAGAACAATAGCGGCTCCACAGGAGCGCCGCAACGCGCAGCATGATCCTAGGGGCGGATGCTGACGGACTCTCCCGAGCGGGGTGAAGATTTGCGACCTTAAGGGTTGGGGGGGGGGTGACACTCACTACTTCCTCATCGGGGAGGAGATAGTCTTGACAGGGAAGTTGGCACGAAGATTGGATGAGAAAGCGCATCCTTTTGGGGATCGTACTATTCACCTACCGTCAAGGACTGATCTGCGGAGGGAAAGAACCAGGGGAGAGAGGGCTCCTACCCTCGGAATAAGCTTCCAGACGAGGCTGGAGGCCGGACCAGAGAAAAAGGGACCATAAGGGAGGGGACGAGGAAAGCGCCGCGAGAACCAGGTTCCCTGGGGAAAACCTGGGTGTGTAGTAGGGCTGAGGGCTCGATCGGGAGGAGAGCTCGAGTGGGCGCAAAAGAGGGACGGACGAGAAGAACATCACGAGCTCCCCATGATCGCGTCATTTCGGAGGCAGACATTGGTCCAAGGGGGCAAGAGAATCGTGGGGGGTTCCTCCCAGGAGAAGGAGGTAGGAGGGCCTCCGTGCGATCTTAAAGCGGCTGGATTAGCGGAGCGGCAGGATGGCCCTATATAGGGTTCCGCTCGGAGAAGTCTCAGGATCCAACTCGGAAAGAGGGCGGAAGGAACGCTAATCGAGGGGGCACGCCACGGCGGAGATGAAACGATCTGGCAGGGTAACTGACTACTAAGAGAGGTGCGGTAAATGTGTGGAATCTCGGGCGTTGGGGAACAAGCAGAGGACAAGGTCAAGAAAGCGTATATTTCAGGGGCATGGAAGTTTGGGGGGTGGGAAAGGCCCAACAACGCTCAAGATAACAAAGGGGGAAACGCACCGAAAAGGTTCATACACGGAGGTCCATTTTTTATTGGGGGGGGGGAAAGTGTCCCAGGCAGGTAAGAGCTGCTAGAAACTACTTACGAGGGGGGGGGGATGCCCAACGGACTCTCTGAGGAAATACTCAGAGAGACCGGGACTAAGTGAGGAGGAAAAAGACGGCTGTCATCAGGAATTGGAGTACTTGGGGGAGTGGAGGGAGCTTACTGTTTCCACTAGGAATAACAAGAAGACCGTGAGTCAAGCTACGCATCGAAGGGGGGACAGGGGCAGAATGAAAGCAGAGAGGAGCACCAGGGAAGAGATGGCCAAAAGATCGACACTTCCAATGCGGCGGCTGAAAATGGGCGAGGACCTCATTGGTGCTCGATTAGGGAAAGGGTCTCGAACTTGCTGGTGTCAGGAGAGAGCTAATAATTGTCTAAGACGGATCTTGTTCGCCCTCAAAGAACCCTAAAAGGCTGGAGCATGTCGGCGGCAGAAGAGGGTAAGGGAAGGCGCGTTATGTCCTAAGCAAACCGAACCAAGGCCAGCCAAGGAAGACCACTGCTGCACGAGTTGTATGGAAGACGAAAGAGAAGCAACTTTGAAAGCGAAGGGTCCCGGTGCAGGCGGGCTGTCTTATGTGGGTCAGAAAAAGGTAGTAGCCCTACCAGGAACAAAAGTGTCAGAGGGAGGGGGAGACCAGATGTACTTCGCAAAATGGGGAAGTGATTAGTCTCTTCAACCAGATATCTCTTGCAGGACTGGGGGAAAATCAAGTTTGCTTTGACGACCTAAGTTGCCAAGAAAGAGGGGGAACTGAGGGGCCAAACTTGAATCTCAATCGACAGGGGACCTAGTGAGGGAAAAGTGAATAAGGAGGAGTTCCGCGAGTCAGAAAAAGGGGCAGGCTTGCTAAACTGGATTGGCCCAAAGAGCGGAAAAGGCGCGTGGGAAAAAAAGATCATGTCTCTTTTCAAACGGGGAGTTGGTTCGAAAAACTCGGGAATCCAAGCAGACACTTGTGAGTTCCGCTCTATACTGACAGAGGGGAAGAGGGGGGGCAGAACAAGGGGGTAGGAAGAGAGTGAGTCGCCCACGCAAGCCAGACCTCTACGGGAGAGGGGAGACGGGAACTGTCAACAAAAAAAAAAAAAAGGGGGCGATGGTAATCTTCACTGATCAGACTCGGAAAAACCGGAGATATGTAAAATGAGATCAAAAAGGGGGAAACGGTCCCAACGGGGGAAGAGGTATTATAGAAGAGACGCGCCGTCTCTTTATGCTGGTGCGAAGCCTCGAAGCGGACCTACGAATACACCAGAGAGTCGGGGAAAGGATCAATAGCATCATCCTTTCAGGCACGATATGAAAAAAATCCAGGGCCTAAAGCATCTATTAAAAAGCGAGGGAAGGGGAGGTCAAGGGAGAGGGAACAGAAAACAGAGAACTCACTATTAAGACCCGAAAGATAAAATTGGGGGCAAAGACAAAAAGATGCGAAGCTAAGGAGGACTAAAGTGTCTCCGAAGATGTGGGAAAATAGCGTAGCTAAAACAAAGCACACGGAGGAGGGTCAACACATCTCAGTTTCTACGAGGAGAAGAAGACAAAGAAATCATCTCCTCACAAGGAGGAAAAAAGGGGAAAGAGGGAGAAGAAATACTGCCAAAGGTTATCTATCGGCTATCGGGGGGCGGGGACATGAAAAATCAAAACTAGGAAAAAAAACGCACTGAATGGAACAGATACGAAGGGGTCATTGGGGAAGGAAAGAAAACGAAAAGTCAAAAAGATGGAGCGGGGCGGTCATGCGAGTGTGCGGTACCTCCTATCGAGGGAAACCTTAAAAATGCTGATGAAGGGAGATATAAATCATCCTCTTCTTCTAGGTAAAAGGGGAAACAAAAAAGAGAAGCTGAACCATTGGATGTCGCTAAAAAGCCATTGGGAGGGAGACCTAATATACAACCCAAGGAATTTCAAGGAAAAGCACAGACAAACCAAAAAGAAGAAAAATAAGAAAGGCAAAGATGCGACTAGGGCCCCTCCGGTCTCTAGAGTGGATGAAATGCAGCAAGGACCGGAAACAGCATCACAGTAAGAAGGAAAGGCTGTCGGTTGGGAGCAAAAAAGTCTGGGGAAAACGGATCCAATAAACTCTGTGTCCTTTCCAGCCTGCGAGGGAGCTCTCAAGAGACAGGACGTATAGCGGCTGATCGCAGGCGTAAAAGGAAGGGGGCATAAAAAGAAAGAGGACAATAGGGGGGTAGGACAAGCGAAATTGCTTTCAAAAAACTTTCACCGCACAAAAACGGTCCAGAACAGTTTAAACTGGTTGGAGGGACCCAAGTCGGGAGCGGAGCACTGAGAAAAAAAAAGTCAAGGGGTACTCAATCTCAAAGCGGCAAAAAAGCGTCTAACTGTCAAAGGGACGCAGCGAGCGCCACATGAAGTTAGCAGACTATGAAGAGGAGGAAGGGAGAAGTAGGGGCAGACTGCGCAGTCTGGGGGAAAAAAAAAAAGAGAGGAAAGAAGACGCCTCTCCCAGAGGTTAACTAAACGTGAGAACGAAAGGAAAAAGCCGAGAGGCACTCTCAAAAAGAAGGAGGCGCAAGGTCACAGTTCCTTATAATAAAGACCAGGCCTACTAAGATCTAATTCTTCAAATAAACTAAGAGCGAAGTGGCTGCGCAAGATCAGTGCAAAGGGAACACCGAGAACTAAGAATTCACGGTTCATGGGTAGTCGAGGAGCTTCTTCGACCGAGACTATATGAAGAGGAAAGCCTAACGAGACTCATCCCATTAGAGGGGAGAAGAAAAAGTCTAAGAAGATCCAACAGGGACAGGACAACTGGAAAAAGAGAGCGGAGGGAAGGGGAACGACGGGGCGACTCAAGTAAAATTGGGGATCTGGAAAGAAGAGCAAAAACTCTTCTTTATCCCGAAGAAAAGAGGCCCGACCCTCTGCTGTGGGCAAAGGAAGAGGAGTCGTGTAGAAGGGGGACACACGAGGGATATCACAAAAACCACAACTGTCAGGCAAGACGAATGAAAAGTTTGCCACCGGTCTTCGGGAAAAGGGTAAGCGCAGTTATCTCCCACATAAGGTCAATCAACCTTGCCACCGAGGGAGTTAATTAAAGTACCACAGTATGAACAGGGGAAGGCTTTGGAGGAGAGTTGGAAAAAAAACGGTCATTAATTTCTATCCGAAAATGCAGTTGAATCGGGAAAAGAGGGAAAAAATCACCTATAATCAGCCGAGAAGGGCTAAGGAGTTACGAAAGGTGGTATGGAAGCCGGAAGCTCATCGCTCGGAAATGAGGTCAAAGTCATAAACAAAGTGATCGAGGCCACACTTGCACCTACCACCTTCGGTGCGTTGGGGGATAGTTCAAGAAAAAGGTAAAATGAACCAATGGGATTCGTGCCGGGGGGGCAAATAAAGAAAAAAACCATCAAAGGGCGCACGCCTAAATACCTCTTCGGGGTAGACCAAAGAGGGACATGAGGGGGGAGACCCACTACCCTACTCTGAAGTCCGATCAGACGAGCCAGGACTCATCAAACGAGTATTGTGACGCGGCGTGCCGGACAAGAGAGCAGGGCAAAAAAAACGACGACACGGGCTAATACAAAGCGGAGAATTGGAACGGAAAAGCGAAAAAGAAGGGCCGCCTGGGTAGCAAGCCCGCCGGGGGACAAAACCAAACAAAAGGGTAACGGAAAGGGAAGAAGGGCTGTGAAAGCATTCAACTCGGCAGGGGGGAACAGCAGCGTAGTGTCGGCTCTTCCAAGGAATCGGGGGGGCGAACGAATTCAGCGAACCACGGTCAGTTAGCCGATTCAAAAAAACTCTGGGTTGTCCACCCGGGATCCCGGAAGATCCGGGCACAACGTCTGCGTGTCACAGTCGCCGCGGCATGGAACCTTTTCTTAGGGGGGAGGAAAGCGGGACGTGGCAGAGTGGACGTTTCCGGGGGGATGAAGAAAAAAAGGGGACAGGAAATCCACGGAAAAGGGGAGTCGGAGTTAATAGTCGGAACCGGAGAAGGCGTCGTTTCGAGACTGCCGTACCGGGTCGAATCACCAAAAAACGCTGAAACAAAAAAAAAAAAAGAGAAGTCGCCGAGGAGGGCGGGCAGGCCCGCCCGG
>Ga0179593_1642844_pt1 | contig 11023 bp, 10 predicted proteins | sample CZODoug2_1_08_16_FD_185931 | JGI IMG/M metagenome (GOLD analysis project Ga0179593, IMG submission 185931) | Vadose zone soil fungal communities from Angelo Coast Range Reserve, California, USA - CZODoug2_1_08_16fungal (PacBio error correction) | ecosystem: Environmental > Terrestrial > Soil >...
TCGATCATCTGGTGTGGTTGGGCAAGGGGGTAATCGCCGATCGTTTCGTTATGGGGTGGGATAACTACACAATGTTGGATACGTGAAGAACGCAAAGATCTACGCCATGGGGCAAGTTTTTCGTCCTAAGAGATTCAAATTAAAGTAAAGAACCACAAAAAACCTCAAGAAGACAGTTATCCGCGGAAATGAAAATCTCATGCACCGTCGCCAGATATTGGAAGGGTCAGAGATCTACTGAGGGGGAAGCCTAACAGGCAGGAAACGCCTTGATATTGAAGGCTGACCTAGACCACTAAAAAATCCCGGCAGGAAAAGTTAAGCCTTCCCGGGAAGAATCGCGGAACCCCCACTGTTAATTAAAGGTGGGAAGAAGAAAAAAAAAAAGTATCGCAACCGAATTTCCCTCTTCAAAAAAAAGCTCCGGCTCAAAACTGGCAATCTGGAAAACCCTCTATAAGGATCTGTCTGATCCGTAACAGGGCGCTAAATAGCCCTAAAAGCCAATCAGTCCGCATCAAAACTCGAAACCATCCTCACAGAAACCAGGAAAGGAAATGTAAGAAAGCGACATGGACAGAAATCACGTCCCAAAGACAGTGGTTAGTTGGACCAATAGGGAGCCTTGAACGGTGAAAAGAAAGAGATACGTCTAATCGTGCGAAAAGCGGCACAAACTCGCTGGGAACCGGTGCGCTTGGATGTATGGGGCAGTGCAAGTGGGGCACCGGGAGGCGCTGGCAACATCCAGGAACGCTACTCTACTGCCCAAGCAGGACCGAAACGTGGGGGTGTGTCAAACAAACTTTCGGGGAACCTTCCTGGAAGGCACTATCCTTGGGGCGGTCCGATCCTGGGGGGAGCAAGTAAGGTTTCAGGGGGACTTTGGCGGTGTCCTTGCGCGGCTGGCCGATTGACCGGTAAACACTCGCGGGAAAAATCCCGTTTCACGCGCGACTTGCAAAAACAAACTGTGCCGCAGGGTCCAAGATTCATGGGGGAAGTTCCTGGAACGCAGTTGTGTTTCGTCCTCGAAGAAAAAAAATCGGGGAAAACTCCGATGTTCGCTACCTGGAGAAAACAAGGATAACACGGATTTGGGACTTAAAAGCGGTCACTGAAAGGAATTTTGGAAGGCGGAAAGATTAGCCTCGTTAAAGTTCCAATTAAACCTCCGAACGAAATGAGTTGGCTGAGATCTGTTCAAGAGTGCGCAAGGACTAAGGGGGAAATGGGGCTTGGGCTAAGGAAACGCGCTTGTCGGACGAGTGGAATGCGTAGGGGCAGTTCGGATGTTGCCTAATCCTGAAACAAGGGCACGCTGGATAAAAAAGGGTTGGCCAAAACCGTAGGTGGCAGTAGTACCGAGAAGCCCGGGGCGGGTTAAAAGCCAGGACGTGGCGGAACGTCGGGCTGGGCGTGGCCGGCCGCGTGTAGGGGCGCCCCTCTGTTTGATCAGGCTGCGCTGAGAAAGTCGGCGATCGGACAGGGCTGAGAGCGCGTCAAACCGGCGAAAGATACAAGGGGCGACTGTGCGACAGAAAAACAAGACGGCAACACCACCACCGCACCATTAACTGAAGAACGCGGGCCCGGGAACGTAAAAGTGAGCTCCTAAACAGGACCGCCGCCAGAACTTCGATCGAAGATAGCGACCTCTAAAAAAAATGGATAAATCTGATAGAACAGGCAGAAGACCACACGTAGGAGAGTATATAAGAGGAAGGGGAGAAGAGCGATCCAATAGGGTGTGAAAAGGTAGGAGGATTGAGCTTCGGGACCCACTATCGCGTCGGCGACGTGAAACTGGGGGAGGCGCCCGGCCGAGTCATTGAGAGAAGGTTGGTGGGCTTGGCAAGTACCGCAGTTGGTGACGGCTCGGGTAGTCCAGGGCAGGGGTGCGAGACGGCGACGCCGAGGGCGGGAAAAAAATCGCAGACGGGCTATCGCCAGCAATTATAAGCTCAACGACCAATCCCTGGAGGATCCACAATCATAAAGAGCAGCTACGACTACGGTCAGCAAATTTAGAAATTTTTTGGGACAAAAAGATTTTACTGGAGACACTACGCCTCAAGTTGCTCCCGTTGTAATGAGAGGAAGGTAATAAAGGTCTACGAAGATAAAGGAAGCCCCCTGGGGTCCCCACAGTTATACAAGCGACGGGACGCCATTTAGAAGACTCAAAAAACAATTTCAATCAAAAAAAATCCGTCGTTGGAACATATAGAAAATCATTCAGGATGTTTTTTGTTGGAGAAAATCACTGATACCCAAATAAAAACGACAGTGCACACAATCGTGACTGAAAAGGGAGGTCTCGGGAGGGGGAGCTGGACAAATCACTTTTTTAAGAGAGACATCTCGAAAAGCGGAAGGATGCTAGAGAAAACATCGTCCGGCAGTAAAAGGTCTCTTCTGAAGAGGGGACTGAGCAGGCAGGGGAAGAGCAAGGAAGAAGGGGAAGGGTTCCGCGAGGAACCTGAAAAGAGGCCATTACAAGAAAGGTCAAGCGCAAAGGCAGAAAAAGAGAGGGACCTTAAAAAATAGAAGTCGCCCACCAAGTATAACATTGCTAAAAAACGGACTTTCAGGTCGAATGGCTACGGTGTCTGTAAAAACTTGAAGGAGGCTTTCAGTGGCAGGAGAAAAAAGGGGTTGCAATGCCCTCACGCAAAAACACACTCACCGCCCAAGCAAACAATAAAGCAGCAAAAAGTTTAAAAGGCCTTGAACGCTAGCGCGAGGAAAAATTGGTCGCCGTCCGCCAGCAGCGATCAGGCCCAGGATAGCTCAAAAAGGGAAAAGCACCGAAATAAGTTGTCGGGGGAGGGAAGATGTAAGGATGAAGGGGACTGGCGAACCAGAGGCCGTTCTGCAAAAAATTGAGGGCGCTGTTGCAGAGTCGTCGTCGGGGAGGGAATTGGCGTCGTGAGAAAAGTTAGAGAAGAAAAAAAAAACTCCGAGACCGCGATAAAAAAGCCTGGGAAAAGACTGTGATAGGACTTGTCTTTTGGACGAGGGAAAACGCGGGTAGTGGAGGGCAGGGTTTCGAAAGAGTCCCGTTCAAATTCGGACCAGCACGGTGTAGAAAGGCAAAAGCACATGTTCAAGGCCGTCAAGACGGGTGAGAAAGTTCGAGGGGAAGAACGCGAAGAAGAAATCTGGTGGCGTCGGGATGGGAGGAGCAAATCCTCACTTTCGTCTGGGGAGTAAAATCAGCTAATTGGAGGGCGGGGATAAAGGCTCCTCCAGCGAGATCGGGAGAGGGTCACGGCGAGTGTTTGCTTCGCTAAATGGAAGGGATTATGAAGAAAGGAACAAAGAGCGCAGAACCAATATCTGGAGAGTCTCACGATAACATGGCAAAGGAAAACGAACCCTCGGTCTCTACCAGAAAGGAGAGACCAAACCGAAAAGGGAGATAATGTGTCCCCCAAATCTCGAAAGGGAGAAAAAGGAAGTTCCAAGCTAAATAAAAGAAAATATCGGGTTGCGGTTATAGCCCCTAAAAGGGTCTTGGGGGGACCGGCAAAAAAGGTTAGGGTGATGGGTAAAACACGGACAGAGGTCGAGAAAATGAAATTACTGTTGCCTGTAGGGGAAGAAATGGGAACGAAGTCTCAAAACCTCATGTGGCGTTAAATCAAGAGAGCCAAGAAAGAGATTCAGAGAAAAGTGGAAACAAAGTCCACCCACAGTTCGAAAAAAAAGAGTGTGACGGTATGACATGTCAGGTATCCAGCAGGGAGGTAGCAAGGCCGAAAAAGATGGGAAAGGCATGGCATACATCTCGGCGTCAGGAGATGGGAAGAAGGAGAGAGATGGAACAAGGGGGTGGGACGTGTCCTCGAGGGGGGAAGGTCTAAGTAAAGAAGGGACACACCGGAGATAGAGAAAGGTGGTGTCTAATCAAAAAGTCAGGGTTTTATGAGGGAGGGGTGGGGGGGGGAGCGGGCAGTGTTTCAGCATGGGGGGAATAGGGGCAAATAACCAGTGGTGGGAAAATTCATTTATATTTGAATAAGAGAAACTGGGGGTCGTGAGAGGGGGAGAGGTGGGTTAAAAAGATCTTTTGTGGGTTTGGGGGGGGAAATGCGCGGCGACGGGCGCATGAAAGTAGTGGAGGGGAGAATAAATCACGAATTTCTTTGTGGCTAAAGAAAGGGGAGCATGAAGGGCGGCGAGAAAGATCGAAGGGGAACAGAGATAGCGAAAGCCCAGGCGGGCTCCGGCGAAGACGCGAAAAGGAATTTGCACGAGGGTTCGCAACGAATGAAAGGTCGTCTTGTGCAGGGAAAAGGCCAAAAGGGCAACAGTGTGGATTAAAAGGCAGCGATCGAGCCGTCCACGGGAAAGGGATGGTGCTATCCCGCGGCCGGAGGAAATGAAAACTGCTACCGTTAACATGTCGAGGTCCTGGAATGGGTGGGGGTGAAGGGGGGAGCACCAGCTGAAGGACCGAAAAAGGAAGAGCATGACGCGCCCGCGGTGGGAAACAAGGGGTAAAAGTGGTAAAAAGGGGGAGACTATAGGGGGGAAAAAGGTGACGCAGGCTAAAACTTTTTCACCGCATCATCAAGGGAAAGCTGCCATAATACAAAAGCCGGGGAGGAATAGACCAGGGGAGAACAGAAAGGCCCATCGTAAATCGGGCTAAAAAAGAGGGGACCGCAGGGAGTGGGGATGAGGAGACCCACCACTATTAACAGTCAGAGAGCAGCGGAGAAAGAGAGGGGGCCAAATTCCATCAAAAGACCAAAAAAGAGCTCAACAACAACAACGGATGAAAATAAGGACGGGGAATCAGCGATCTGAGGGGCATCTAGAAAAAAAGAAAAGGGGGGCATCGGGAAGGGGGGGGCGAGTGTTGTTCAATGGAGCTAGAGAGAGAAAGAAACAGGGAACAACGGCGGAACAGAAAAAAATGGGGTCGCAGGGGACGCTTGGAGAAAAGAGTGAAAGCTCCCAACCCTTGGTAACGAGGCGCACGAACTTCGCGGGGGGCTGAAAACGACAGCTAACAAGGGGGAGAAGGTAGATCAGGCATCAGCTCAAAAGAGAGAACCCTGGACCATTGTTCCCTAGAAAAAAACAAACAACAGAAAAGAGAGGACAGGCTACTGTCCCTGTTTGAGAGAGGTCTGACTCATGTCCTTCTACAAAAAGGCAGGGCTACATGTAAAAGGTACCCGGAGAGTTGTCCAGGGGGAAGGGTCCCTAGGATCCTGGGGAGCAGGAGAATTCCGACACGGGAAAAAATCTATCGAGAGGACCGGACCAAAAGTGCTTGGGAAAAGGGGGGGGGGGGAATAGAGAAAAACCGGAAGCGCCGCCACCGAGATTCCCAAGTGGAAAAGAAGGGGGCATGCCCGTGCTTCTCTCGGCAGGTAGGGGGCTTCGGGATGATAAACAAGTGGCATGGGAGGAGGAAGAGGGTTGCAAAGTGACAAAAGGGAAGAGAGGCTAATCCTCAGTGACCCCCAGGGTTGAGGGATAGAAAAAACAGTCGTGTGGCGAGGGAAGGGAAAAGACCAACCGGCTTCAGCAGAATCTGATCAATATGTCAAACCCACCAGAGGGGGTAGGAAAAGAGAAAAACCTCCTAAAAGGACAGATCTTCTCCATATACAATGATAAGGAAAAACACCTTGGTGTAGAAAACTCTGAGAAAGGACACCCAAAAAAGAAAAAGAAAAAAAAAAATCTTTAAAAGAGGAAAAAAACCAACTTATCCTTAAACAGGGTCTCACAAGGATCCAGGGAGAAAAGACTGGTTTTTCCTTGCGTCCCTAAGCGTCCATCGGCAGAAATATAGGAATATGCATCAAAAGAGTCGGCGCTAGAAAAAAAACTCTTCAAAAATGACGGGGGAGAAACGCTCAGGGAAAAGACGCAATAGGATAATTGCGACTTCCGACCCACCCGCAGAGGAAGCACCACCTTGCGGATGCCTCGAAAGGGAGGTGATTTATTTGGAAAAAACTGGTGGGAAAAAAACTAATAAAAATAAATAACCTCCGAAAAGGAGGTTTTGAGAAGCCAGATTCGGAAAAAGGACTTAGATTACCAGGAACAGGGGGAGACTTAAAGTAAAGAAGGCAAAGAAACCAGCACCGGAAAGTGAAAATCCGACTGGGTGCGTAAGAATAGAGCACCTATTCTGGGGAGAAGAGTAAAATCAACTATTTCGGAGAAATTGGAGGGAGCGGTAGGGCCCTCATCCACAGGAAAAAAATTCACTGGGGCATGTTCAAGGAAGTCTTATTTTGGGGGGGGAGCCCAGTGGGTCGCGCCTGCTTGTTTAAAGGATTGAGACCATGTGGCGGGGTGAAACGCGACCGGCGATGAAAAAAGTGTCCAGAAAGAAAAAAGAGAAAATACTAAGGGAAAAGACAAAAAAACTCGCGACCAGCTGTCATCGCGAGGATGCCAACGAAAAAAAGGAAAGGGAATTCGGCGATGAGTACCGGAGGACCAGTTTGAATGTGACAAGAAGAGGACGACGCACAAAAGAAAGAGGAGAGAGCTTCCCTTCAAAATACGACGCGGACGGCCTGCCCTGGAAAGCAGGCGACCGTACCCCTAATTTGCAGGGGGAAAGAAAGGGGGAGGACCAGTAATAACCCCATTGTAGAAAAACCCACCTCAAAAGCCTCTCAACTTAAGGAAGGGGGCCAGTGATACAGGAAATTTATCTAAGTGAAACCCTGCGCCCCTTGAAAAAAAAAATAAGCAGTGGACGACACAGCAGAACCCTGCGAGTTGAAAACGCAAAAACAAGAGAGGCCTGGGGCGATCGAAGGCATGTCCGAAAAAGAAACGGCAATAACGAAAGGAAAAAGGTAGGCGTGGCAAGAACGCTTACCGGGAGTTAAGGGGCCGGGGAAAGCTTCTGTTGTCTACTCGAAGGAAGGAAGAAAGAGGAAGTAGCGTTTCACCCGCGCTGGAAAAAAAGGGGGGAAAAGTGCTTTATGCCTTTAGGAAGTTTTGGCTCAAGGCAGAGGGCAACATGAACGTAGAGTATCATACTGACCATGACCCCTAACTGAAGGAGGGTGGTAAAAAAGGACTCCCAAAGAATGAAAGCTTCGCAGGGCAAAGGTGCTACGGGAGGGATTATGTGAGCATTGGAAATGGGCCAGGAGGGCTGTAACATGAGCCTAGCATGCTTAAGGGGGAGGGAGGGGTTTAATCTCCTCGGCGTGAAAACACCTTTGTAAGAGTCGTACTTGCAAGAAGGTCCCCTGCATGCCGGGAGGGAAGGGGAGTCAATGAAGTTTACGAAACCGTGCCTAGTTGTTTAAAAGGAAGCTCTCGTCCTAGGAGCTCCAAAATATCGATTGAGAGAGAGTGCTACACTCAAGGACAACTCCTGATTTTGGGGGGCAGAAAGCGCGATCGATCAAGTCGGAAGTCAAAGATGTTCGAGCGCAGGAGGCTTTATTGAAAGAGGAAAGAGTCATGTTCAAACAAAAAAAACAGCCTAAACGGATTGTGGGGAGACTTCTAGCGAAACAGCTTCCCTGGGAGTGCTAGGAGCTTACAATAAATTTCTCGGGGCCGATCACAGTCTATTTGGATTCGCAGCAGGAGGGAGGTTGCGGGACGGTGTTTGCAATCCCAATGTCAACACGAGGGCGGACACGGGGGCGAAAAAGGCGGGGGATGCTTGCAGTATTAAAAGGAAGAAAAAAGCGGGGGGGGCCTGCTCGCACGTGGACACGGGGAGGGAGCGGGTCGTGCCATAGATGTAAGGGGGGACTCTCGTTGGGACTCTTATGAAGGAGAATAGGAAAAAGGGAGCGACTCTTCCTCAAAAAGAGGAGGGACTAAAGGCGTACTCATCCGCGAAGAAAAACACAACAACATGAGTCCACAACGGCCAATAAAAAAAAAAATAACCATTAACGGAGAGGAAACCCGGCAAAACAAATTGATCTCCTAAAAACGTAGCAAGACAACCCTCAGCGATAAGGTGGAACAATCGTAAAAAACCGAAAGCATGACCAACTGGTCTACTAAATGCAAACGGGCACAGGAGATATAAACAGAGAATCATCAAAAACTGAGGAAGAGGGGCGGCGGCCGGGAAGGGGTTTCAGGGAAGGGCCGGTGACAGCTTCGGTGACGCCAATAGCGCCGGGAGGGACGAAAGGTGGGGAGAATGGGGGCAGCGCCCGCCTGGAAGATCCTTTTGATGGGGGAGGGGGGTGGGCTGGCCGTTGGCCATTTGGCTTGCTTCGACCGAGAAGGTAGGGAAGCGAAGATCGCGGAAGAAACGTCGCGAACGGGAAGAGAATCGTTCTGAAAGACAGAAAAGCGGCGCGAGGGGCTCATCCGGGCAACGAGGCCATCGACGTCCCAAGGGCGCACTGACACACGCTACCGGGATGAGCAGGAATATGCCAAAGAAAAAAGAGTTTGGAACCGCGGGAATGACAGCGTATGCCAATGCAGAGAGAAGAAAGAAAAAAACGCGCGCGGCAGAACGAAAAGAGAAAGAACTCTACAATTAGTCCCAGAAGAGGAAAACACATCTCCGCCATTGGAAAGAGAAGGCGGAACAGAGATCATCCCGCTAAAAAAGAGTCGTTCTTATTTGGGAATGATAATAAAAGCGCTAAGAATCTTAAACGCGAGAAGAAAGCACACAAATCCACACCGTACCGCAAATATAGAAAACAGGTAGGGGGGGCCCAAATCCTTCAGGAGGGAGTAAAGAACGGTGCGAGACTCGCCATCAGATTGTTAACTATTTGAAAGATAACGGATTCCATCCTCGAAACAGAATCGGGACCTTCTCATATGGAGGGAGAAGTAAAAGTTTTGCACGGGAAACAATAAAAAGGCATTCCGTACACACAAGAGGATCACGAGCATAAACAGGAATACGAAACAAAGAGGATCAAAACCCAAGTATCCCGTGCCACGCCGACATCAAGGGGTACGGGGCTTACCACCTGAGTAGGAGACATGGTTAGAAAGATGACGGATTGCCAAGCGAAAAGAAGAAGGAAAAATAGCAGACAAAGGGAAGGGTGCAATCTCAAGGTTGCGCACTAGCTGGACGACAAGAGCTTGATCAACGAGAACAATACCACGCGGGTCAAGAGACAAAAAAGTTGTCGGAGGGAAGGGTCGACGTCAGGGGGTTATCTACACAGGCAGTATGGTGAGGTAGCGTACATCTACATTTGGGTCGTCGGTTTTATTGGCTTGGTGGGGGAAAAAAAAACAAAGAACCGAACTCCACGCGATCAGCCAAGAAAAAATGGGCGGGCCGGCTCGTCTAGGGAGGGGGGAATCGCGGCAAGTGCGGGGTGGCAACTACTTTGCGTGACAACCGTGGTCATTCAAGGGGAAATCGTAGCGGCGAACGGGCAGGAAAAAACGGCCTGAGGACGAAAGGGTTTCGTGGGTGAGGAGAGGAATAGAATAGCAGGGGGTGAGAGCCGGTTCGTGTAAAGAGAAAAAACGAGAGAATCCCGGCTACAGAGAGAAATGGGGTCGACGGTGCAACCATACTCGCAGGATGAAAGAAGAGGGGAGGACGGCTATTTGTTGGCTTCGGAGAGGAAAAACAATGGATTTATTAGGGAGAGGAAAGAGGGCGAACACAAAAAAGTCTCTCCAAACTGGCGATGCGGGTCTCAAAAAGAAACAAAAGGGAAGAAGACAAGAACTCCGGAGCTTCATCCCCTTCGTCCGCAACAAAATAAGGCCGGTGACGGGACTGAAAACGAGTTTGAGCCCCCGGAAACGCAAAAAACCGCAAAAATTCAGGGTTTTTGTCCAGCGGCGGAAGCGCCATCGTGGTTCTTGACCTTGGGAGAAACTGGGACTTGGTGAAAGGGACGAGAGGCGCAAATTTACGGGCCTGAATAGTCTCGGCGGACAGAAAGCGCTTCTCAGCCTTCAGCAGTGGTCATGCCGGAACGGGAACAAGCTGATCGAGAAAAGAACCATTACAAAAAACAAGCTTCGAAAAAAGCACGCGGAGGCATTAGCAGGGTAAGGACAAGAGTCGTGGAAAACTTCTGCGCGAGAAGGAGGGGGGGAAATCAGCGTGGAAAAGCATCGTTCCTTTCGATGCGGATGGTAGAGCGCGATGAGAGAAAGGGGCAAAGATGATGGGGGGATGAAGGACGAATCAAAAACCAAGATCTAAAAGGGCGAAGGCTTCAAACACCGGAGGGGGCAAGGGGGGGGTTGGATCGGAATGAAAGGGGGTTTGTCGGGCCGGGGTGAACGGCACGACCAAGGGCGACACCCAGGGGGTGAGGGACATTTAGATGGTAGATCGAAGAAGGGTGGTCAGATGTTCTTGTTAGGACAATCGGGTTTTGGCCAGATGTGGAGAGAGTCGCTAAACTGTTTGGCGGAGGGGGAACGTTAGGTCTGGGCATAGCGTATCATTCGGTGGCGTCAAGGAGAACAGGGTCATGATGGCGAGGGAGCACGGGACAGGAACGAGATGGCCCAGGCATGGGAAACGCTCCTACTCAGAGAGAAAAGAGGAAAGGCAAGACAACTCGGGAAAATTGGGGGGCGGCGGCCGTTCTGAGCAAGGGAAAATCAAAAAGAAGGAGTTCACGAAAAAAGAAAGTGAGTCCGTTGCAAAAGGGGAAAGTGGGAGGGTTTTGACGCCTAAGCGGCGAAGGGCGTCGCCGTCGAAAAAGGAACATGGACGGGTAAGGTATAATTACATTATAACCATAACGATGGACGCCATTATCATGCCGCGAAGGGGTCGTGAAGGGAAAAGAGCTATGACAGGGACCATCGGGATGGGCCTGGGATGAGGAAGATTCCGAGGTTTCACCACCAAGACCCACGGGGAGTAGGGCAATTCAACATCCAAGCGCCGAGGGGCAGAGGATGTATAGGTACAGGGCGTGATGGGGAGAAGGATGACCAGTAATCGTTTCTATCAATACAGGTCGGGGGGGACTAGAGACGCAAAAAGTGACGCCCACCTTCGTCTGCCAAAGACAGAAATTCACAAGAGCCGATAAAACGA
>Ga0179593_1346652_pt1 | contig 11022 bp, 9 predicted proteins | sample CZODoug2_1_08_16_FD_185931 | JGI IMG/M metagenome (GOLD analysis project Ga0179593, IMG submission 185931) | Vadose zone soil fungal communities from Angelo Coast Range Reserve, California, USA - CZODoug2_1_08_16fungal (PacBio error correction) | ecosystem: Environmental > Terrestrial > Soil >...
GCGGACGAAATGGGGGTAGCCGAGGGGTCGTGGCGCTGGAAAAACTGGGGGGATGTCGTCATCCTCAAAAAGGAAGAAAGCAAACGGGCTGCCGACGTCCGGCCAATGGTTGGGGGTATTCATGACGAAGCATGCTAGGTGAGAGCACCAGAAAATAAGAAGAGTCGGAAAATGGGGTTGTGTCCAGGGAAGGGCAGCAGTCATGGAAATAAAAGGAAAAATGGAGAAATGTGACCATGGGATGCGTGGATGGAATGAGGACGCCTGCAAGTACGGGGATGGGGGTAGAAGGTTGAAGAACACCGCACATGAACAAAAGAAAAGGGCAAAAGGGAGCCAGATGTAAAAGGTTGGTCACCTTGGGCGCCCGTTTTGGAGGGGGCGACAAAGGCAGAGCAGACATTGGAAAACTGAGAGGACAAGCCTACTAAGACCGCAAAAAAAAGAGCGGGTGGAAACCTCTGCCTAGGCAGGGTGGGAGTGTACGCGAGGTCGGCTGTAAGTCGGGGTGGCCGAGTATGGAAAGGGGGTGGCGAGAATGGTGCGCTGGTGTTTCATGGATAATGTTAAGCACAATCTTCAAAGAGGCAGACAGGAACTCCACCACAAAAGGGGACAAACGGCATATCCCGGAGACGGGGTGTTGCATCAGGAACGATGTGCAAAAAACAGCTAAAAAAAATTGGGTTCTCGTTAAGAAGGGTGCAGGCAGCAAGAGGGTGGGGCGGAAAAAAAGGCCCGCCAGAATTGTTCGTAATCTATTTGAACAGGTAGGAAAAACCAGGGAAAGGTCCGTCTTCTGGGGGGAACTGGGGGGTTCCATGACCGGTTGAGGAAAAGGGAAGAGAAGAGGAAGGCTGCATGCTTGGTTAAAAAAAGGACCATGGTCCTCAGGAAATGGTCGGATTGAGTGTCCCAAGGGACCCTGGTCAAAAACAAGTTTCGTTGTAAATAATGGAGAAAAAGATGGGCAAACCTTTAGCTTTTAGCTTATGGTGGTCCTAATGGGGACGACTGGATGAGGGCCAAAGGGGGGAAGTGCCTAGGGGGGGATCACGCACGAGAGAGCCGCAACGCTGGGGTCATGTAAACATAGGATCTCGAACAACTCAAGTTGGTTTGTGAAGTGTAGTTGTCGCGGGGGAAGGAAAACCAGCTCGGAAAGAGGGTCAGAGAGAAGGGAATCGGCTTGAGGTGAGCCGCAAAATTTCGAAGAACACTGTGGCGACGGAAACATGCCTCGTGGAAAGGACGAAATCAAAAGTGGCGGCGCTTTTTTCATCGGCCAAAATGTGTACTGCCCGGGAGAGCAAAGGGAAGACCAAAGAAAACCGTGCCTGACGGCCGGGGGCAGGGATGGTACTTGCAGGAGAGGAAGGGAAGGAGGGAGAGACACGGAAAGCTAACTCCGGGGGAAAAGGGAAGAGGGACCTGCTTTGGCACGGAGAAAAGCAGGATGGCCGGGGACTACCGACAGAGGAGATTGAGCGGAGCAATGGCAAAAAGATGACCTCATGGACACGACGTCGAGAAAAGAAGTGGAACGAAAAGAAAGTCACGGCTGACTATCGGCCAACGGGGTAGTGACCCAAAGGGGGTGGGTCCGACAGAGACTCATTTAACTGATTTGGGAGGCCTGGGGGGGGCATAAGGAGGGCGGGGCGTGAAAGGGCACACACACAAGAAAAGTGCGTCCGATAACAGAGGGAGACTCACTTCAACGCAACGGAAATGAACAAGGGAGGCGGTGATTTGTGGGTGAATGACTGAATCAGGTCAATATGGAACGCGACCTCAGAAAAATGGTGGTCAAGGCAAGGCGGGAGAGGGACAACGGGGCAGAATTACGGAAGGCAGGGGGGGGGGGGGGGGGGGAGTACGGGCAAGAAAAAAGAAAAAAAAATGGGCAGGGGAAGGCTTTACAGCTGGGTGGGGGATAGGAAAGCCCAGCAGGGGTCAAGGCGGTAAGAAAAACTCGTGGCAGGGGGGGCCGTCCCAAGAGCAGCAGAAAGAGCCGAAAATTATGGAACCAAAACAGGACATAGGGGCGATCTGAAAGAACGGGCGCAGGGGCGGATAAAAGCAAAAAGAAATAAAAGGCAGGGGGGGGGGTCCGCCAAGCGTAACTCTCTCAACTGGAAAGAAAGACGGACAAAACCCAGCGTAGGGGGGGCGGAGGGAAAGGGAAGACTAAGGTTCTGGAGGGTCCGCAGACGTTTGTGTCAAAAGGCAGCAAGGCCGAGACCACGGGGGGGGTTTTCCAGGGGGGCAGAGAATGCAAAGCCGAGGGTTGACTTCCTAAAGGGTGGGATAAACTCGTGCCAGTCGGTGGGACGGAAAACCAAACTAGTAAGAAATACCTGAGCAGGAAGAGGACGCTCTTGGAGGAAGGAGGGGGGGGGGGAGGGGTGGGGAGGGGGGGGGGAAAGGTGTAAAATAAAAAATAGGAAAGAAAAAATCGAGAACCTCACGCACCCTGTCAGCACCGCCGTCACGAGCAGCAAGAGGTAGGGTAAAAAAGATGAGATCATAAAATCACAACACCAAGGGAAGAGGGCTGTGGGGGGGAAGGTTTACGGCTGGCCGAACCGCGGAGAAAAACGCCGGTGAAAAAATGAAGGAAGAACATGGAAAAATCAAGTAAGGTGACTCGGGTCAGAATGGTGAGATTCTGTTGCGCCTGAAGCAGAACCATAGGTTAGCAAAGGCCTTCCAGGGAGAAGGCAAAAAAGAAAAAGGAAGGCGAACGCAATGATGAAGGATGGCAGAGCAAAAGACTAACGCACCTCCACAAAGGTCATAAACGGGTAAGTCGGGGAAGCATAGAATCAAGGCGTCATCGGACGCGAACGATGGGAAAAGGGCGGGAGGGGCCGGGGGGCGTCAAGGCAGGGGAACTAGAAAAAAAACAGGAAGTTCGCGAAAGGACCGGGTAAAAGAGGTAGCGGCTGGAATCAGGCGCAGTAAAGGTTGGGGATGAAGGAGTCCGGACAAACCCAGATGTGGATCAAAGCGAACCCTCGGGGTTGCACGAAGCGTTTGGGACGCCTGGGGGTCGCAAACCTTCGGGGCGTCCCCCTTCGGGAACAGGTAAAAAAGCCAAAAGAAAAATCGCGAAAAATCGAAAGAACAATAAAAACGAAAAAAAGGGAGGGTTAAGGGTAATGGGAAAGCCTAGACATTCCGCGCAGGGGACAACTTAATACCAGAAAAAAGTATATCTTTTGTCGTACTGGACATACAACAAAAACTAAGAATTGTGGGGCGAAGAAAGAGGGGAAGGGCCAGGGCGTCCTAAAAGCCGGAGAAGGAAACCTGCATCCGGAGAGGCACGAAAAATAAGGGATCAGCCCCGGTGGGTGGGGGAGAAGCAAGGGAGGATGGAGAGACGGAATCCAGAAAAACAAACCCCAGCAAAACGTTATTAGATTGCGACTCTTCAAAAAAAAAACGCCTCCTGATCGAACCTCCTCATGAGACGGCGAGGTGGGGGAACGGTCTCGTCGGGGAGCAGTACTTTCTCATCCAGCAAAAATACAATTCAGTAAAAGCCTGAACGACAGGTCCACATCACTACTCCTAGACGCACAGAAGAGAAAAATGGTCGGACGAGAACTAAGCCCAAAGACATCTGGTAACGGCAATCTCAACAAGCAGCATCCACCAAAAGCCTCCTCGGTTAGCACTCTCCCCAGACAAGGGGCAAGGGTGGAACAACTGCAAACGTGGGGGGTTGACGACCGCATCTTTGAAGGATGGAACCGAAACACCCTCCCAACACGCCGTCGCCAAAAGGACCATCGCGGATGAAAGACTTTTTGGCAGGAAAGAGTCGCGAACTCAACAAAAAAACAAAGGGGGGGGAGGCTAGGACAGGCAAACCGAAAAAAAAAAAGCGAAAGGGTCGTGGCGCGGAGGGAAGGGGGGCACCCTGGTTGGGTCCAGAATCCTCACCGAAAGGAGAAACAAAATGGCAATTGTTGGTAGTAACACTGCCGACGCTGGGCGAGCCAGACACCGGCGATGGGGAATAGCGCAACGGGTTCTCTGGATGTGCCGAAGGAGGGGGGGTCGTCCGGAAGGAAGGAAAAAAAAAAGAGAGTGCCAGGTGAGACGATGATGGAAAAAGCGTTGGGGCATGCCGACCCATTTCGGCGGAAAATGACGATCAATGTTTGAACGGGAACCCCGCGACGAAACACCCCTCGTGCAAAAGGGGAAAAAAAAAAGCGAAGTCTTCGCGTGTGCACGGTTAAAAATAAAGCGCGGGGGGTTCAAGAAGTGTAAAGGACATTCTTTTCAGCCAGAAACACAAAAACAAAAACTGAACAGGGGGGAAGCTCATTGAAGAAATGGGCAAGGTAGGAATTCCACAAAGTGCTGCCAAGAAACCTGGTCAAAATTCCCAGAAATGGGGACGAGTCCGTTTCAGGGGGACGAGGAAAAACATCCGGCTCGGGTCTGGTGGCGACACCGGTAAGGAAAAAACAGGGGGACTAGGTGGACAGGACTGTTATGAGTAGTTTATAAAAAAAAAACTCGGAAGCCTGTCGCGGACCCCAGGCAACCATTGGGACACACAGACTGTCACTGTTGGAAAAGTATAATGCAAAAAAAAAGGGTTCGCTGGTAAAGATGGGGGTTTCCTAATGTTCTTGATCGAACCACGGGTTTGGACACCGACTGTGGAAGGCCAAAGAAAAAAAAACCGGGAGAACAGGCTTCTTCCCCAAAAGCGGCCAAACCAGGCTGGTTGGTGGGGCCCTGGGAGTGGGGCTACGTGGCAAAAAAAAAGCGAAGCTGGCCGAAAAAAATACCGCGGACAGAGTCAAACAGGCCTGTCGAACAGGAAAATTGGGCTAACTAAACCAGGGGGTCCTCTCTGCAAATGGTGTGAGGAAAGAACCATGAGACAAACGTGCAAAAGGAAAAAAAATCAGAAAACTGGCATTGTAGAATTGTGGAAATGGGGAAAGACTCTCTTGAGCAGGAAATAACTTGCTGAAGCCTGTTGGCGCTTGGTTAGCTGAGCGCCCCCTCCCCCTCAAGAGGATCGGAATCTTGGAAAAAAAGTCTAGAGGATGGCCCAGCGTGACACCTTTGATGGCGCAAGGGCGACCTCAGGCACAAACAGAGTAGACCGAAGCCCAGAGGAAAGCGTCATTGTTGATTCGCCAGTTCCCGGTCGGGGGGGGGCAAAAAAAAAAAAAAGCAGGTTTCCGGACAGACGAGAAGAAAAAAATCCAAAAAAAGGGAACTCTTCTTAGGGGAAATGATACCTCCAGACCACAGGAGGAGCGTAAAAGGAGGGGAACGCAAAGGGCTTGGGTTTGAGGGAGGGAACTAGATTTACACTTGGAAGAATTTGGGGTTGGCGTGGGTTTTTTGTGGCGCGCCAGAGTTCGATGTCAGGGGGGACGCGGTAGGACCGCCTTCGAGGGGTAGGTGGACTCCACGAAAAAAACCAGGAAGGACAAGCGATCACCCAAGGGCAGAAGTGCCAGGCCAAAAAAGAGCAGCTGAAATCAAAAGCCTACAGAAGGGCTAGAAAACACAGCAATAGCTGGTATTGTCTGAACGGGGGCAATAGGGGAAGTAAAGAAAAGCATGAACCAATTATCCAAACAACACGCACGCACGGACATACCGCTCAACTGGAAACAAGGGTAGTTCACAGGCATGCAGTCTCTTCAAATAGACAACCAAATACATGGGACATGGAGAGTGATAAAAAAGCTCTAACTAAATGAATACAGGGTAGAGGGTGTAAGTAGAAAAGAGTGTTATCGGGCGTATCACCGCCGAACAGTGGACACCAAGAGTGGGGCGCATCAGACCACCAAAGGGGAGAATGGCCTTTGGGGTACATGGAGAAGACTACAAAACTATGACGCCTTGTGGACAAACAACAGAGGGTTATAAACTTGGTAACATTGTTGTGGGGAGACGGTGGCGCACATCAGATGTACATGTGATAGCTGAAAAAGGGATTGCACAAGGAATACTGACGGTTGCGGGAATGCGAGTCAGTCACATGTGGTGAAATGCTCGTAGTCATCGGGACTCTACAAGTCAACGAAACAGCACGGGGCGTAAACACATCAAAGGAGGTTCAAAACAAGACGTCAAAGGTACAAGAAGTCAGACAGCCAAGCCCATGCAACAACTCAGTACTTACAGCGCCATAAATGGGGTGTGCTAAGGCAAAGGGGCCGCTGTTACCTAATGATACCGGCCTACAACTAAGTGTGCACACGCTTTTCGAGTGCTGAATGCCTACTCGGTAACAAACACGCCTCTAACCCCAAGCAAGGTGTAATGTGTACACTGTAGTGGTGAGTGTCGGTGTGTACTGTGCTCAAGGTGGTGGGACTGATAGATCGGGGGTGTAGTTAAGCCACAAGGTCAAATCAAAGGGGACACAGTAGAGATGGGCTACGAAAAACAGTGACGAAAAAACGTAGGGGGGGCTCGTGTCGTCGTGCAATGGCAGTGGACAGTACATGTTTGGGAGAACACGGTAGCGAACACCATGAGATCGGCGCGTAGTGATAGGTGGGCAGCGTACCCGGCAGGGAACGCCGTATGCCTAGCCCATCCTGTTTAAGAGGACACCTCCTCACTCATCAGGAAGAGATCGGTGTCGGGATGAATCGCCAAGATACACAGAGACGCAACCACACATATTCAAGCACGGGGTCCACTGAGGACCGAAATAATCAGCGGAGCAAATCCGCTAGGGGAAAAGAAGCAAAGGCGGGGACGAAAAGAAACCGGGGCAAGGTAAATCGCCCATAAAAAAAGGTGTAGAAGACATAGCAGAAGGAAGGGAGTGCAAACCACGAGAAGGGGGGGGGGCCCGCCGAAAAAATACATAACCCTATTGGTCATCGGGGCAAACAGAATGGTGGGGAAAGAGCGTTGCAGCGTGAGGCGGAGCACACAGGTTGAGATCCATTGCAATATAAAAACAACATCGCGAAAACGACAGGAAAAACTAAAAAGTGAGTGGAAGGGGGGAAGGAAAATCCAGGGGACAGGGGGAAGGAAGTAATAACCATAACCAGAAGATAGCGGTTGTGGGGTGAAAAAACGAAACAAGGGAACGATCCCGAGGTGAGAACAAGAAGAAGCAAACATGGCCGGCGAGCAGCACCAGGGGCGGCTAACAGACAGAAATCGAGGGAGGGAATAAAAGGAAAAGGCACCTGATGCAGGGGGACCGTTTTGGGGGGGGGAGCCGGAACAGATAAAAGAATTGCAGGGGACGAAAGGCCAACCCGCCGTGAGTTAGTAGGGCACAAAATCAAAACGAGGGAAAGGACGAACGCAGAATTAATCAGGCGATGTTGGGGGGCTTAATGGCGCCGGGAAAGGCTGGCTCAGCATGAGTAGCAAGAAAACGGGAGCCAATTTAAGCTCGTACAAAGATAGCTCATCACCAGTGTGCCTTAAGGAGGGAACAAAAAAAAAAAACCTAAACCCCAGAGGGCAAATCCCAAAAGCAAGAGGAAAACCCCAAAAGAGAAGCAAGTCGGTGGAGGCTCAAAAGGGCAAAGGATACCAAATTCCCTGAACGAGGAAACGGGAGGGTGGGGGTGATCCTAAAAAACCAAAGACCGCGCGCCGGAGGAAACACTAACACAGACGGTGAAGGGGCCAATCCTCTGGAAGACAAACAAAAAAAAAAAAAAACAAAATGGGAGTCTTAAAAGTAATAGGGAAATTTTGAGGAACCAAAGTCAAAACGAGTCTCCTTGGGGAGTTTTAAATGTTTTGTGGGCTATGCTGGGGGGGGTCGTCATCCTCCAAAAGAAAAACGATCTTTACCTTGCAAGTTGGGGGTCTTGACCGAAAAAATACATATCAACTCAAACCAAGCAGTGGGGTGTGGGGGGACGTGGGAATCGGAGAAACTTGGGCGATTGGCTGGTGGGGGGGTGTTCCAAAAGATGCTGAGTTTAATAAGTGGCAGGTTCTTGATAGGGAACTACCAGGGAGCTAGGAAAGAGGCGATGGTGTGAACTGCAAAAAAAAAAAAAAGTTTGTCGTTTCCTGGAGAAGGTGCAGACAGACAGTTCCTGGTCCTACGCCCAACTAGGAAACGAAATCATGGCGGAGGGCGCTCTGGCGGTACTCTATGAAAAAATGAAGCCGGTGGGGGTGGGTCAGGGGGGTCCTGGGCTATAAAATTCTAGGTCACATCTGGCGAAGCTACCAACCAACAGGCCTGGGGGGGGAAGAGGTTCCTCGCATTGACCGATTGCCTAAACTTGAAGCAATTTTTTAATCACCAATGTGGAACGAAGGACGATCAGCCCCATTGGCGATGACGAGGGAGGTCGGCCACCACATCAAGTTCCAGGCGCAGTCGGAAGTAATGAACAAAAACCCTATCACGAACGGTGGTCATGAAGTCTGCGGGCCTGAAAAAAAGGCTGTTGAAGACCCCTTCATTGGTTAGTTTGGTAGACCAGGGGGAAACGCGGGGATGTGAGGAAAGGGGAGGGGGAAGAACGGGACACGCCGACAAAGAACAAAAGGAGCACGCTGAAAAAAAAAAGCAGAGAAATCAGTGGTTTTGGCCCAGGGAGGGTCGAACAAGGGGGACACCGGAAGGAGGATGGTCCTGGACCCGCGGCAAGTTGGTAGGCCCTAACTGAACCCTGGTAGACTAAAACCGGGGAACAACGGGAATTCCGGAGGGGTCGGTATGAACTGGCCGAACGACGCAGCTTTTTGCATCAGAGAGCTTCAGTAGGGAAAAGTACGCTGAAATGGGGTATGGAGGCACGCAGAAGACCTTGGGGACTTAAGCCTGTGTGTCGGATGGAGGAAAAAGAAAATGCGCGAACCCACAACTAAGAAAACCTGAAAGGAGAAGTGCTCTTTGGGGAATCACATGCGAAGGATGGCATCTTAAAATGTGTGACGAGACGGAAACAAAAGTGCGAAAAGGAAAAAGGGAAGTCCGAGCCAAAACCAACTAACCGTGGAGTCATGTTGTTTCGTTGACCATTCCAAAAAAATTAACGGGAGAAGCGGGGGGGAAAATCGCTCAAAATTAAAAAACAGGAAAAAAGACGAAGTAGGGGGGGGGGGGGGGGCGTTTAGAATGTCTCCGTACGAAAATAGAATTTGGGTGCGAGTTCTAGAGCGGGTACGGCGGACGGCAGTTTTTGTAGGCTGTCAGATGTAATGCACGATGGGGGAGCAGTCCAGGCCAGACGGGGTCAAAGGGCGGGCGGACGAACCACTTTCAGTAAAGGAAGAGGGGAAAGACCCTGCCAAAGGACGGGCAGGCGAGAGAAATTAGAGGGGGCCTGACGGGGGGCCAGGAACGGCCAATCTAACCGGGAAGGGAACGGCCTGGATGTTCAACAAAAAAAAACTAAAACACCCGAAACATCTTAGCACACAAAACAAAACAAAAAAAATAGGGAAGTGAGGAAAAAGAGAATAATTTTAAGATGGTCAGCAGGCGGTGGTTAATCAGCCGCAAAAAGCCGACCCGGTTGGTCCATAGAAAGGACCTGGCAGGACTGTAGGGCAAGAGATGCAGCTGGAAGGAGAAAGGCGGGAGGCGCGAAAACTACCCGCAAAAGGACCTCGACAAAACAGGACAGACGATCCAAGAAAAGGAGGCAAGAAATCAGGGACTCCCGGGAACGTCAAGCCGTTCCCGGGGACATCAAAAAAAAAACAGGATGGGGGTGTCCAGAGGAGAGACAATCGAGGCCCAAGCAACGCGGTCCAACCAAGTTCGTGGGCGTGGACGCAAAGAGGAAAAGTGGCTAACCTACGAGAACAGCCGGATGGCGACGAACAGGGGAAGGACGGTAATTTGACGGGAACACCACCCTCAGGGTGTATGAGGCGCACACAAGGGGCAAAAAAATCTCACGGAGAACGAAAGGGGCCATCCATCGGAAAAACCCAAGGGCCCGAGCCTCATTATGATGAAGGTTGTGAAGAACTAACTAAGCAGACCACAGGCACTGGAAAAGGTTGCTCCCTTTACCAATTCCGTAGAATCATAAGCATGGGGAATGCCGCGACGATGGACAAGAATACTCTCTACGTAAGGAACCGCCCAGGGTGAGTAACGTACCCCAAAAAAAAAAAAAAAAAAAACCAATACGGGTTTTTCGGACGACATTCCTGCTCAAAAAAATGAACGGGGGTAAGAAGACCGCCCTATCTGGTTAAAGAAATAAACACAAAACCCAGATGTCGAGAATCGGGTGCCGAAAGGCAGGAAAAAAACCGGTGGGCAGCACCTTGTGCTTGGGCCCGTTGAGAAGCAAGAAAATAAAAAAAAGCGAACAAAAACAGGCCCATAAACGAAATGACTGTTATTGAGAACAGAAGCTACGGGACTAGCAAAGCCAAGTGAAATAAAAGAACAGCAAAAGGCAGCGGTTTGGTTGAGGTACAGAAAAAAAACAGACCAGAAAGCCGATGGTGGAAAGACTAATCTAAGACCAAGGGAATGGCAAGATCATCCCTTCAATGCAAACCTGCTGAATGTCACGAAATAGAAATAGGGAAGGGGAAAAGTTCACCTGGATGGGGGGGACGTTTGGTGGAGGGAGCAGCATAAGGAGGGCGCCCAGGATACAATAATAAACCCCAGTGTATTTCGTCGGAAATCTCGGCAAAAAAGTGACGAGGTCCATAAAAGGATAACCAAAAAGTGTTCGTCTATTAGGCAAATTGCCTTAGATGGGGTCCTGGCTCCGAAAGGGCGGGCAGGGGCAAAAAAAAAACAGAGACAAATCAGGTGCCCCCGTGATAGGGGGGGAAAGCAAACAAGGGAGAGAGAAAAAGCTCTACTAACAACAAATCGGAAAACGTCAAAACATCGACAAGCTGATCACAGCAAAACCAAGAGGGGAGGCTCGCCAAGCAACGGGGAAAATAACAAAAAGGAATTTTCGGAAAAGGAGAGGCTGTTGAGTATGCCCAGGGAAAACCAGAGCCGAGAAAAACGAACCAAGCGCTCAGAGAACGGTGGCGCCA
>Ga0179593_1408237_pt1 | contig 11022 bp, 16 predicted proteins | sample CZODoug2_1_08_16_FD_185931 | JGI IMG/M metagenome (GOLD analysis project Ga0179593, IMG submission 185931) | Vadose zone soil fungal communities from Angelo Coast Range Reserve, California, USA - CZODoug2_1_08_16fungal (PacBio error correction) | ecosystem: Environmental > Terrestrial > Soil >...
AGAGGGGGGAACCTAAAGTCGTAAAAAACCGAGATAGAAACGCCACCTCTAAGAAATAGAAACAAAAATTCAAGAAAATTTCCGGCGGAATAAAGAAGACACGCAAGCAACGTTTCAAACACAACGAGGACGCACTCAATGGGCACAAAGCGAGGAACCTTAAAGGAGCCAGGGGGGGTTAGAATGGGGGGCCCGGCCCGTTCAGGAAGCAAAAAGACCGCGGGAAGATAAAGGGGAGGGAAAAAGTTGTCGGGGTGAGGGTTTGACTCAGAGGAAAAAGGGGAGCAAAAGTGGGTCAAGGGTTTAAAAATGGGCTAGCTCCGGCGAATGGGGAGGAGGGGAAAAATAGTCGGTCATCTCAAGGTGGGGGTACAAAAGAAACATCAGCGGAAGGAAGTCCTTGATTGGAGGGAGTTTCACAAGATGAGAAGGGAGAAAAGATAAAGGAGAGGGCATCGGGGAGGACGTCTCAAGTGAATGTGCGTCCAAAGGATGGGGGTGTGTAGCTCGCTGGAAGCCCGGCACATGGTGGGCTCAAACAAGGAAGGAGAGTGAAAGGTACAAGGTTGAGAGGGGGGAACAGTCAACGGTCCGAAAAAAGACCTTTTTCCGCAGAGGGCAGTGAAAAATGGGAGTGCAGAAGGGGGGAATTGCGTTGGAAGGCGGGGGGGGGAAACAAACATGGGGGGAGACAGTTTAAGGAGGGTTTCTCATGGGGAATACTGGACAGCTCTCAAGAACGACAGGGTCAATTAAAGTGCACTAGTTGAAAAATTTTGGGGGGAAAAACGATCCTCCCACCTCATTGGTAGGTGGGGGTTTGGCAAAACATCGTGAACTGGGGGAGGGAAACCGCAGAGGGCTGCAAACGCATGAGACAAGAAAAAACTGTAAAGGATTTTACCGGAGGCAGGACAGTGGTGTCCGAAATCATTGAACAAGAGGAACAACCATTATGAAAGCGCGAACAAAATGGAACCTAAATACAGAAGGAAGAGAATGCTGGGGGGGGTGTGTGAGTGGGAGGATCTGGAAAATTACATCGGATAAATAAAACTCTCACTGGGACGATCGCGATCTCAGTTTTGGGGTAGTTGGGTCTGGGGAAGAGCCAGCTCCAAAACCGAAGGGGAAAAAGAACATCGCCGACCTAAAAACTGTGGGGATTGTGACCGTATGGAGAGTAGTGTTCGAGAAATATTCGGGGGGGGAGAAGAGGTGTCAGCTTCTGGAAAAAAAGTGGAAAATTTGTAAGGGTACGATTGGAAGACTTGACCTACATACAGCGGTTTCCTCTGGTACAAGAGCAGGTGGGGTGTTGGCAACATTGGGGGGTGCACGCCTTTATCAATTGTGGGTGAATTGGGAAAAAAAGGAGAAAGGAAATTGCTTCGTAGTTATAAAATATTACTTGAGCGAGAAGCCAACGGACAGTAAAAAAGGAGGATCGAATTGCCGAGTGCGGACAAACAAGGCCAAAGCAAAAAGAATACCCCCCAACAGGTGTCGACGTCGAAAGGGGGGTTTCAGGTGTCCATTGCAGCTGAGTAGGCTGGGGGGGGGCTGAAACAGTAAGCCCAGAAAGCGAAAAAGTCCAATTAATAACCAAAGAGGCCTGTCTTGGGTGGAGGGACAGAGAACCGTTTCAGGGTTTGCCTGAAAAGAGGGGAAAAAAGGAAATTGGAGGTGGGGGGGGGTGGGGGGGGGGGAGGGGGGTGGGGTGGTGGGGGGGGTCTGGGGCTGGGTGTGTGTTGTGTTTTGGGGGGGGGGGGGGGGGAGGGGGGGGGTGGTGGGGGGGTGTGTGGTGTTTGTTGTTGGGTGGGGGGGGGGGGTTTGGGTGGGTGGGGGTTGTGGGTGGGGGTGGTGGGGGGGGGAAGAGGGGGGCGAGAGGGGGGGGGGAGGGAGAGAGGGGGGGGGGGGGAGAGACGATGTGGATAAAAATGAGCGGGAAGAGGATGAGGTACAATAAAGGTAGGCGGTGCTTATAAAAGTGGGGAAAGAAATAAGGAAAATCACCCGTGGGGGTCGTAGGCGAGAGGCATAGCCCGGGTCATGCTGTAGTCGTGGGAATTTACAGGAATCAATAAGGGACCCAAAAAGGGCCAGAAAAATGCGTTTGATAGTGTGTGGGGGGAAAAAAAAACCACAAGGTGACAAGACGTTACAAGCCGGAAAGGGAGGTGAGTGCGAAAGGAGAAAAAGGAAGTCTCTCATAAGGAGAGAGAAGGGAGAAACTAGGTAACGGGAAAAATCTGAGGGCAAAAAAATGTCACCATGAAATTGGCGGTCTGCTCGCGAGGAAGATGAAGAAGGGAAAAGCCGATAAGGATGTCAAGGGTTCAGGACTGAGTAAAGGAGAGTTATGAGAGGGGGGGGAAGGAGCATGAATGAAATAGAAAGCTCACAAACCCGTCGGAAAGGGTCCCATAAAACACTGACGGGGCCGACCTTCTGGGGAAAAAGAAAACAGCTTTGCGAGGAAGGGGCAGGTCGACCAGCAATACAAGATCTGGGCCAGGAAGGATTTCAGGGGAAAAGCGCATCGAAAACGCCAACGTGCAAAAAAAACCCGAAAGAAGGGTGCGCGAGGGCGAACTGTAAGTGGCAGTGGCGATTTAAGAAGAGGAAGAAAAACAAGCCAACAGTGCGGGAGAGAAAACTGGGCACTTCAAGGGGGGCCGGAGAAAAAAAATCGCTGTAAATAAAAATCAGAAAGGCGCCTGACAAAAGACGTCTAGGGGGAGGGGGAAAGGAAAGTTCGGCGGAAAAGTAGAGGAGAAATTACCATCAAAAGAGGGCAAGTCGTCTCTGGAACGGGCGTCGGAAGAATTTTTATGAAGGAACTCCAGCTGAGGGTTTTGTAAGATCGGATCCGGCTTTTGCAATCGGAAACGGGAGAAAAGGGGGACCTCGATCGCCGGGAGAGGGCATTTGGGTACAGGGGGAGGGAAGAGTTTGTGGGGGGCCGAATGGTCTGTAGGAGAGGGAGGGAAAAGGGGGAACCATCAAAGAATTGGCGAGCAGCGGACACGCCAACACGGGGCAGAAGTGCAAAGAACGGCATGCCCGGTATCCCTAAAAAGAGTGACTGGGGGCTTCGGGGGCCGCCAGTCTCCCGCCATCCTTGGAAAGGCGACCTCTAACGGGGGGTAGATGGACTGGGGCAATACGGGTTGACAGGGGAAAACGAGGCCAAAAAGTCGAGAAGCAAAAGTACGAAGATTAATTTAGAAAAAAGCAAGCTGGATAATGTCAACTACGGTTCTAGAGGAGAGATAATTACCATCTGAGAAGCAGTCCGCAGGGAAGGTGAATGAAAAGAACATTAAGGAACTGACGGTTTTTCAGGGTACCTCTGGAAGGGGGCACAGAGGGAAAAGTCTAAAGAAACCACGGTATCCTTACCCTAAAAAAAAGAGAAGGCGGAAATATCCGGTGCAAAAGAAAAAGCAGAAATTCGTTTTCTAAAATCTGGAGGGAGCAGAGGGGTAATAAGCATGCAAAAATTAAGACGGGGAGGAATCCGAGACAGTTCCTGCTAAACAACAGGGTGAGAAGGGGTCCCACACAATGGGAAGGAATCTTCCTCTAGGAAAAGAGAAAAGTCGAAGGGAGGCCCAAAGACCAAGAAGGGAGAAGGACTCAGCGAGATTGGGAAAATCAAAGTCCGCAACCCGGGAAAAATGCTATTCAAAGAACATGTTCGGTCAACAGAGAAAAATCTCTCTCACTCTGAGGGAGGAAGGAAAAAAAAGAGAGAGGGCTCATTGGGGGGGGAGAAAAAGGGGAGGGCGAGCTAAGCACTAAAGAAGCTAGGAAACTGGGAAGGGGCTGAATCCAGGGCGGGTGGGTGCATACTCAGAATTCAAAGTGGAAAAACGGGGAAGTTTTAGAAGAGAAAGTGCGGACGATTTTCCGAGCGAGGAAGGAGGAGGAAAAATCAGGGAGGGGAACACCTGGTGGAAAAACCTGCAGAAAGGTTTGAAGGAGGAATCGGAATCTGCCAATAACCGGCAGGGGGGAGTCTTTTCAAGGTCGGAGAGAAACACACCACAACGGTCAGGGGCATTGCGGGGGGGGAACCTTTGTGCGTGTTCCATAAAAGGCAAGGGCGGGCCGACTACGGGACAAACCGGGTAAGGGGGGACACCAAAGGGGACGCTTGATCGGTATGCAAGAGGGAGACAGTCAAGTGGAATGAAGTTCGGGGGGGATGACACTCCGAAGGGGGGGGTAGTCAAAGGAGTGGTCGATAGGGGGTCCCTGGCAGGATCACGGAATAAAGTACCGAAAAAGAGTGAAACGGTTTGGCCTAACCGGATTCCAAACTCAGCCCTTGGAGGGAGAGAGGGGGGGGAATTTGCCGCGAGTGAAAACACACGGAAACTCCAGGATGTGCGAAGAAAAAAAAAAAGAGGACTTTGAAGAGTGAGTCCAGCTAAGACTTGGAAGAAAAGGGGGATGGGGTGGCGGGCCGAAAGCAAGTTATTTACCCACCGGCAGAGTGGCCACTGGCCCGCGGGGCCATATCAAAAAAGTATCAGCTGGGCGGCTGGCCAGGAGAAGGAGGGAGAAGAGGAAAGGTGCCAGAGAAAGAGATTTTCAGCGGACATGACATCGCGCTCAGGGGCTACACAACAAAAAGGAATGATGACCACATATGATAAGTTAGGGAAAGCGAGGACGGCGAGAGGGGCGGAAGTACGCACAGTAGAGGGGGACCGAAATAAGAGACATAATGACGCCCACACAACCTACCTGTGCGATCGGCAGGACTAAAAAGGATGCTACTACTATGGGACAGAGAAGTAAAGTGGGGAGGATCCGCCTGAGGAAAAGATCCTCGGTCGCCAAGAAGGCTGGGCAACAACGGCAACTCCTATGGTAAACGAAACTCTCTGAGAGCCGGTTGGGGTTGCCTTGACACCTAAAAGGCCAGTTGTGGGTGTGAGCAACGGGCCCCAACAACTCAGTCAACTTTTGGGGGACGTCCTTTACGATATCAAACAAAGGTATTTGGGAGCTGGTTCTGCTATTACGGGTCCAGAGACCAGAAATCAGCAGCATGCAGGAGCGAGGAGAAGGGGAAGATAACGGGGTCCCCGATGGCGCATTTGGGGCCAAGATACGAGGGAAATCTGAGCTGGGGGGGGGAAGGGAAAGGAATTTCGGCACAACATGTGGGTTCGGGCAAACAGAGGACTTCGCACCGTTAGTTGGAAAGGGATAGGAAGGGCAACTGGGTTGGACAGGAAGAAGCGTATAGAAAGGAAAACAGCTAAAGAGAAGGGCACAGGAGAAATAGACAGAAGAAGGCCACCTATTGAAAAATGGAGGGGGGGAGAGAGCGGGAAAAGAAACGAGAGAACTCCCATGAACACATTCTGGTCTGAAGAAAGAGGGCCGTAGAGGTCCCTTAATAGAAGGAAAGAAACAGGCGACTGGAGGGGGAGTTCACTCCGCCCTGGGTGAGAGTGGAGGAAACGGCGAACAGGACGGCTTTGGAACACCTGGGGAACCGAGGTGCCTGAAAAATTGCATAGAGAAACGTCTTGGAGGGGAAGGTTTGGCGGGTGATTTAAGGTTCAAAACAATAAGCGATTCGTCTGGGAAAAAATCAGAAAAAAAAGTGGTGTAGGGGGCCGGCTGAACGTTTGGGGAATAGGCCGGAGGTATCGGGAGGGAAGGCCATATTGTAAATATCTGACTCTTTTTAACTAAGACACTGGGGACCTGGAAAAATCCCCTTATGGGGAAAACCACCAATTCGGGTGGGATGGGCTCCCTTGTGAAGAAGAATCGGACACTGGGGCTCTAGGGGAATGGGGCCAGTTAGGGGAAAGAAACGAAGAGATGAAATGATCATCAAAAAAAAAAAACACCTAGTAAAAAGAAGAGGATCCTGTATTCAAGGGAGGAAAAAATGCAATCCTGCCCAATGAAGTCATACGTGAGGTGAAATCGAAGCCTGCCAAAAGCCATCAAGAGTGGTGGTGCCCAGGCACGAGTGCCAGGAAAAGTTCTATCAGGGTGGACAACGTAGATTACACCGACGGGTCTTCAAACCGGAAAACTCCACAGGCAGGGACGACACTCAGTCTCTGGGGTCCAAAAACACTGCCTGTCACTAAGGAGGGCACCAAGAAGTAACGTGAGATGGTGAAACTTCGCAGCACCTGACAACCTCTAAGGCTGTGAAGGTGGGAGGAGAGGGGGGGTGGGAGGTCCTGATGGGGCGGCGGCAGCCAAGGGTCGAAGACGCAGACTATAGGAGTCAGGACAGGAGTTGGTCGCTCAAAGTATTTGTTCAGCTGCTGCGGGTGTAGGGAGGGAGGGGATGGGTAGGCGGGTGGTGAAGCGGGGGAGAGGTGGGCAGGAGATGGGGGTAAGGGGGAAGGGGTAGAGGGGTGAGGGGATTGGCGGGATTAGGAGGGGGCTTGGGAGAAGGGGGGTGGCCAAGGGGTGGGGGTTGGGAGAGATGATTGGGTGGGCGAAGAAATACCAGTGGGCGTTTGAACCAGGCCGGGCAGGGGTGGAAGGGCAGGAGAGAGCAGGAAGAAGCTTCATAGGGGTAGAGCAGGGGAGGGGAGGGAGGCAAGAGACGCACGAAGGGAGATGGCGGAAGGAGTACAGGGGGGGGCTGTGCAGAAGATTTGCGCAGTTGATGCAAAGCTGGGCACGAAGGAGACGAAGGGGGGAAGGGGGGGGGGGTGGTGAGGGATAGTGGGGGTGAAGGGGGGGGGGGGGGGGAGAGTGTGGGAAGAAAAGGGGGGGGGTACAAGAGGGATAGAGTTGCAGAGAATGGAGGGTAGCGGGGTGTGGATGGGAGGGTGTGGGAGAAAGAATGTGGGAGGGGGGGGGGGCTTGGGTAGTAAAGGGGGGGGGAGGGGTGGGGGAATGTAGGTAGCCTTGAGGAGGTAGGTGAGGAGGGGGGATGGCAGAAGGTGAGTACAATAAGAAGGGAGGGGGGGTGGGGGAGGAGAGGGGCGGAATAGGGGACAAACCGGGGGGGGGGGGGTAGAGGGGGAGGGTGGAGGGATAGGCAGAACACTGAAGTGGTCAGTAAGGGGAAAGGAGGGAAGCCAATGAAAGGGGGAAGAAAGAATAAGAGGGGAGGGAGTTATACGGTGCGGGAGGGGGAGAGGTAGGGAGGAAGTGTGAGTGGTGGGAGGTGCGAAAAGAAGAGAAGTAGTTGGGGAGAAAATGAGACAGGTGGGGGGAAAGCAGGGGGGGGGGGGCCGAGAGTATAGTTCATAGGGGCCTGCGAGAGGAGGGGGGACGTGGCCTTAGAAAGGAGGGCGCGGAGAGAGAGCAAGGTGGGTGAGGGCCTGGTGACAGTCAGAACAAAGGAGGGAACGTTGGATAATGGAGTCGGGTGGGAGAGAGAGGCGTAGGATTATTAGTTCTGGGGGGGAGCACGGTCTACGCGGACGTAGGGTAGGAGGGGGAGGAACTGGGTGTGGACGGGTAAGGGGGATAAGGGTAAGGAATCCAAGGTGAGGGAGTGGTAGGGAAGGGGTTAGGAGCAAATGGGGAAGTGAATGAGGGTAAAAAGCCAAGGGGGGGCTCTCAGGGGAGGTGGGACTGCGGAAAAGAAAATGGGGGGAGCACGCGTGGTGGGCGGTGAGCGGGGGGGAAAAGGAAGGTAAGGAAACCAGAATGCTGCGGGGGGCCGGTATCGGACCATGAGCGCGAGAGGGGAAAGGGAGGGAGAGCGTTCGAGGGAAGGCGTTGAGGTGCTAGTAGGTTTGAATGGAAATAAGCGGGCAAAAGGAGTAAAGAAAAGACGCGGAACGAGATGGGAGGGGGGGTAAGCCGGGGGAGGGAAAGGGGAGGGAGGGAGGGAAGGGGGGAAAGGGTGGAGAGATGGAGAGAGAGAGGGGAGGAGGAGAGAAAGAAAGGGGGAGGGTGGGAGAGGGATGCTATCATAGGACCAAGGGGGAAGGCGGATATAGGGGGAGAGAGGGAGGGGGCGGAGGTAGGGGGTGGGCGGGGGGGGAGCTGGGAGAAGAATGGAAGAGGTAGGGGAAAGGAAGGAAAGGTTCAATGACGTTGGGTGGGGAGCGTGAAGGGGGGGGGTGGTTTGTGGTACGTAAGGTCCAAGACAAAGAGTAAAGGAGCTCTGGCGGGGTGGGTCGGCATAAAGAACAGAACGGGGGGAAAAGATATGAAGAGAGGAAGGCGGTAAGGGGAAGGACGGGCTGGGAGGGAGGGGCATGAGCGGATTGAGAAAGAGTGGGTTGGAAAGGAAGAGGAAGATGAAAGGGTGGAGGCTAGCGGAGGTTGGGGAGCAGTTGCGGGAGGGGAGGAGGAGATATATAGCGGACAGGTCTCGCTGGTTGGGCTTTGTCTAAAAAGTGATGCCAAGATATGTAGTGTTGGACGACGTGCGATGGACTCGGGGGGCGTACAATTAACGTGATCTTTAGCTATGGGCGTGGCTAGAGAGAAGAGGGGAGAGAGGGGGGGAGGGGGTAAGGTATGGAGAGGGAGGGTGAAGAGAGGGAGGCGGCTCAGGGGAACAAAGAGGGTACGGGCATTTTGAGGAAGATTCGGCTAGCGGGAGTATAGATTAGCGAGTGAGGAGAAGAGGGGGGAAAAAGAGGTTGAAGGGGATGGGGTGGTGCGCGGAGGGCGAGGCGGTTGTGGGGAGTAAAACGGTAGGGGGAGATAAGGGTAGAGGGAAGAGGTGAAAAGCATGAGGAGGTGGTGTAGAAGCTGGGGGAGGGAAGTAGAACCAAGGTAAGATGCAAGGTGGGAGAGAAAGATGATTGAAGGTAGTCTACCGGGGGATGGGGGGCCTCGCGGTCCGGAAGGGTGGGTGGAGTGAGTGGGGAAAGGGTCGTGAGAAAGCGTAGGGGGGAAGGGATGGGGCACCATACAAAAGAAGGAGAAGCGGGACAAGGGAAAACACTTAGAGGGGAAAGATAGGATGCCGGGCAGGGAGGGGAGGGGGGTTAAATCTAGATGAATGCCGGTTACTCCGGTGGTCGGGGGGAAGGCTCTCAGGGGGGGGATTCGGACCGGGAGTCCGAAGGAGTGAAGGGATGCGGGGGTGTAACCCATTGACGGAGAGCGGGTGGCAAATGATGAAGAAGCGGGGAGGGATGGTGGAAGGAAGTAGGAGGGAGTAGGGGATGGAGTGATGGGGGGGGCGAAGAGGAGGAAGTAAGATAAGAGAGAGAGGTGGAAGAAGCGCAGGTGAAGAGGGAGAGGACTGTCGGAGTGAGAAGGAAGACGGGTGGGGTAAAAGGAAAACGCCCGGCAGTGGAAGTGGTCAGGAAGGGAGTGGGGTGGAGACTGAAGGGGGAGCGAGGCAAGAAAGGAGAGGGAGGGGAACGGTATGAGGACTTCTTTTCTCGGTCAAATTTTTCCTGGAAAAAACGATGGGGGGACAGGGCCGGTATACCGGCCCGTGAGCGGGTTAGACAATAAAGCGGCTCGGAGACTCAGGTGGGAGGGAAGTAACTGGAAAAAAAAACCTGCTCGGCAATACATCGGCTCAGGGGTCAGAGGGGCAATGCTGATAGGGATTCCTAACATCCCATTGCAAAACCGAACGATAGGGGAGGGAAAGGGGGATCCAACCTGAAAAAAGGTCGATGTGAAAAGATGGAGGGCGGAGAAGTCGAGCCACAAACACCAGGTTCTGCATAACCACCAGGGGAAGGAAAAGGTGGATTATGGGGGGAAAAACCAACCGCAGGGGAGACCGGGGTTCCACACATGTAGCGGGTAAGACGCAGGGGGAATTGTCACAAAGAGGAGAGAAAGAAAAACGTTGCTAAGGCACAAAAGAAAAAAAAAAACTCAAAACACCACAAGGCTGAATTGCACTTCATGGCAGAGGGAAGGGCATAGCAGAAAAATCCAAACCTCCTTGGGGGGGGGGAGGTGCGCCGAAGGGCACCAGAAAAAAGAACCAGGGTGCGCAAAAGGCGGCGATATAAGAACGGCTGACTGATTGTTGGCGTTGCCCATGTTTGAACGAGGAAGAGTCGAACGGCCTGCTCCAGAAAAAGGGAGACGTGGTCAATTCGTAGGAAAATCCGGTGGAAGAAGGAAGCAGCAAAAAGGACATAGGTGTTGTGTTCGAGTAGGGGGAAATCGGACTTGAGGGGGGGAGAGAAAGGGCGACAGGAAAAGCGTAGGACAAAGAAAGTCAGGAATGCAACCCAAGGGGGGCAAGTGATTCTTGGGTGTGGGGGGCCTACAAGGAAGTTGCACATCGAAGGGTAGAGCATCAAATGAGGGAGAGGGAGGGCTCTCTGAGGAAGAAGGAATCTCAAACAACGCCCATCAGTTGCAAAAGAAAAAAAGGCATCAAGCCCACCATAAGAGGACCGGAATGAACGCGAGCACGAAAAAATCCGCCACTTGCAACAGGGCAGGAGCCTCATCGAAAGCATTCAAGAGGGATTGCAGCGAAAAAGAAGGGAATTTGTGACATGAGGCAACTCAAGGCGGGAAAGACGGCTCAGACGGGGCGAAAAAAACCCAAGTCAAGCGGTGAAATCCTTCTGAGGATCGCGAAATCGTAAGTCACTGAAGAAAACTCGATCATCCCGTACTACGTGGCTATGTGGGACAAAATGATTCCTTTCGTACCTATGATTTATCACGATCAGTTGCGACAAATCAAAAGATCTGGGCCCCCCGTAGTACGGCTGGGGAAAAATAACAGGGGTTGAAAACAAGAAAACAGAAAGTGACACGTTGGCAGAAACGCTCGGAAGCTCGAGAGTACGCGAAAAACTTACCGCACGAGGGGGGAGGGCTAAATAGTTCAAAAGGGGAAAACGAAGTTGGCGCAGTGGAAAAGGTGAACAGCCAGGAACTCTCGAATGGATAAACGTTCAGAAGGAAAAAAGAGCCAACGGGGGGGTTGTTAAGGGGGGGACCCCCTCTAGTACCGGCAGACGCTGCGACAGAATTCAAAAACACGATGCACGGGAGAAGGAACAACCAGCGCTTGAAGCAGTGGAGGGGGCGACATGCTGCAGAGGAGGAGAACACAATTCC
>Ga0179593_1438552_pt1 | contig 11022 bp, 24 predicted proteins | sample CZODoug2_1_08_16_FD_185931 | JGI IMG/M metagenome (GOLD analysis project Ga0179593, IMG submission 185931) | Vadose zone soil fungal communities from Angelo Coast Range Reserve, California, USA - CZODoug2_1_08_16fungal (PacBio error correction) | ecosystem: Environmental > Terrestrial > Soil >...
GGGGAACAGTCCAAAATGCAAAAGTCATGATGTCGGGGTAACTGAGAAGAAACTGCCTCCCGCCTTCCAGCAGAATGGGTGCAAGAAAAAGAAGGGTTCACCTAAAAAAGAGAGAACCAAGACCTTGAGCGCTAAGGGGGGGAGAGGACACGTCTTTTGGTTACCAACACGCAAGGAAGGGCATGTTTGTACAAAGCTGGAGCCGTTGTCTTGAAAGGTGGAGGGAGGGGGAGTCAGACGAGGGGGTTGGGACAGGGGGGATCCGGGGTCAAGAAATGAATAGGGATAAGGGAGAGCCAGCACTAAAGTTCCTCTCCTGCAACCAAGAAGGGGCTAGAGAAATCATTATTGGAAGGGGCAAGCTGCGAATCCGAACGAGGACGGAGAAGAAAGGGGAAAGCATATCTCGAAATATCAGGCGGCTTTCTGGGAATGGGTAAAGGCTGTGGGGGGAATCACGATTGAACGTTTCAAGCGAAGGAAGGTCAAGCAGAGTTTTTAGCAAAGGAAGACCGCTGGAACGCAAAAAGGCCAAAAAGCAGAAAAGGAAAAAGGAGAAGAAAAAAGGAAAAGCGGAGGCGTAAGTGAAAAATAAAAAAAAGAGGAGGGGGGTCTAGGGGGGGGCGTGGGAGAGTTAGGGGAACTTTCTTCCACTAACACCCAAACCAAATGCGAGAACTTCAGAATCTGGACGGACCACATATCGGTAGGATCTTGACCTAATTGGAGGCATTGAAAAACCAGGAAGTAGAAAGAAAGAAAGAAAAAGATGATGTCAATTCACACCCTTCCAGAGGTCATTTTTAATAGCCCTAGAGAACCAGAATCAGGATCAGCAAAGTGGGGCAGGAGGGAGTGGCCCTTAAAAGACAATGCCAAAAAGGGAGTGCAAAGCCGGAGGAAAAGACGATCAAAACGTAGGTGAAAGGAAATGAGGGGAAGGGAGAAGGGGGGGAAATAAGCAGGAATACCTGGGGGGGTTAGGATAAAAGGGGACCGGTGAAATTTTAATCATTTTTGGGACCGGGAAAAGAAGGGGTGGTCGTGAATATTTTTAGACGCACCGAATTACGAACAGGAGGACGCCTCACGGGAAGTAGTGACACTAGACCAAAAAACCGGGGGGGGATGGACCCAAATTAAACCGCATAGAACCATTCGCCATCATAATCACCACTTACCGTAGAGAATGAAAGGAAGGGTTGTGGGAAAGAGGAACAGAATGGAGAGCCAACACCGATCTTCTCTTTATAAGCTTAAAAGCAAGGGGGCTTCTTAAAGGGTGTGGGGACGTCCAGGGTCCTTCTAAGGGAGGAAGACACATGGAAAATACAATACATGATTTGACCGGGAATCAGGGTGGAGAAAAAAGGGTTTGTTGTGGGGGGGCTAAAAAAGAAAGGAGGACTGGGAAAAGAATCTGTTTATATAAAAAACGCATAAACAGAACATATTGAAAGCAAAAATTAGAGAGGGAAAGCTCGCAATGTTTTCTTCGGTAATAGGAAAAAAGAAAACAAGTGGAGAAACCCTCAAGGGACGACTGGGCAAAGCGGAGATGGAAAAGGGATTCTAAGGGTAAAAAGATCTGATCCACTATACGGAAAAAACCCATCTTCTGGAAGGGGGAAAACAGAAAAATAAAGCATTCCTAAGGGGAGGGGGAAGGTTTGGAATGGGACGTGTAAGGAGGGGGTTGGGGGGTTGTGCTAGGGCTCTCAAGCTATAAGGGGGGAAGGGAGATTCACTAAAAAAAAACTCGCAGATCAAACCAAAAGGAGGAGGAGGGTCCGGCTATGAAGGGGGGGAGACTGCAGTCATCAGGAGCAGAGAGAAATCAGTCAAAAATACGTAAAACTTCAATTTAAAATGGCAAAGTCAAAGGAAAGCAGTTCTTCCTGATGAGTTCATTAGGAAAAAGAAGAGATGACCAGGATCGTAAAGGAGGGAACAACCGAAAGGGTAAAAATGGAAATCCAGCAGGGAGGCCAAATCTCACAGATTCATTCTTCCAATTACTCCCTTACTTCCACTTGTGGTGGCTTGGGGCATGCTAAGATTTTACCCGAAGAAAAAGCAGACGAAACATAAAAGCGGAAATTTTGGGACTCAACGATGGTCGGTCTATGGAAGGAGGGGTAAAAAGAAGAGAATTATTCCCGGAATAAGGCAAAGTGATAACAAAAACAAAAAAAGTGGAAAACCTATCAAAAAGGTAAAGCAGTCTTGGTAATTGTGGCGAGAAGCAAAATGAAAAGTGATCCTGAACAAAGGGACATAGAGGCGGAGAACCTTTAAAAGACGAAACGAGGTCGGTGGCCGCGAATGCAGTGCCTATGTTAAATGGGTAACGTATGGGTCATTTGGTACTGTCCTGGTCTTGGTTGATTATGAGGCGAAGGGGGGGGCAGGACAGGAGGGGATTGTGGGGGAATAACGCACAGGGGGGGGGTCCTAGTCGGAGTTGGACCGGAGACGGTGGAGTGAAAAGTTTCGGGGTGGGGGGGGGGAGTTTGTCGAAAATGGATGAACCTACACGGGAGGTCCTTCAAAAATGGGGATTCACCGAGACAGAGGGGGGTTTCTTCATGAAACAAAAAGGGGACATACTCTCAGGACTAGAGGAAAATCTCCTGCACATGATTAAATATCAGCGTTTGACTAGGATGGAAGGAAGGCGTTGAAAAATATGAGGGGCAGGAGGGGAAGGAAAACGGAACATTGCGGATCTGCTGGGAAGTGACTGATCCGAGTAACTATTAAAAGGGAAGTGGCCGGGGGTGTCTGGAGAAAAGAAGAGAATGGTCCTGGATGCGAGACGAGAAATAGGGGTCAATGCCTAATTCAGCACAGAACTCCTCAAAAGGAGAGAATGTGGGGGGAAGGCAGGGGGGGGGAAAAACGATCAATTCAGGTAGGAACATGAGTGTCTACGGATCAATCGTTGAACGAGGTCTACCGAAAAACAAAAGGGGAGTCAAAGTCAAAAACTACGAAAGAATCAGCTATGGACAGATCAGGAGAAGGGTGACGTTGTATGGTAGAGAGGGAGTGGAGAGGGGTGGGTAAGACTGGGCGTTCCACTGTCTCCATGGGAAGACTCCAGCTCAGGCCATTAAAGGGGACGAGGGTGGTCAACTTCAGAAAGCCGTTAAACCCATTCAAAAAAAAAGAAAGAAGGAATCGATTATTCGAGAGCTAGGATCTAGAATGCAGGCAGAGGGTCGGATTCGAAGATTATCGAACAACGGGGGGGAAGAGAGGAAGGAGCGAGGAGTGCATGGGGGGGCTGAAGGACGGACGGCGTGGGGAAAAAAAGGACTATTCGGAGGTCGAAAACGGAGGAAAACGAAAATGGCCCACCGCGGCAGTGCCTCAACTCACAAAAAATTTGAAACGTCGTAAAGGAGAGTTCAAACCAGGAAGGGCAAAGGACGTGTTGGGTCACGGGAAAAGAAGTGCCTACATAAGAAAAGTGAGCGGGGAAGGGGAGCTTAAAAGGGGGGCAGAAGAAACATTACTCCACCATCTTGGGACTCTCATCGGAGGACAGATTGACGAAGTAAGAAATACCTTAAATCGTGTTGGAGGCGGTAATAGAGAGAAATCATAAAACACAACACGAGGAGGAGAAGATAGAGACATCACACCAAAACTTCAATTACAGAGGAGACCCTGCTTCAAGAAGTCTCACGCCTTCAACGAGAAGGGGGGTGCACAAGAAAAGGGAAAGGAACCACACCAGGAAGAGAAAAAGAAGACTTCCTCGCTAAGGGGGGGGGGGGGGGGTGAAGATGTAGGCAAGGCTACCTTTACACAAACTGACCGGGGAAAGTGGACCCAAAAAAAACACCCCCTGGTTTGTTTTTGACAACCAAAAAAACTGGGGGAAAGACCGGGGTGGGGTCGAAATTTGGAGGGAGGTGAGGAAGACGGTGGGAAAGGGAGGTTGAGAATTGGAGAGGGCCGAATAGATATAGTCGTTCATCACGCCAGGGAAAAGGCAATTCCGAAAAAACCCCCTCGAGTAGGAGGAGATCAAAGCCAAGGGAGGTTGCAGTCATCCCGTTAATGCGGGAAAAGTCCGAGGGGAAGGGGGAAAATGCAGAGCAGAGAGAAAGGAATCGTAAAGGCTTCTTGCTGAATGGAAAATCTCTTAAATGAATCATCCTGGACAACGGTGCAAGAGGAAGAGGGCGGTCAAAGGAGGTTATAACTTGAACAAGGAAAAAAGTAAAACTAGAGAAACCGAGAGGAAATAAAACAGGCACCCGCATTGCTTCATGGAACATAAAAGGGAGCTTATTTTCAAACAAAATAGTAGGTGCTGGGCTCGGGGGTAGGGGACCTCGTTATCCGGGGGGGGGGGGGGGGGAAAAAAAAAAAATAAAAAAAACAAAACGGCTAAGTAGCCCAAACTACAAATGCGGTAATAAACCTCCGCCTCGTGAATGAACCCAACTCTCAGTGGGAAGTGATTGGGGAGTCCTTGTAGGCATTGACACAAGAAGGAGAGGAGAAAAAAAGGACAAGATGCAGAAGTCTAGCACCACAAAAAAGAAAGTGTTGAAGGAAAGGGGAAAAGACGATCGAAAGATCCGCAAAGTTTGGGAAGTGTTTAGAGGCAAACAAGAATGCCAAGTAAGTGCAAAGACTGAAATAGGGGGCACAGAATCATGAATAATGGTCATTGCTACTTGGGAGAATATAACGATGAGAGGAAAGGTGTGGTGGGGGAAAAGGGAAGAACCAGTGCGCAGGGTGGGATGTTCTCAGTTTGGCCTTAAAGGGGGGGTGGTAATCACTTCGGAAAACCGATCGAACCGTTCAATCCCGAAAACCGGAAAAGAGGTTCGACCTAGACAAAAACCTGGGAGGGGATTCCCAAAAGGCCCGCAGTAGAAAGGAAAATCATAATAAACAAAAAAACGGCCGTCGAGAAGAAGAGGGTCACAAGAGGAACCAGTGAACGTAAAAAAGGAACAATTCCAGGCAGAAGAGAAGCTTCCTGTCCGGTGCCGGGCGAGGTGGACATACAGGGTCTGGACGCGCGAAAAGGGCCCTGGGGTGGCCCGGGACAAGGGGGGTGACTTGAGGACTTGGAGGAGAAAACAATTACTACATAAAAGAGGGAGGGGCACCCAGGGTTGATAAGTTTCTTAACTTGGGTTTGGTGGTGCTACGGGACTCTGGAGGGATTGTAATCAGAATGAGAGGAAAGAAGAAAAAAAAGAGACAATCTTTGCGAAATTCTTAAGATTTGACTGGCCGAGGAGGAGGGGTTATACGTAGAAGCATACCAGAAGCCCCAAAAGGGAAGAGCGGACGAGAGAAGAAGCCAGACGTAGAGGGTCGACGCGGGATTCTAGGGGGGGGGGGGTTAATCGAGACAGAGAAATACGAAAGAGGAACTGGGAAGAAGCTATTGAATAATGGAAAAAGACCTCATCAAAATGTTAACTTGGGAATGTTGTGAAAAAGGGAAGGTTACGCCTGATGGGGCTGACTGGACTCAGAGAGCGCGAAAAGGGGGCGAAGCAATTCTAAGAAGAAAGAGAGAAAAAACAACACAACGGAGAAAGGAAGAGAAGAGGTCAGGGAGGTGATCCATTAGATCGCCAAGTCAACAGAAGGTAAACCTCATGGAAAAAAAGCAATTCCAAATGGGGGGAGCATTTTTCTGACTGATGAGGAGGGGGGAAATGGGAGAAGATTCGAAAGGATCTTTTGACAAAGGAGGACCGGAGCCCGAGAATGTTGGGGAAAAACCCTTAAAAAAGTCGCCACTCAGAAATCTAATGAGAGCCAGCAGACCAGGGGGGGGACGGGCTTTGAGGAACTTCAAAAAAAAAAGGTGACCCGAAGAAACAGCGAAAAGGACCCAATCTTAATATGGGCTCAAATGTATGATATGGCGAGGGGAGAGAGAAAGGGCTTCCCAGTCAGGAAAGGGAAACAAAAAAGTTAAGAACATATATTCCAAGAAAGATTGGGTAATTGTGGGGAGGACGGGAAAGCAGAACACCCTGGATTAAACGGCCAAAAAAAAAAGGGGCGAAGCGGCGGCGCCGGGCTACCGACGAAGAGGTCGGGTGGGGAAAGCTCACAGTCGGTGAAGGTTTAAAATGGGTTCCGTAGGGTTAGGAGATACTTTAACGATGGGTGGCCCCCCCCCCCGTTGGGGTTTATTGTATGAGGAGAAATGGTGCGACTGCAGGAAAATTTTGGGACCCTAAACAGGTTTTTGGGGGGGGGGAGAGTCGAAAGGATGGGAACCCGGGGCGGTTGACCCTTTTGCGAATCGGTTGGGACTAAATGGAGTAAAAAAAACCGTTCCGGTCAAAAATGAGAAAAAGTACAAAGCGCCCATAGGGTTATTCAGGAACAACTCAACCGTAAGCGAAAGGGGATATGGACCAGAGGCCTGAACATCTGAACAAAAGAGAGCTTTGCTCTGAGGTAATCCTTAGGGGGGGGCAAATATCTGGGAATATGAAGTGCATCACTACGGAAAAAGGGGAAAGGGACGTCAGGGAGTCGGTGATCCTCGAATTACAATTCATTGTGGGAAGTTGGCTGAGAAAAAGGAAGAGATGTGTCTGGAGGCTTCACAGAAAGGATTCTTGTGCAATCCGAAAAATGAATGTAACGAACTAATCAGAGGGGGGGGTACGGCAACCACAGGGAAGTGGGGACAGGGTCTAAAGACAGGGTAGGAGGGGGGGGTCAGGGGGGTGAGTGAGACGAGGGACTAACGCAAAGGAATCACAAGCAACAGAAAGAACAAAGAAGCAGTGATTGAGTTACACGAAAGAGAGGGGCCGGTTTGATGGTCTCTCTAGTGTCTAGGAGGGGGGCGGGAGGGACAGGGGGGAAAAAGGCGAAAGAAACAGATCCGGAAAACTTAACCTTTTTAAAATTTGGGGGGGGGGCAAGGGGTTTACTTCGAAGCCGGGTACCAGGCAAAAGGACGCCTCGAATTCGTATAGCTGCTGGGTCTGGGGGAGAGCCCGGTTTCGAGAGAATAAAAAGGCCAAATAAAATGATTTCAAAAAAAAAATAGAGAAGAACTCTGACGGGCATTTGGCGGAAAAAGGGGGGTCGAAAGGAACGCGTGATGAGAGGCAAGGAATCGATTAGAGGCTTCGAAAGGAAAACTACCGTCCACGCTTAAAAATACTCAACTACATCAGATGGAAGAACAAGAGAAAGCGAGGGGGTAAAAACACGGAAAGGGGAACACGGGGGGGTCACCAAAAACGTGCCTACAGATCAAAAAATTGGAGAGAAGGCTGTCGAGATAACCCGGGAGGGGAAAACAGACGTTACGAACCAATCGGAATTCGCGAAGGAGGAGGGAAGGGAGATTGACGCGGTACGACATCCTGGAGAATGGCGTTGGGGGGGGGGGGCTGCGGTAAAAATAGAGATAAACAAAAAAAGAGGAGGAGGAAAAGGAGAAGAGAATAAAGAGCAAAAAAAAAGCAATAAGTTGTCCTGGAAAGGACTGGTCGGGAAGGACCATCACGCTTCGCGAATCACAAAAGGGTTCGAGAACGACGGTGTCAAGAAAAACGGAAGATGCCAAGAGGGAAACCTGACGCTCTAAGGGGTGTGAGGAGGGAGGAAACGGCGGGCCGTGGAACAAAAAGAAGTGCCATTTGCCTGTGGAACGCGACCTTGACCCGTTTCAAGATTGTTAGGAGGAATAAGACGGTGGGCCAGGAGGATCCCGTTTCACAGCCGGAAGAGACTAATTGCGAGCCTCCAAGCCGGAACGCCCTTCACGGAAGGGAACCGCCGGGGGGGAGGGGAACTAGAAAGACATCCAGGGGATTTTCGGATGAATTTATTCAAGAAAAGAAGAAAGACGGCCTAAGAAGAACATGAATAAAATATCTCGAAGAAGAGATGAGGACTGGGGGATGGGGGGAAGGGGAAAAGGGAACTTTCAAGGGAAAAGCCGGAAGGGGAAAGGGGGAATGAGAGGAAATGGGGGGGTTTCAGAAATGGACCAAGGGTCCACAAGAGAATACAAGAGAGAAATGAACACGCACCGAGGATTCACAAGTGACCATCCCGAGCTAGTGGCTGGCGGTGGGGAGGTGATTAGAGGTAGGGAGGACCTCGGTCGAAAGAAACCCGCTCGGAAAAAAAAAAAAAATGCTATAGAACAAGATGTTCACAAACTCAAAAACTCTTCAGGGGAGGGTTCGGGCCTGAGGTAGATACAAAGAAGGCTCAGAAGACCAGAAAGGGAAAAAAAAGGGATTAAGGCGTGGGGGGAAGCAAAAAAAAGCAGGGAAAAGTGGGTAGAAGGACCTAGGATCAAAGGAAATCAGGAAATCAGCAAAGTTTTCCAGTGATGCAAAGTTGAAAAGAAGTGACCAAAATCAGTCAACCAAGGAAAGGAATCGAGCAAACGCTGGCCAGAGGGGTAGGAGAATGGGCATATCGCTGAGAGAAGGGGGGGGGTGGTGTGTCTGAAGACCAAAAATGGGGCGTTTGAATGTGTCTAACAGGGTGGGAGAAGGAAACGGTGGGCTTTAAAGGGACACACGCAGTACGAAAAAGGGGGAAAGACAGGGAGACTGGAAAAATTGTTAGGGGGAAGAACACAAAACTGGGGAGGATTCAACACAGGAAGAAGGGACTAACCAGAAAAAAACTCATAATTCAACCCCTACGTACAGTTACTTCCATACTGCAGTTCAAACATTCACCGACGAGGACACCGAACTCGTCGGGGAGAGGGCCCCGCTTAGGTAAGTTTGTGGGAACGGAGAAAGGGAAGGCTGAGTTATTGCCACAAACCTGAAAATACTCTAGGGAAGGGGGGGGGATAACGTTTCTTACCGGTGTTGGGTTGTGCATACACGGGCAAGAAATGATTACGGGAAGACATATCTTACAATAAGAGAACAGAAAAAGGTTCTCAAAATTCAAATAATAAGATTTATGGCTCGCGCTGTTTGTCTGAGGGGGAGGGAGAAAAAGAAAGCCCAAAAATGTACGACGAGCCTACAATGGACCTGCCATCGGGGGAGAAAGGGGGGTCTAAGGGGGGAAAAAGATCGGGCTCCCTCAAGAAAGACTGGACAAAGGGGCAGCATCTTCGTTGAACCAAGGGGAACATAACTCATCATTCAGAAATGCATGGGTGACTTTGTAGGGGGGAGGTGAAAGGTACCCGATTGCGACTGACTCTCAGATCAATAATGGAAATGGAAATCCGATCCTATCAAAAAAAAAAAAAGGAGGGGGGGGGAAAAGAAGAGAAGGGGCGGGAGGGGAAAAATGCTTCTACATGAAGAGGAGAGTAGAAAAAATCCGGGACTTCATTAAAAAATTAAACAAACCAATTATTGAGGTGTAACGATGATGTCTGTCAGGAAAAGGAAGATGCAATGGCCAGATCTGGTGCAGTCTTGGAGGGGGGAAAAGAGGGAACCCGGTCACGAGGAGAAATAGACAAAATGGCAGGTCGTCAGATGCGTCCGTCGAGCAAAGGGGGGGGGGGGCAGAGGAAGAGTCTCAATTACCCGCAAGCGACGATAAATCTTAATAAGGGTTTAAGCGTGGCTGTAAGTGGAGTATATGAAATTATGATTAAATCAACTAAAAGAAGACAAAAAAAAAAGAAAAGACGATAAATGGAAAGAAAAGTAGTGAAAGGGTGAGAAAGGAAAAAGATCACGGGCCAAACTGGAAGCGGTCTGGTCTCAAATCATCCTCAGAGGGTCAGTGGCCTCTCAAAAATCGGTTGTGAATGGGAAGTATGGAAGTCTGAATACGGTAATCTTTGGGTGATTAGGGTCGAAGGGTTCACGGAGGAATTGGGGGGGGAAGAAGAAACCTTTTTGGTACATAGTCTACTATTTTCCACGGGAGTCGGGATGAAAAGTGAGGAGTGTAAGGAGGGGTCGCAATGATGAACCACAGCGTCCGTAAAAAAGAAGAAAATCACCTATCCATCAAGGCTTCATGACACACACGTTGAAGAAGCCATAGGGGACAAAAGTCTCGAACATTCTTACTTCACAGGTTGTAGACGGATGGACAGGCAAAGGGGGAAGAAAAGATGGGGACAGATGGGGGACGGGGGCAGACAAAAATAAGGGAAAAAAAAGGTGCGGATCGTCTGAGAGGTGATCAATCAACAATTAACAATATTGGAAACTTGGGGGATGCTAAAGGAATCAATCTTGTCAGGTGATTCAATCTCGGAATCTTGGTCATGGGCCGAAAGAGTCACGAACACTAAAGTATCTTGGTGTCAGGCCAAAGGAGGAGTCAGGGGGAAGGAAAAGAGCATTGTAGTGGTCGACCGGCATGGTGTTCGGGCTGTGAGAAAACACAGTAGAAAGTCACCTCAAGAAATAGACAATCATCGCGTGATGGTCACTTACGCCAGGAGCCGGGGAAGGGAAGGGTTCAGGATCGGAGTGTCGGAGGAGGGGAGCTTGCGTAAAGTAGAAGGAAAAAAGAAGGGAAAGACAGGCCTCTTGAAACTTTACACCAGGTCAAATTAACGTAAAAATTTTCACAAAATTCAACCGCCTCGATTATTAGAAAGCTGCGGGATCCTGCGGGGGGATTATGCAGTCCACGAGTTCGGGGATTTCGAATAAAATGGGGAGAAAAATCCAATGGATTGGGAGAAGAGGAGACGCGGCGGTCATTTTACGACTGTGAAAAGGTCATCAAGTATCGATTCAGGCGGGTCGAAACGGATCACCCTAAATGGGAACAACTCGTTCTTGTGACGCACTAACCCAAAAATTTTCAGAAAAAGCGGAACAGGCGGAGGTCAAACAATGGAAACGGGGGAATTTTTTCAACTGCACACAATGTACTACATCCAACAATGAACGCCGTCTGGTCGAGGGGGGTGGAGAGGGACAAAGGGGTTTGAGGGAAAAACCGGGAGGGAGCAGGAACCATCGTGAAAAGAGAAGAGGGAGCAGGAGGGATTGAAGCATGGTAAGACATCCTGAATGCAGGGGGGGGGTTGGCTGCCGC
>Ga0179593_1530905_pt1 | contig 11022 bp, 11 predicted proteins | sample CZODoug2_1_08_16_FD_185931 | JGI IMG/M metagenome (GOLD analysis project Ga0179593, IMG submission 185931) | Vadose zone soil fungal communities from Angelo Coast Range Reserve, California, USA - CZODoug2_1_08_16fungal (PacBio error correction) | ecosystem: Environmental > Terrestrial > Soil >...
CCACAATGTGGTAAAAAATAACGACAGAACCTTCCATCGGTAGTGGCGAGGGGGGGGGGGGGGGATGCAAACGAACTCAAGAGATTTGAAAAAAAAAAAAAACACGGGTAAGTTGACTAACAGGTACAGGCGTTTTGGAGGGGTCTAAATCGAAATTTGGTGGGTAGGGCCATAACTCCCCACATTTAAGCACCTTCAAAGATTAACAAGCAAGTGGGAGAGGGGGGGGGGGAGAGGAGTCGCACGTTGGGGGAAAATCAGGAAACGAACGGAGGCAGCCAAAAGTAAATTGGAGGGGAATGGCAAAGGGTCGAACACAGACTTGGGGAGGGGAGCGGAAGGAACTGGTCAACGGAGTCAGATCAAGAAATTCGACAAGGCCGATTAACCTCCAAAAAAGAAAGATCAAAAAGCCCCCGGAAAAAAAGAACCGAATTGAGGGGGGGTCAAACAGAAGAAAAATCGGGTGTCGGCGTGTTGGTGGGTTATCTATTGCGTATAAAAGAACCACGAAAAACACAGAAAATTAAGGGGAAGGGAGGAGTGGAAAAACTTAAAAGAGAGAACATAACGAGACGCGTATCCCGAGAAAACTGTTGGGGGTTTAACTTGGGCAGATTATAGCTTAAATATAACGCTAAAGAAAAAAAATCAGATAAAAAGGGGAATGGGGGCACTATGAAGAAAAGAGGGACCAAGTCAACTGGGCAATTTCCCTTCCAGCTATCCTTAAAATCCTAAACGAATGCTGTGAAAAAAACAAACAAACTAAAATTGGGGTGAAAAAAAAAAAAAAAAAAAAAAAAAAAAAAAAATAAAAAAAAAAAAAAAAAAAAAAAAAACCTTGAACTGACCAGGGAGGGGGGCTATGGGAGAGGGTAGCAGTTGTAGAAGAGAGGGGGGGGGTCAAGTACTGGGAGTGGGCTGCCGAAATGTGCGAATAATGCTTGTTTAAAATTCTCTTGCGAAAGAAGTAAACCACGGAGATTGCTGTAGCAGACAGGAGGGGGGGGGGAAGGAAAACATTAAGGAGGGTCAAAAACTGCAGCGCGGAAGTTGGTTGCGATCTATGAGAAAAGTACAAGGGGGGGCATGGTTTTAAAAAAGGAGCGAGGGACAAGGGGATAAAAAGAACTACCCTGGGGGGAAAATTGGGGGAGGAGAGGTCCAACCTTTGACATAAAAACGGTTTGCAAAAAGGTGTAGGATGCAGAGGAAGGGGGGTGGGACGTAAACAGAGGGTGGGACCAGGGGCTCGTCAGAATGTCGTAGAGGAGGAGCAGTGGGGATCAAGGTCACAAAGAGATAGGCATCAATTCTGTTTAAAACTAAGATTTCAGGAGGGAATCGAGGCAAATCCGAGAAAAAAAGGGGACTGGTGAAAAGAAAAAAAAAAGACAGTGTCTTGCATGCAAACTGTTGCGTGGTGGAAGAATGTTGAAAATCTGGTGAGATCAAAAACGGGGTGTAATAAAAAACAAATCCTTCAAAACTTCCCAAGGTAACGAGGGTAAAAAAAAAAGGGACAAGGACGGACAAACGGAAACTTTGCAAGTCAAGGTTCAAAAGATCCAGCTAACGGCCTATGGAGGAAAGACCGGGGAATAGGAAAAAAAGCAGACGTTGTAAGGGGGGGACTAGCCTTTGAGGTTTTCAGCCGAATGAAACCCGAAAAGCAAACTAAAAAAAACAAGTTATCAGCGAAATCAAAAATATGGAAAAAGGGTGCCGGGAAGGGGGGGAAGGGGCTGGTCGAAAAGACTCCTCGCCATAAGTCCTCAAAAGAAGTCCGCCTGGCAAGGAGACCGGCCACCACCAAGGAATCACGAATTCATCGAGGTTGAAAAGTAAACGTTAAACGGGGGAGTGTCTGTCAAGATAAACACATCGCCCGCAAGCATGAGCAAAGGGGAGGACAAAAAAACCAAAAAGGAAAAAGAGACGTTTTAGCCTCCACAAAATGCCGGCCGGGGTCGAGCAGGGCAGGGGTTTTGTCAGTGAGACGAAGCAAAGAGAATGGGGGGGGGGGGGAAAAAGGGGGGGTCCCAAAAAAAAAGAGGGGTGGCAAGAGAAACTCGCCAGTAGTAGCCCTTAAGAACTCTATGGGGAAACTACCTTGATAGATTGAAAAGGCAGTTGGTAAGGGGAAAGAACGAAAAAAAACCCCTGGGGGAGGGGGAAGAAGGGGTTTTTTTGTTTTATGTTATCCAAATCATGGCCATGAAGGGAAAGGCGGCGGCTCCCTAGAACGCGAAAGGAAAGAGGGGAAGTGTAAGAGGAAGGAAAGGGTTTGAAAAATTTGGGGGGGAGAAAGAAGAGTACGATAATTAGCGTATTTTTAATTGAAAGCGCACCCTGCAGGCTCCCTCCGTGTCAGCAAGAAACAAAAGTAAAAAATATGGGGAGAGCGTGAATAAACGCAAGAAGGTGTGCTCGCTTCCGAAAAAATCCGGGCAGATTCTAAGAAAATGTCCTTTCAAAAAACAGTAGATGAGGGGGAAAACCAAAAAGCAGAAAGCAAAAACAGGGGGGGGGGGAAAAAAAAAGTTGAGCTGGAGTTCAGGGGGGGGAAAAAAAAAAGGAATCCGCCGGCAGTGGCAGATCCGGAATTAAAATCACAAACGGCCACTAGGCGGGGTGTAAAACCATCAAAGACTTTGTCCCTTCAGTCGGGGGGAATCCAGTTGCACATACATACTCTAAAAGCGTCGGCCGCTCCTTTGGGGCAATTTATTGCCGACGGAAATTATGGGGAATGTCGAGAAAAATGGTGCCGAACTATTTTCCCATTTGAGTTGACCTTTTTCCAGGGGGTGGAGAGAAAAAAGAAGGCGGCTCAAAAGTCATCGAGTTTCGCGGGGGGTTCAGCGGGGGGAGAAGCCGGATTGGCTCCAGTGGATGGAAAGAAATCAAAAAACAAAAAAATGGTTGGGTCAGAACGAAAAAAATTGGGCATCAAAGGGTGAGAGGACGGAGTACCAGTTGTTCAACATCAACGGATTGTCGCAACACAATCCCGCATCACGAGAAAAAATAAGGGGGAAGGCCGGGCGGGGCGGAACCAAAGGGGTGGGAAGGCCAAAAAACAAAAAAAAGGCCCGGAGGGTGGGAATGGCCCAGTGTTTTGTTGATGGCCAGCAACACCCGAAAAGAGGGCGAGAAAACCGTAGAGGGGTTGGTACGTTGCTAAAAGAAAAAGGGTTGTTGGAAGGGAGGAGGGGGGGGGGGAGAAGGAAAAGAAGAGACTGGGCTAGAATAAAGAAAATAGAGAAAACAAAGGGCAGGGGAGGTCATGTAAACAGTCAATTCAAACCCTCAAAAACACAAACAACCAACTAATGATGGGGGGGGGGGGGGGGATTCGGACAACACAGGAGATGTGAATTAAGTTCATTGAAATCCAAAAAGTTGGTGGGGGGGCTCCTTAGTCCAAAGGGAGAACACACACAAAGGGCTACTGAAAAACGGAAAAAACGGGAAACGGAGTACCCCCTTTTGGACAAAAATTACCGGCTCATCTTCGGAAAGGACAAAATGAAAGGCGAAAGGGTTAGAGGCTGGAAGCGGCCCATTCGCGGCCTCGTAAACAAGTCCAGTCCCATGAAAGGCAACGGTACCGACAAGGCCCCCGACCCCCGCAGAAGGAAAAGGACAGACCTGGGGGGGGGGAGGTCAAGATCAATCAGGAAAAAAAACCATGGGCTCTACGACATCTTACCCAAGGAGACCGTTCAAAGCGGGGAGACAGCGCAACCAACCTGAAGAGCCTCAGTAATCTTGGAAGTCTATTTACCAAAAACTTCACCTTACCTGGAGAAAAAAGGAGGAAGGGGAAGAGATAAAAGAAAAGGCAAGGAAAATTGTGGCTGAAAAATGGGAAAAAAGCAGGGCAATTTACCAATAGGGGCACTAAAAGCACCAACCTGCCAATAACAAAAAAAGAAAGAAAAAGCACAAAGGTCATCAGGGGAACCAACTATAGCCGCTAGGAGCCTTGTGGACATCTCCATAAGGGGTTAAAAACTCGGGTGGGGGGAATACCAATTGCCAAGGAAAAGGGGTCAACAGCGTGAAAGGGGAAACAGGGTGAAAATGGGAAAGACTAAAAGAGCTGGGCATAATCGACGGTCCCTTCCCGTGTATTTCGTAAGGTGGAAAAAAGAAACGAGGAAAAGAGAAAGGGGTGGGGACGCGGGGGAAGAAAGTGGATCCCCACTGTTTCTACTTGGGAAGGAGTGGAACGTTCTTTTTTTTTTGGTAAAGGTGAAAAAAGGCAGAAAGGGAGAACCGCGCCTGGGCCCCCAATAGCCTTTTGATTTGTGCCAGGGAAAAAGAAAAAAAAAAAAAAGGATCATGATCACGGGGTCAAACCAATGGCTTGGGGGGGGCGGCAGGGAGGAGAAAAGGGGGGGGGGGGCCGGAGCCGTAACAGCGCGAACTCATCACAGAAATAAAAGTCAGGATCAAAGAAAGGAGGTACGAGAAAGGGGGGCAGTCACCGAGCATCATTCCGTCCTGAAGGGGTAAAAAAACGTTTAGATAAAGACAAACGAGTCAAAAAAAAGAAAACCTTTTAGAAGCGCAAACTCAGCAACGGTGCTGTTGCAATCATCTAAGCAGACAAACCACGAGTGAGGGAAAAGAAAAAAAAAAAGGAGGAGAGGGCACAGGAGGAAAAAGTTGGTCAAAAAAAAAGGAGGGGCAGATGGCGGGAATACCATAGGTGCAATCTACATCAACGGAAAAAAAAGAGTGATTCATCCAGACGAGCGCAGTAAGGGGGGTCACAGGGGTGTGCCCTGCGAAGATAAGAATGGGAGAAAAAGGGTGAACGAGAAAACAAAAATTAAGGCGGAAGAACGAAAGTCCGTCAAGGGGACCAAAGGCAACAAGGGGGGTTTAACACCTCGTGATCAGGAAAGCTGCTTGGTCGGGGGAAAAGGGGGGAAAAGAAAAAAGGGCTAGGGGTAAACTCAGCGGGAGATGGAGTGTTTCTATGTTGGTAGAATTTACTATCACTTGTAAACAAGTAAATGAAAGTTGTAAAGGACAAAAAGTGGAGCAAAGACGAAACACAAGTCTAGGATGTTGTCTCAGCCTGAAAAAAGTACACCACGAATAGGCCGCTGAACACGCAACGATCAGGATAAAGTGCAGAGAAAAAAGAAAGAGGGGGGGGGGGGGGGGGACGAAGGCATGGGTATGGCCTCACCTAGGGAAAGCAAAAAACCAGAACCGAAATAGGGAAGGGGTGCCGAGGTGCCGATGGGTGGAACAAAAAATTGTGTGCTTAACGCGGGGAAGACATTTGGGGGGAAATTGGCCATGCGGGTTCTATTTCGCTAAATTCATAAAAAATTGATTGTATCGGCAGCCTCCGCCGGTTGGACGCCAGGAAAGGGCCCGAGGGAAAAAAACAACCAATGTACCTAGGGGAAGAAGGGGGAACCAGACTTCAGGGGCCCGCCTGCCGGTGAAAAGGCAAAAAATACCCCCGCAAAGGAACGCGCCAGAGGGACCGGGGCTACAAAGAAGAAATAAGAATCCCCTTTTTCGTCCGTTTACTATTTCTGCAGGAAGCGCTCTTGGAGAGCACCGGAAAAAAAGGGCTGGTCAGGGGAAGAAAGAAAAAGCATTGAGGAAGGGGGAAGGTCCGGCCCCTCTACAAGGCCGCTGCCGCTACCCATGGCGCGAAAAAAACAAGGCAGGTACCGAAGAGAACCTTCAAGAAAGGGGGTAAATGTGAGTAAAGTTAAGAAAGTGGAGGGCGTCTCTCTAGGAGAAAAAAGCCAGGGCGCCTCTAAAGACAGAAGCCACCAGCTTCCAGACCCACAACAAAAGGTTAAAGTTTAGATATCACGCAAAATCAAGAGGGGGGAAAAGGAAAACAGAATGAATTTAGGATCGTGTGAGTTGAGGGGGTCAGAAAAAATTTCCTCGTTCCCCAAAAACGTGGTGAAATGTGAGAATCCGAAGAGAGTTTTTGTCAATGAAGGCACCCACGAACTACCCCAAAACAGTCTGGGACGCAAGGGTAAAAAAACTCCCCCTCTAAGCAGGGGTAGGAAAAAAGTTGCGAAGGGGGACAGAAAAAAGAGAGGAAGACCGCCGAAGTGGGACGGGGGGGGGAGGACCAAATGGGGTTTTATAAAAAGCCAAAAAAAATGGAACCTTAGGAGTCGAAGGGGAAATCGACTTGGCTGCGAAAAAAACACAAGCGAAAAAAATGTAAAAAGGGTACTTCCCCGGGACGCAAACCCGTTCCGGGTTGACATTCGGGAAGTGATGGGCGGAAAAGCAATGGTTTGTGATTGAAGACAAAAATCAGCAAAAGGACAGGTCCGGCAGGCCGACGAAAATAGATGAAGGAGCGGTGCGTGAAAAGCACTCAAGGGGGAAATCGGCGACGGGTGTGTAGAAAGAAGTGGGGGCTAACGCGGAAGTGCAAACGATGTGCGCGCATACTTGTTACGGAGTCATTAGTGGAAACAGGGGGCGAAATGCACGGAAAAAGAAGGCCTGCACAAAAGCCATATGGGCATCCCGAGGCAAGAAAAAAGAAAAGATCGAAAAGCGCCCTCACGATCGAAATTGAGGAACGACAGTCGAATTACGGGTGGAAAAAGGGGAGGGGAAAAAACCGATCTAAATAGGGAAAGAAGATCAGGCAGAAAAGCTGCCACATTCCGTCAAAACAAGGGGGAAACTAGCCGTCTAACGACAGAGGTAGAGGGAAGAGAACGAGTTGGTGGGTAAACGGTAGAAGAAGAAAAAGGAGGAAAGAGGGTCGAAAGTCATGGAATAAAAAAAAAAAAATCGCTAAAAAAAAGGGAAAAAACTCTAAACGCCTTCCGCGGCTGACGCTAGATCGCAAACAAATGCACCTTAAAGCAGAAAACAGGAAAAAAATGTCGGAAAGTCGAGTTCGAAAGAGAAGAAGACAACACTGGTAAGGAAGAAGAAGGGGATGAAAGAACACGACAACAAAAAAAGGGGGAAAAAAAAGGGGGGGGTTATGGTGGGATTGAAAGGAACAAAAAAAAAAAGGGGGACGAAAGGCGGTCCACGTGGAAATCATGGCTTGGGTAAGGAAAGGTCAGGGGTAAACTACAAGGCAGATGCCATGGAAACAAAGGTCTGTCTTACCAAGAAATATTTTCGTCTAACTGAAAACTAACAAAATGTGCCCGGCACAACCAAGGAAGGGTTTGGTTGGTGGAAAAAAGCGACGCTGAATCAGGGGGAAGAGGGGGAACGGCAGCGCTTGATCAGACTGGGAAATCATGACTACCTCCATTCAAGTCCTTTGCTTTACACAAGGGATTTGGCGGCAACTGGTGTGTGGGCAAAGGCGATGACTGTTATCGGAGGCTGGGGGAAAACGGCTTAGAATGGCAAGAGAAGTCTGTTCGAAGACATCCCTCGATCTAACCGGGTATTCAAGACGGGGGCGGAACCCCCCCCCCCCCCCCCCCCACCACCCCCCCCAACCCCCCGGAGAGCGAAAATCGGGTTGGTAGGGACGAATTGGTGACAGTCAGAACTCAGGAAAACTAAAGCCCGTCAGTTGGGGTCAGGTCAAGTGTGCTCCAGTGCACTCAAACCATCCTTTTTCCTCAAAATTGAAGCAAAATAAGTATATGAAAAATCGAAGCAGCAGAGAAAAGGAAACGACCTTGGTCTCCAGATCCAGAATGTTCAGGGCAAAAGCAAGTTGACCATGCGGGTGCAAAACACAAGCTTGTGGCAGAGGGGGTTGCCTCCTCTCTAACACAAAAAAAAAACGAAAAGGAGGAAAGAAGGGAACAAGCTGCCAAAGAGCAACTGCCACGTCAAAAGGCCAAAAGCAGGCAAGGCACAAGACATCTTTAAAGCAAGCCAGGAACGGACCGCTTGAAGTAGGGTTTCATCGAATCACCGGGGCGGGAAAGTAAGAAGGCTGTGAGATGACCGAGCCCAAGGAGTCATGCGCATTAACTAGATGTTTTCCTGCAGAAACTGATAAACATCTTTAAAGGAAAAACCCTGACACTTGTAATCTACCGTTCGCGAAATAGAAAGGTTTGTGCGATAGAGGGGAATGTCTTGTGGACGGGGAAAAAAAAGGCTTCAAACATGATCTGAAATCCCGCACAAGCCGCGAGAAAGGGTTGGATAGGCCTCCTCGCCCAAACAAGGGGAAGTCAAAATAAGAGGTTGGTAAAGTTAAGAGAGGAAGAGGGGGTGTCATATCAAGAGCAGAAGCTGCCAGCCTGAAAAAACCCGTGTGAACAAGAAGTCCAATGGAGCTAAACAAAAACGACTGCACTGGGAGTTTCGGCAAATTCCGTACAGTGTTAAGTTGACCTAGACGTATATGAAGGGGGGGGGACCACAAAGGGACAAACCGTTAGGGTCAGAAGCACAATAGGCGCAAACACCTGAGCACATTTACGACAAGCTAGGAGGTCACACTCCGACCAGACCCGTAGTAAAGAGGCAGGGGGAACAGTGGACCATGACCGAACACTTTTTGGCGTTTTTACTCAATGTGTTGTGTTGGGGTTTTTGAACGTTTTCAAATCATTACACTTCAGTCGTAATGAAGGGGAAAGGAAGAAACGCGCGTCTAAGGTATCACTGCAGAGGGGAAAATTTTGGGCAGAGAAAAAAGAGGGGTCCGATGCCGCGGAGAAGGATAGAGATTGGTTTTTCTTTTTGTAGAATCGAGAGAAAGCAGTTCAGCCAAATCAAAGTTCAAGCAGTCCTACTCCGCCTCCAGGTGGAAACAAATCGGGCAAAAAAGTCGGCTAGACGCAAGAATCGTTATGGGGAATGCAGAAGGGTCTCGTCCATGTCAGAAAATGGGGGCAGCTCTTTGAGAAAGCCTTATCATTCATCAAGAAGTAGAAAATGAAAGAAACAGAACCGAGGAAAAAACAGGGAATTTTTTCCGACAGGGAGTTTGCAGACCAAATTCGGTCAGGGGGGCCGCGCCCGGTGCAATCATGGTCCTCGTCGTCCATCGTCTTTTGACAAATGCGGAACGAACCCGGAGAAGGCTTTTTGGCGCCAAGGTTGATCAGACGCTTAGCTAAAGCCAAGGAGGAGTCGGAAAAGGGAAATTTTCGGAAATAAAAAAAAGGGTTCAAATTGTACTTGCATCTCCTTAGTAATTTCACTATTCAAGAAAGTAGGTCGCGATTGTGTTCCCCCGGGATTGGCATCGTTTTTTTGTGAAAAAGGTGTGGAAAAAGCAAAAAGGGACCTAACACCCACTTTCAGAAAAGGTTTCGGGAAAAAGCCGGCCGGGGCCAGGAGGCCGTGTGATGGCCAGCACAAAATGTTCAACGAGGGAGGACGAAAAAAGAAGGCAATCAGCGGGGGCCACATGAGAAGGGAACGGGGAGTAAACGGGGGTGTCAAAATTTGAAGTTGTTACCACATAAAGCTCACATCGACGGGAGAAGAGGAAAAGGGGAGGGAGGGGCCGGGAAAGAACCAGTGGTTTGGAAGCAACGCCACAGTCCCGTCGGGGGGAATGCCGGCCAAAAAAATTTTGTGATGGGCAAGAACAAATCAAAAGGCAAAATCACCTCCCCCTTAGCGGTAGGGGGGGTGTACCGGGAACAAGGCATATCCCATAAGGGGGGGGGGGGGTAGGAGGGGGGTGGATCAAGGAAAAAAAAGTATCGAGATTTAACGAAGAAAAGATGGGGAGAGGAAAAAAAAATGTGCTTGAACCCTGAACTCACTTTCAAATCAAAAACAGCTCATGGGGAGGTTAGGGAAAAAAGACTCATTGCTAAAATTGACTAACAAAAACGCCGGTGTGTAGGAATGGACTTACGTCACCCTTGAAATCAGACGCCGAAGTCAAATGGCGAAGGGATCGCATCGAACTTCCACTTCTCCCAGGGGTACATCCCACATTACCGGGGACAGTTCGGGGGGAGGACGTCGAACGGAAAGGGGAAGAGCAGAAGCCATGGGAAGCGGAGGACAGAGTCAATTTCGCTTTCGAAATTCAAAGGAATGGCGGCTGTCACGTAAGCCTCCAGAAGCCAAAGACCCAGAGGAAAAAAAGATGGGAACGCCGAGAAGGAGGAGAGCATCAAATTAAAACAAAAACGCGGGGCCAAACCCTCATACTAGCAACGTCAAAACACGGCGGTCCGTTTAGGGTAAGAGTAAGCACGGGGGAAGCAGCGAGCCGCAACTGGCTGTTGAGAAAACGGCCTCCCCCTGGGCAGTAAGGTACATGAACCAAGAGGGAACCGGGAACCTGGCGACCAAACGGCGGAGTGCGCGATAAATATCGAAGAAAGTCCCTGAAAAATAGAACATCGCAATTTTACAAAGGAGGCGCGAGGGGGCAACAAAAAAGCACCCACTTGTTAAAGGGTGGGCAGACAATTGAACAAAAAGGAAGCAACATCGCCGGCACCATGTCCCCGATCCAAATCTTTGTTGACAGTCAATGTTATTGGACCAATCACGGGGTGGAGAAAGAAGCAAGGGGGCACACTCTACCTCGGGTTAATGGAATCGCAGTGAGATCGGAATAGCGCCGTAGGGAGGGGGAGGGGGACCAGGGGACGTGGAGGGGGGAAAACGGAGGGGGAAAGGGACGAACCACTGCCCCGGTAGGCGCCCTTGTGAGAAAAAGTAATTCTGTCACTTGGACTTTGGTGAATGGTGGTCCAAGGAGGGGGGCCCCGGGGGGAAGAAAAGAGAAACAAACTCAAAAAAAAGTGGCCCCATAGCCTTGTTTGCCTGGAGGTAACGACAAAGCAGAAAGAAGGGAAGGTTGGTTGAAAAATGAAACATTGTTGTGGCGGTCACTGAGGCGAGCCTCCGTTTACGGGCGAACAACAAAGAAAACAAAAAAGCAGGGGTCAGCACAAGAAAAGGGAAACGGCAGCATGGGGCGTAACGCTTCGCATCATCAAATGCAAAGGTCCCGTTTGGCCCTTTAAAATTTCGGCACGATCGTCGCGTGGTGCAAAAAAGAACACGGCGAAAAGGGTGAAGAGGGGGGCA
>Ga0179593_1667119_pt1 | contig 11022 bp, 12 predicted proteins | sample CZODoug2_1_08_16_FD_185931 | JGI IMG/M metagenome (GOLD analysis project Ga0179593, IMG submission 185931) | Vadose zone soil fungal communities from Angelo Coast Range Reserve, California, USA - CZODoug2_1_08_16fungal (PacBio error correction) | ecosystem: Environmental > Terrestrial > Soil >...
AAATCGAAAAGAGAGGCACGTTCGGGGAATAAACGGGGGGTACGCCAAAAAGAATGGAAGTGATGAAGGGAAAAAAATGACCTAGGGGTGACTCTGGGAACATCAATGACCGTAGTAGAAAGCCTGCACGGCATCCGAAAAAGGCAAAAAAGGGGGGGAACTAAGTCTTGGGGGTGACGGGAGACCAGAGGCGGGCGGGTGTCCGAAAGGGGGGAAGAGACAAGGAAAGAAGGTGGGGGACATTGGGGGCGCGTGTAGGTCCCGGGGGGGGCCTGTTTGAGACATCGGACAACGGGTCAGTGTGGGAAAGAGCTCACACGAGGGACACAAAAGGGAGCGACACTTGGGGTCAAACCCGGACCAAAAACCACTGGCAAAAGAAGGAAAGAAACAAAAAAGGCACTAGTACGCAGAGGGGAGCTAAGAGAAATGAGTGGCGTCACCCTGGCAACAGCAAAAAAAAAAAAAAAAAAAAAAAGAATAACACGAGACGATGGAGGGAGGTGCCTGAAAGGAAAAAAGAGAAGCGCCAGAGCAGAGATAGAGGAGGGAGGCAACATTCGCTGAAAAATAAGATATCTACCAGAGGGAGACAAAGGGATAAGAAAGAACAAAGAAACTTTCCCGTTTCAAAAAGCCAGGCTTGGTTTCCAACGTAGGCGACCTCTCAACTGAGGCGAAAGGGGGGGGCTATAAGAAAAGTGGGGGAATCATCGACGAGCAACAGCTGGGAGTACAATCAATATCAAAAGGGATCATGCGAATAGAGTAAAACATAGAGTGACTCCCATCCTGGAGAGGATGGGGATGCCGTTTTCGGCGTGCTAATGTATGAAAAATATTTAGACTGGGGAGGGAAAGCTACGTCGGATGGAGATCCCGAAATGAGCCCAACCCTTTGGGGGGGGGATGATGTGGTTGGTTGGGGGTCAAAGGGCAATGTAAAAAAATGAATTAAAAGGGGGTTTCTCTCATCTATGATCTCCAATCAAAAGGTTCACCTACTTAGGATCGGAAGGGTGAGGGGAACAAATGCCTCTCATAAAGGATACGGGAACAGATACCGAATAAAAAATAGCGTGATGTAAGTGCCCTATTTCCATGAGAGATACGGTAGAGAAGCAGAACAACACACGAAGGATAAGTAGGCGGTTAACAGAACAGAGGGGCGGGCAAAGCACATCACTAGAGGGGTCTGTGGGGGAAAAGAAATTCCAAGAGTCAGGATTTCTCGCTCTTGCACAAAAGAGCTTGAAAAAAAAATCTCCTTGGCCGGGGAGTGCATTGGCGAGGGTTCTTTGACCACAGACGGCTATCTGGGGCCTGGGCCTTTTCGGTAGGGGGGGCTTATGAGCCTGCCTGCGGAATTCGTAACGGAATAGCTATGAGAACACACACCCTGGCAAACGCCGCCCGGAATCGACTGACCAAAGGCGAACGAGGGAGGGGGAGAAGGAAACGAAAAATGATAGGAAGTCCCAGTCGCTGCCGAGGGAGGATCGACTCCCTAAAAGAAAGTTGGAAGGGGACGTGATCCATCCAAAGAGATGAAAAGCCTTCGGTTAAGACGGGTCGCAATATGGGGGGTGAACACCATCTCATACCAAATTAAGGGAGAAAGGTTATGCTTTGTAGGCAAGTTCGATCAACTTCCTATTTATCGAAGGATTTAGAAAGGGTCATCTACTTGAGCTAAATAAAGAGAGGAAAAAAATAAAAGGCTAAACACCGGTGTGGGGGGGGAATCAACAGGCACGAAAAAGAAGAAAGGCGGGACTCCGTTGTAAGGGGGCCGTGTAAGTGCAGAGGAAAAGGACATTCGTTACTAACTCAAAGAGCTCTTCCCAGGCGGGGGGAAAAGGCTGTTCAGAGCCCAGAGAAAAGTGGATGTCCACGTGCAAATATCTTACAGGAGAAAGCAAAGTGAAGGGAATAAAAGGGACAAAGCTGAAAAATAATGAAGCAAGCGCCTCCGGCGAGTGCACACGGCAGGAACAGCCGAAGAATGGAGGTATTCGTGGGCTACGTCTAAGGAAAGGGCGGGGGGAGTCAGGGTGGAAGAAAGGGGGCCATGGCCTTGGCGATGGCATCGAAAGAAAGCATTCAGAGAGTTACTGGGGAATGAGCGAGAAGAGGTGGTCCTTGAACAAAAACAGGGCCCAAGTGTCCAACCAAATGGGGTGGCAATTCATAAGCGTAGAAGCGTGGAAGGCGGGGTCATTCTTCTCCCTTCTGGGATTGATTAAGATACGGAAGTTTCGGATGGTTTGAAAGAGTGGGGGGACCAAACCTGGACCGCTTGGCGAGTTCTGAGCCGACGGAGGGGGGGGGGACATTCCACAAAAAGTTTCGTGGGCGCGGGGACAGGACCCAGCGTCGAAGCTCAGAGCTCTCGAGTGGCGCGGGGAGCGGTGCGGACAAGCGTCCGGCAAGGACAAATGTCGAGGTTCTGAATTATTCCGTCGTCCCGGTCTTGGCCGCAGAGAAGAGCCTCTCCAGACTAGGGGGGGCACTATTCACGGGGTGTTAAACTTACTGAAACAATGTGGGTGGACAATTGGAGATCAACTCGGGTTCATAAAAAAAAGTTGAAAGTGTGGTTAGCAAAGGGACTGAAAAGGACCATTGGGGGCGGTAACCCAGAGGGGCCGCCCCGAACTAAAGGGGGTATGTTGGACCCGTGACGAATGAACACTAATAAAATCTCATCGGGAGGTAGAACAAAGGACTGAAGGGGGGCCTTGGGTTCCACCGCAGGGTCAAATCACTGTAAACCCTCACAAAAACAGATAGGGACCTACTCAGTCCATAGTTAGGGGAAGCGCCATCACGACGGGATCAAAAGGCCATGGTACGTGGCAAGAGGGGGAAAAAAAAGAAGTCGATCTCGAGGGATCCACGGTCCCCTTAAGGCCAAGGAAGAGGAACCTTGTGGTGCAAAGAACGAACAGGAACAGAACGTTCCAGGAGAAGACTTCAAGGGGGGGGCGAAAGGGGGGGAAAGCTACCTCTCAAATCATCCTAGAAAAAAAAATCACGGCGTTGCCGAGGAGAGCGCGAAGGGAAACAGTCGCCAAGGGGGGCGTCGGAGAGGTCCCAGTTCTCACAAAGGAAGAGGGGGAAGGTTGGCGACGCACGCCTGAAACCAAGAGGTCTAAGATGTTGGAGAGGGAAAAATGGGGGGATCGAAAGGAAAACTGTAAGAGGAAACTCCTTGAGTGGAGGAATTCCAGGAGGACGCTTCCAGTGAGAAAAAGAAGCGGTTTGTAGGATGAAGGCAGGGGGGGATTGAACTGCCAGGGTTACAACCTTTGGTGAGCAGTCTTGAAAATATTAGAGGGGGGGGGGCGAACGCAGTCGGCAGGTTAACGGACAGGAATGACCAGCCTCGGTCACACGGTTGTCACCATCCAGCCTCGAAAGGACTCACGCGATCTGAACCCTGGAGTCGGGGGGGGGGGCAGGGTCTGATGGCCTGGGGTAGGGGCGGGATTACCGGCTCGAAGCTTCCGGGAAGAAGGGGGTTGAGAGCTGGGGGCTCAAGGGAAGAGCCCAACAGGTCTTTTTTAAACCGCTAAGGGTGGAGGGGGAACAGGGGGAGTTGTGACAGCCAGAGCTTAGGAAACCATCAAGGGAGAAGTCTCAAAAAATAACCAGATGGGGGTCGAAAGACCGAGGGCCGGTGTGCGCTTGGAATGGTTTCTCAACTCGGCAACAACAACGAGGAGGATTGATATATATGAAAAAAAAACGTAGCCCATCTGCGCCTTGTAACCCAGCCGGTAAGTGGGGGGACGGATAAAAAGAGGGGGTATAAAATGTGTATTAAAACTACCACAAACAGGAAGACTTACGCACCAGACCGGTTGGTATTCTTATAAAGCTCCTCAGGATAAACCTGGCCAGTATCGGCCGAGTAAGCAGAGACAAGAACGGGCGATCTAGGTCAACAGCCGAAAGTAATCATCCAAGAAAGCGCCTGCATCACTCTGCGCGTGGCACGGCAACGAGTTGCGCCTGGCTGGTTGGCAAAGTGGTTGACTATGTACACGGTCCTTATCCACGGAAAAATAAAAAAGGACACTCCTCAAGGAAATGAGAAGACGAGAAACACTAAGCACGACGCAGGGGGGAAAGGCAAAAAAAGCTCAGGAGAAGCTGGGCCGACAACTCAGTTCCGACTTTCCGTTTGGGAAGAGGCCAGCGAACTCAGGAAAGGGTCCTTAATCGAGGGAGGCGACTTAAGGAGATCAAGCGCAAACTCACAGATACCATGAGGAGGCGATGAAAAAGAAGGTCGAGGTCGTCCCTGAACCCTAAACAATAGATGGTTACGGGCGACCGTGTGGTTGGGGATCATGCTGTCTCTGGAGGCAACGCCGAAAAAAAGTTAGTAAACTTAAATGTGCGAGGTTGCCATTGTGCGACCCGCCGGACAACAGGGACTCTAAAAGTCTGCGCCTGGGCTCTTAACCCAAGGAGGATCTATTTCGGAAGGTTATATTTGGTCTAGGTAAACAAACTTGTCAACCACTTCAAATTGCATGGTGCGAGATACAGAGAGATTCTCGATAACGACATCTGCAAAGAGGCAGGGCGAGCTGGGGCGGCTGAGGAGGGCAAGGAAAGGCAAGAAAAGAATCTGGATTGTAAACTAAAATAAGGAAGGGCTGTCTCGTCGAATCGATTCGGGGGAAAGTCCAAGGAGTCCACACTCAACCACTTGTTGTCTGGTGAGGTGAAAGGAAAAAGGGCATCAGGCTCAAAAAACGGGGGCACAGAACGAGTTGAAGCAAAACAAAAGCAAGACCGTGCCGGTGGAAAAGAAAAAAAGAATAAGTTCAAACCACTCAAGGACCCGACAAAGTCGACGAAGCGGCACGACAACTCAGGAAAATCGGAGAGAAGAAAGAAAAGCATCGGCCGCTGCAGAGGGCCAAGATAAAAGTACTACGGAGGGACTCTAGGCGGAACACTCAAGCAGGAGGGCAATCAAAAAGAAAAGAATGATATCGTAAGGAGATGGAGTCACAGGATGCCTCCACGACCAACAGCTTTATTGAAAAAAAAGTTCCATGAATGAATCGGAGAAAAAAAAAAAGGCCAAAAACAGCAAGTAACATACCGGTCAAAAAGCAAACAATGCCTGGTAAAAAAAGGGGAAAAGACTCAAAAGAATATTAAGCCAAGACCGTAGAATGAAAGAATAATAAGAGGCAAGAGAGAACAGAGGACTGAGAAACGGGAGATCAACGATGACCTTCAGTTGTCAAGGGGGCAGTTGGGAAATGACAAACATAGACTTGTAGTCAAAAATTCGCCCGGGAAGGCGGAAGAAAGAGAACATTCAAAAAAAGAGCCTGAATCAAATGAAAGAGAGCCAACCAGCAGTAAATTCAATAGCCCACTACTTCCAAACGAAAGGTCAGGAAGGCCGTGAGATGAGACTAGGAACCAGACCGGAGTCCTCGTGGAAAGGTGGGAGGCAGAGCGAGCACTTGCTATCACAAAAGGAAAAGGAAAGGGAGATTGCAGGCTCTGTTCCGGGAAGAAGACGTCAGTGGAAAGGCGGTGGGGGGGAGTAGGAAAAGAAACAGGCGGCGTGAGTTAACCGACATCTAGGAGCATAAAAGAGAAACGAGCCGGACTACTGGTTACCATAGGGGAAAAAAAAGAGGGGGCGACTTGAAAAGGAGAACTCGATGTCAGGGAGGAGACACACACCGTTTTTAGACTCTACCCTGAAAAAAATCAAGTCCGCTAAAAGGGCTGCCGAAGAGAAAGCGGTTCAGGGACGGACTCGCAAGAATATAAAAGGAAAAAGAACTGTCAGGTCCGAAAAGGGGGGGTCTGGATGGGTCCATCGGAAACTGTTGAGAACGAAGAAGGGCAAGGGGAAAAGCGGGGAAGCAAATTGGCGGGAAGGAGAAAAATCACTTCATGAGGTCAGGGAAAGCGAAGAAGCAGCCGACGGTGAACTACGATCAGGGGGCCAACCAAATACGACGATGTAAAAAAAAAGGGGAGCCGCCGCCGAGGAAAGGGCCACGGGCGGCATGGGGAAGGAGGAGGGGGAAGAATCGAAGATGTATAGGATCCCAATCTTCGGAGGCTCCGAACTACAGAACAGATTCTCTAGGAGGGGGGGGAGATGCCGGAGAAAAGGACAACTCGGGGAAGAGAGGAAGGGGGGAAGTGGCACGAAAACGGCAGCAGCTGCCTACTACGAGAAGTTATGGGGAGTCGGAGGGCACCGATTCCTGTATCTCTCAAAAAAAAAAAAAAAAACGGAGAGAGGAAGAAGGGATGGATGTAGAGGGGGGGAAACTGAACTCGTCGGCACGATATGGGTTCTGATCGGGGCTTAGAGTCATCACGTCGTGCCCGTCAAGGGAACCGCCCTTGGCAAGGAAAAGGAGGGGAGGAGAGAACAAAACTAAGCATAAGATTGGGACTTTGCGGAGATTAACGTAGAGCGCACCTGAAACGGGGTAAACTCACGGATTAGGGGGACACCAGGCACACTCCTGAACTGTGCAAAGAAGAAAAGGAAAATAGGAGAACTTCAGGCGAGTTTTTACATAGCCAGTCAGAGGGGGAAGGGAAAAAACCTGAGATCGCTGGAGAGAAGAGCCAGATTAAAGGGAAGAAAGGAAGGTTGCTTAAAAAGCGGGTGGAACCCGCTAAGGGCAGGACAAATGTTCAGGTACACCATCTCACATTCTTTTTCGGAACGGGGACGGAAGAGGGTAGGAAGAAGTCTCGATCAGCAGGAAATTTGAGGGCTTTCGCCCTTCCGGAAGAGGGTAATAAGGAGAGGAGGGGGAAAGTGTTCGAGGCTACTCCGGGGGGTAAGGAAGGAGCGACCATATACGCTTTTTAAAGACGCGATTTGTGCACGGGAGTTAAGAGGCACCCGTGAGGCACTCGTACTTGCAGGAGTTGAGAAGAAATACATCACTTTAGGTAATACCTCGGAAAAGGGGTTAAGAAAGGGGTCCACATCACGGGGGGCAAAAAGAGCGTACCGCAAAATCAGGAAGGAAGAGGAAATTCGCGCAACTTGCGCAAGTTCCCCCATCCAGAGGGAAGAAAGGGGCTGCAAAGGGAAGGAACAGCCTACGGTCGTTTGACTGGGCTAAGAACGTCAGGGAAGGCGGGGGAGAAGGGGGGGGCCTTCAGATTGTGGCTGAAGGTTTGAAGAGAGGCCGCCTGGAAGGGCGACTGATAGGCCTCAAGGCGCCGCGGCGAAGGTTTGGGGACTGGGGGGTAGACCCTTGGAAAACAAGGTGGTTAACAATGGACTTTGTGTCACCTGAGAGGGGTGCGAGGAAAACAGCTGGATGATCGCGGTGAGCCGGAGCTTCTTCTGGATGCGTGGGTACGGCACTGAAGATAGAATTGGGGCCGGGGGGAATTTTGAAGGGGACGGACTTCAGGGAAGGCCGGGAACGGTTTAACTTAGCTGGTGTGGCGGTTCTAAATGTAGGCCGACTTCAGTCATGCAAAAGACGGGGCTGTCGTGGCGGGGAAGATCGTCGAAGCTTCCGCGACGAGGACGCCGTTGCTCTTGAGTGAATTCCGTAGTACGATAGGCAGCTACAGGCGAGTCGATTCAGCCGTGGCTGACTTTCTTCTCAAACGATCGCTGTCGTGCCGCGTCCGATCGAAGGAATGAACAACTGGTGGAAAAGAATGGTCATGGACGTAAGGACATAAGAAAAATGGTTACGTCGGGTGGGCATCAATCCATGCGCCCGGAAAAATTGTGGAAAGCGTAGTCCCAGAATTTTGGGGGTAATGAACTCCCTCACCAAATGGGTTATTGGGACGAAGTTAGGACACGATCCAAGAGACTGTGAGCGGGACGCCCCCATTGGTTAAGTCGGGGGCAAAAACGGCAGAGACTGGGGGGGAGAAAAGGGGTGGTACCGCTGCCTCCTCAACGGAAGACCAGGTGACGCCATCAAAAAAAGTCTTTGGGGGGGAGCAGACCTCTACGCCTGTAAGGAGAAAAAAAAGTGAGTCAAAGCGCAGCATCATCCTACATCTCCACTGAAGAGGAAAGGAATTGGGGGGAACTCTGAAAAAAACCGCATAATGCCCGTCGCTTCCTTTGTGGACGCGGGGGTATTGAAGGGAAAGCGACTGACCCTCGGGCGGAAGGGAAACTCCTCGGCGGTGACTCAATAGAGGATCCCAATAAAAAGGTCGCCAATCGAACAGGGTCCGAAAAGGGGAGAGTACATTTTCGGCACTACCGAACCAGAGTGCAGGGGGGGTGCGTCCTAACGCCTTCCCTAAGGAGAGGTTTTGGTCTCGCGCCAAACGATCGAGAAATTCACGAGGCGGATCCTGGAGTTCTATGGAGGTCAAAACTTCCACTCGGCCAGGGGCCTGCGGTGTGGCGGCAAATGAAAGGGTTGGGGTGTCCGGAGTCAGGTGCATTGAAATGGATCGGAAGGACCGGGGGAGAACACCTCTTAAGTGGTGCCGACCGCGACCTTGTCCGGCCAGACCGGGGGACTTCGTACAGGGGCAAAGCCGACACAAAAAAACTGAGGGGGGGGGGGGGAGCTCATTCCTAGAAGCTATCGCTGGAACCTGTAGCTTGGAGGGGGGAGGAGCGGGGCCCGAAAGAAAATGGAACTGGCGCGGTGCCTATAGGAGAACTATGGTCCATGTCCTTGAGATTGAGAGGGGGAGGAAGACTCGCAAACCAAAAGGGGTGGACCGCGAATTTTTGGCAAGCTTGGGGGGGGGGACGCGAGGACTTTTTCCCATGACCAAATCTTCTTCCCCCACTTATCGGGGAAGAATACACGGCGGGGTTTGAACGGAAAACAGTTGCGACGGGGGGCATGGGGGGGCAGCTCTTCTCAACCAAGGAGGTATGAGAAAAAGAATGGCACGTAACGACCACGGTCTTGAAGGGGTACGAAAGCAGGGTGTGAATAGTAGACCCTTTAGAATAATGACATGATACATCAAGGAGACGCAAAGGAAAAAATGTTCTGTAAAGGGTGGGACATTAGCCCTCCACTCAGGCAAGGATGGAAGGAGGATTAGGAGAAGTTAATTCGAGCACGTAGAGGATTATCTCAAGTAACCGCCGCAATGAAAAAAACGAAAAAGGAAGAATCCAGGCGCAGATCTCTACGCTAGAGGGCTGGCTGGGGGAAAAGACGTTTGGGAGGGGATGAAAATTTCCTTTAAGGCCAACCGCCTTGGAAAATTGCTGCACCAAAAAAAACCTAGAAAAAGTATAGACGTTATCACAGACGCAAAAGCAAACGCGCCTTCTGATTGCCGAAAAGAAGGGGGGGGGGGGGGGGGGAGGGGAAAGACTTGCCGATGAAGAGGACTTTCTCACTATGAGGCTAAGTAGGGAAGCAGCGATCGACGGCTTCGGATTCAACCGGCTTCTAAGACAAAAAAGAAAAGAGTTGAGTCTCTGGGCAAAAACCGGCTAGTCTATGTCGTGCACGAACTGACCAAAAGAAGAAGTCAAGTCCGGGTTGGCGCGGGGGGGGGGAGTCACCTGCTGCGAGGGCAACACCGAAAGAGAGGAAAGACATTTGAGGATTGGCAGGAAAGTTCCCGATGGTGTAACTTCAAAAAAGGAAAAGGAAGAAGAGTCACGTAGGCTGCTCGGTGAACCACAAGGGGAAGGAGAGATGGAAAGTTAGAGGATGGATCGAGTTGACCTCCTTTGAGGGTGCCTTATGGCGCGCTAAAGCGTCAGAAAAAGAAGAAAGACAAGGGCAGGCGTCCTGGGGGGGGGGGGGACCCACGAGTGGCGGAGAAGGGGCATGGAAGGGAATCTGAGGGCGGGTTTGGAACAATACCAATGCCGTCGGGGTAGGTTCTTGGCGACTGAGACTTGGTATTAGTGGGAGCTTCCCCACATCAACACTGGGGAGGGGGGGGCGATTTAGATCAAACCTCTGTGACACGAAAAAATTTCAAAAAGTCATGAAAGGGGGAAAAGAATACCTAAGCCGGGAGTCATTGACGCCCTGAAAACTGGGAAAAAAAAAAGGCAAGAGGGGGGTCCTCTACCCTTCGGCGTAAAAGGCACGACTCATTGCTGGCAAGGGGAGAAAAACAAAAAAAACGATGGGGATCGAAGCGAAAAAAAGGGGAAAGGAAAAAAGCGGATCGGACAGACTGAACGCAAAAAAGGCCACTAGGGACTGTTAGACGAGCTGGCTGAGCGCCACGAAAGGGGAGTGGGACCGTCCGTGAATCCGGCAGAAGAGCAGCAAGTTCCACCGGGCACGGGAGAAAAGGGGATTGAACAAGGAAATGACGAGATAAGATCACTGGTGCCGCCCAAAGGCAAGAAGAAGAGATAAACCCGCGAGAAAAAATACACCATCTTTGACAAAAATAGCCAGGAAGTGGGTTGGGGGACAAGGAAAAGGAGAACAATTCCAAACCCCATTCTGCGAGCGCTTGTTCCTATCAGTCGCCCTATCAAAGGGGAGGAATAAAGAAATAAAAAAAAAGGCACAACTCGGGGAGGAAGGAACGACCCCAGCAGTATTCGAAAAAAGAAAGTCATAAGGAAATATCGGCTCTGTCAGGCCTTTAGAAGGCCCGCTAGCCCGCCGCCTTATTGCGGAAAGGGGCAGGTTTGGGCAGAAGAGGAACTTAAAATGACTCACGATGAAGGGGGATCGGTACGCTCTGTGAAAGGAAAAAGGGAAACGTTTATGGAAAGCGGCTTCCGAAACAGCCGCGGCGGCTGAACCCTGGGAGGAACGAGGAGGAAACTCGCCAAGTACGATTCGTCCATGCCACTCGCACGGGGAGAGCACATCTCTCCTCTTTTTAACACATACTACGTGCTGTCCGGTAAGTACAACCGCTGGGGAAAAAATCGGGGACCTGCGTCCGATCGCGAAGGAGGAAGGAAATCTTTCGATCGACTATACACGACAATGATGGAAATCTGCCGCTTCAGAAAGGAATTTAAAACCGACTTGGTCTGGCTGGTGGAAAAAACATCGTCGAGAC
>Ga0179593_1272663_pt1 | contig 11021 bp, 13 predicted proteins | sample CZODoug2_1_08_16_FD_185931 | JGI IMG/M metagenome (GOLD analysis project Ga0179593, IMG submission 185931) | Vadose zone soil fungal communities from Angelo Coast Range Reserve, California, USA - CZODoug2_1_08_16fungal (PacBio error correction) | ecosystem: Environmental > Terrestrial > Soil >...
AGGAGGGGAAAAGGGAATCAAAAAAGAAGGCCGCAAAAAAAACGCGTAGGGATTTCCAAAACGCACAAAAAGGAAAAAGGCGTCCTCTCCAAGGGTCGGGTTTTCCGCGTTCAAAGGTGGGACGAAACAGAAACTGGTAGAGAAGGAAGACAAACCCTCACGAACGATAGCAGCCTCGCTAGTCTCCTCTTTCTTGGCGAAACGTAAGGGAAAAGCAAGGGGAGGCGAAACCTATCGAAAGAAATCGTTGACCAGAGGCGGACAACCTCCACTCGGGGGGAAAGTTTGAAAAGTCATCCACAGGACAAGGTCCACGTCGCTGACTCGGTAAATGGGGAATTTGACTACGGTCCACGCAAACTTTGCCCGCGAAAAAAAAAATAAAGGTATCGTTGGCCAACAACGTCCACGACCGCGAAACCGTCTGCAGTCTAGGAGAAGCTCGAACGCACTGGGAAGTCAGGGGGGGTCGTCAAAACCCACAAAAAAATTACTGGGAGGCATATGACAGGTAAAAAAGTGGGTCGGCCACTGCCAAAGAGATTACTTCGTTTCAGGACCGCCGGTGGGGGGGGGAGGAGAAATTGCCTTACAGTTAAAACAAAATGCAAGCTCCGGGAAACGAACGGAAAAAGGGGGCGCACACAGCCAAAAAAGTTATTCTCGTTGTGAAAAAAGCACCGAGGGAGAAGAGCTGCTAGCGACAAACGGAGGAAATCCCTACAGGAGGTTAGGACAACCAAACTCTAGCGAGACGTTAAATTAGCTCTCGGGACACCACAAAAAAAGGGCAATTCAAGCACTCACGGCGAAAGGGAAACTTGTAAGCCGAATCGGGACGCCACAAAAGGGGGCGGAGAAAAAAAAGAAAAAAAAATGTGACAAGACGGGGGCAACACTGAACTTGGGGCATGGGCCGTGGTTCCAGGAATATTGTGTCCACTCGACTCTACAGAGAGAAGCCAAAAAAAAAAAAAAAACGCCAAAAAAAAAAGATATGTGAAGACAAAGGTACCAGATGGAAGCAAAAACGCACTGAGTGAAGACTGCGGGGTTTGCGAGTGGGCTAAATCAGGTACGCACTGGGGAGCGCAAATATTTGGGTGGTTCTAATCCCGATGTACGGAGAGGAGTTTCAAAAAAAAAGGGGGGGAAAAGGCTGGGCTGGGCGCATCACAACAACTCTGCGGAAATAAAAAAAAAAAAAACCCCGAAAGTTTGCCAGCTGGGGGAGCGCTCCCAGACAAGAAAAAAGAAAACTTACAGTGTGGTTAAGTAACTTCCCTTTCAACCCAGGGAGGCGGCAGGGGCGAAGGGCAATCCTGGAAGTCAAAGGTCTTTAACATGGCAAAACGCGAGGCGGCGCACCAATCAACAAAGCACGGCCTGATTACAAAAGAATTAAGAAAGGAGATCTAAAAAATGGACAAAATCCGGCTATTCAACCACTTTTGTATACACCGCAGAACCGATGGACCGAAATCGCCGCTTACAAAAACCACGGGCACGAAGGAGGAGGGAACCTCAAAGTTCGGCACGAAGCCGTCTAACCAAGATCACTTCTCGGTTGGGCACTGCAACCCCGGGACAAACACCAGCCAACTATAAGGACCTGCCATCAATCAAAGGAGAAAGAGAACAGAAAGAAACCCGGGTAAGAGTGGGGAGTTGAACATCCGGCAGAAGGAATTTTGAGGAACTTGCCAGAGCAACTCTTGGAAAAGTTTGCCGTGAAACTGGGAAAAAAGGAGGGCAACGCAAAAAATTCACTCAAGGTCGGCAAGGAAAAACGGGTGAATAAGCAAGAAAGAAAGTAAATATGGTCTACTTTAACTCACAATTTTGGTAAGCAGCACGATGGATCGGGGAAGGGGAAAAAGGGCTAAAAAAAACCGTGCTCCAGAGGCCTTTCACCAGGGAAATGTAAGAAAAAAAAAGGAACTACAACCGGAAATGGAGAGAGAGTTAAAAAGGGTATGATAAACGCATTAAAAAGAAGAGGGAGGGGGTCCTTCAAGAGCCTTGCCGGAAATTCCCACATCTTGCCAAACGGAAGCAATGACAAAGAAGAGAGAATGGTCTCACTGCCAAAGGCATGACACACAAACGCGAGATGGACACAAGAAGCTCTAGAAAAAACCGGCGTTCCGAATAAAACCCCTACTCATTCGCATAAGAAAAGCCGGGCCAATGCTGCAAACACCGGGATCTTCTGCCAGATTCGCAAAATCTCAGAAAAGATTAGAAAAAAAAAACGGAGAGAAGGCAGGAGATGACGCAAAGCTTTCGGTCTCGGGGGACCACAAGAGGGCGAAGATAAAAAAAGAAAGGAGGGGGGGTTTTAGGGGAAGGGGTTGGATCGAAGCGAGATGGGGGGTTCAAGCTCGGACAAGGGGGGCTGAAGTCTCGCTAGTAGAAACACTGGGACGCATCTGCGTGGCTTTCTGAGTTTGGGGAGAAAAAGGAGTGTGGGAAACAAGAGGGCGCAGGAGCTAATTCGAATTAAGAAATTTCAAAGACCTTAGAGGCCTGCGGGTAGTGGAAGGGGGGACTGGTGGTGGGGGGGAAGGCAGACCGGAGCCGGGTACTCTAAAGTAAAACGTATCGGCTGGATTCTTCTGAAAAACCGATTGGGGGTAAAAGGACCCATGTCAAATACCGGGGAAGTTGGGTATTGGGTTAAAAGTGGAAGGGACCGGGTTTATCTTCCTAAGGAGCGAATTTGCTTCTTGTTACCGCGGTGGCCTGGATAAAGAAGGGAAGAGGGGGGTGTCGCAAAGATAAGAAGGAAAAAAATTGATCCGGAGAAAGGCCTGATTGTGGGGTAAAAAGAAAACAAACTTTCAGACTAGGGGGCGAGAGAAAAAGAGGATGACTTTTGGGGCGGGGGTGTTGCACCAGTTGGATTGGGAAGGGTGTTGCGCTGTTGGGAACACGACGATGTTTTCTCTTGACGGAAATTGCCTAACTTGGTCGTGATGGCGGGGCGAGCGTCAAAAAGTGGTTGTTTTAAAGGTGAGGAAGAATGTGCGAAGCGGTCGACAAAAGGGGGGGGGGGAGCGGATTTGGTCTGTCGCTTGTTGCAGAGCGGGCGTGGAGGAAAGGGGCTCGGCGAAATGCTGCAGGAAAGCGAAAAATATTCGAGTTGGGAGACGCAAGTTCATGCGGGGTTAGTTGAAAAGGAAAAAGGTGTCTAAGAAAAACAGTGAAAATGGCCGAGTCACCGGCGAAGGGAAGTTTAATGAAACCCTCGGCCAATTTGTGATCGTGCGGGAAGGGAGGAACAGAAGGACCGCTGGGCGATGATTGGGAGGTTGTTATTTTGGGGGCAAGGGACCGGGAAGAGGATTGTGTGTGCAAGCACTTGCTTTTGTTATGGAAGGAAGAAAGTAACGATAGAACAAAAATTATAGATCAATCTCGGCAGCCGGGACCGGGTCACAATCTAAAAAAACAATTTTCGGACTGGAAGAGGGCGTGGGAGGGGAGGGGGGGAGGTAACTCGAAACGAGGGGACGGGATTCTCTGAGTGCCGATGAGGGTTGGGGGACGCTTGGAGGCTTTCGACACCGATTTCTTAAAAAAAATTTATGGGGAAAAATCCGTTTTTTGGGCCATTGGGAAAAGTCGGATATTTCTCATTTGGGGGGTTGCGGTGACGAGGAGAGAGACACTTGAAGAAACCGAGAAGAAGGGGGAAGGGTGGAGTTAATATGGCTCGCCGGAACGAATGAATGGGGAAAAAAAGACTGGGTCTAATTCGTTGGTGGAAAGAAACCCAAAGGGGAAGCGAAGAAAAATCTTAGGAAAAATTGAACGGGGAGGGTAAGCAAGGGACGAATAAGGTGGGAATCTTCCGGAGTGTCGGTGGCCACTTGTAGGGTTGAAGAGACAGGCAAAACTCGGCAAGGTAACGCGAAGGGATATGCAAACACCTAATTAAAAGCGATCATTTGAACGTGACTTTGTTGGTGGGGGGGAAAAGGAAAATGACACGTCTTAACCGGGAGAGAGGATTGCTTCCGTGTAAGGTTGTTTGTTGAGGGCGGTCGGCTCCAGTGGTACGAAAGAAGAGAAGAAAGTGCTGCGGACAGCGTCTCTTTACACGAGAATTATATTTGGGTTTGGTTCCAAGATTCGAAATTCAGCCGTTGGGGGGAGAAGGGGCTGAGGGTTTGGATACGAGACGGATGGTTCAACATATAGGCGGGAGGAGAAGGTACTGTGGGTGACTAAAAAGGTAAAAATCTCCTTTATGTTTCAGGCGAATGTGGGAGGGGAACTATTGGCGGAGTTTTGCAAGACGGGGTACATTACGGAAAAATAGCTTAGACAGGAGGCTAAACGTACGGGCGCGAGGGGCTTGGTCTTAACGGAGAAGAAAGGATCTTTGGTTCGCAATCTGGAGAAAGGGAAAAACCGGAAGCAAGGTGGATTGGAAGAACCTGGGTGTTTGGGGTGTGAAGACAGGGTTTTGGGTGTTTCGGGGAGGAGGAAAAGTAAAGGGGGGAGAAGGAACTAGAAAAAAAACACCAACACAAAAAACCCTTGATGGAACGAGAGGAATAGTTGCCGGCCGCAATCACAAAAAAAACGGATGCTTTCACAAACCCCGCAAAACAAAAGGGGAAAGTCAAAAGTTGCGCCACCAGGACGTTTGGCCTTCGAGCGAAAAGAAAGACCTGGTTCTGCGACGGAAAACAAGACCCTCACTGACCGGAAAAAAATAGACTGATACGGGGGAGACAGGAGTAGGCTTATTATTGAGTCCCTAAGGTAAGGGGTGGCCCTCAAAGCCGGCCCAAACAAAAAAAAAATAAAAGGAGATTTGGGGGGGGGGAATCATCCAAGACATGAACAACGTTGGGATATGAAGGTGAAAGAAGGAAGGCAAAAATGCGTAACAAAAACAAAGGTCCTCATCAATGGGGTAGCTGGGGAAGAGAATCGTGCACTCCAAATAAGACAACCACCGAGACGCGGCAGAATTCTCGAAGTCAACTTTTCTCGGGGGGCTGTATCCAAATACAAAAGAAACCTTAAAGGAAAGAAGGTCGACGCAAGGTGGCAAACCTGGGTTGGGGGACCATAGAAGTCCAACTGAAGGGCTGTTGATCCTCAAGGGGGTTGGCATATCCCGGTGCGCCGGAAAAAAGGGGAAAAAAGAGCACAGACAAAAAAAAGACGACAGGGGGAAACAGCGGTCGAATTGTAAGGCAACAAGGGCGACGAGTTGCGTTGCCAGAAAAGTTTCAATCTCAGCTAAAAGACAAGGGTCGTCGAGAAAGAGGCTTAAAAAAAAGGCGCAGCACGCCCATGTCGGTCATTCCAGCTCAAGACCGCAGAAAAAAGGGCAAAACCACGAGTCGCCGGATAGGTGTATGCCGCATCGGAAGGGAACACAAGGGCGAGGAGACTAAACGACGATTTCCAAGAGATTGACGCACCTGTGAGAAATGGGTGGAGCCCTAAAAGGGTGTCCGAACACGAGACCCAAAGAGCCACCAACACACAAATTGATAGGAGGAAAAAAAGGGCCCCTAGTGTCGAGAAAAACCGCCAAAGGTGACAATTCGTTGGCAAGACATTGTGCGCCGGAATGCAGAGGGACTACAGACAACTGACTAGAAATTTTTGGGGGACGAATTCTGGCAAGGAGCAAACCGATCCATTGGGGGACGTTGCCACACCAAACACTCTAGGGGGAAGAAAACCAAAAGGAACAAAGACAAAATCAACGCAAAAGCGTCCTCTGGGCTAATACAACGATAACGGCAGTTTTTTTCATGAAAGGACCTTCACGGTCTAGAGGGCGTCGAATTAAGGAAGCCTGGCGCGGGAAGGCTTCACAACATCGGGAGAGATCCAACTCCCGCAACGAGAGAGACTTCTAAAATCTGCATCGAAAGAAGGGACAGAAAAGGGCGTAAAGGGGGCACTCAAGACAAAACCGCCAACCAGTTTATACCTTAAAACTCCGATACGAATCAGTAAGGAGGGAAAAAAAAAAAATACGAGGGACGGAAAACCGCTCACAATGCCAGAGCCGACGTCCGAAAAGAATATCGCTAACGGGACACCAGCTCTTTTCCAAAAAACGCCCAATCCAAATGATAAAAAAAGCCGCGGAAAGGCGAATCGATGCCCAGTAGGTTGTCGTTAAAAAGGCAAAGGACTCCCGATTTGTTCGGGGCATTAGGGAGAAAAGGACAAGAAAGTAAAAGGGGACTCCTACTGAAAGTGAGAAAACACAATCGCGACGGAAAACTACTTCTTTTCCACCGTAGGAAGACCAACTCGCTCTACAAATGAGGAAGTTGTCGGTTTCATTCCTTAATAAACAATATGGGGAAGACCGCGAATCGTCAAACTGTAGAGGTAACCGAACCCGGATCAGGTTCTGGCCAAAGTATACCCCGCTCTTATTCATCACAATCCCGCATAATCGAAGGGGGGAGGTTTATGAGAAAGAAGTAAAAGCAGAAGTTTCGCGGGAGACTTTTCTTACTCCCACCATTTCAAAAAATCAGCCATCACCCTATGACGGAAAGGAGAGCTCGATCCAAATGACCAGCAGCGGCCGGGCAGGGAACAATCTCGAAAGCTGGACAAACCCTACTCATCGTAATAACGCAAGTCAGGAAAGAAGGAAAAACTATACTTAGACAGCATGAGGAGAACGGAGAAAAAACGGAGGGGGGGGAAAGGAGATGGCTGCTTAGAGGGGGGTACGCGAAAAAAGCTGGAAGGAATCTCTGGGAAAGAATGATTCAATTAGGGAGTAATTCAAAAATAGTAGGGGGGGGGGGCGAGACTGTAGGAGCGAGATTGTAAAGGCTCCGTGAAGGGAAGGCAAATCGTGTCGAGTCTATGACTCCTCCTCTGAGTTGCCGGGAGGGGGGGGGCGAAGGGGGGAAAAAAGAAGAAAAAAGGGGGGGGGGGCAAGGGGTCAAGAAAAGTGGTCGAGGTGATATAACTTGTTCCATCGGGTAGCGGGATTGGCCTGCGGGGGGGAAAGGGGGCCCTGACGGTGTCGGGGGAAAAGGCAGACCGGAGAAAACCGGTTACGTATTTCCGACGAAAACGCGCATCAGCGCTGCTGCAGACACCGTTGGGGGGGGGATGAAAGGGATGAACATGTGCAAATACCTCGAAGGGGGAAGAGGAGAGGGGTGGAAAAACCCGATTGGGAAGCAGGGAAAGGAGAGGAAGGCAACTTGTCAAGCAAGTGAAGGTGCGTCGAAGATTAAATAAAAAGACGGGAGGCGGACGCTGAAAATGGGGAAAAAGACAAACCGAGGCCGAATAGGGAGAACGGAATTAAAGGATGGGTGGATTTAATTGTCCGTGGGGGGGAGGGGGAGTGTGTGTGAACGTGGAGAGGGGGAAAACCAGCGGTTGGGAAGAGGAGATCTGGAGAACTTTGATCTATCAGGGGGGGATTGGGTTTGTGTTGTCATCTCAAAAGCTTATATAGACTGAGAGGAGGTTGATCAAGGGTGGGGAACTATTTGGAGGCGTTCCAATTTGGCAACTCGTTCAATTAATTCTCGGATTTTCCGATGGAAGAGGAGTATTCTAAGGGGAGCTTTGTATTTGTGGGACTGACCAGGTACGATGTGGAAGTTGGGAAGTACGACGGTTGACGAAAGAACAAATTTTTGAATAATTGGGGGGAAAAATCGGAGGACCGTTGGGAGCGGGGAGCCAACGGGAACCCTGGCGATGATTGGGCGTTTGGGGGAGGGCAGGGTGATAAAGTATTCTGGTTGGGGGATGAGCAAACCGGAGCGGTTTGGGGGGGATCCTTGAAACAAGGATGCCAAAAATTTTTAGCGATCACATCTGAGCTCTTCGTCCTAGAAAAAAGAAAAAAGGGTGAAAAACGGGGAAGAGTGCGTGGCAATCGCTAAAAACTCGGGAAGGATCTCTTCTCAGTGAATTTCCGAAGTTGTTTTGGGGGGGGGCGGGAGAAAAAGAGTATAAGACTACACAAAGGTATTAGGGACCAGGGACATTCTCATTTCCCGGGTATCGATGGTCCTTGAAAAGGCGTCAGCGATTTGGGGGTGGCGAAGAGAACGGCAATTGAAAGCCGGAAGAAAAGTGGTGGATTTTGTGTCAGAGGCGATTACTAATGCTCTAAGAAGAAGTCGTTGGGGGGGTAAGAAGAAGAGGAGAGAAAAGAAAGGGATGAAAGAGATGGGGGAACAAAGCTGCTTCGGGGATAATCAACTGAAGGTGGGTCCGCAGTCCAATGAGAATCTTGGCCCCCCCAAAGTTTCTTATTGTTAAGTGCTGGAAGGGGACCGGTGGCGCTACGAAAAGGGGATGAAAAACGGGCCGTTCAGCGTTTGGGGGTGGGGTAACTTGAACTGGGGGGGCACGGGAAGAAGATGGGACCTGGGGGGAAATTTTGGGGGCGGGAAGGGGAGGGACGCTTGTGAATACGCGCCGCATTGGGGACGAGGACGAAGTATAAAAGTGAGAGGGAGGAAGAGTCAAGAAGTGACAGCGTCGTCTTGGTGGGGGAAAAAGAAACTGGGACATCAGCCGCGGGAGGTGGCTAACGGGGGTGGACTCGCAGAGTCAACTGAAACTCTGCGCCGAGAGGGTACATTGTAGGTAGGGGACAGCGACATGGGAGGATTCCCAACAACCCGGGAGGGTTGAACGGCGAGGGGTAGAAGCAAGAATGCTGGTCATAAAAACGCGGAGACAGCGAGCTCTTAGACTTGTAAGGAGGGCGAGGGGCGGGGGGAGGACGGCAGGAAAAGAGGAGGGTCGGGTGAAAAAAAAAGACGGAAAAAAAACAAGAAGCAAGGAAGACGGGGGCCTTTTTTTGAGGGGGAACGGGTGGGGAGTTGGTTTTGGGATTGGAGGACAAATGGTGGGATCAAACCTCACACGTATTATGGAGGAGAAGCGGCGGTTACATTTCCACAAGCCGGGGCAATAAAAAAAAAATACTTCAACACGGCAAAACAAAAATGCCAGTCCATTCAGCTCCAAGATTAGGTCCGGGGGGCAGAAAAGGGTGCGAAGACATGGGGGGGTCTGCCAGTAAGACGCAGCGCCGGACTATGCATACCATGTGTGGGGGGGGGGCGGGACAGGCTACGGGTCGCGCGTAATTACCCCAATGAAGGCGAAAGGAAAGTATCGAACGTATTTTCCCGAACTTAAAGGGAAGAAATCCAAAGGTCAATTTTGTCGGACCCCTCCAAAAATGACACCTTAAAGGCGTCAATGTTTGAAAAAGCGCGGGGGCAAAAATGCACACCCACTTCCCTAAAGGCGGCCTGAATTCGATTCGGCAACAAGACCAAATAGACCCGAGGGAGCGGATAATCTTGATAGGTCGCGAAACAGCGCCGGTATCCCGCGTAAAACTCCTAACCCTCTTGCAAGAAGAAAGTGCGAAAACCAGTAAAGAAAATCGTGTAAGTGAAAGTCCCTTGTCCCAAAGCTGATGTAAAGAAGAAGCCATTTTAAGTCCCTTCGGAGTAGCAGGGAAGCGCCCACGAGCGGACAGATAACATAAACAGATGCGATTGGGGGAGAGGCAAATATTGTAGTGCCAAAGCGATTCAATCTAGACGGGCCGTGAGAAACAAACACAAAACTCTGAACGAAGGCAGCGGACTCACACAAGAGTATAGCGACCGAAATAAAAAAAAACCCAGTCGTCTTCAAAAATAAGGCAAACTGGGATAAGACAAACAAAAGCCACAAATCTTGTAGGGAAATCTCCGCGAAATGTTAAGACTGTCCTCAACACTTGAACATTTTTCGAAAATGGGCGGTTCTCTAATGTCGAAATAATCCCAAGAGGCCAAACGAATAAATTGAAGGGATTTAGAACAGTTCCCCCTGTGGTGGTGAGCAGCAACGGGGAAACGACGTGCACAGTTCACCTTAACGTGTTTCTCAGGGGGCGAAGGAAAGGAAAGCTCTACAATTGGGGGGAGGAATTTGGGGGGGGGGCGAAGATAATGGGGATCAAACCGTGAAGGGCGCACATCGCAACGCTCTCGTACTCAAACAGGGGAAAAACTCCAAAAAGGTCAACGGGTTCCTCGTGGAGAACTTACCAGCGCCGAGGGTTTCATTACCGGGGAAACTCCAAAAAAAAGCGCGAAGGCAGCCGAAGGAAGGGACAATTAAAAAACGGGGCCTGAAAATTGTACACCGAAAAAAAAGGCAGAGCGAAATCAGCCGCCGACGCCCTCGCGCGATACAAGTAGGAAAGAAAGTTCCTCCTAATTCAAAAAAGCAAAAGACAAGTCCCACACTGGGAATAACCGCAGGAAAAAAACTAGATCCGGAAAGAATCACATGACAAAAAAAAGCTCGAATGGGGGGCCTCACGAAGAAAAGGAGGGCCCGACTACAAGATAGCGGGGGTGGCATGCACCTCGCCCTACACAAACCAATCCAAGGAAAGGAATAACCGGGAGAAGAAAACGGCATAATCTCGAAAAAGTCAAGAGGGGGGGAAAATGTATCGGGAGGTGACGCCGAATCAGGTGAAAAGTGCAGCATCAAAACTTTTGTTGATCAGACTGGACCCTCTGCAAAAAGACGCGCATCCGCAAATCAGTTTGAAAACATCAAAGGGTAGGGAAAAATCGAAAAAAAGAACTTGCCATGGGGGGATAATACAAATATGGGGTACAGGAAAGACGCTGCGATCTGTTCAGCTGGAGAGGGAAGACACGACACGCATGCAGTTGTTCCAAAACGTGCTACGACCCGTCAGGGGCACCCACTGAAAAAAGGAATCGAAGGCTCGAGATGAAAAGTTTAATCTCATGAGAAAAGGCCGCTTTCGACCTTAAGGGATCGTAACCCAAAGCTTGCGAAAAACAGCAGCAACCAAGCGGAGATACAATCATAGTTACAATCGCAGGGATCCTTGGGACGCAACTAGCTCTAGACAAAAAAACAGGTAAACCCTCAAAGGAGTCCATATAGAGTCTACGCAATTCGTAGGCACTGGGGCAGGAAGCAATTAAGGA